>Ga0209509_1000027_pt1 | contig 165804 bp, 134 predicted proteins | sample BioC13SIPDNA_FD_185743 | JGI IMG/M metagenome (GOLD analysis project Ga0209509, IMG submission 185743) | Anaerobic biogas reactor microbial communites from Washington, USA - Biogas_R1_A C13 SIP DNA (SPAdes) (version 2) | ecosystem: Engineered > Bioreactor > Anaerobic > Unclassified | place...
CGGATCTGTTTCTCGACCGGATGGCGGCCATGGGCTATCACCTGCAGATCGAACGGCTCACTCTGGAAATCGACCGCGGCCTCGTCGCCCGGAATATTCGACTGTATGCCGATGCCGATTCACCCACGCCCTTCCTGGAGGCCGAGACGATGGCCGTAATGGCCAATCCATGGACCTGGTTGCGGCGCCGGCCCGTTTACCCCATTCTGGCCATCGAGAACGGGTCCCTGCGGATTCATCTGGGCCGGGATCGAATTGACGAGGGATTGGGGCCGCAGATCATCGCCGTGGATCGGCTTCAACTACGCTTCTCCACCGGGCCGGATGAAGTTCGCTTGCACGAGTTTGCGGCGGATTTGCTGAACATCCATTTCCAAGGCCGTGGACAGGCGTATCCCGCGCCCCGGAAAGCCGCCACCGGGGCCAATCCAATCACGACCGCGCTTCAAGCCCTCGAAAACGCCCCGGTATGGCTGTTGCGGATCGTGGAGCAACTCCAGCAGATTGCCTTCAATGCCCAGCCTTCCGCCCGGTTTACCTTCGCCCTCTATGGTACCCATCCTGAAGCCAATACCTTCTCTCTCCATCTGGACAACCCGGTCGGCGGACGTTTCCAACGCCTGGGCTTCGACCAATTTCAGGCGCAGTTGGCCTGGAAAGCGCAAAAGATCCATCTGGCCACGGCACAGCTCCGCCAGGGCAGCAACCGGCTTGGACTTTCCGGCTGGCTGGATCTCACCAATCAGATGGTACACGCCCGGCTGTTCAACACCTTGCCCCCCGATGTCTTTGTGGCCCTGCTCCCACCTGACATCCAGCAGAAGGCCGCCGCCTTTACCGACGATTATGACTTTCCCCTGCGCCTCGAACTTCAGGTCGGTCCGTGCTCCCTGGCGGAGGCTGCGGCACACCTCACAGGCACCATTTCCCTGTCGGAGGCCGCTATCCGGGATGTGCCGATCAGCAGCCTGCGGGCCGCCTTTGAGTGCAACGGCCCGGTGGTACGGGTGAACGAGGCCGCCGTTCAGCTGGGGACCGGCCCGCACGCCAGCCGGGTGACCATCCAAAATGGCGCCTATCGCCAAGACAGCCGTCAATACCAGGCGCACGTTTCCGGCACGCTGGATCCCCACCTGCTCAAGCCGCTCATGTCGCCTGGGATGCGCACCATTGTGGAATGGTTCGGCATTCAGGAGCCCGTGGCCGCAGACGTCGTTCTGGGTGGCGAAGTCGGCAATCCGGCCATTTACTGCTTTGGACCGGTGCAGGCGACCAATTTCACCGTTAATGGCGTTGCCTGCCAATCCATGCAGGGCCAATTGAACATCACCAACGAAGTCATGCACATCACGGGCGCCCGGCTTCAGCGGATGGAGGGGAATGCGCGGGGGGACGTCCACATGGTGTTTTCCAACCAAACCCTCCGGCTGGAAGCCGAAAGCACCCTGGCCCCCCGCGCAATCGCCGAGATGCTGGGGCCCGGCGTGGCCCAGTTCATGGCGCCGTTCCGGTTCAATGGCCCGGCGCGCGTGCAGATCACCGGCTGGCTGGACTTCTGCAACTTCGCCCTAAACCGCCTGGAAGCCCGGGTGGACGCCCGGGGGCTGGGCTACGATCGCTGGGAAGCCGATCATGCCGTCTTCGATCTGTCCGTACGGGGGCGCCGACTCTTGTTCTCCAATGCCTTTGCCTCCGCCTACGGCGGACAATTTACCAACATCAATGCCCACCTCTACCCGGTGCAGAGTGACACCAACTGGCGATATGAAGTGGAAGCCTCCGCCACCAATGTCAGCCTGACCAATCTGCTGTTTGCCTCGACGGGCGAACCGACCGGGGAATTGCGGGGACGCTTGGATGGCACCGCCCGGATCGGAGGCTACATCGGCACGGGCACCGCCGCGGGAGTCTCGGGCACGGGGCAGGCCGCCATCCGCGAGGGGCTGCTGTTTCAAACCCGGCTGTTCAGCGGACTGTCGGCGATCCTGTCCAAGGTCATTCCCGACTTCACGCTATTCGCCCAAACCGACGCCAGCGCTGGCTTCCGCATCCGGAACGGCCGGGTCATCTCCCGCGACATTGAATTGCAGGGCACGTTGTTCAGCGTCAAGGCCAAGGGCGAATATTTCTTCACCGGCGTGCTCGACTACGATGTTGAAATTCAACTGCTTCGCGGCGGCCCGGTCGCCGCCCTTGTGCGGCTGGCTACATCGCCCGTTACACGGCTTTTGAAGGCCAACCTGACGGGCACCTTTCAGGATCCCCACTGGGGGCTGGTCAATCCCCTCGAAAAAATCACCGGAAAATCGGGATCTTGACTCCGGGCGCGGAAAGGCCTGATTCGGAGTATGGCGGGGAGCGAGGCATTGCAGCCACCACACCGCTTTTCTTTCGTACGTCACCCCGCCGCGAGAACCTGGAAGGCGATTTCCCGAGCGCGTCCGGGCAAATCGGCATGATGCTCGAGCAGACCGCCCATGAGGGCCCGCACCTCCCGGAAGACCGATGCCGGCAAGGCCGCGGGCGGATGGCCCGCACGCATCCGGCGGAGGGCGGCGGCGGCGGCGGCGGAGACCGCCACGCCGCGGCCGGCGGAGCAGGCTTCGCACAACGCGGCTCCGTGCGCCACATCGAGCCGCAAGCCATTATCCCCGTGCAACGGAGCGCGGCACTTGGCGCAGGCATCCCAATTCGGCGCCAGCCCCAGTTCCTGCAGCATCAGGAGTTCAAAACGGGGCAAAAAAGCGGGTCCAGGCGTGCGCGTGGCCAGGCGGTCCAAGGTGTCGGCCAGCAAGCCGTAGAGTCCGTGCGGAGCAGGCCCAAAAGGCATGGCCAGATCAAACACGCCGGCCACATAGGAGGCCGCCGCACACGCTCGCCAATCCTCCCGCAGGGCGGACCGGGACTGGAGCGGACAGCATTCCCTCAAAATATGCAGATTGCGCTGCTCCCGAGCGTAAAAGAGGATTTCACACGTATAGAACAGGTCATATTGTCCCAGGAATCCGCTCCGTTCGCGCTGGCTGCCTTTGACCAATACGGCCAGCTTGCCATGCGCAGCGGACAACCCCACCATGATCCGCGAGGTGTTGCCATAGGGATACACGCGCAAGATGATCGCCTCGTCCTTCAGGATCATGGCCCGACTATACCCTTCCAGGCGGCCGGATCCGCATCCAGCCAGGCACTTTCCAGTCGCCGCATGGCGCGCCGGCCGACGGGCGTGACATCGCGGCGCCCCGCCAGGTGATCCAATCCGTGGGCGAGATAGAGGGCAAGCTCCCGCGCGCATCCGCCGGGTCTCGGGCGCCCTTCCAGCCGGGCACGCTCGGCATTCAAGATGATTTCCGCCGTGGGCAGCCTGCATCCGGGCATCGCGACATAGGCTTGCGCCACCACGTCGGTCTGCGCCGGCACGCCGAAACACCTGGCCTTGTAGGAAGGCATTCCGGCGTCATCTGTCAGCAGGACCGTCAGTTCGTCGAAGGGCGGAGCCGCGTCAGCCGGAAATGCCCGCCGGACCAGCGTCCGGACCAGACGCCGGAACGCCCTTGGATGCAGCGCCAGCACCCGTTGCCGGTTGAGCAGGTTGATCTTCACGGGGATAGGGATTCCTTCCATGCAGGATGTTCGCAAGCGCAAACACGAACGAATTCTGGATTTCATGCAGGTCTTCGAGCGTCAGCGGACACAGGTCCAACTGGCCGTCGAGAAGCTTCTCGCGCATCAGGGATTCGACCTGTTCGGCAATGCGGTTGGGCGTGGGTTTGTCCAGCGAACGCGAGGCAGCTTCGACCGTATCGGCTAGCATCAGGATCGCCTGCTCGCGCGTCCAGGGTTTGGGCCCGTCATAGCGGAAACTATGCTCCAGGCCGGAATCTTCGGCCATGCCGGCTTCCTTCAACGCCTGCCGGGCAACTTGGTAGAAATAGGATGTGAGCGTCGTGCCATGGTGGGTGCGGATTCCGTTGCAGACGGTCCGGGGCAGCTTGTAGCGCTTGGCCAGGGTGATGCCTTCCTTCACATGGGACTGAATCACCAGGGCGCTCATGCTGGGCGCCAGACCGTCATGGGGATTTTCGCCGCCATGCTGGTTCTCGCTGAAGAACTCCGGTTTGGCCAGCTTGCCGATGTCGTGAAAATAGGCGCAGACCGAGACGAGCAGCCCATTGGCACCGATCCGGTTGGCGGCGGCCTGGCCGATGGCCCCGACCATCAGGCTGTGGTGGTAGGTTCCGGGCGCCTCCAGCGCCAGGCGCTGCAGCAGCGGATGGCTCATGTCGGTCAGTTCCAACAGCGAAATATTCGTAACGTGCTGGAAAAGCCACTCCACCAGCGGCAGCAGCAGCAGGGCCAGCAGCGCGGCCAACACCCCGCTGAGCACGGCGGTCCCGGCCTGGGTCAGAAATATTCCGGGCTGATGCTGGTTCATGGCGGCCATGGACAACGCCAAGGCCCCCTTGAGCAGGCCTACCGCCAATCCGGCGCGCATCACCTGCGACCGTTTGCGCACGCGCCGCATCATCACCACCACCAGCACCGCACCCCCCAGTCCCAGCAGCAGCAACTCAAAACTGCGCCCGAAGATCAGGGCCGACGCCAATCCGCTCCACAACCCTATCACCAGTGCCGGCGCCGCACCCAGCACCAGCACGGCCAGCATGGTCGTCAACGAAATCGGGATGGCAAAGGGAGCGAGCCATGAAGGGATCCAGTTCAGTCCGGCCGACAGATAGCGATACAGACTGGCCAGAGCGACGGCGAAGATGGCCAGGGTCACCACCAGCCATTTGCGGCGCGACTTGGTGTAGGCCCCCGGCTGAAGGCTGTGAAGCCAGCCTGAACACATCGCCAGCACGAACAACAGCAAGACGGCATCGCCCAACCGCTTCATCAATCGACTCCGGGGTGATTCCAGTTCCGCCAGGCGCCGGTTGTAGGCATCCATCATTTCGACCGTTTGGACCGTGACCGTTGCCCCCTCCTCCATGATCGTTGTGCCTTTCCGCACGGTCATGTCCACCGGTTCGACAGCGCGCCAGGCCGCGGTGCGCCGCCCCTCCGTCCTGCGCGTGTCGTAATCCAAGTTGGGTCGGATCGAAGCACGACCCAGTTCCGCCAAGGTGTCTTCGGCCAGCGTGATATCCAACGCTGACAGCCGACCCTGGGCGTCCTCCACGAAGGTTTCCACAGCCAAATTCACCGAAGCCAAATCGTCAATCTGCACCGTCCGGAAACGGCTGTCGTCGCCTTCCTGTGACACCAGCAGATCGAAAACCGGCCCCGACAGCAATCCTTGGAACCGGCTTTCACGATCCAAGTCTGATACGATCCCATTGGTCCACACCCCGAACAGACTCTCCTTCAGGGCGGCCAGCGCCTCCATCTCCCGCGCGGCCGGGAACAGGCTGGCCAGCGCCGCACCGGACATCGGAACCCCGAGCAGATCCGCCGCGATCGCCAGGCCGGATTCCAATGACTTGACGGCGGCGGCATCCGGAACCGAGCCGGGCGGAACCTGGCTGGGGGCTTTGTCCAGTTCGCTGCGCATTGCGACCGCCCGGTCCGCCAGCTTTTCCATGATCCGCCAGGCCGCCTGCAAGGGCCCCGTCTGGATGGACAGCACAGGCACAACGGCATCCGCCGCCTGCCGGCGCAGCAGTTCCGTGGCCGCGATATTCACGCAATCAAAGTCCACGGAGGCCAACACCGTGGCCGGCGCACGTTGGCCATCCGCCAAGCCGGCATGCAGCTGGGGACCGCCTAGATTGATGAACAGCACGCTCCCCAGCCAAACGCCGATGACCAGCAGCACGTTGCCCACGGTTTTCCACCCCTGGCGGGCGGGCGCAGACGAAACCGACCGGCCATTCCCACTGTCTTTCACCTTTTTGACGGACCAGAAAGACATCAGCCTGGTCCTCCATTCCCCGCCACCCGTTCCCGCCCCTTGTAGGCATCGATGATCCGCTGAACCAGCGGATGGCGGACAACATCCGCCGCGGTCAACCGGACCACCCCGACACCGGTCACCTTGCGCAGCAGAAACTCGGCTTCCAGCAAGCCTGGCATCTTGTGCGGGGGCAGGTCCACTTGGGTCAGATCGCCGTTCACGACCGCTTTGGAACCGAATCCCAGGCGGGTGAGGAACATCAGCATTTGTTCGCGGGTGGTGTTTTGCGCCTCGTCCAGGATCACGAAGGCCCGGTTGAGCGTGCGCCCGCGCATGTACGCCAGGGGCGCCACCTCGATCACGCCCCGCTCCACATGGCCGGCGACCTCCTCGGCGGGCATCATTTCATTCAGGGCGTCGTAAAGCGGGCGCAGGTACGGCAGGATTTTCTGCTGCAAATCCCCTGGCAGGAAGCCCAGCGCCTCGCCCGCTTCCACGGCGGGGCGGGTCAATATGATGCGGGACACTTCGTTCTTCAGCAGCGCCGAGACAGCCATGGCCATCGCCAGCCAGGTCTTGCCCGTACCGGCCGGCCCCAGCCCGAAGGTCAGTTCGCTCCGCCGAATGGTTTCTAAAAACTCCGCCTGGCCGAATGTGCGCGGAAATACCGGCGGCCGCCCGGAGGCGACATCGATCCGCAGTCCCGCCAGCCGATCCAAATCCGCCCCCCGCCCTGTGGCGAAGGCCGTGCGGGCATATTCCACGGTATGGCGATTCAGAAGCATGCCCGCGTTCCGGGCTCGCAAGAGCCCTTCCACAAATGTTGCCGCCGACTCGACTTTGGCCCCATCCCCCTCGATTTTCAGCCACAGATCCCGCGAGATGGCTTTCACCCCGAAGGCTTCATCCATCGCCGCCAAATACTCCCCCCGCGCACCGGTCACGTCTTGAGCCTCACGGGCGTTGTCAAAATGGATGGTATGTTCCGCCATCAGCTACGGGGGTGTCCGGGGGTGGTGTTCGGTTCGGGCCAATTCCGCTCTCAGCGCCCTGTGCATCTCCCACAACGCCTGCGGCATCACGCGGATACGGCCGGTCACTGGCATGAAATTTGAATCGCCCTCCCAGCGGGGCACCACATGCAGGTGGAGGTGGTCTTCCAATCCCGCCCCCGCCGGAACACCTTGATTGATTCCCAAGTTATAGCCTCCTGGTTTCGCCACTGTGTCCAGCAACCGCTGCCCCAGACAGGCCAAATCCAGCATTTCCTGCCGTTCTTCCGCAGATAGGGCTGTCAATGCGCCCTCGTGGCGCAAGGGTGCGGCCAACAGGTGACCGGTCGTATACGGAAACCGGTTCATCAGCAGGAGCCCGTGTGCTCCCCGGTAAACCACCAGGTTTTCGTCATCCTTTTCGGACCCCTCCCGAATGATCCGGCAGAGAAAACACCCCGGTTCCTTAGGTGCTCGAATGAACTCCATGCGCCAAGGGGCCCAAAGTTGCTGGGCTGTCTGGAAATCCGTCATTACCGTGAAATCCTATCCCCCTCCCTCGTAAAAGACAGCCAAAAAACGCTTATTGGAGAAGTCAGTGTCAATGGCCATGAAAAAATCCCCCAAAATGAAGATTGGGGGTCTGCAACCCATCCGCCCTCCCCGGGCGGGAACCAGTGCATGCAACAACTCGCCCATTTACTGGAAAGGCTGTATCATTCCCCCCGTTTTGAAACCAGCCATGGATCATCTGCCTGACCCGTCCGTTCCCGAACCGGAAGCCACGGCCCGGATCGGAACCGACCGCATCAGCCGGCTGCTGTTGCGCTTTTCCATCCCGGCCATTGCCGGGATGCTCGTGCAGGCGCTCTACAACATCGTGGACCGGATGTTCATCGGATACGGCATCGGTCCCCAGGGCATTGCCGGAGTGACGATCAGTTTTCCCCTGATGATGGCGACGGTGTCGTTTTCCATTCTGGTGGGTGTCGGGGCCAACACGTTGTATTCCATCCGGATGGGCGAAGGCCGGCGGCAGGAGGCCGAGCGCATTCTGGGCAACGCCTTCGGGCTGCTGTTCTTCATCCCGCTGGCGGCCTCGCTGGTGGCGCTGTGTTTTCTCGATCCCCTGTTGCGCCTGGTGGGCGCCAGCGAGGAACTCCTGCCCCATGCCCGCGCCTATGCCCGGATCGTGCTGGGCGCGGCCGCCCTCAGCACCACGGGCCACGGCCTGTCGCATTTTGTCCGTTCCGACGGCCATCCGTTTGTCTCCATGGCCGCCATGATCCTCGGAGCCGTCACCAACACCATCCTCGATCCGCTCTTCATTTTTGTTTTTCGCTGGGGCATGGCCGGGGCCGCCTGGGCCACCGTGATTTCCCAGGGGCTGTCCTTTGCCTGGTGTTTCGGCTTCTTCCTGATGCCCAAGGAAGGCACCCGGCTCCGCCGCCGCAACCTGCGCTTGGACTTCCGCCAGATTGTCTGGCCCCTGCTCGCCATCGGTTTTGCGCCCTTCGCGATGAACCTGGCCAACAGCCTGCTCAATGTGATCCTCAACCGCGGCCTGGGCCGCTATGGCGGAGACGATGCGATTGCGGTCATGGGTATTCTCTCGGCCTACATGAGCATCATCTTCATGCCCGTTTTCGGCCTGACCCAGGGCGCGCAGCCCCTGATGGGCTACAACTTCGGCGCGCGCAAATACGGCCGCGTCCGGCACCTGTTCTGGACCTGCGTCATTGCCGCCACCATCCTGATGACCTGCGGTTGGGGCATCAGCCAGTTGTTCCCGCTGCCCATTGTGCGGCTGTTTGTCTCGGCGGATTCCCGGTTGATCCCCCTTGGCGTCCATGCCCTGCGCGTCTTCACCCTGGCCTTCCCGATCATCGGGTTTCCGATCATTGGCGGCCATCTGTTCCAAGCCATCGGCAAGCCCATCCAGGCCGGATTCCTCGCCCTCACCCGCCAAGTCATTTTGTTCATCCCATTCCTCCTGATCTTCCCGCGCTTCTGGGGCCTGAACGGCATCTTCGCCGCCGCCCCCGCCTCGGACACCCTCACCTTCCTGATTTCCATCATTCTGGTGTCCCACCAGTTGCGCCTTTTCCAGCGGCTTGAACGCGAAACCGCCGAAACCGGTTGAAACTACGAATCACGCGAATTGCACGAAAGAACGGCTAGTGCGTTTCCGTGAATCAAGTATCCGTTTCGGGCAACCCGACGAGGGCGGCGGAAAAAGAATATACGTAGGAGGAGAGCCCAGCGCTACATGCGTAGCACGTGGCTCTGTCGCGTGCAGAAAAACCAAACAACCAGCCCGGTCAACGCCCGGGCCTGCAGAAAACCACATAGCCAGAACAGCCCGCCGATGCAAACGAAAAGCGCCGGGGAAAATCCCCGGCGCTTATGCCTGCGCTGTGTCGGCTTGTTAGTCAGTGGTATTCGTTTCGGTGCTTTCTGTGCCCGTTCCTGTATCCGTACCAGTCGGGGCCGTCGAAACAATCGTAATCTCCACCGCAGGGGCAACCGCAGTGATGTCATCGCTGCTGCGGGCCGAGATCTTGGTGCCGTCCATCCGCCGGTCATTGAAAACGCCTACTTCCACGACGCCCTGCAAGGTGCCGACGATCCTGCCCCCGCTGCCCGAGGCTTCAAAAGAAGCAGTGATCACATCCCCATTTTCCGGCAGTTTCCGATCGTAAGAATGGGGCATTTCCACGCCCGACGCCGAACGCATCTGGGTGATCCGCCCGGAATAGGAGGCGCCGGTGTTTTCGGTAATGGAGAGTTTTTCTCCGTTTTGGTGGACCGTAAAGGAGTAGGCTTCGGTCTGGGCGGCCCCGAACTCCGTGCCGCTTTCCTCGGTAACATAGCCATAGGCAACGTAGATGGATTGATTTTCGTCGTCATTCCGGTAGGCTGGCAGGATGTCGATCGCCCACGTACCATTATCATAGTTGAACGAGCCTGTTCCCAAAGGTCCGGTCAACTGGCCATCGTGATCGGGATCGGTCAGCCCAGCCCCTGCAACAGTGATGGTCACAGATCCCTTCGCAATGGGAGCCCGGGTTGTTTTCCCGTTCTGTTGGGTTTGGAAGCGGAACATGGTGAAGGTATCGACTTTGGAATTCGTGGCGGCTGGCTGGTAATCAGGATCCAGCGTCGTCGTCACCGATCCGCGGTAAACGCCGCTGAAGTTGACCCAGTCATAGGACCCGCTCCAGTGTTCGGCATCGCTGCCGGTGTCCCAGTCGCAACCCGCCGCACCCAAGGCCAACGCCGCGGCCAAAACGCCCATCCATGCCAACCGTTTCATCCTGTTCATCTCCCTGCTAGATGCCTTTATCCTGTCGATCATAGACTTTCTGCCGGCATTCCGTCAACGCCATTCGGCGGCGGGGAATGCCCCGCGTTATTTGCACTCGATCTTGATGAAGAGGCGGCCATCCCCATCCAGATCCGGCACCAGGATGGTGTAGGTACCCGTTGCGGTGATGACCTGCTGCACGCCGGAGGGCACCCAGCCGGCGCCATCCGTCAAATCATTGTTCTCCAGGACATCCAGGATGGCCGGCGGGGTGGGCAGATTTGTCACGGTGAACGTGACCTCTATCTGGCCATCGACAGGCGTGGCGAGGATGATTTGACCATCAGCCGGACCGCCGCTGGACGGCAGGTCCGTTTCATCCCTCGGATCGGTGCCCTGATCCACCTCGACGCCATCGTTAAACCCATCGCCGTCGGTATCCCAGAGCCGGGGATCAGTCTGGTGGAGCGCCAATTCCTCCCCGTCATCCAAGCCGTCATAGTCGGAATCCGCCCGCATGGGGTGGGTGCCCAGGAACAGTTCCTGGGCGTTTGACAGCCAGTCGCCGTCCGGATCGCCGGTGGCGCCGTTGTCGCCGGTATCATCGAGCGGATCGAGGCCGTGGTCCACTTCCCACCCATCTTCAAGGCCGTCGCTATCGGTGTCTTTCTTCAGCGGATCTGTGCCCAGTAGGACTTCCTGTCCATCGTCCAACCCGTCGCCATCGGTATCGGCAACGACCGGATTGGTGCCTTGGGCCAGTTCCACATCATTGGGCAAGCCGTCGCCGTCCGGATCGCCAGTGGCGCCGTCGTTGCCGGCATCGCTGAGCGGATTCAGGCCATAGGTCACCTCCCAGCCATCCGGGAGGGTGTCGTGGTCGGTATCCGGGTTGAGGGGATCCGTCCCGTGGGTGTTCACTTCCGCGCCATCGTTCAGGCCGTCGCCATCGGTGTCTGACACCAAGGGCTTGGAGCCGAGATCGAGTTCCTGGGCGTTGGACAGTCCGTCGTTGTCCGGGTCGCCATTCGCACCGTTGTCGCCGGCCGCGCTCAGCGGATTGAGGCCCATGGTTACTTCCCATCCATCCGGCAAGCCGTCCCCGTCCGTATCGTCATTCCGCGGATCGGTGCCGCGGGCCAATTCCTGGGCGTTGGTCAGTCCATCTGTATCCGGATCGCCGGTGGCGCCGTCCGCACCCGCGCCGCTCAGGGGATTCAGTCCATACTTCACCTCCCATCCGTCCGGCAGGCTGTCGCCATCGGTATCCGGATTATTGGGATTGGTGGTGGCCGCCATTTCCTGGCTGTCGGTCAAGCCGTCGTTGTCCGAGTCAGCCGCCAGGGGATTGGTGATGTACCCGTCGGCGCCCAGCGTGACTTCTTCCTCGTCGTCCAGCCCGTCGCCGTCCGTATCGGCCTTCAGCGGATTGGTGCCATGGGTGTTGACCTCTGCGCCATCCCACAGCCCATCGCTGTCGGAATCCTTCGGATCGACGCCGGCGGGAATCCCCATGGCGCTGGGATATGTGCCATACTTGAACTCGTCGCCATCGGTCAAACCATCGCCATCGGTGTCGGTGAACTGGTTCATGGCGAGGCCACCCGAGTAGTATTTCTCCCAGATATCGGCCAGGCCGTCGTTGTCTGTATCCGCATCATGGATGACCAGGTCGTTGCCAGACACCGTGGTGGCGCTCTTGATCTCGATCTTCTTGTTTGAGTAATCCACGGCGTAGATACTGGTGGCCGGGACAATGCTGACGCCGCCCTTGCTGGCGGCACCGCTCTTGCTTTTCCGTCCGGGCACGCTGCGGATGGCCGCCTCGACCCAGACAAATCTTTGCACCGAAGCGGGCTGTCCCTTGACCAGGCCCCAGGCCTCGCCCGGATCCAACACGCCATCGTTGTCCTGATCCTGGAACGCCCGGACGTAGTAGTTGGCTTCCTGTCCGAAGCGCAGCCCCATGAGCCGGTAATTGTAATTGGCATCGGCCTTGACCCTGGCCACGGGCCGCTGGTCAAACCCGCTGCCCTCATAGGCTTCCACCACGATGTTGGGACTTGGGGAGAACCCGTAATAGTAGGCGCGTCCGGTAATCATGCCGGCGCCGCTGGCCGCCGGAGACTGCAGATTGACCGTGAAACTGGTCCAGACACTGGACTTTGACACGCGCGGATTGATGGCGGTCACTTGGATCCGGTAAGCCCCATTGGTAAAATGATTCCAACCTGCCAGGAAGGGCAGATCCATTTCGGCGCGGCCGTTCCGGTCAATGTAAGGGGCAAACACTGTTGTATCCAGCAACGTCTCGGTGCCACTGGCATTCTGAACTTGAATCCGGATTTGGGCGGTATTGGGATCCAAGGTCATCTGCAAGTGTTCCTGCGCAAAGAGGACACTGCCGACGGGGCTGATGATGGTCGGATTGACGAGGTTCGTCGGATAGTTCACGGAATTGGTGACGACCGCAATCTCGTTGTTGTTTTGGTCGAACACCTTGCACACATAGGTCCCGGACATCGGCCCGGCCGATATGTCCGCCCAAGGGCCGGACTTGTTGTTGCGGAAGTCATATTCATGCAAGTAGTTCCGGCTGGCAGCACATCCGCCCCGGGTGGTCTCGTACACTACCTGGCCGTTTCTCAGCACGGTGACCGTGTAGCCCGACCCGCCCGTGGTGGCATTGGTATCGCCGCCCGTGGTGGCCCAGTCAAAGCGTGCGAATCCATTCGCTTTTTCGCGCAGGGCAATTTCGATCTTGGCCTCGCCCCACTGGATGTTTTCGGGCATGTACTCGCTGAAGCCCATCAGTTCCCCGGTGTTCCATTGGCCGTCGTTGTTGGCATCCACGAAGGCCATGAAATAGTTCCGGCCCTGGCGCAGGTGCCCGCCGTTCGTCCAGTCGGTAATGTTCAGGGAATTGCCATCACGGATGGGTTCTTCGAGTTCGAGCGACGTCATCGCGTCCGGGCAGTTCATCGCCGGGTCGGTATAGGCCCAGATGCGCAGGGTGCCGTCCACTTCCGGGCAGTCCGTCTTGAACTGGAAGGTGATGCTCGGCTTGGGATAGGAAACGGGGTCGTCGGGATCGCAGTACGGGACGGAAAACCCGGTGCTGCTGATCAGGTTGGAGGAGACTTCCCCCTCGGTGTTGGTGGTCACCTCGTAGACATTGGCGCTATGGGTCTTGTAGTAGGCCATGTATTCCGAATAGTTGTCCCATCCGTCCCCGTCCGGATCGAGGTTGGCATCGAACCGCAGCGGGCTGCACGCGTTGGGGAAGAGCGATTCCCAGCCGTCGGGCATGTTGTCGCCATCCATGTAGAGCGACCCGTAGGAAGCGCCGGTCGCGGGACTGTCGTAGTCGCCGGTTCCATCGCCATCGGTGTCGAATTCGAACGGATTGGTGCCCGCCAGGAATTCGGCTCGGTTGTTCAGGCCATCGTCATCCGGGTCGCCCCAGGCGCCGTTGACGAAATCGGTCTGATTAAAGATGTAATCCATCCGGCCGTCGCCATCCACGTCCACGGTTGACGTAGCGGCATCACCGAAGCCACCGTCATTTTCATTGAGGCCATAGCGGATTTCCCACGCATCGGGCAGGCCGTCGCCGTCCGTGTCCTTGCCGCCGGACGGAGTGCCATCGCTCCCGGTTCCGCTGCCTCCACCGGTCGGGGCTGCTGTTTGATAGAACTCGACCACGCCGGACATCTTGGCCGCATGCGCCCACTGGTTTTCCCAGTCGCGGAGCACGGCATAGTCCTCCGTGCTGGGGATGAACCCCCACCGCCGCCAGACATGGTCCTCGTACTTGAAGGCCACCCCTTCGCTTTGAATGGTAACGTACAGGGCCGCGGCGTCGGCCGCGCTCGTCACCGGCACCAGAGCCATTCCGTCCCACTCCACGATGGATTCAGTAGAATTCATGTAGAACCGGTGGCCGGGCAGCAACGGATCAGCCGGGAGAACTTGGACCGCGCCGGTGGCATCCTCCCCATTGTAGATGTACACCATGTTGCTCGGGGCACAGACAAACATGTCGCCCAGCGTCGGAGGATACCAGGCATTCCCGGGGTCCGTGATCCCGGCAATGGTGTTGACCTGGCCGGCAATGGTCGCGCGGGCATCCGCCAGCCAGTGGCGTCCTTTGCCCCAGCGCAGCCAGTCGGTGCCGTCATACCGATAGAGGATTCGTTCCGCGTGGTTCCAGCCGAAGTCGCCCGGATTCGCGCTGCCTGTGCCGGGCACGATGCCGGTGCCGTCAAAAACCGGCCCGACGCCCGTCAGTTCCCCCACCACGCCGGAATCATTGACATAGACCGTGGTCCCGTCCACCCATGTGTCGCCATCCACCATGTCGCTGGCCAGCGGCGGGGACGTGTACCGGACGGAATACAGCAGATTGGTGATCCGGGTCGAATCCCACGTGTTGCTGCTGAGGGTCGGCCAGCCGCCGTCGTCAAAGTTGAAGTAGGCAGCCAAGCCCTCCTCCTGCCCTTCCAGCAACTGAGACATGGTCGCGGAAATGCTGGCGCCATCGCGCACATCGGACCACAGCCGCAGCTCATCCACGAAGCCATGGAAACGCTCGCCGATGCGGATGATGCTGGACGGGCCCTCGCCCATGGCCGGAGCGCTAATGTTGAGATCCTGGCGGGACGCAACCGCTTGGCCATTGACAAACAGAGTCAAGCGCTTGCCGGAACCGTCATAGGTGGCCGCCAGATGCGTCACCAACGCCGCATCGTAGGTGGCGGAAACCGCCAGCGGAACGCTGCCGGTCACGGCGATCGGAACCCCAATGCGGCCACTGGCCGTCTTGTACACAAAGCGTGCCTGGGGATAGAGATTGTTCCCGCTCCGGATCACGCGGAGTTCGTAATTGGCAATCAGCATGCCGTTGGTGACTTCTTCCACCGCCCGGCGGAAGATCGGCGCCCCCTGCCCGTCGGCCAGAAAGTCCACGCGGGCGGGCAGCACTGCCGCTTCCAGCGTCCACGAATTTCGGACAAAGGCCTCGCGGTCGAGCACCTCTAGCCAACTGCCTGGACGGCCCGTGAAATAGGCGGTCAGGTACTGTTTGGGCGAGGTGGAATCCGACGCAACGAAGCCCTGGAAGACCTCGTCGTTATCGGACATGCCGTCGTCGTCGGTATCCGCCAGATCCGGACGCGTGGCATTGCGCGCCTCCTGGCGGTTGGAGAGTCCGTCGCCGTCGAAATCCTCGTCGCCGTCCGGAATCCCGTTTTCATCCGTGTCCGGTTTGCGTGGATTAGTCCGTGCCCAGTATTCCTGCAGGGTGGTCAGGCCATCGCCGTCCGGATCGCTGTCCGCATCGGAAAGCATTCGGCCCGTGACTCCCACTTGGGCCACCGCCACCCCACCCTTGGACACCCACCACGTTTCCCCATCATCGATGAAACCGCTCACCTGGCCGGACCGGATCTCCCAGTTGGTGACGGTATTCAACACTGTGTTGGTGGTTTCCCCCTCAACCGTCGTGTTGGTCTCGACCGAATAATCGCCAATCAGCACCGTATTCGGGCATACCGACGTGGTGATCACGCCGTTGACGACCGTGATGATGCCGGGACAGGTTGCGCTGGCCCAGGTCTGCCCGCCGTCGGCCGACGAGTTGAAGGTGAATCCACTGCGCTTGATCAAAATTTCCGGCACCCCCATCTTCGCCCAGCCCGGGTCGTATTCCAGCATGGAGTGTTCCTGGGTCAGCCAGGCAAAGGGGTTCAACTCGTGGACGATTTCCCAGCTATCCGGCAGGCCATCACCGTCGGAATCCAGCTCGCCGCGCTGGTTGTCCAAGGCACCATTGACCGGCGCTGTGCGGCCCGCATCAAACACGAAGCCGCCGCCGAGGGCCAGCGAAGGCAGTGCATAGGCCCGGTCCGGATACAGATGATCATGGAACAGGCGGTTGGGCACGTTTTCCGCCCCCGGGAAATCGTAGCCCAGCAAGCTGGACATCGCGCGGTGCCGGCTGTCCACGGCCACGTTGCCGCCGTCGTCAAAGTTGTAGTAGGCCAGAAGGGCGCCGTTCAGTTGCTGCCCGTCCAAAGTGACCATTTGGCGACCCTCGAGGAGAATGCTGCGGTTTGCCGCCACTTCCGCCTGGGATCGCTCAATGCCCCAGATGCGCAGTTCGTCAATCCAGAGGCGATTGGCAAAACCGCTTCCTTTTGCAAACTCCAGCTGCCCGCCGTTGCCGAATGTTGAAACCAGATAGCCGCCGGTGGTTTCCTCCACCACCTGGCGGGATTGCACGAGCGTGCCGTCCACATACAGCGAAAGCGCATTCTTCCTGTGATCGAAGGTCGCCGCCAGATGGACCCAGCGGTTCCGCGGCAGGGGACGCGTGGCGCTGGCCTGGTACCACTTCCCGCCCAGCGAATGCAGACCGGCATAGGGAACCGTCTCCACGGTCTGGCCGCCGATGACCACATTGGTCACGCCCAGATCATAGGCCCGGCGCTCATTGCCGCCGATCATCAGATAGCCTTTGGTAAACGATCCGCTGGCGGGGGCATCCCCCTCCAAATACACCCATGCTTCGACCGTGAAGTCCCGGGAGAAATAGCGGGGGTCGTCCACCAAAAGCGTTTTCGAACCTTCATCCGTCAGAATCTTGGCCGAACGGGCCACCAGCGGATTGAGCGACTGCACAGGGCTGGTCGGCTGCTTGCCGCGCGCCACGTCCATCTGGATTTCCGTCGAGTCCGGCAGGCCGTCGGCATCCGTATCCGTGCCCGGCATCGGCACCATCAGCGGCAGGTTGTCCGTGACGGGCTTGCCGCCGGTCACGAGATCGGTTCCAGCCGTTTCCGCATCCGTCAGGATGCTGTCGGGATCCGAGAGGATCACGTCATTGGTGGGAATCAGCAGCGTGCTCAACGCCAGCGGGGTGTATACGTTGGCTTCATTTCGCGCATACCACAGAGCGTCAATGCCCGGCGTATAACGGCCGTCTTCCGCCCCGGCCGCTTCCAAGTAGTACAATCCGCTGAATGAGGTGGTAAAAGGCTGGAAGCCGCCGGTCCCCATGCTGTTGGTGAATCCATCGCCGTAGAAGGGAGCCAGGCTGGCCATGTCATTCGCGTAATACGGGAACGAAGGCACGCCGACCGTCGGCACCAGTTTGGGTTCGGGGTAAGGCACAAACACCACATTGGTCACGACTTCCTCGGGCGGGCCCGGGTTGGTGACCACCATCAAGCCTTGCATCCAGTTTGTGACGGTGGTTTCGTAGGCGGCCGGATGGAAGAATCCCGGATAATCCCGCATGGAATAGGACGCCGCCAAGCCCGGCGCCATGATTTCGTAGTACATGGGCGCCTGCCAGTCGTGGCGCAGCAGGATCCAGTTGGCCAGCACATAGGTCTCGAACGAGGATTGGTTTGGATAGTTCATGGCCCGGGCGGTCCAGGGAATGGTTTCATCCCCGGTTCCCGTGATAAAGTCGATGCGATATCCGTCCTGGCCAAAGTATTCCTGGATATTCAGGAGCCCGTCCCCGTCCGGATCGCCCAAGGCGCCGCTGGGATTGATCTCTACGGGCAGGTCGACAATGCCCAGCAGCGTTCCGCTGTCATCTTCATCTTCATCCTCGGCCAGATCGAACGCGGCCATGCCGGTCTTGGGGTTGAGGCCATGCTCGACTTCCCAACCATCGATCAGCCCGTCCTTATCGGTATCCCATCCGTCGTACCGCACCACGAGGTTCGGCCGGGGCTCCGTCCAATAGCTGGCGGCCGACGGCCAAGCAATCCGGCCCGGAAGGCTCTGCAAGTCGGGACTGCCGGGCGATGACGCCACCTTGACACTGCCGGTCCAGTCGGCTTTGGTGTAGTCCACCGTGAAATAGCGGACGGAATCGCCCCACTGGCTGTATTTCGCCTGCTGGAGATATCCGGGCGTGCCATGCAGGCACCCCCCGCGGCTGGGCTGCCGGAAGCGCAATCCGGCACTCGTGACTTCCTTCTGCTCCAAGACGCACTTGGACGACATGAAAGGCCATATCGCCAGCGGATTCCCCCACCCGTATGTGAGCAAGGGATGGAGGCATTGCTCCCGGAAATTCGTCAGCCCGTCCTTATCCGGATCGGAATTATAGTGGAAGAGATCACCAACGGGCTCGGCTTCCACCGGCTTGAATCCATTCTTTGCGAAAAACTTTTCGAAGGAGTCCAGCAACCAGTCGTTATCGGTATCGCAATCGAAGGGGCTGGTCCATGGCTTGTCATTCAATTTCTCCGTCGGGAAATGATCGCGGGTCTCTCCCAGGGGCGGGCATCCTTCGGCGAAGTTGATGTCTTTGTTGGCTTTCTTCAATTCCTGCAGGGCCGTCATGCCGTCACCGTCAATGTCCATCCCGGGGTGCTGGAGGGTCTTGACGTCGCCCAGATCAGGGAGAAATGGGTCTTGCATCTTGTCGCCTTCAATGACTCCCTTGCGATTGGCGTAATCCGTGGTGTAGGTGAAGACATCCGTATTATAGATGAACCCGTTATCCTTGGGATCCAGCCCGGCATAGATTTCAACCGGGTCCTTCAGCCCGTCGCCGTCGGTGTCTTCCGCCCAGGGGTTGGTCCCGGCATAGGTAATCATCTTTGTGGATTCGTACAGGTCGGAGATGCCGTCGCAATCCGTATCGAACAACTCGGGATCGGGGCCGTAGCCGAAGAATGCCGGATCGGCTTCATCGGTGACCACGTTTTGATTGTACGTGAACCAGCCCTCCTTGCCGTTGATCTTGACTTTCCAGCCATTGAATTCCTGGATATTGGTCAGTCCGTCGCTGTCCTTGTCATCGGTGGGCTGGTAGCCGCTTTCCCAGACGAGATTGGTTTTCTGGGTCACTTGGTCGATTTCGACCTTGACCCAGTCATTGGCGGCGGCAAAATCCACGTAGCTCGGGAACAAGCCGGTCACCACCGCTTGCGCCTGCTGAAGTCCCCCGCTGCATAGCAGAAGGAGTGCTCCTCCCCACAAAATGGTTTTCACGGGATTATGCTTGATGGTGTGTGCTGTTCGCATGGCAACCTCTTTTTGCTGAACCAACCTGTTCCCTGTTCCAAATTACTGTTCCGCCGGGGCTGATTCCGCCGGAGGTTCGGAGTCCTCATCGACACCGCCCTGCTGGACGATGAGCCCGCCGAGCGTCGTGCGCAGCCGCAGTTCCGCCAGCATGTCCTGCTGGGCCTGGTCAATGGCCTGCTGCAGCTCCAGAACCGCCGGATGATTCTCCAAGGCCTGCACCACCAGCGCCTGGAGGTCGGCAATCTGCTGTTGCAGGGCCTGGATTTCCGGATCGTTCTGCCGGAGGTTCTCGTATGCCGCCCGCATCTGCCGGTGCAGTTCCGGCGCCCGCATGGAATACTCCTGCGCGGCCTGCAGGCATTCTTCCTGCGCGGCCTTCAGCGTGGCCAGATCGGCGGATTTCAAGGTTTCCAGCCGCTGGTCCGGAGGCAAGCGCGGCGCAGCGGCCGGCTCGGCATCCGCCACCGGGGCCTCCGGAGTTTCAGTCTCGACGGCGGCAACGGCTTCCGGCAATTGGAGGGCCAGGGGGATCCCCTGCGCGACCGCCGGCGCCCCCCCCCGCCCGATGACGCTGATAACAAATAAAAGCGTACCCGCCCGCACCAAACCCGCACCCGCTTGATTCATCATGCGTTCTTCCTCATTAACGACAAGGGCTTCAAGACCTTTCGGGGATAGTAGACTGCAAAACGGTGTCGTTTGCAAACAAAAACGTCCCCTCAACGATAACCTCAACGATAACGCTCGCCGGACTCCATGCCGGGGTTCCATGCGGGTCGGATCAGGCAACCGCCGTTTGGGGCAAAATCACAACTCCAAATCCGGTCGGATCGGTTTGGAGTGCGAGGACAAGGGGCATTGGCCACGGCCCCGCTTTAGCTGCCGCCTCGGCTGCTAAAAAGCCAAAGCGGCGTGGCGCTCGCAAAGCCTCGCTTCCCGCCGCACTCCAAACATAGCACGGGGCTCCGTCCCGCGCAGGCCCTGGAACCCGGCACGCGACAGAGCCGCGTGCTACGTAACATCCGCCCGCGACAATACAACGGCCAGCGGGAGACGACCCCGCTCCGCATCCTGACAATCCTGTTAATCTTGAGGCTCTTGCACAACTCGTTCCTGGAAACGGGCAGGACGGAGCGTGGAATCTGTCTGCCGCAGAGCGCGCAGAGAAGAACCCGGAGGGGAAACCGACAGGCGGTTGCTCACAGAGGCACCGAGACCACAAAGAGAAATCCGGCTGCGGTTCCGAGCCCGGCGCGTTGGGCTCACGCGCCCTTCCGTCCCACCCCATTCGTGCCATGCGCGCAATTCGTAGTTCGCCCCCTGCCCGGCCCCCGCCCGGGTCTACAGAGCGGCCAGGAACGCATCCATTTGCGCGTCGGTCCCGATGGACACGCGTAGATATCTGCCCGTGCGTTCCCCGGGAAAATAGCGCACCAGGATGTTCTTTATCCGTAAATCGGCAAACAAATCGGCAGCAGCCTTCCCTGCCGGGGGTTCCACGAACAGGAAGTTGGCCCCCGACGGAATCACCCGGAATCCGCGCTTGGCCAGTTCGGCCGCCACCCGCTCGCGCGTTGCCACGATCCGCCGGGCGTTGTCCTGCATCCACGGCACATCCCCCAGCGCCGCCAGTGCGAGGGCCTGGGCCAATCGGTCCACGTTGTACGAGTCTTTGAGCTTGTACATCGCCCCGATCAGCTCGGCGGACCCGATGGCGTATCCTAGGCGCAATCCCGCCAGTGAAAACGACTTGGACAAGGTGCGACATACCAGGACATTGGGCAGATTCTTGGCCAGCGCCAGGCAATCGCGGCCACCGGAGAAGGCCACATAGGCCTCATCCACCAGCACCACACCCTTGAACTGCCGGCAAAAGGCGCGGATGGTTTCAACCGGATAAAACACGCCCGTCGGGGCATTCGGGTTGGCCAGGAAGAACAGGCTGGCGTCGAGGGCCGCCGGAGGCTCAATCCAGCCGAAGCCTTCCGGGAGGGGAACTGTGCGATAGCCGACCTCCTCGGCCGCCGCCAGCACCGGATAGAGCGAATAGGTCGGATCAACGGCCGCCACCGCCCCACCCGGCTGAGTAAAGGCCCGAGTGGCCAGCCGCAACACTTCGTCGGAACCATTGCCCACAAAAACCTGTTCGACAGCACATCCCTCCACCGCCGCGATGCGTTCCCGCAAGGTCCTGCACACCGGGTCGGGGTAGAGCCGCAGAGAATCCGCGGCAAATTCCCGCAATGCGCGGGCCACCGCCGGGCTGGGCGGATACGGATTCTCGTTGGTGTTGAGCTTGATCAAGCCCTCCACCTGCGGCTGCTCGCCGGGCGTGTAGGCTTGGAGATCTTGCACTGATTGACGAATATACGTGCTCATGGGTTTTGACATCTTGTAACGCATGTGACGTAGACGACGCAAGAAAACGCGGCAAGGGAGCCGTTCGGGCAGGTTCCGAACTGTTGGCAACCGGTCCCGACGAGGCCGGACATGATGACCACGCCATGACTTTTTTGAGTGCGGAGCCAACGGGCGGCGGCCCCGTTTTGGCTTCCTGACAAAAAATCAGGAATGGCCGACTTCAATTGCCTCTGCCCAACGAGGGGCGCAACAGTCTGCTATCGTTTCCGCGAGGAGCTGCAGATGGGGCACTTGTCCGCCAAGACCCGTCCGTCTTCGTTGTCGTTGTCGTGTTTGGGACGAGGAACCAATCGCCAGCCATCGCAATAGTCGCAGCGCGTGGCGGCGGCGGGAAGGGCCATCTTTCCCAGACCTTTGCAGATCGGACATTCGTAACCGATATGGGTGCCCCCGGAGATATCCACCAGGCGCCCGCGTCCCTCGCAGGTCTTGCAGATGATCGTCTGCTCCGGCGGGGGCGGCGGGGGGGGCGGCGGCGCCTGGACCTCCTCGGTTTTCCAATGCGGCCATTCCGGCGGGGCGTAGTCTTCATATAGCTGAAATGCTCCGTAGGCGGCCAACAAAAGGATCAGCACATGAGCAATGAATTTCATGAAAGGTCTCCGTTCTCCTGGGTTTGGCCTGGATGGATTTCGACCATTGTTTGCGCGAGCCCCGCGACCTTGGTCGGGATGACCGCCAACCTGCGCCCCCCTGAGGCAAGGCTGTGGTTGGCACAACCGCCGCAATCTTGATTCATCAATGCAATCCTCATTCCAATGAATGGTCCGGACTGTCCATTGACGGGTCCTCTGGTGGCAGCCGTAACATGCGCCGGGTATATTGCTCGCGATACTTGATATCCAGGCGGAGGCGCGAATCCCGATCCATGTCCGCATATCCGATAATGGACTTGCCTTCGTCGGTTTCCAGAATCGCCACGCGATTGGTGCCCCGGCCTGCCAGCACCAGCGTGCCATGGATGATACGCCCGGTTTTCAGGCGCAATTCCACTTGGTCCTGGTTCTGGTAGAGGGGCATCGTTTCGTCCAGCCGGGATCGAAACGCCTTTTCTGCCCGGGCTTTCTGCGCTTCCAGACGGGCATGATCGTCATCGGGGGGAGGTGACGGCGTTTCAACGACCGGGGGCACAGGGTGGTCATCCGCAGAGGGAATCGCGGCGGGGACAGCCGGAGTTTCGGCTGGCGCCGTCTGGGCCGGAGGCGCGGGCGGCACTGCGGCAGTCTTGGCCGGCAGTCTCCACCGGTTGAAGGCGATTGTCCCGACAACAAGCAAGCCGGCCAGCCCGATCAACAACCACGCCGCGCGAAGCAACGGCAGTCCGCGGGCCCAGTGGCGTCCGGCGAAGACAAAACCGCAATGATGGCATGCAACGGCATCCGGCGCCAGCATGGCCTGGCAGCGCGGGCATGGCTTTCCGCCCGCCAGCGTCGGAGCATCCCGACGGACATGGAGGTGAGGGACGGTGCCGCTCGGCCGGGCCACCGTGTTTTGCCGGCCGCAATTTGGGCAGGCGGCCAGCAGGGTACCGCCACTTTCGTCAAAATCAAACAGCCGGTTGCAGAAAGCGCACTTGACTTGGACAGACATGGCCGGGGCCTCTTGATCGTTACGAACAGCACATTAACCTTTGGGTTTTGAATATTGCACCCTCCGTCACTGAAATCCAGATAAAATCCACCGTCCCCTTCCCCCGTCCCCCGCCCCGTTCTTTGGCCATGGAATTCATGTCTTCCTGCACCGGTTATCATATTTTCATTGTTTATAAATATTGCAATTATTTCATTATTTATAAACATTGAAATCAGCGGATTGGCCTGAAATTCCTCGGTCAGTGGGAATGATGATCGAATCATCCATCCTTTGAGCATGGCGGGAGGAGATCCTGAATACGGCCATGCCCCCACATGACAGGGCTCCCTGAACTTCCCCACCGCATTGGACTTGTTGTCGCCGCTCTGCTGGACGCGGGGCACTTTGGACAGTGTCCGATCTCAACGGACCATGCTGGCGCATGGAAGTTTTTAATTCAACATACCCGCGAACGGAATGCCGGATACCGCCGGCCGTATTCTTCCTCCGACCCAAGGCCGCGGCCTGCCCCGCAGGCCGGCTGCCCGCGTACGGATCAGGGATTGCCAGGCGCCGGGAAACGAATGGAAGCGGCGCGGGCATGGGCATCGAGACCTTCGACGCGACCCATGGTTTCGATCAACGGGAGGGTATCGATCAGGTCCGCGCGGGTAAAGGCGACCACGCTGGTACGCTTGCGGAAGGAATCAACCGTCAACCCCGAGAAGAACGCGGCGGTGCCGCCGGTAGGCAGCACGTGACTGGGCCCGGCCACGAAATCGCCGGCGCTTTCCGGAGTCCACGCCCCGACAAACACGGCTCCGGCGTTTTTCACCTTTTGCAGCCAGCGCCGGGGTTCTTTGGTCATGATTTCGAAATGCTCCGGCGCAAACCTGTTGATCAAATCCATGCCGCTGTCGAGGGTCTCGGTCACCACGAATAGAGCGCCGGCCGCGATTGCGCGCTCTACCGCCTCCCGGCGGGACAACGCGGCAACCTGCTGTTCGAGTTCGGTGCGCACCATGTTGGCCATGCCCATGAAGGGCGTAACCAGCAGGGCTTTTTCATGGCCGGTGCCGTGTTCCAGCTGCGATAGCAGATCGGCGGCAACATGGGCCGGAACCGCTGTCTCGTCCGCCAGAACAGCAATTTCGCTGGGCCCCGCCACCATGTCGAGATCCACCTCGCCATAGACAAGTTTCTTGGCCGCGGTGACATAAGGCCCCCCTGGACCGACGATTTTCTGTACCTTGCGAATGGTGGCCGTACCGAAGGCCATGGCGCCCACCGCCTGAATACCGCCGATCCGAAAGATTTCGGTGGCGCCCGCCACTTCCAGCGCGTGCAGCAGAAACGGATTCACCCTGCCCTTCTTATCGCTGGGGGTACAGGCCACGATTTCGGGCACGCCGGCGATTTTGGCCAGCGAAACGCTCATCAAGGCGGTCGAAGCCAGCGGGGCGGCGCCGCCGGGAATGTAGGCCCCCACGCGTTCCAACGGCATGAACTTCTCGCCCAGCACCCCGCCTTTGGGCGTGGCGATGTTCCAATCCTTGCGCATGCCCGCCTTGCCGAAACGCGCGACGCGCGCAAAGATTTCCGAAGCGCATCGCTTGAACATCAGGTCCACGTGTTCGGAAGCGGCCAGACGCTCTTCCCGCGGCACAGCGAACCGGACCGGTGCCAGGTTGACCCCGTCGAACTCCCGGGTGTATTTCTGGACCGCCTTGTCGCCGTGTGCGCGAATATCTTCCAGCACCCGCCGGGCCGTCTCCTCCGCCGTCGGATCAATGGCCGGCCGGGCTAAAAACCGGTCCACTTCGGGCACCGTTTTGTGTGTCGAATACTTCAGGATAGGGATATTTAAGCTCATGGAAGGATTCAGGGTTCGGGGTTCAGGGGTTAGGATGGATCATGTTGGGGAATATGGGAACGATGAAATAGATGGAAAGAACCACCGCCCGGCCAAGATTCCACTCTTCCATCATTCCATCTGCTCCCCGGCTGCTCAAAAACTCTTCACGTTTTCGTTCATGTTGCCGCAGTTGCTGCATTCGGCCATGGGGACGTTGCGGCGGTCCAGATAGACATGTCCGCAGACCGAGCACCGGAAGATGAAGGGCGGGGCGCGATGCCGGGGCATCCACCGGTAGCGCCGGACAGAATAGTACAGAGTCAGGCCAAACACCATGGCAAGATTCGCGATCAGGAAGACCACGAACCAATCGGGCAGCGTCAGGGTAATCATGGCGTCACCTGCCCAGAGCCGGACAGGGCCGACGTTGCGGGCGCGATGGGACCCGCTGGGATGATCCACGACACCATGCCCATCCGGGGCGCATTGGGATCCAGCAGGCGCCAGCCGCGAACCGAGCGGGCCAAACGGCCATCCACCTCCGGCAAGCCGCTGGCCTGTTCCAGCAGCATGGACACGGGCACGCCCTGCGGGTCAAAGCGCATTTCCACCCGGGCGGACCACGCCACATTGGTCCAGGAGCCATACTCCAGGTCAATCCCGGCGAACAGACGCGATTCCCAACCGGCAGAAAACAACATGCGGTCAGTTTCTGATTCCGGGTGGCGGGGAGGCAGCACACCGGAATCCGGCGCCAGGCGCCCGACCCCGGTGGCGGACGGGAGGGTGAATCGTGACATGGCCGTTTGGCTGTTCTCTACGGACACTGAAGCGCGCGGCAAATACGCCGGCTCTGGCCGCAAAGCCTGAATGGGGGGCGCCAATCGGACGCGTTCCTGGCGCAAGGCATGAGTAAAACCCGCCGGAGACGGGAGTGCAAAGAGCGCCGGTGACCACAATGCCCGAATGTCCAAGGCCGGGGCTTCTGCCGCCGGCCACCACGACACCGGCATGGGAGGTGCGTGCGGCAGCGGGGCCGGCGCGGGCGCCAGACCGAAAAGCAGGACCAGACTGCCGAACCAAAGGGCGGCAAATCCAACGGCCAGGTGGCGACCACGGCGGCAGAACCGGTCCCACCGGGTGGCGGAATCTGCGACTGCACGGTTGACGTACACGGAGCGACCCCTCCTACGGGGCCAATGGAGGCGGCCGGGTGGCCAGCACGACTTCCCGGATGCCGGATTTCAACGCCAAGGTATACACTTCCAGCAAGGTCCCGTAGGGCGTTCCCGCGTCCGCCTCGATCAGTAGCGGGTCGTCGCCGGTGGTGTGCGCGAGGGCGGCTTCCAGACGGTCCCACGCCATGCGCTGATCGTTGAAGAACATGAGGCCCTCCTGCGACAGGGTCAGGACGCGGGTCCCATAGGGAATGCCGTCGGTGAACGGTGCCTCCGGCAGGCGGACCCGGACGCCGGGCTGCAACACGAAGCGCGCCGCGGCGAAATGAAACATCCCCGCCAGCACAATCACGTTCAGCAGCGCCGTCACCTCGATGGGTCCGACCGCCCGGCGATAGCGCCCCTTGAAGCGCCGCCGCACGGTGCGAAACTGCAATTGAAGAGACTGGTCGGGAATCCTCATGCCGGCGGCGCCTCCCGGTTCTGGCGCCACTGCCGCATGAAGTTCAGCAGCGCCGAAGCGGAGCGCTCCATATCCAGCAGGATGGATTCCACGCGGGAAACCAGCAGGTTGTAGCCGGCGTAGGCCAGGATGGCAATGACCAGACTGAGGGCCGTGGCCGCCAGCGCAGTCCAGAGCCCCCCGGTCAGATTGGCCGACTGCACCAGCGGTGCATTGCGATTGGCGGCCAGCAGCATCTCCATCATCCCGAGCACCGTGCCCAGCAGGCCAATCAGCGGGGTGATGCGCGCCAACGTCGCCAGCCACCCCAGCCCCCGCTCCATCCGGGGAATCTCCTCCAGCCCGGCTTCTTCAATCGCCCGCCCGATGTTTTCGAGGGTGTCGTCATGATGCAGAACCGCCGCCAGCGCCAGCCGCGCCACCGGGCCCGGGGCCTCTTCGCAAATGGTTGCCGCCTCCACCGTGTTGTCGCGGTTGAGAATATTGTAGACCCCCTTGAGAAAGTCATCCGCCGCGATCTGGGCACGGTGCAGGTTGAAGAGGCGTTCGAAGAAAACCAGCGCCGCAAACAGGCCGCAGGCCGCCAGCAGCCAGATCACCGGCCCGCCATTTCCGATCAGGTTGAACATAGGTTTCTCCGTCTGCAGAGCTCCCAAGGGAACTGAAAGGTCAGTCTATGCCGTGCCCCCACCGCGGCTCAATCACAAAAAGAGAATTCAGGAGCCAGGATTCAGGAGACAGAATGAAATCCCAGACCCGATGATCCGGACCCGCATACTGAATTCTGAATACTGGATTCTGAATACTGCCGCCCGCTGCGAGGCGGCTAGAACAGGTGCCAGTGCTCCTGGCGGATGCGCGTCATGCGATCGCGGGCTTCGGCGGCCGCGGGGAGGCTGGAATCGGCCACCCGGCGATAGATGCCGAAGGCTTCCTTCCATTTTCCGGCTCGCTCCTGGAGGGCGGCGGCGCCGAACGCTGCGCGGGTAAACCACACGGTTCCTTCGGGGGGCGAATCCGTCTCCTGCAAGTAGGCATAGACCACCTCCATGTAGCGGTCGAGGGCGGCGGCTGTGCGCCCCATCTGCTCCAGGCAGCGGCCGATCTTGAAGCCGGCCTGCAAACGCAAATCGACCGGCGCGCCCGCAAAATCCAGAAGCGTGCGATAAGACAGCAGCGCCTCTTCGTAGCGTGCGGGATTTTCCTGTCCGAGAGTATACTGACAGTCGCCCTTGCGGCCCCAGGCCACCATGGCCTGCGGCTGCTGGGGAAAATTGACGATGACTTCATTGAAGGCCAGGATGGCCGCGCCGAACTGGCCCAGTTCACTCAGTACGTCGCCCTGGGCCAGCAAGGTCTCGGCCAGGCGGGGCTGGTCGGGATAGCGGGTCATGAGCGCGTTGTAATGTTCGTTGGCGGCCAAATAAGCCCGGCGGGCGGTCGCGGTGCGCCCCGCCCAATAGAGGGCGTCGGGAGCGCGGGGGCTGTCGGGATGGTCGGCCGCGACGCGGCAGAAGCGCTCCTCGGCCGTTGCGTAGTCGCCGTGGTTGAAGGCGTATTCCCCCAGCCAAAATTGCACGTCCGGGGCGAATTCCGAACCGGGGTAATCGGCCAGGAACTGTGTACACACCTCCAGGGCTTCAGCATCCTTGCCCAGCAGATACAGGCACCAGCCCCGCATGAACATGGCTTGGGCGGCGGGCCGGGTCTGGGGAAAACGGTCCCGAATGCGCAAGAAATCATCGAGGGCGGCTTGAAACGATCCCATGCGGTAGCGAATCAGGCCACGCGCCAGCAGGGCCTGTGCACAGGTCTGGGGTTCCAGGCAGGATTCGATGAGCCGTCCGTACTGTTCCATGGCGGTCTCGAGAGCCCCCCGCTCTTCGTAGAGGGCTCCCAGCCGCATCGTGGCTGTGCGCGAAAATTCGGTTTCGGTCTTGGCGCGACTGAGATCGAGCAGGCGGATCTCGCCGGCTTCGGTCTCCCCCATGGCCAGTTCGGATTCCGCCAGTTGGATCTGGGCGCGCGCAGCCATTTCCCCGCCGGCCGGAGCGGCGGACAACACCGCGGCATAGGCGGTTTTGGCCTTCGTAAACTGACCGCTGGCGAAATGCGAATCCGCCGTTTTCTGCAAGAGCGGCAGGCGGCGGGCAGGTTCCGGCTCCGCGGCCGCGGCGCGTTCAAAGACCGGCGCGGCCTCGCCGGGCCGGCCGGCCGACCACAGGGACCAGGCAAGTGCCGCCAGGATGTCCGCCGTTCCTTCCGCGCCATCAAAGGCATCCAGCCAGGCCTGGTATTCCGCGGCCGCTTCGTTCCACTTGTCCAGATACCCGAGGCGGCTAGCCAACTGCTGCTGGATCCGGGCGGCTTGGGAACGATCCGGCATGCGCGCAGCGACCGATCGCATCAAGGTGGCGCCCTCATTCACGCGGCCGGACCGCAGCAACAGGTCCGCCTGGAGTCGTTCGCCCTCCAGTTTCTGGGCCGGATGAGTGGCCGCGGCAATCCCACGCTCGATCATGTCCAAGGCCGCCGTGTAATTGGTGCCGGCCGCCAAGGCCGCGGCGGTCATCCGGTAGCCCGTGGCGCGGGTTTCCGGCAGCAGATTCGTATTGGTCACCAGGGCCTCCAGGCGTTCCAATGCCACATCCGGCCGGCCCTGCGACATCTGCAGTTCGATGCCCTGCAGGATGGCGCGTTCACTCCAAACCTGGCCCGTCCAGGTCTGTTCCACGTGCGCCAGCGCGGCTTGCGCTTCGTCGAGACGGCCGGTCGCCGCCAAAGCCGAGGCCACCTCCAGCCAGGCATCCGCGCCTGCCGGATTCCCGGCATGCCGGCTTTCAATAAGGGCGCAAGTCTCCCGAGCTGCGTCCCACTCGCCTTGCGCCGCCTGAACCTGCGCCAGCAGGAACAAGGCGGAAGGCGCGGCAGATTCATCGGCAAATTTCTCCTTGAACACCGCCAGTTCCGCCGCCGTTTCCGGAATCTGACGCAAAGCAAACTGCGCTTGGGCCCGGGCCAGCGCAACGTCCGCCGCCAGCACCGCAGCCCGCACCTGCCCCCCATAGGAATCCAGCAACGCCAGTGCCTCCTGCGGATTATTTTCGGCCAACAGCACGCGGGCCAGCCACAAGGCTCCTTCCGCCTGCCGGCGGCGGTCGGGTGCTCCCGCGATCAGATCCTGCAAGCGCTGGCGGGCCAGGCGATACAAGCCATCCTCATACGCCGCCCGCCCGGTTGTCAGCAGCCGGCCCGCCTGCTCCGTCGTCAGCTTTCCGGTCGGCAACCGTTCCTCTTGCTGGGTTTCCTGGGCCAGGCCCGGACCCGCCGCCAGCAGACCCGCCGCGAGCCACGCCAGCAAGCGCCGGCGCCGGCTGCGCAGGGCCGGGGCGCGATCGCCTGGGATGGGCGGGCAGGCATGTACAGCATTCATGACCGTTGTTTCGTCTTTCGGGCTGGTTTTCTGGGGCGGATCACATGCTCGGCGGACGCTGCGCCGGCCAAAACCGGCCGCAGGTATGCGCCGGTATAGGAAGCGGGGTGGTTCGCGACCTCCTCCGGGGTGCCGCACACCACCACCCGGCCGCCGTCGTCGCCGCCTTCCGGGCCCAAGTCCACAATATAGTCGGCGGTTTTGATCACGTCGAGGTTGTGTTCAATCACAATGAGGGTGTTGCCGGCGTCGCGCAGGCGCAGCAGGACCTGCAGCAGGCGGTCCACATCCGCGAAATGCAGGCCGGTGGTCGGCTCGTCGAGCAGATACAGCGTCCGGCCGGTATCCCGCCGGGCCAGCTCGGCACTGAGCTTCATGCGCTGGGCCTCGCCGCCCGAGAGGGTCGTGGCCGGTTGGCCCACCTTCAGATAGCCCAGGCCAACCTCGCTCATCGTGCGGAACTTGCGGGCGATCTGGGGCATCGGGGTGAAAAACGCCAGCGCCTCGTCGATCGTCATGTCCAGCACGTCGGCAATGCTCTTGCCGTGCCATTTGACTTCGAGGGTCTCCTGGTTGTAGCGCCGGCCGCGGCACTGCTCGCAGGTCACATAGACATCCGGCAGGAAATTCATCTCGATCTTGAGGATGCCGTCGCCCTTGCATTTCTCGCACCGGCCGCCTTTGACATTGAAGCTGAAGCGTCCCGGCTTGTAGCCGCGCACCTTGGCCCCGGGCAGTTGGGCGAACAAATCGCGGATGCCATTGAACGCGCCCGTGTAGGTCGCCGGATTCGAACGGGGCGTCCGTCCGATCGGGGCCTGGTCGATCACGATGACCTTGTCCAGGTGCTGTGTTCCGAGCAACTTGCGGTGGCGGCCCGGTTTTTCCTTGGAACCGAAGAATTTCCGGAACAAGGCCCGGTGCAGGATGTCATCGACCAGGGTGCTCTTGCCGCTGCCGGAAACGCCCGTCACGCAGGAAATGCGTCCGAGGGGAAAGCGAACATCGATGTCCTTCAAATTGTTCTCGGCCGCCCCGATCACCTCCAGCCAGGGTTCGCCCGGCTCCTTGCGCGCGTGGGGCACTTCGATGCTTCGTTCGCCCCGGAGAAACTGCGCGGTCAGGGAGTCGGCGGACTTCAGAAGCTCCGGCACCGGCCCGGCAAACACCACCCGGCCGCCGTGCACTCCGGCAGCGGGACCCAGGTCGATGACGTAGTCCGCCTCGCGGATCGTCTGTTCGTCGTGCTCGACCACGACCACGGTGTTGCCAAGGTCGCGAAGGCCCTTCAAGGTCTTCAGCAACTTGGCGTTGTCGCGCTGGTGCAGACCAATGCTCGGTTCGTCCAGCACGTAGAGTACGCCCACCAGCCCGGCGCCCACCTGCGTAGCCAGCCGGATCCGCTGCGCTTCCCCGCCCGACAGCGTCCCGCTTTCGCGGTCCAGATTGAGATACCCCAGCCCCACATCGCACAGAAACCGCAGCCGCTGCCGGATTTCCTTGAGGATCTCCGCGGCGATGGTCTGTTCCTGGTCCGTCAGCGGCAGGCGGGCGAAGAACTCCGCTGCCTCCCGCGCCGACCGCGCCATGATCTGCATGATGCCCTGGCCCGCCACGCGGCAGGCCAGGCTTTCCGGCTTCAACCGCTTGCCGCCGCAAGCGGTGCACGGCAGGCGGCTCATGAAGCCCGTCAATTTGTGCTTGATGTAGTCGCTGTCTGTCTCCGTGTAGCGGCGGTTCAGGTTGGGAATGACGCCCTCGTATGGCTTGCGATACTTGCGCCAGGCCCCGCCGCGCCAGAAACCCAGCGGGATTTCCTCGTCCCCCGACCCATGCAGGATGATCTGGCGGATTTTCTTCGGCAGGTCTTCCCACGGTGTGTCCAGGTCGAATTCATAGTGCCGGGCCACCGCCCGCAGCAGCCCCTTGCGATAAATCGCCTCCCGCCGCCCCGCCGGCCGCCAGGCCGCGATCGCGCCGTGTTCGAGCGACTTGGTCGGGTCCGGCACGACCAGGTCCTCGTCGAAGACCAGCATCTGCCCCAGACCGTCGCAGACCGGGCAGGCGCCATAGGGGCTGTTGAAAGAGAAACTGCGCGCCAGCAGCGCCTCGAAGCTGATGCCGCAGTCCGCGCAGGCGTTCTTTTCCGAGAACAGCTGCGGGGTCCAGGCGTCGCTCCCCGCCGGCTCCTGGAACAGCGCATGCAGCACCCCGTCGCCTTGTTTCAGCGCCAGTTCCACCGAGTCGGTCAACCGGCCCCGCGCCTGCGCGCCGATCACCAGCCGATCCACCACCACCGCAATGGAGTGTTTCTTCTGCTTGTCCAGTTTCGGCGGCTGTTCCAGCTCGATCATCGCGCCATCGACCTGAGCGCGGGTGAATCCCTGCCGCCGCGCGGCATCGAAGATTTCAATGTGCTCGCCCTTGCGCCCCTCCACCAGCGGCGCCAGCAACTGCACCTTGGCGCCCGCGGGCCGCCGCAGGATCTGGTCGACGATCTCTTCCGCGCTTTGCCGGGCGATCGGTTTCCCGCACTGGTGGCAATGCTGCTTGCCGATGCTGGCGTACAGCAGCCGCAGGTAGTCGTGGATTTCCGTCATCGTTGCCACGATCGAGCGTGGATTCGACCCGGCCGTGCGTTGCTCGATCGCAATCGCCGGCGACAGCCCTTCGATGCGGTCCACGTCCGGCTTCTGGAGCTGTTCCAGGAACATCCGCGCGTAGGAGGACAGGCTTTCGACGTACTTGCGCTGACCCTCGGCGTAGAGCGTGTCAAAGGCCAGCGACGACTTGCCGCTGCCGCTGAGCCCCGTGACCACGCACAGCGACCCGCGCGGAATCCGCACGGTGATGTTCTTGAGGTTGTGCTCGCGCGCACCCTCGACCAAGATGAAATTGTCGGGCATCGCCTTCCGCCTCTTCAAAAAGATGGGCAACCCTACCACGCCGCCTTGATTTCATCATTCATATTCCATCGCTGACCCCGACGTCCCCAAACTGGCTTTCGGGGCTTGATTTTGTTCAGAAAACTCCGCTAAATGGCCCGCCTTATGAAAAAGACCTATTCCATTGGATTGATCCCCGGCGACGGGACCGGCCCGGAAGTCACCCGCGAGGCCGTCAAGGTGCTCGGCGCCGCTGCCCAGAAGTTCGGCTTTGATCTGGACTACACCCATTACGATTTCGGCGGAGACCGCTACTTGAAGACCGGCGAGATCCTGCCCGACTCCGCCATCGAGGAATTCCGGCGCCAGCATGCGCTCTATCTCGGCGCCATCGGGCATCCCCAGGTCAAGCCGGGCATCCTCGAGGTCGGCATCCTGCTCAAGACCCGTTTCGCGCTCGACCAGTACATCAACCTGCGCCCCGTCAAGCTCTACCGCAAGGAAGACTGCCCCCTGAAGGACAAGGAGCCCAAGGACATCGATTTCGTCGTCGTGCGCGAAAACACCGGGGGCATCTACACCGGCCTGGGCGGCGCGGTCCAGAAGGGCACGGACCTGGAAGTGGCCACGCAGGTCATGGTCTACAGCCGGCCCGTCGTGGACCGCTGCCTGAAGTACGCCTACGAGTACACCCGGCGGCGCAACCGGAAGAAGATGCTGACCCTCGTCCACAAGTGCAATGTCCTGACCCACTGCGGCGACCTCTGGGTCCGCGCCCACAAGGAAATGGGCGACCGCGACTATCCGGACATCAAGCAGGACTACAACCACGTGGACGCCTGCACAATGTGGTTCGTGAAGCAGCCCGAGTGGTACGACGTGGTCGTGACGGAAAACCTCTTCGGCGACATCATCACCGACCTGGCGGCCATCGTGCAGGGCGGGCTGGGCGTCGCCGCCGGTGGCAACATCAATCCCGAAGGCGTCTCGATGTTCGAGTGCATGGGCGGCAGCGCCCCGAAGTACACGGGCAAGAACGTCATCAACCCCATCGCCGCCATCGCGGCGGGAGGTATGATGCTCGACACCCTCGGCGAAACCGAAGCGGCGCAAGCCGTCGACCGGGCCGTCACCCAGGCCCTCAACGGCGGCAAGATCAAGTCCCTGGCCGCCGGCCGCATGGGCCTGGGCACCGCCGAAGTCGGCGACCTGGTCGCTACGCTCGTTTAACAGCCGTTTTGCCGCAGAGTCCGCAGAGCATGGCAGAGAAGGACCCCGTCACGGAGGGAATCATTGGCGCGGCCATTGAAGTCCACCGGCATCTGGGCCCCGGACTTCTGGAATCAGTCTATGAAGAAGCCCTCTGCCATGAATTGAACCTGCGCGGAATCCGTTTTGAACGGCAAATGGATGTGGACGTCGTTTACAAGGGCATTGTCATCAAGAACCAGCGCCTGGATTTGCTGGTGGATGGAAAAGTCGTGGTTGAGATAAAAAGTACGGAATCAGATCATCCCATTTACAAGGCCCAAATCCTGTCGTATCTAAAGGCGAGCGGCCTGAGTCGCGGCTTGATTCTGAACTTTGGCAAGAAAACGATGATGGAGGGAATAACACGAGTGGCGAACAACTATCCCTCGTGAAACTCTGCGCCCTCTGCGGCAAAAAACAGGAGCTGAAATGAAAAAATACAACATCTGCATGGTCGGCATTGGCGCGGTCGGGACAGAAATCGTCCGGCTGCTGCGCAAGCGCAACTTCCCGCTGGCCAAACTGACCGCGTTTGCGACCCGCGAACGCACGGAAATGATCGACGGCCTGCCCGTCGAGGTGAAGGTCGCCACCGGCCCCGAATCGTTCAAGGGCTACGACTTTGCGTTCTTCGCGGGGACCGAAGGCGCAAAGGGCGCCTCCAAGACCCTCGGCTGGGGCGCGGCCGAGGCCGGCTGCATCGTCATCGACAACGGCGACGACTTCCGCATGGACCCGCGCGTGCCGCTGTGCATTCCGGAAATCAATGCCGAGGCGCTGAAAAACCACCAGAACTTCATCGCCAATCCGAACTGCTCAACCGCCATCGCCTTGATGCCGCTCTATGCGCTGCACCGCGAGGCCCGGATCAAGCGGATCGTCTGCTGCACCTACCAGGCTGTTTCCGGCTCGGGGTCGGCCGCCATCCGCGAGCTGGAGGAGCAGACCCGCGCCTGGGCTGCCGGCCAACCCATCACCCACGAAGTCTATCCCGCGCAAATTGCGTTCAATGTGATTGCCCAGATCGGCTCCGAGGCCAAGGACCTGCCCGGCTACACCTCCGAAGAAGCCAAACTCGGACGCGAAACCCGCAAAATTCTCGGCGACGACGCCATCCAGGTTGTCTCCACCTGCGTGCGCGTACCGGTGTTCAACGGCCACAGCGAGGCCCTGCATGTCGAGTTCCACAAGCCCCTCACCCCCGAACGCGCCCGGGCAATCCTGGAGCAGTCCGCGGGCGTCACCGTGGTGGACGATCTGTCCCAAAGCCTCTTCCCCATGCCGATTGACTGCTCGGGCAAGTACGACGTGCTGGTGGGGCGCATCCGCAAGGACCCCTCCATCGAAAACGGCCTCGCCCTGTTCGTCGCCGGCGACAACATCTGGAAAGGCGCCGCCCAGAACGCCATCCAGATCGCCGAGAAGATGATTGCGATGGGCTTGAAATAAGCCGCGCGCCGGGCATGTACCCGACGGCGCCGGAACTCAAGGCTGTTTTTTTTCCAGTGCTTCGAGCCGGAAGGTCATCGCTCCCCGCCCGGCCTCGGCGGAGGGCGTGATTTCCATGTCGCGCAAGCGCCACGCCGGGGCAAATTCCGCGCAGGAAGCCAAAAACGCGGCGGCGACCGCATAGGACGTGGCGGGAAGCGCCACCTCGGCCTCGCGCCGTTGCCAGCCGGGGGCCACTTCCACGGCAGGTCGCAGGACGACATTCACGGGATCGCCCCCCAACGTCTGGGCAGCCAGCGCGTCGAGGTTGGCGGGAGTCCACGCCTGCCGGGCCTCCATCCATTCCCGGAGGGCGTCTTCCTCCGTCCAGCGCCCGGAGCAAGCCCGGATGTGATCCAGGTCCTGCCTCTTGCGCTCCAGGATCGCACCATGCCGCGAAGCGGACAGCCAGGTGTTCAGGCTGGCGGCCATGGCCAGCCCGGCCAGAGTCCACGCCACCGCTCTCCAGACCCGTTCATTCTTCATGGTGAATCTGGCCTTTCAAAATGAACCGTGGATGACCGGCGGGCGTGCGGCCGGGACTGTCCGACTGTACCGCCCAGCCCAGGGCCCGCACACGCTCGGCAAGACGTTCGATGTCCTGAATATCCGGGGCGGAACCTTCCATGGATATGGTCGCCGACGACAATCCCAGCCGGGACAATTCGACGCCACTGGCACTGGCGGCCTCCACGATGCGCGCCAGCCGGCCTTCCATGCCTTCCGGATCCAAGGCCTGGCGGAAAGGCAGGGTTTCCTGGGCGCGGGCGGCGATGGCGCGTTCGACCATCAGTCGCTCCTGCCCCCGGGGAATGCGGCTGCCTGCGATGACCTGCGCGGCCACAGTCAGTCGCCGTTGCAACGTCTCCGTCTGCCGCCGGCGCAGAATCGACTCGCCCAAATTCAACCCCAGCACCAGAAGGGCGACCGTGATCACGCCGATGTAGGCGTTTTTCAATTCCTTGGCCCGGGTGCGCCCCAGAGCCGGATGCATCCATTCCCCGGACCTGAAGTTCATTCCGCTTTCGTCTGCCGCGCGACGGGCCAAAGCCCGGGCCAGCATTGAAGCGGGCTGGCGGCAGGTCTCGTGCCGTATGGCCAGATCCGCCGGCAGGAGGCGACGCAAGCGGGTCACCAGGGTGTCGTTCACCGCGCCGGGCCCCGCCCACCACACATCCATTTCGGTCTGGCCGGATTCCGCCAGATGGGTGCCCAGAATCTGCGCCGCCCGTGCGGTCCACAGGGCATCAAAGGCCGCGGGGTCGCCGGACAGCGGCGAAGCCCGGAGTACATGCGCCGCGATGAACTCCGCGCCGTGCCCCCGCGCGATCGTAACATGGTCCGGACCCAGCCAGACGACCGCCCGGGGGCGGTCCATCCGCACGGGCGGCGTTTCAACCGCCTGCTGGCTCCACAACGCCAGGGCTTCGGCATCGCAATGGGTGGGATCGAATCCCCGTGTGCGGCAGGCATCCAGGAAGGCGGCCAGGTCATGGTTCCGCATGGCGGCCGCCACGCCGATGGTCCCCCCCTGCTCCACACGGGCCGTGCCATAGCAGCAGCAGGCACTTTCCACGGGAAACGGCAGTTCAACGTCCAGCAGGGCCGGCCAGATCCGTGCCGCTTTCTTCGGCGAGGCGAACGGGGCGCGCAGGCGGCGCACGGCAGTGTGCGCGGCCGGGGCGGCGACCGCCAGCACGGCGGCGCCGCGGGCCACTTCGTCCTCCGCTTGCTGCAGCGCGCGCGCGGTCTCCGGCGCGGCCAGAGGGGCGGACAGCACGACCTGGGAACTGCCGCGGCGGGAGACGCGGGCCAGCAGGATCAACTCGTCGGAAAGTTCCAGCCCGTAGGCCGTTTTCAAGCCCGCCCGCATGGCTCAGCTATCCCCTTCCACCCATTGCAGGATGCGGATGTCGCCGCTGTCGGGATCCCGCTCCACCCAAGCCATGACGGAACAAGCCAGGCCCTCCCTGGCGGCGCGGGCACGCACTCGAAAGACCGTGCTGGCGGTTCCCACGGTTCCTTCCAGCATCGCGGCCAGTTCGGGATAGGCGGTGAAGATCTCGACCAGCGAGCCAAACGGTCGTACCTGGCGCAGGGCCAGCACGGCCCGGACGGCGGCATCCTGTTCAAGTCCGGTCAAGGCCATGAGCACTTCGCGACTGGCGGTGTTCACATTCACGGGAAGGGGTTCCTCCAAGGGCAGGGGGACCACCGCGGTGGCGGTGGTCAGATCGCCAGAGAACAAATCGTCCCGGCGGACCGGCGGCCGGGGCTGGAAAAGATCCGGCTTGAAACCGTGGACCCGCAGCAATTCCGCGGGCGCCCACATGATCCGGTTGGGCGGGCGGAACGGGGCATCGCCCGTCTGATAAAAGGGGGCTTCATAGGAGCCCGTCTCGTTCGCATCCACGAAATCCTCGAGGGCCTCGACCGGAACCGCGGCGTCGAAGTGGTTGCAGAACATCAGCAGATCCAGCAGCATGTCGCGGGCGGAGCGGCCAGAGCGGCCAGAGACGCCCACGTTGTTCCAATTCAGGAAACGGCCGGCATCTTCGACCATGGCGTGGGTGACAATGCCGTCGGTCCGGTTGGTTTCGCGCGGCAACGCCCAATCTTCGGCCAAATGATCCACCGTGAGATCGTCGTCCGCCGCCAGGACCCAGAGGGCTTCGCGCGCGGCTTCGGCGGCGGAAAGCCGGAGCTGCTCCCAGCGCAGCTCCGTTTGCTCGGCCCGGAACAGAGTGGCGGCTCGGGCCTGCAGATAGAGGGCCAATCCACCGGCCAGCACAACCGCAGCCAGCGCCAGGATCAACGCCATGCCTGAACGGGCGGCCGGGCGGCGAGCCATCAGTCCTCCTTCGCAGCCGCCTGGGCCGGGAGAACCGCGCGGCGCGCCGTCTCCTGGCGGAACCGTTCCTCCCGCCGGCGGTATTTCAGCTCCCGGTTGCGGGCGGAGACCTCGTGGCGCCGGAGTTTTTCCGACCGGGCCCAGGCATAGGCCATCAGCGAGACCATGCCGCAGGCCAGAAACACAATGGCCAGTTGATACAGTCCCCGGCGGTGCTCGGGGATCAGAAACAATGCGCGGATGAACACAAAGGCGGCCATCAGCGGAAACATGGCGGCGGCCACGGCCAGCATGTGGCGGATCTTCGAGCGCATCTTGCTGCGGCTGCGGTGCCGGCGGGTGTCCACCCTGAAGTCCACCTTGTTCACGAGCGGTTCCGTCATGTCAGGCCATCCTGTATCCGTGCGGATGGGCGCGATGCCAATCCCACGCGTGCTGCACAATGGTGGCCAGGTCCGGATGCCGTGGCCGCCAGCCCAGAATGTCCCGCGCCTTTTCGGCGCCGGCGACCAGGCAGGCGGGATCGCCGGGCCGGCGCGGCGACAGAACCACGGGAATCTCATGCCCGGTCACGCGCCGGCAGGTGGCCACCACTTCCTGCACGGAAAATCCGGTGCCCGTGCCCAGGTTGAACGGGCCGGTTTCTTGCTTTTCCAAAGCCAGGATGTGGGCCCGGGCCAGATCCACGATATGGATGTAGTCGCGGATGCATGTTCCGTCCGGCGTGTCGTAATCGTCCCCGAAGACCGGCACCGCGTCCGCCTGCCCCAGCGCCACTTTAAGGACATTGGGGATCAGGTGGGTTTCCGGATCGTGGTCTTCCCCGAACTGTTCGGTGGCGCCGGCGGCGTTGAAGTAGCGCAGGAAGACCGGCTCAAGGCCGTGCCGCTCCTGCTCCCAGCGCATGGCCGTTTCCAGCATCAGCTTCGACTCCCCGTAGGGATTGGTCGGCCGCTGAGGCAGCGCTTCGGTCATGGGCATGGATTCCGGCTGGCCGTAGGTCGCGCAGGTCGAGGAAAAGATGATCTTTCTGACTCCGGAACGCCGCATCGCATCCAGCAAGTGCAGGCCGCCGGTCAGGTTGTTGTGAAAGTACAGCAGGGGGTCGCGCATGGATTCGCCCACCAGGGCGTAGGCGGCGAAATGCACCACGGCGTCGGGCCGCACCTGATGCATCGCCTCGCGGATGGGCCGGGGATCGCGAAGATCGCCGACCACCAGCCGGGCCCGGGGATCGACCGCCTCCCGGTGGCCGCGCTCCAGGTTGTCGAACACCGTCACCTGGTGGCCGTCATCGCACAACAACTCTGTTGTCACGCTGCCGATATACCCGGAACCGCCTGTAACCAGGATCTTCATACGAGCGGGGTTGTAGCAGACCCGCCGCCCCGGGGGCAAACCCTTTTGGCGCCCGGCCTCCACCGGCGGCTGGACTTGCGCCCGGCCATGGAAATCGCTAGGCTGACCTGTGAATTCCGGTTCCGCCCTGCAAGGCGATCCCGGCTAAGGAAAGGGTGCCCCATGTCCCGCAACGTGTATATCGCCGCCACGGAATCCAGCAGCGGAAAATCCGCCATTGCGCTGGGCGTTATGGAAATGATGGTCAAGAAAGTCGGACATGTCGGCTTTTTCCGGCCGATCATCGCCGCGCCGCGCGGCGGGGAGGAACAGGACAACGACATCGCGCTGATCACCAGCCACTTCCGGCTGGACATCCCCTACGAAGAGGCCTACGCCTTTACCAGCCGCGAAGCCGGTGAGCTCATCCAGGCCGGCAAGACCTCCGTGCTGATCGAAGGCATCCTGGCCAAGTACAATGCCATCGCCGCCCGTTTCGATTTCGTCGTCTGCGAGGGCTCCGACTATGAGGGGGAAACCTCCGCCTTTGAATTCAACATCAATGCCGAAATCGCGCGGAACATTGACGCGCCCGTATTCCTGATCATGAATGGCAACAAACTCGGGGCGGAAGGCCAGTTGACGGGCCTGGATTTCGCCGTGCAGAGTTTCCGGGAAGGCGACTGCAAGGTACTGGCCGCCATCCTGAACCGCTATCCCGCCGGGCGCCTGGATGAACTGCCCGCCCGGTTGCGGGCCTCGCGCCATGCGGATCTGCCCGTGTATGCCCTCCCCGAGGATCCTCTTTTGGCCGCCCCCATGATGAGCGAGGTCGCCCATGCCCTCGGCGCCCAGACGTTTTTCCGCCCCGATCTGCTGGATTCCCTGCAGGCCACCTCGTTCAGCGTGGCAGATTCCTCCCCGGAGCTCTTCCTGTCGCAATTGCAGGACGGCGCGCTGCTGTTCATTTCCGGCGATCGCTTCGGCAACCTGCTGGGCGTGATGCTGCGGCTCAATTCCGCCAAACCGGTCAACATCGCCGGCATTGTCCTGACCAACGGCTTCAAGCCCGCCGGCGCGGTAGCCACCCTCCTCACGGAGATCAAGAACATGGTGCCGGTGCTGTCCGTACCGGGCACGACCTTCGAGGCGGTAACCACGGTATCGCGCCTGCATTCGCGCATTTATCCCGGGGCCACCCGCAAAATCACCACTGCGCTGGCCCTCTTTGAATCGTGCGTGGATACCCGCAAGCTGGTGGACCTGCTGGCGACGGCGAAAACCGGCGTGGTCACGCCCAAGATGTTCGAGTTCGGCCTCATTCAAAGAGCCCAGGCGCCCCGGCAGCGCATTGTCCTGCCCGAAGGCGAAGAGGACCGCATCCTGTACGCCACCGAGCAGGTCATCCGGCGGGGCATCGCCGATGTCATCCTGCTGGGCAATGCCCAGAAGATCCGCAGCAAGATTTCGCACCTGGGTCTCAACCTGCCCGGAGTGGAGATCATCCAGCCTCTCCAGTCGCCCCACTTCCGGGATTTCGTCAATGCCTACGCCGAACTGCGCCAGTCCAAGGGCATGACGTCCGACATGGCCGAAACCATCATGGTGGACGTGTCCTATTTCGGAACCATGATGGTCTACAAGGGACTGGCCGACGGCATGGTGTCCGGCTCCGTCAACACCACGGCCCATACCGTCCGCCCTGCCCTGCAGTTCATCCGCACCAAGCCCGGGTTCACCATCGTCTCCTCCGTGTTCTTCATGTGCCTGAAAGACCGCGTGCTGGTCTACGGCGACTGCGCCATCAACCCCAATCCCACCGCCCAGCAACTCGCCGAAATCGCCGTCACCTCCGCGCGCACCGCCCAGACGTTCGGGGTGGAACCGCGCGTGGCCATGCTGTCCTACTCCACCGGTGCGTCCGGCGGTGGGGCCGATGTGGAGCGCGTGCGCGAGGCCACCGAACTCGCGCACCGCATGGCGCCCGAGCTGCCCCTGGAGGGCCCCATCCAGTACGATGCCGCCATCGATGCCGAAGTCGCCCGCACGAAGATGCCCGAATCCAAGGTAGCCGGACAGGCCACCGTCTTTATCTTCCCCGATCTCAATACCGGCAACAACACCTACAAGGCCGTGCAGCGCTCCGCGGGTGCCGTCGCCATTGGCCCCGTCATCCAGGGTCTGCGCAAGCCCGTCAATGATCTCTCCCGCGGGTGCACCGTCACGGACATCGTGAATACCGTCGCCATCACCGCCATCCAGGCTCAGGCGGAAAAATGATTCCGCTGGCGCTCAGCACACGGTGGAACGCCGAACGTCACGTTTCCGGCGCGGCCATGATCGAGGAAATCCTCGGCCTGGGCCTGAACCTCGTGGAACTCGGCTATGACTTGCGCCCCGAGCTGATCCCCGGCGTCCGCCAGATGGTCGAAGCCAAAGCCATCCGCGTGGACAGCGTGCACAACTTCTGTCCCGTGCCGGTCGGCGCGCCCCGGCCCCATCCCGAACTGTACACCCCCGCCGCCCCGGACCGCCGGGAACGCGAATACGCCGTCCGCCACATCTCCCAGACGCTCCGGTTCGCTGCCGAAATGGGCGCCCGGGCCGTGGTCTGTCACGCGGGCAACGTGGACATGCCCCGCATTTCCTTCGACCTGATGCGGCTGGCAGCCCGAGGCGAACAGTTCACCCCACCCTATGAGTCCCTCAAGCTCAAGGCCCAGATCGCTCGCGACAAAAAAGCGCCCCGCCAGATTCAATACCTGATGGAAAGCCTCGAGGCCCTGCTGCCGGTTGTCCGGGAAACCGGCGTGCGGCTGGCCTTGGAAAACCTGCCGACCTGGGAGGCGATCCCCTCCGAACTGGAGGCCGAACAGCTCATGGTGCGCTTCCATGACTCCGGCATTCGCCTCTGGTGGGACATCGGCCATGCCCAGATCCGTGAAAATCTCGGCTTTATCAATGCTGCGCGTTGGCTGGATCGCCTGACGCCCTTCATCGCCGGCCTGCACATCCACGATGTCGAGCCCCCCGGCCGGGACCACCTCATGCCCCCCCGCGGGAAAATTGATTTTCAGGCATTGTCGCGTTACGCCAGAATGGATATGGTGCGCGTATTAGAGCCGGCCCCGGACACGGCGCCGGACCACATCACAGGCGCCCTCCAGTGCCTGCGCCAAATCTGGAGTGTAGACGATCCCGGCCAGCCGGGCGGAGGAAAGACATGAAGAAAGCGTTGATCACAGGCATCACGGGCCAGGACGGTTCCTATCTGGCGGAACTGCTCCTCTCCAAGGGGTACGAGGTCACCGGCATGGTGCGCCGCGCCAGTACGGAAACCTTCGACCGCATTGCCCACTTCAAGGACCGCATTACGTTGTGCCAGGCCGACCTGCTCGACCAGTTCTCCTTGGTCAAAATGCTCGACACCGTACAGCCCGACGAAATCTACAACCTCGCCGCGATGTCCTTCGTGCCCACCTCCTGGACCCAGCCGGTCCTGACCGGCGAATTCACCGCCCTCGGCGTCACCAAGCTCCTGGAGGCCATCCGCATGGTCTGCCCCAAGGCCCGTTTCTACCAGGCCTCCTCCTCCGAAATGTTCGGCAAGGTCCTGGAAGTTCCGCAGAAGGAGACCACCCCCTTCTACCCCCGCAGCCCCTATGGCGTCGCCAAGGTCTACGGACACTTCATCACCGTGAACTACCGCGAGTCCTACAACCTGTTCGCCGTCTCGGGCATTCTCTTCAACCACGAATCACCCCGCCGCGGCAAGGAATTCGTCACCCGCAAAATCACCGATGGCGTCGCCCGCATCAAGCTCGGCACCCTCAAGGAACTGCGTATGGGCAACCTGGACGCCAAACGCGACTGGGGCTTCGCCGGCGATTACGTCCGCGCCATGTGGATGATGCTCCAGCAGGAGACGGCCGACGACTACCTCGTCGCCACCGGCCACAGCCATTCCGTGCGCGAATTCCTCCAGATCGCTTTTTCCCATGTCGGCCTCCACTTCGAAGACTATGTCGTCATCGACCCGGAATTCATCCGCCCCGCCGAGGTCGACCATCTGCTGGGCAATCCCGCCAAGGCCCGCAAAAAGCTCGGCTGGCAGCCCGAAGTGAGCTTTGAACAACTGGTGACCATGATGGTGGATGCCGACCTCGACCGGCAGATGGGCAAGACCGTAACAGCCTGAGTATTCAGAATTCAGGAGTCAGAATTCAGAATGCGAGCTCGTCTCCTCCATGCAACTGCCGAAAACTCTTGGCTTCCATTCTGAATCCTGAATTCTGGATACTGAATTCTTCCTTATGAAAGTCCTCGTCACTGGCGCCAACGGATTCGCGGGCCGGCATGCGGTCGCCGCTCTGCAGGCGGCCGGCCATGAAGTGACCGGCGGCGACCTCGCCTGCCCGTCCCACAGCCCGGTTCCCTGCGTGGAACTGGACGTGTGCCGCCCCGCCTCCCTGTCCCGGGTCCTGGCCACCGTGCATCCCGATGCCATCCTGCACCTCGGCGGCATCGCGTTCGTCCCCTTGGGCTGGACCGAGCCGCAGCGCGTGTTTTCCGTCAATACCATCGGCACACTGAATCTGCTTGAGGCCGTCCGCCAGCATGCCCCGACCGTCCGCGTCCTGGTCGTCACCTCCGCAGAGGTCTATGGCTCCCATCCCGCCCCCCAGCCCCTGACCGAAGACGCTCCCTACCGGCCCGACAACATCTACGGTATCGCCAAAGCCGCCGCCGACCACTCCGCCCTCCTCTACGCCAGCCATCACCAGCTCGCCATCATGGTCGCCCGTCCCTCGAACCATATCGGCCCCGGCCAATCCCTCGAATTCGTCTCGACCGCTTTCGCCGTACAACTGGCCGCCATCGCCGACGGCTCCCCGCCCCTTCTGCGCGTGGGCAACCTTGAACCGCGCCGCGACTTCACCGATGTCCGCGATGTCGTCCGCGCCTACGTGCGCCTGCTCGAGGCCGGCCGGCCCGGCCAGGCCTACAACATCGCCTCCGGCCGCATGATTCCCGTACGCGATCTGCTCGACGGCCTCTGCGAGGCCGCCGGCGTGCGCCCCCAGATCGATGTCGATCCCGCCCGCTTCCGACCCAACGAAGAGCGCCCCCGCTACGACATCTCCCGCATTCGGCGGGAGGTCGGCTGGCAACCGGAAATTCCCCTGCGCGACTCGCTCGCCGCCGTCTATGCCGACATCCGTTCCCGGCGCGCCGCCGGCACCTGAACCATGGCCCGGACTTCCCGCGAAAAAGCCGAAATATATCTCCTGGCGGTCGTCTCCGGCCGTCTGCGGGGCCTTGGGCCGAATCTGCTGCGCTTCGTGCTCAAGTGGCTGTCGAAACTCTACAGCTTCATCATGAACGTGCGGCTGGCCCTCTTCGAACATCGTATCATCCGTTCCAAGACCCTCGGCTGCCAGGTCGTCAGCATCGGCAACCTGACCGTCGGCGGCACCGGCAAGACGCCTGTCGTGGAGGTTTTCGCCCGCGCGCTTCAGAAGAACGGCCGCAAGGTAGCCATCCTCAGCCGGGGCTACATGAAGGCGGAGGATCCCTTCTCCGAACGCCTGCTCAACCTGCTGACCTTCAAAACCCCGCGCCAGCAGCCGCCCCGCATCGTCTCCGATGGCCAACGCCTCCTGCTCGACTCCGAAATGGGCGGCGACGAACCGTACATGCTCGCCTCCAACCTCCCCGATGTCTGCGTGCTCGTGGACAAAGACCGCGTCAAATCCGGCCGCTACGCCATCCAGAAACTCGGCTGCGATACGCTGATCCTCGACGACGGCTTCCAGTACCTGCGCCTCAAACACCGCGTGGAAATCGTGCTGATCGACCGCACCAACCCCTTCGATAACGGCTATGTCCTGCCCCGCGGCCTCCTGCGAGAATCCGTCCGCCATCTGAGCCGCGCCACCTTTATCTTCATCACCAAGTCCACCGGCGATGGCTCCCCCGACCTACGCCAGCAGATCCGCGCCCTGAACAACAAGGCCGAAATCGCCGAATGCCGCCACACTCCCCGCCACTTCCAGGAAGTCTATTCCGGCGACCGCAAACCCCTCGCCCTCATCCAGGGCCTGAAGGTCGCCGCGCTCTCCGGCATCGCCTCCCCGCGCGGCTTCGAGGAAAGCCTCGAACGCCTGGGTGGCGAACTCGTCCACCGCAAGCGCTTCGCCGATCACCACCGCTACACCCAGCAGGAAATCCTCGACATGATCAACGCCAGCCGCGACCGCGGCGCCCAGGCCATCATCACCACCGAGAAAGACGCCGTGCGCTTCCCCTGGATCGAGCGGCGCGATATCCCTCTCTATTTCCTGCGCGTGGAAATTGAACTGCTCAGCGGCGAAGAGGATTTCAACGCCCTTATCTCCCGTATCTGCTTCAAGTAGGCCGCTCGGCCGTACCGACCCGATACCCACGTTCCGGCTGCCAGTGTTCAACATGCCATGGCGTCCGCCGCTCTGGTGTCTTCCCTCATGCAAAAACAATGAATATGTTTAATTAAACATTACCCTTAAGATTGCATGAAATAATAGATAATCACAATATTATGGATAACGTTTAATTATATGTTACTATTTCCTGCCCCGTAGTCTGTCGACGCGAATGCCCCCCGCCTGCAACAGAACCTCGTCGCGTTTGAAGTGCGGCGACAGAATCCGCACGCGACAAGACTACGGTCAACGGGAAGCAACCCCGTTTGCGCCTGCGGTTCGGCTTACTCAACCGAAATCGAAAAGCTTTCAAACACCGGTTCAGGTGCTGGCGCGAATTTCGATCACATCGCCGTCCTGGACAATGTACCCCTTGCCCTCCAGGCGCAGTTTGCCCGCCTCGCGGCAGGCCGCATGGGTTTTCTTCTCGATCAGCGTCGGAGCATCAACCGTTTCGGCGCGAATGAATCCCCGCGCCAGATCGGTGTGGATCTTGCCGGCCGCCGTCTCCGCGTTGTCGCCGCGCCGAAGCGTCCAGGCACGCACCTCGTCTTCCCCCACCGTGAAGAAACTGATGAGATTCAGGGTCTGATACGCCGCCTGGATCAGCCGCGTCCGCGCCGGCTCCCTCAGCCCGTAGTCTTGCAGGAAACCGGCCTGGTCACCCGGGGCCAGGGCGGCGATTTCCGCCTCCAGCGGGGCGCAGAAGGCTAGCAGATCGAGCCCCTTCTCCTGGCACGCCGTGCGCAATGCCGCGCACTGTTCTCCGGTTGGATCCGCATCGCCGGTGTTGGCAATCACCAGCACCCGCTTCTGCGACAGAAAACTAAAACTGCTAACCAGTTTCTGCTCCTCGGCTGGCAGTTCCAGGTCGCGCAAGGCCCGTCCGGAATCGATCGCCGCCTTGCATTTCTGCAGCACCGCCAGCTCCGGCAGCCCCTGCTTCAGCCCGCGCTTGACGTCCTGCTCGATTTTTTCGACGCGGCGCTCGACCTTCTCCAGATCCGCCATCGCCAGGTCCAGCAGCACGGATTCCAACTGCGCCACGGAATCCAACGGCTTGCCCGCGCCATCCGTTTCCCCAAACGATTGCACTACCAGCGCAAAGGCGTCCGCCTCGCCCAGAAATGCATTCAGCGGCCCGAATCCGCTGCCCTCCGCATGCGCGGGCAGCGCCACATCCACAAACGTGACTTCCGCCGGAATGTATTTCTTGGGCTGGAAGATATCGCGCAGCGCGGCCAGCCGCGGATCGGGCACCTTGACCGTACCGAGCCGGTGCCCGCCCCTGGTCGCGAAATGCGGTCCTTCGGGCGTCTGAATCAGCGCATCGAAAACCGCTGTCTTGCCCGCCGCCCGGGCCCCGATCAGATATAAAAGCAAAGCTGCCATGGGCCCGTAGTAAAACATATCGACACATCCGATGCAATCGCTTCACGACGGCAGTCAGTTTCGACACCCCGATGGATTTCGATGGCGCCCCATTTTTCATCATGTCGTAACACAACCCTGCCGCCTCGCAAACCCGTATGTTACAAGGCGACAGCCCATCATCCCGAATACGGCGCGGGGCGGTTCCTCTTTTCCGGTACTTGATTTGATCGGATGGGGACATGGGGGCTTGGACCCCGTGCCCCTTCTTCACCACCGGACATGCGGTTTCCCGCATTCGGCGGTTGAACTGGGCGCTACCTTCTCTGGCTGCAGCAAAGCAAAGGCAAGGTACACGTATCTCGCTCCTGCCTGTGCTTCATCGAACAAGTCTCCCGACTTTCCCTTGAATCATAGAAAGTGCCCGCAAACGACATCCATAATGCATCCACATTCCACCGCCGTTCGCCCTTTGGCTCGGCTGGATCAGCCTTTGCCTCCTTTTCGGATCTTGTCACTCTCTTTCTCCGGGGAACTTCGGTCTGTTTTCTCCAGTTCTTCGGCCCTTCGCTCCGGCCGCCTTTCGGCGGCTCTCTTCGCTACTACGGCCTCTGATGACTCCTCCTCCCGACTCTCGCCCCGGAGGCTTCCCCAGGTAAGGTGCGTGAACTTTCGGCCCGCGCCGCCAGACTCTTCCCGATCCGGCTTTCGGCGACGGTTGGATTTCGCGTTCTCTCGCACGCTCATCGCCCGGATTGAGCCTCGCTGCCTGTTCGTGTTTCTGCGGTCGTGCCTTGGCTACGGACTTCTTTCAGCTCGGACCCTTGCGGGGACGGCCTTGTCTTTCGCTTCGGTTGTCGTCGCTATCTCCGGCCATCTCCTTTCAGGTGACAAGTTCACGCCCATGCTGGGCACACGAGTGCGGCGGCATGACGCCGCTTTGGAGCCGCGACATGCTTGCCCGCCGCAGCCTTGGACAAAGGCGGGGGGCGGCCCGGGAAAGCGCAGTCATGCCCACACTCCAAAATGGCCGACCCTCTTGCCCCCCCTGTTGTGCCTTCGCGTCCATGCCGTTGGCTTGGCATGCTTGGTGCGAGAACCCATCCCGGTCTCGACGGGGCCGCCCTGGCTTTTCGATCCCGCCTCCCCCTTTCGTGCATTTCGCGCATTTCGTAGTTTGTCCCCCTGTTTCCTGCTTTCTTGACTTGCCGTTGCATCCAGTCCTACCCTAATCACCGTGACGATCCGAGAAGGACATCATTCGGACGGTCATGACCGGATTCCTTCACCCCTGAAAAGGAAAATGACCATGGATATTCCCCGGATATTCACCATCACGGAAAGCGCCCACCGCATTCACAACCCGATCACGCCCGAAAAGCTCGCCATTCTCGGCGCGGCGCTGCGCCTGGCGCCGGGGGCCCGGGTGCTCGATCTCGGCAGCGGGTCGGGCGAGATGCTGTGCACCTGGGCGCGCGATCACGGCATCACCGGCACCGGCGTGGACATGAGCCCGTTGTATACCGAACAGGCGAAACGACGGGCCGAAGAACTCGGCGTCGCCGGCCAGGTGGAGTTTATCCATGGCAATGCCGCGGGCTACGTCGTCGGCGAGAAGGTGGATGTGGCCGCCTGTGTCGGAGCCACCTGGATCGGCGGAGGAGTCGCCGGCACGATCGAACTGCTGAAGCAGAGCCTGCGCCCCGGAGGAATCCTCCTCATCGGCGAGCCGTTCTGGCGGCAGATGCCGCCGACGGAAGAAATCGCCAAAGGGTGTCTGGCCCATTCCATCGCCGACTTTGTCTTGCTGCCGGAATTGATCGCGTCGTTCGGGCGCCTGGGCTGTGATGTCGTGGAAATGGTTCTGGCCGACCAGGATGGCTGGGACCGGTACGAGGCGGCCAAATGGCTGACCATGCGCCGATGGCTGGAGGACAATCCCGGGAACGAGTTCGCGAGCCAGGTCCGGGAACAGCTGGACACCGAACCCGTGCGATATGCCACCTATACGCGCGACTACCTGGGCTGGGGCGTGTTTGCGCTGATGCCGCGGTGATGCGCGGGAAGAGAAATCGTTCGCTGTTCATCCGATTCGATCCAAAGCGGTGCCCCTCCACAGGCGGGCAGGCTGCGCTTCGCTTGTCCCCGCACTCCAAAGCCGATCCCGCCCCTCCTCGGCAGCTGCGCTCGGGGAGCGCGACGCTCCCTCCGGGTCCGACGCGTTCAGCGAGCGTATCTACAACGGAACCCAGACGCCTCGGCAAGGCGTACCTACCTGCCGAGCCCAGTCGCGCCTTTGACGTGGCACGTAATGGACCTCCCCCTCTCGGCTCCCCGTCTGTGGCAAAAATTCTTGCTTCGCTTCCTTTGAAATCGACACGTTACGTTTCTTGACGTTATTCTCCCCACCAACGGACGGCTTTACGGCTGACCACGTGGAGATGACCATGGCCACTTTCCGATTCATATGCCCGCACTGCCGACAATCGATCGAGGCAACCTTCGAAATGCTGGGGCAATTGATGGATTGCCCCGCGTGCGGCGAGACCATCGAAGTGCAGAAGTCGCCCCTCAAGCTGCCGGTGCCGCCGCCCTCTCCGCCCCGGCCCCCACCCAAGCTGAAAATGCCCATGGCGTCCCCGTCCCCGAAAAAGCCGCCGCGGGTGAAGGAATATAAGGTACTGACACAAAATGACAAGGCGTTTGCTGGAGAATTCAGCCCCGAGAAGCTGGAACCGGTCATCAATACCTATGCCGCTCAGGGATGGCTGGTTGTTTCCGTCACCACGCTGAGGCTTTCGGCCGGACCGGGCGTCACCCGCGAAGAATTGATCGTGGTGATGGGGCGGGACAAATAGCCGCATGAGTCAGGGCGCCGCCGCGTCCTGACTATCGATTCCCTCCCCGGCCGTTCCTGCGGCGGGTACGGAAGCTGCCCTTCCGGAGCCCCTCAACAGTGGATCATCGTTGCGGATTGTCCTCTTGATTATGACCGTTGGGCAGAAGGCGGCGGAGGCGAACGATCATGCGCTGGGCGCGGCGCTGGATGAGGACGGGGGCGATGGCGAGATAGCGGTCGGCGGAGGCGAGATAGTCCGCGTCGCTTTGCGGAAGGAAGTGGGCGTTGGGAGCGTAATGGGGAATCGGCAGCCCGGTGGCGGGCTCGACGTAGTCGTCCAGATCGAGACGCTGGGCGAAACGGGCCAAGCCGTCCGGCGCGCGGAACTCGCGGAAGGCTTCGGCATTGAGCTCGACGAGCCGGCAGAGGGTCGGGTCGGCAGCGGAGTCGGCCAGCAGGGCCAGGCGCAGGTTCTGCAAAAACGCGGGAAAGGCATCGCGCCACTCGGGGTGGGTGCCACGATAGGTGTTGAACGTGAGGCGGCCCAGGGAGCGGTTGGGAAGCGGCGCGAGATTGCCGAGGGTGTGATAAGTGCGGTGGAACGCGGCGGCGCGCGCGCGGAGGTCGTCGGAGGGCCGATGGCGTTCCAGTCCTGTGAAGCGGCCGGGCTGGTCGGGAATCGGTCGGCCCAAAAGCGTATGGAAGGTGTTGAGCGTATCGCCGCGATAGGCCCGGCCGGTCCCGATGGCCGGCAGGGCCAGTCCTGGCAGGGCCTCGGCATAGAGGACGTCGAACAGGGCGCGGACGAGATTGCAATCGTCGGCGTCGAAGGTGCTGCCGGGGGCGCCGTAGAGTGGATGGCCGGCGAGGGAGGCCAAATCGAAATCGGCCAGGGCATCCAGATTTCCGTGGAGTTCCTCGGCGACGAATTTCCGGACGAGGCTGATCGCCTCCGGCGTCGGCGCGGCAAGAGCGGAAAACGGCAGGAGGACAGCCAGGAGAGCGACGGAAACACAGGAACGGGCGAAGAGAATCTTCATGGAATGAGGCCTAGCAGAGTGCCCGAGGGCGGGCAAGAGGTTTGAAGAGGAGCATGAAGAAGTCGGGCGTGGATATTCGCTCGTCGAATCTCCGCCGGGCTGGTTGATCGTTGATGGCCAGATAAGTTGGTCGTCGGTCGTTGACCGTTGATCGCGCAGTTTCCAGCAACCACGAAGCGCCAATATTCAAGCCCCTGCACTCTTCTCCTCTTGGCGTCTTGGCACTTTTGCGTGAAATCACGTTCCCGCCCCATGTATTTTATCCTTCCGACCCTAGATGAAGACTTGTCCCTCGCTGCCACATGGCGAATCATATTGTCATGATGCACACCGGGGCATATGCAATTTTAGCTGGGATCCTGCGGGCCAAAACAGCTTGCGCGAAAACACGCCTCACCGGCCTCATTCCGCTGGCCGAAGAATTGCGCGGGAGCGTCCCGATCGAGTCGGTGGATCACGCGACCCTGGTCCGGAAGGCCAAAGCGGCCCCTCGCACCGGCCATCACCAGCAGTAAAATGCCCTGGCCTGCGCGGCGCGCGAGTTTCCTGGGCAGGCGACGGAGTCGCCGGACCATCAAGGCGCGAGGACGCTCCGCGGCTTCATCACCACATGAACCCGAGTTGTGCCGAACGTCTCCAGATACACGCGCTGGCGGGATCCCTCATTGTCAATTTGTGCGCCGGGATTGGCGGAAACGGTTTCGCAACCCGGTGGCAGCAGGACTTCGATCCGCGGCAGATTGGTGAGGCGGTCGAAGATCAGCGTGCCATCCGGCCCGGCCGCAAAAGAGGCCGGGTGGATGTAGATCTTTTCCAGCACGTAGCGATCCAGATGGCTCTCCCGGATTTCCGGATTATCGACCGCCACGCCCGGATAGACGCCCTGGGTGACGAAGGCCGCCTGCAAGTCCTGGTCGGTCAGGCCGTCGTAGGCATCGTAGGATTCGATGACCGTATCGGGGGCGGAGGCCATGATCTGGAATGTGGCCGAAGGGTGGAGGATGGCCAGGGCAAAGCGCCCGGGCTCGGTCGGCAGGTTGTACTGGACCAGGGGATGCCCGGCGATGGCCTGACTCATGACCACCTGCATCATGCTGCGGCTGCCTTCCGGGGAGACGTCCGAGGCGATCAGTAATTCTTCCGGCCTGGCGGCGCGGATTTCGTTGCCAACGGTCAAATCCTGGCCCGTCATGAGGGTTCGGTTACCATCGAAGATATTGGCGACAAGTTCAACAGACGCCCCGTCCTGGACCACAACTGCTGTTTCATTGCCTTGAAACACGTTGGCTTGCAGGATGGGCACGAGGGGGCCTTGGACCCGGACGCCGACCTGATTGTTTTGAATCACATTGCGCCCCACGTAAGGATTGGCCTCTATGATGGCAATCCCCGTGGCATTGGTGCCGCAATCCAGCACGTTGTTCACCAGGCAGGCCGAACCGCCATCGAGCCGGATGCCTTCGCGGACGATGTCCGCCACCTCGCAGGCGAAGACCCCCATGAATCCCTTCTGGCTGCGAATACCGATTTGGCCGTTTCGGATCGTGCAACCGATGAGAGCGGCGTTGTTGGCCATGAAGACGACCGTGCCAGCGCCCGCGCCATCCAGGATTGTGTGGCCCGCACCCGCACCCACCAGTGTGAATCCCTCCGGCAGGAAAATGGATCCGGAATATTCGCCCGCGGGCAATTCCACCCGGCCGGTGGCGGCGGCGGCCTGAATGGCGTCTTGGACCGTCCTCGCCTGCACGACAAACGTCAGGGCGATCAGCCAGAAAGAAACCAAGCGGATTGTCTTCATTCGCGTCCCTTTCATCGTCTGTAATTGTCGCCGTCCGCAAGGGGCTGTCAAGCCATTTGGGCAGGGCAAGTGCATTTGCACCATCCTCATCTTTGTCAGTGTCAGACACTGACAATGTTGACAATTTATTCCGAGTCCACCGGCTGACGATCCGCCCGGCGCGCGTGTCTATGCAGTTTGTCAGAGGGCAGCATAATGCATCCGGCCCATGCGGCTTCTGGCTTTCATGGGCGCCGGGGTTTTGTTTTACTCCCTGGGAATGAAAATCGATCCCCAGGCGAAACACGGTATGCGCGAATGCCCCGGATGCGCGATGGAGGTCCCGGCCAACGAGAACCGCTGTCCCATCTGCGGCTACGAATTTCCCGGGCGGGGGCCCTTGCACAGGAACCTGGTCTGGATCGTGCTGCTGATGCTAGCCCTGCTGCTGATTCCCCTGTTCCTGTCCCTGCGTTAACCAGAGTGAATCTGAACCCATGCGCTCATGAAAAACAGGAGTTTGATTCGGGGGCAACCCTGTTTCATTGACAACGATCAGCCAAACTTGGAGTGCAGCGGAAAGCGAGGCTCGGTGAGCGCCACGGCGCCAAGCACCTTGACCCCGCACTCCTAAACAGCCAACCAGGGGAGCCGGCGGGGCGATGCCCATCGGCCCATGCAACGGAGAGGCGCCCGTTTGATTCCGGTCGGCCGGATTTTCTTTCCCTTTTATGAGTTCATGAGTTCTGATTAACTCTTTTCATGCGCAAGCGCCCCCTTCGCATCCTGGTCTCGGACTTCGACGGCACGATGACGAAGCACGATTTCTTCGATCTGGCCCGGCGGGATCTGCCCTCCGCGGCCGGTCATGATTACTGGCAGGACTACGTAGATGGCCGGATCACCCATTTCGAAGCCCTCCAGGGCATTTTCGGCGCCATCCGCACCGATTGGGCCGGCATGGAAGGCGTCATGGACCGCATGGAACTGGATCCGGCGCTGCCCGAGGCCGTGGCCCGGCTCCAGACTGCCGGTTGGCGGATCATCGTAGCCTCGGCAGGCTGTGGCTGGTATATCGAGCGCCTGCTGGACAAGGTTGGCGTGCGGCTGGAAGTGTATGCCAATCCCGGCGAGTTCGCCCCGGAAACGGGCCTGCGCCTGACGCTACCGACAACTTCGCCCTATTTCCGGTACGAGACCGGCATTGATAAACCGGGCATCGTGCGCGCCGCCCTTGAGCGCGATCCCCAGGCGGTGTTCGCCGGCGATGGCCGCCCCGACCTGGCGCCGGCAAGCCTTGTCTCACCCGATTGCCGCTTCGCCACCGGCTGGCTGGCCCACCATTTCCAGAACATCGGCGAACCGTTCCATCCCTTTGAAACGTGGTCACAAATCGCCACCTGCCTGCTGGAGAAAACGCCATGCTGAACCGCACCCAGATTTCCATTCCGAACCTAGTCCGGGTCAAACCCGGGGCCGCCGGCCGCGTGGGAATCTACGCCCGACGCCATGCCTTTTCCGAGATCGTTGTGCTCCACAGCGCCGATCTCCACATGGATTTGATGTACCAGCTCTGCGACGGCTTGCGGGCGGAGCAGATTTCCGTCCTGCACCGCTGGCCGGTGGCGGAAGCGTCGTTCGAGCAGGCGCGGGCGTTGTTCCCGCAGATTCCGGCGCGCACGCGAGCCATCATCGGCTATGGGGGCGGCAAGGCGCTGGATGTCGCCAAGTACGTGGCATTCCTGACCCGCGTGCCCTACCTTGCGGTGCCCACCTCCCTGTCCAACGACGGGTTTTGCAGTCCGCAGTCGAGCCTGACGCTGGAGGGTCGGCGCAAATCCCTGCCATCCGCCATGCCGTTCGGCGTCGTCATCGACACGGAAATCTGCCTGGCCGCGCCGGAAATTCTCTGGCTGGCGGGCGTGGGCGACCTCGTCGCCAAACTGACGGCAGTAACGGACTGGAAACTGGCCTTCAACGCGGTGGGCACCCTGGTGGACGACTTCGCCGCATTGTTGTCCGACGCCACCGTATTCCAGTTCATCGCCCGCCCGCTTCGCGACCTCGAAGGGGTGCGGCTGCTGGGCACCTCGCTGATGCTCAACGGCATCGCCATGGAAGTCTGCGGATCCTCCCGCCCGGCCAGCGGCAGCGAGCACCTCATTTCCCACGCGCTGGATTCCCTTGGCGGCAAGCCGCACATGCACGGCCTGCAGGTCGGCGTGGCGGCCTATCTCGTCAGCCTGCTCCAAGGCAGGAATGCGGACATCATCGCCAACCTGTTCGACACAACCGGATTCTGGCAAATGGTGGAACGCGACCCGTTCCGGCGGGCCGACTGGCTGGAAGCCATCCGCCGCGCCCCGGGCATCAAGCAGGACTTCTACACGGTGCTTTCCTCGCGCGACTGTCTGCCCGAGGCCGAGGAATTCCTCCGCACCGATGCGCACCTGCGAAAGTGCGTGGTGGGGTGATGCGGGGCGGAGAAGATCGGAATGCCGGAATGGGGGAATGAGGGGGAATGGAACAATGGATTGTATGGATTGATTTCTGCGCTGGGTTTCTTCTCCAGCATTCCCAACATTCCAGCGTTCCAGTATTTCCCTTCGCCTCGCTTGACGCGCCGGGTGGTTTGGCGCATCCTGCGGCCTCATATGAGCAAGAATCTCGACATGGAAATCCTGGCCTCTCTCTGCAAGCGGCGCGGATTCATCTTTCAATCTTCGGAACTCTACGGCGGCATCAACGGTTTCTGGGACTACGGGCCCTTGGGCAGCGAGCTGAAACGCAACATCCGTGACGCCTGGTGGAAATCCGTGGTCCGCGCACGCGAGGACGTGGTGGGCCTGGACGCCTCCATCATCATGCACCCGGACATCTGGAAAGCCTCGGGCCATGCCGATGGCTTCGCTGACCCGATGGTGGACTGCAAAGTCTGCCGGAAGCGCTTCCGCGCCGACCAGCTGTGCGCGGAGCAGGGTCTTGAGCTTCTCAAGACGGCCGCCGGGTTCGCGCTACCCGACGGGGCGGCCTGTCCGGCCTGCGGTGCGAGAGATCTGACCCCGCCCCGAAGTTTCAACTTGATGTTCAAGACCTTCATTGGCCCGGTCGAGGATGATTCCAGCAGCGCCTGGCTGCGGCCGGAAACGGCCCAGGCCATCTTCGCGCAGTTCAACAACATCCTGGCGACCTCCCGCCAGAAGGTACCGTTCGGCGTGGCCCAGATGGGCAAGAGTTTCCGCAACGAGATCAACCCCCGGAACTACACCTTCCGCTCGCGCGAGTTCGAACAGATGGAGCTGGAATTCTTCATCCGGCCCGACGAGGCCATCGCCTTGATCTGCGGCCAGGTCACCACCCTGGCCGATGAACCTGACCTGGCCGGGAAACCGCAGGCCAGCTGGGGCTGGGAGGTCTGGCACCGCTATTGGGTTGAACAGCGGCTGGCATGGTACCGCGCCATCGGCTTGCCGGCGGAGGATCTCCACCAGCACTGGCAGACCGGAAATGAGCTGGCCCACTACGCCCGCGCCTGCGTGGACATCGAATACGCCTTTCCCTTCGGGGTGCAGGAGCTGGAAGGCATTGCCGCCCGGTCCGATTTCGACCTGTGCCAGCACCAGAAACGCTCCGGCAAACCCCTGGACGTTTTTGACGAAGCCCTGAAACAGGCCGCGGACAAGCTCGATGTCGCCGCCAAGGAAGCGTTCGCCGAAAAGGTCGTGGCCGAGTGGACCGGCCGCGGCAAATCCGCTGAGGACGCCCGCGCCTTCGTGACCAAGTTGTACGAAGGCAAGTTCGTGCCGCACGTCATCGAACCCTCCGCCGGCACCGATCGCCTCGCCCTCGCCCTGCTTTGCAACGCCTACGACGAGGAAACGCTGACCGACGACAAGGGCAAAACCGACCAGCGCACCGTGATGCGCTTTCATCCGGCCATTGCCCCCATCAAACTCGGCGTCTTCCCGCTGGTCAAGAACAAGCCCGAATTATATGCCAAAGCCCGCGAGATCTTCGCCAAGCTCCAGCGCCGCTGGAACTGCTTCTGGGATGAATCGGGTGCCATCGGCCGCCGCTACCGCCGCATGGACGAAGCCGGCACCCCGTGGGGCGTCACCGTGGACTTCCAAACGCTCGAAGACGGCACCATGACCCTGCGCGACCGCGATAGCATGGCCCAGGTGCGGCTGACCTTGCCACAACTCATCGAAAAACTTGATGACGAAATCGGGTAACGACAGCAAGAACCCGCAAATGGCCAACCCGCCCATGGACTTTCACATCCTTCGCCCAATCCTTGGCCTGACTGCTGCCAGCGCGGTTGCCGTGGGCATTGCCTGGTTCTGGTGGCCTCCTGCAACCCCGCCCTCTACAACGGCAATCCCGGCAACGTCCGAGCCTTCATCTGAACCCGTTGCCAGCGGGGAATCGGTTCCGGAAATCCAACCACCCGATGCCAAGCCTCCCGCACAGGAGGAACCCGGAACTGCGGGTGCGGTTTACAAGATCAATGATGTCGTCGAATTGCGCCGCCTGAATGGCATCACCGACACGGGAATTCTGATGGGATTCTCTGGCGAAGGAACCAGCCGCGTCGCCATCCTCGCCGCCCCCACTGGCGAAATTGGAGTGCCGCTGGTCGCGCTAGATCCCGCCTCCCGCCGCTGCCTCGACCCCAAATTCCACGAAGCCTTCATCCAACATCTGATGAACACCCGCGGCCCCCAGGCCCCTGGCGAAAAACCGTCAGAATAATTTCCGTGCACAGGTGGGGCGGGTTGACCCAACCCGCCGCGCCCTCCGAGCCGGAGTGTCTTCCCTGTTCGTTCTTGTTTTCCCAAAGGCGTGATGGCAGCCTTGCAAACCTTGAGAACGCTGTTTCAGGCCGGTCCCGACGGGTGTGTGCCCGTGCCTGCCGAAACGCGATTGCTTACATTTAACTTTCTCAAGGTGGAGCCAGGCCCCGAACCGGCTGCGCCAACAGTAGTCTGACCAGACGTCAGCACGCAACTTCGGAGGAAACATGCGCAGGTCGTTATCATTCCCGGTCGTCGTGATCTTATTGGCGCTCATTGCATCGTTGCTCGGCTGCTCGCATGCGATCCCGACATCATCGCCGATCAGCACTCCTGCATCCTCGGCCTTTCAGACGGTCGCCACTACGGCGCCGACCGACTACTCCCTAGCGGACAACTGGATAGCGGCGCCGCAATCCACCGACAAGCCGGCCGACGTCTTTTACCTATACCCGACGGTCTTCCAACGCGCCTCGAACGAGGCACCGGTGACCTCCGAAATCGACGACCCGGGCATGCGCGAGCGCGCGCCCTGGTCATACGAGCGACAGGCCAGCGTGTACGAGCCCGTGGCAAACGTGTTCGCGCCCTACTACCGACAGCTTGACGCGTACTGCGCACTCGTGCTACCGGAAGCCGAGCTGGACGAGCTCGTCGGCGGGATACCCGCCACCGATGCCACGGCAGCATTCGAGTACTACTTGGAGCACTACAACAACGGTCGCCCCTTTATTCTCGCCGGACACTCGCAGGGATCCGACGTCCTTCTCTTCCTGCTCTCGGGGTATCTCAAGGAGCACCCGGAGATGTACCAGCGCATGGTAGCCGCCTATGTCATCGGCTACTCGGTGACAACTCGGTTCCTGGAGGCCAACCCGCACCTCAAGTTCGCCGAGGGCGCGGACGACACCGGAGTCGTCGTCAGCTGGAATACCGAGGCGCCGGAGGTGGAGGGCGAGAATCCGGTCGTCAAACCGGGCTCCCTCGCGATCAATCCGATCAGTTGGACTCGCGACGAAACAACCGCCACGGCACAGCAGAACTTGGGATCGCTTGTGAAAGAGAACGGCGACCTAGCGAGAAATGACGATGGCTCCTTCAAAATCGTCGCGGACTACGCCGATGCGCGCGTTGATCTCAAGCGAGGCGTGATTATCTGCAGCACCGTTCCGGTCGACGAATTGGCACCGGGCAGCGACCTGTTCCCCCGGGGCGTATTCCACACCTTCGACTATTCGTTCTTCTACATGAACATCCGTTCCAATGTGGCTGAACGGATCGCGGCGTACCTCGGTGAGTGACGCGTCGCTGTGAGTTTCGTTTGTGGTTGAATAACTTCCGTGCACCAGTAGGGCGCTTTGGCCAACGCGCCGCGCCTTCCGATCCCGGCGACTTGTGCCAAGTCGCCCTACAGCAAATCCGTTTGCGTTCGTCGGCGGAGCTGGCCACAGGCGGCGTCGAGGCCTTTACCTTTGGATTCGCGCAGGGTGCCTTCCAGCCCGTTCCGCTCCAGCACACGTAGGAAAGCCTCCATCGTTGCGCGCGGCGGAGCCTCGCCCTGAAATTCTTCGACGGGGCTTAGAGGAATCAGATTGACGCGACAGGGGAAGCGGCGCAGGCGCGCCGCCAGTTCGGCGGCATCTTGCGGCGAATCGTTGAGCCCCTTGACCAGCGTATATTCAAACGTGATGTGCCGCTTGGTAGTCGCGGTGTAGGCGGCGCATTCCTTCAGCAGTTCGTCCAGCGGATACTTGTTCTCGATGGGCATCAACTTTCGCCGCAGCTCCGAATTGGCCGCATGCAGCGAGACAGAGAGCTCGACTTGGAGGCCTTCGCTGGCCAGCCGCCGGATGCCGGGAATGACGCCGCTGGTGCTGATCGTGATGCGCCGCGCGCCGACGTTCAATCCATCGGGATGGTTCAGCAGCCGCACGGACTTGAGCACCGCGTCGTAGTTGTCGAACGGCTCGCCCATGCCCATGTAGACGACGTTGTCGGGGCGTTTGCCCAAGGCCGCCGCCACGAGCTGGACCTGAGCGACTATCTCGCCCGCCGACAGGTTACGGGCGTAGCCGCATTTCGCGCTGGCGCAAAACGCACAGCCCATTTTGCAGCCGACCTGCGTAGAGACGCAGACCGTATTCCGGTCGCGGGCGGGAATCAAAACGGTTTCGACGCTTTCGCCGTCATCAAGACCGACCAGCCACTTGCGGGTTCCACCGAGCTCGCCGGATTCCTTCAGGATTTTTGCGGGCTGGGGCGTGTGGGTTTCGGCCAGTTTGTCCTTCAGCGCTCGCGGCAAATTGCCCATCTGGTCCCAACGGGTCGCACCCTGAACCTGCACCCATTGCCAAAGTTGCTTGCCGCGGAACGCGGGCTGGCCAGTGGCCTTGCAGAGAATTTGCAACTCCTCGGGGAGCAATCCCTGCAAGGCGATTTTCATGCCGTTAGTAGCGGTAATGGTCGGGCTTGTAGGGCCCGTCCGCGGGCACGCCGAGATAGGCGGCCTGCTTGCGGTTCAGGCGGTCGAGCTTCACGCCCAGGTGCGGCAAGTGCAGCCGGGCCACCTTCTCGTCCAGCTTCTTCGGCAGCGTGTACACGCCGACCGGATATTTTCCGGCATTCGTGAACAGCTCGATCTGCGCGATAACCTGGTTCGAGAAGCTGTTGCTCATCACGAAGCTCGGGTGGCCCGTGGCGCAGCCGAGGTTGACGAGGCGACCTTCCGCCAGCAGCAGCAGCGACTTGTTCTTCTTGGTCCAAATGCGGTGCACCTGGGGCTTGATTTCCTCCCAGCGGTACTTCTTCATCGCCGCGGTCTGGATCTCGCTGTCGAAGTGGCCGATATTGCACACGATGGCCAGGTTCTTCATCTTCAGCATGTGCTTTTCGGTGATGACGTCGCAGCAGCCCGTCGTCGTCACGAAGATGTCGCCCTGCGTGCAGGCTTCGTCCATCGTCATGACCTCGTAGCCGTCGATCGCCGCCTGCAGCGCGCAGATAGGATCGATTTCCGTCACGATCACGCGGGCGCACTGGCCCTTGAGCGACTGGCAGGAGCCTTTGCCCACGTCGCCGTAGCCGGCCACCACGGCCACCTTGCCGGCGATCATCACGTCCGTCGCCCGCATGAGGCCGTCCACCAGCGAGTGGCGGCAGCCGTAGATGTTGTCGAACTTCGATTTCGTGACCGAGTCGTTGACGTTGAACGCCGGGAAGAGCAGTTCCTTGCGCTCCGCCATCTGGTAGAGGCGGTGCACGCCCGTCGTGGTTTCCTCTGTGACGCCCTTGATGGACTTAACCATCTTGAGAAAGCGGTCCGGATTCTTCTTCACGGCCTTGCGGACCTGGGCCTTGAGGATTTCCTCTTCTTCGCTGCCGTAGGGGCCCTTCAGGACCTGGAGGCCTTCCTTGACCGCCTTCACGCCGAGATGCACGAACAAGGTCGCGTCGCCGCCGTCGTCCAGGATCATGTTGGGCGATTCCTTACCCCAGTCGAGAATTCGGTCGGTGTATTCCCAATATTCCTTGAGCGTCTCACCCTTCACCGCAAAGACAGGCGTGCCCTTGACGGCCAACGCGGCCGCGGCGTGGTCCTGGGTGGAGAAGATGTTGCAACTCGCCCAGCGGACGCGGGCGCCCAGCGCCTGCAGCGTCTCGACCAGGACGGCGGTCTGGATGGTCATGTGGATGGAGCCCGCGATGCGCGCCCCCTTCAGCGGCTTCGTCTTGGCGAATTCCGCCCGGACGCTCATCAGGCCGGGCATTTCATGCTCAGCCAGTTCGATTTCCTTGCGGCCGAACGCCGCCAGGGAGAGATCCTTCACCACCGCATCCATTGCCTGTTTGCGCTTCGCCATATCGACTCCTTCGGGGTTGAAAACAGGGCGGAACTATACCCGCCCCCCCGCCCCGATGCAAGGATCGCGTACCGCGCCGGCGGTTTTCCTCCGTCTTGCGTGAAACGCAACAACGATGCGGCGGCTCATTTGCGCCTGTGGACGCGGGCGCTCTGGCGGGCGATGTTGAGCAGCACGCCCACCATGAACAGCGTCACCATCAAGCTGGTGCCCCCGAAACTGATGAACGGCAGCGGAAGGCCCTTGGTCGGCAGGCGGCCTGTCACCACCCCGATATTGATCGCCGCCTGGAGGCTGATGAGTACCGTGATGCCAAAGGCCATGAGCCGGCCCCCGGCATCCGGCGCGCGGCCGCTAATGCGCAGCCCGCACAGCAGCAGCGCCACAAACAGAAGCACGACCCCGAGAGAGGCGGCGATCCCCAGTTCTTCGCCGATGATAGCGAAGATGAAATCGGTGTGCGCTTCGGGCAAATAGTGTTTTTTCTGCAGGCTTTCGCCCAGCCCGAGCCCGCCGGCGCCGCCCGCCACGAAGGCATACAGCGCGTGCATTAACTGGAACGCTTCGTCCTGGGCGTATTTTTCGGGATGCAGAAAGGCCAGGATCCGGCCCATGCGTTCCGGGTTGTGCGCGATCATCACCCCCAGTCCGCCCATCCCCAGCAGCCCCCCCGCGACCAGGTACAGCCAGGGCGCGCCCCCGGCGAACATCACCAGCCCGCCAACGGCCCCGATCAGGATCGTAGCCCCGAAATCCGTTTCGAACAAAATCAGTCCCAGCATCGCCCCCAGAAGAACGCTGGGGATGAGAATGCCGTCCTTGAAGCCACCGCGCTGGCGCCGCTTGGTCCCGAACCAGAAGGCCAGGACATTGATGGCCGTGAACTTCGCCAGTTCGGAGGGTTGGAAACTCAGGCCCAGTGGCAGGCGCAGCCAGCGGTGGCTGCCCTTGATGTTCAGCCCGATGCCCGGTACGTAGACCAGGGCCAGGAGCACCAGCGTCACGCCAAACATCGGCCAGGCCAGCTTGAACCAGGCGTGGTAATCCACGCGCGCGGCCAGCGCGGCTACGATGAGCCCCAGCACCAGCCAGGCGAGGTGCCGCTGAATGAAGTGATAGGGATTTCCAAACAGCCGTTCCCCCTGCGGGGCGCTGGTGCTGACCAGCATGACCAGCCCGAACAGGACCAGGATGCTTACCACCAGGATCAGAATCGCGCTGGCCCTCACCGTCGAGCTCCTTTGGCACAAAACGCCCGGCCTATCGGGCCGGGCGTTCGGAACATGCCCCTCAGGGCGTTGTCCATCAAGGGTTGGAAGGAGGAATTTTGATCTTCTGGCCCGGCTGGACATCTCCACCCGGGGGAATGCTGTTCAAGCTCAGAATGTCGTCCTTGCGCACCACGAACAGCCGGGCAATGCTATCGGCGCTGTCGCCCTCCTGAACCGTGTAGTCCAGCAGGGGCTCCTGGCCTGCGGCCAGTTCAGGAGCGGGGGCCGCCGGGGCGGCGGCCGCTGGGGCGGCGGCGGCCGGGGCGGGCGCGGGAGCCGGTTCCGGCACCGGCGCGGGCAACGGCGCCACCGGCGGCTCGGCCGGAGTTTCAGCCGCCGCCGGAGCAGCCGCCTTGGCTGGAATGACGATCTTCTGGCCGACGCGAATCTTGTTGGCATCGCTGATCTTGTTGACCGCAAGCAGATCCTTCAACTTGACGCCATGACGGGAGGCAATCTTGGAAAGGGCGTCCCCGGCTTTCACCACATAGGTTTCCCCGGGGGCAACGGATTCCGGCGCGGCGGCCTTGGCCGGTGCGCTTTCTTTTGCCGCGGGCGGCGATTTGGACGACTTGGCGTAGTCGGGCAGAATGAGTTTTTGTCCGATGCGGATCTTGTTGGCGTCCGTCAGTTGGTTGAGTTCCTTGAGTTCCGCCGTGCGCACGCCATGGGCGGCCGCAATTTTGGAGAGGGAATCCCCGCTCTTCACCACGTACACATTTTTGGCAGCTACCGCGTCATCCATCTTGACCGCGGGCGGCTGGATCGGGGGGAACGCCACGGGCTGGACCGCGGGCGCAGTCACCACCTCCGCGGAGGGCGGCAGGACGGGAGCCGGAGCGGGCTCCACCGTTGCGGGCATGGTCGAGCCCGCATCGCGCCGGGTGCTGGCGCATCCCTGCGTCATCGCCACGGAACCAATCACCACCAGATGCACGCCAACAATCAAAGCGGCAACAACAGATACCCTCATGTTCGGACTCCTTGCTTCTTCCATGAACTATTCCAGGATTGCGGCGGGGATTATGCCCTCACTGCCTCCCGGGTTCAATCCTTTTCCTTGGCGAATTTGGCGAACGCCGCGCCGCGTTCGGCATAGGACCGGAACTGATCGTAACTGGTGCAGGCCGGAGCGAGGAGTACCGTGGTGCCCGGCGGGGCCGTCCGGCGCGCGGCCGCCACGGCCTGCGCCAATGTTCCGCAATCGAGGCAAGGCACGGTACCCTGCCACGCGGCGGCCATGGCCGCGGCCGCCTCGCCGATCAGGAAGACGCCGCGGACTCGCTCCCGCAGAATTGGCCGCGCCGCCGAAAAATCCGTTTCCTTGGGCCGCCCCCCCGCGATCAACCAGACCGGCCGGTCCTGCATTCGGATCGAGGCGAGCATCGCGGCCAGATTGGTGGCCTTGGAATCGTCCACGTAGCGCACCCCGTCCAATTCCCCCACCGGCTCGGCCCGGTGCGGCAGGGGTGAAAAACCCTGCAGGCCGGCGCGAATGATTTCCGGCGGAAGACCGGCGGCGAGCGCCGCGCCCACCAGCATCGCCGCATTGGGACCGAGCACATCATTGTCGAAATACGAGCCTTTCATTTCGATGTCCGGCCCGTCCCGCGGCGAAATCCTCCCGGGCGAATAGACATAATCCGCATCGGCCGCCGCGCCGCAGGTCTGCCAATGCCCCCGGCCCCCGGACCAGGCGCAGACGCGCGCGCGCCACTCCGGCGGAACCAGGGCGGCATCCTCGGCCCGCTGCTGCGCGAAGAGCCGCGCCTTGAGGCGGGCATAGGCCGCAAAGGTGCCATGCCGGTCGAGATGGTTGGGCTGGATGTTCAAGAGCACGGCAATATCCGGCCGGAACACCGCGCAGGTTTCCATCTGGAATGAACTGACCTCTACCACGAGCCAGTCCGCATCGGGCACCGCCAGCACTGCGCGGCAGATCGGTTCGCCGTAATTGCCGCAGGCGGGCGCAGACTGCCCCGCCGCCTCGAAACAGTCGGCGAGGGCTTTCACGACGCTGCTCTTCCCGTTGCTGCCGGTCACCGCCACCGTGCGTCCCCGGAAGCGGCTCCAGCCCAGTTCCAGTTCGGAGAGCAACGGAATACCGCGGCGGCGGACTTCGGCCAGGAACGCCCCATGCACGGACAGGCCGGGGCTGACGATGGCCACGTCGAACTCGCCAGCCGGCGGAGTGGTCGCCCCCAGAACCACCTTGGCATCCAGCGCCGCCAGTTCCCCGCCCGCGGCGCGGCTGGCAGGCGTATCGCGTTCGTCGACGGCGCACACCGCCACGTCTTCCCGGTGCAACAGACGAGCGGCGGCAAGGCCGCTGGCCCCCAAGCCGCATACCATCGCATTGCGCCATGCGCCCATGTGCGGCTCACCGCAGTTTTAACGTCGCCAACCCCAGCAGGGCGCAGACAATCGACACGATCCAGAAGCGGATCACCACGGAATTCTCGGCGGAATCCGGGGAACGGCCTTCAGCCGCGGCGCGCTCTTTGGACACAATCTCGAAATGGTGGTGGATCGGCGCCATGCGGAACACCCGGCGCCCGCCGCCGCGGAAGACGCGCGTGTATTTGAACCAGTAGCGTTGAATCAGGACGCTGCCCGCCTCCGCGGCAAAAACGAAACCCACGATCAACAGGGTCAGTTCCTGCTTGATCAGGATGGCAATCATGGCAATGGTGCCGCCCAGCGCCAGGCTGCCGGTATCGCCCATGAAGACCTTGGCGGGATAGGCGTTCCACCACAGGAAGCCCAGCCCGGCGCCCAGCAGGCAGCCGCACAACACGGCCAGTTCGTGAGCGCCGCTGATCGAGGGCACCTGGAGATAGTTGGCGAACACCACGTTGCCGGCCACGTAGGCCATCGCCAGATAGGCCGCCGCCACCGAGTTCATGCAGCCCACCGCCAGCCCGTCCAGGCCATCCGTCAGATTCACCGCATTGGTCGTGCCCACCAGCACGAGGAACATGAAAACCAGCGCCCCTGGCACCGTCAGGTCCGCGATGACCGGTGCCTTGAAAAACGGCGCCATCAATTGACGGGCATGGGACCGCGTGCCCGGCACCGCTTCGATGGCGACAAAGGCGACAACGACCCAGAGGCCCTGCAACGCCAGTTTCTGCCACTCTTTCAAGCCCTTGGAATCCCGTTCGCGCAGTTTCAGCCAGTCATCCGCGAAGCCCACCGCGCCCATGAAGAGCATGGTGGCGGCCACCAGCCAGACCTGCGGATTCGAGGTCTGGCACCACAAGAGCACCGCGACCAACGTCGTAAAAATGATCAGCACCCCGCCCATGGTTGGCGTCCCGGCCTTGCCCGCGTGATTGATGGCGGCCAGTTCGGGATCGCGGCGAACAATCTGGCCGATCCGGTACGCCCGCAGGCGGCCGATCATCCAGCGGCCGAGCAGCAGCGAAAGGAGAAAAGCCGTGCCCGCCCCCATGAAGGCGCGAAACGTCACGTAGCGGAACAGGTTCAGCGGCGTGAACAGGTTGGACAATTCGGACAGGTAATACAGCATGAATCAAACGCCCTTCTGCAACTCATCCAAAACCATTTCGATCCGCACGGCGCGGGACGCCTTCAGCAACAGCGCGTCGCCCGGACGCAGGCGTGAGCGCAACCACGCCGCAGCAGCGGCATGATCCGACGCCTCGATCAGATTGTCCTCCGCCCAGCCCGCATTCCGCAATCCTGCGCTAAGCGCCCGGGCGGCCGCGTCGCCATGGCCCGCGGGCTTCCCGGGCACAATCGCCACGCCGGCCCAGCCACCCGCGGCCAGCAACCGGCCCAGCGCCTCGTGCGCCGGGCGCTCGTGGCGTCCCAGCTCCAGCATCGGGCCCAGCGCGAGAAACCGGCGACCTGGGACGCGCCAATCTGCAAACGCCCGCAGGGCCGCGCACATGCTTTCCGGATTGGCATTGTAGCCGTCATTGATCGCTGTCCAGCCACACACGTCCTGCACCGCCCAGCGCATGCCAACCGGGACGTAGGCGGCCAGCGCGGCTTCCAGCGCGGGCCAGGGCACGCCGCACCGGCGGGCCGCGGCCACGGCCTTCAAAACATTCTCCGCCATGAAGGCCGCAGGCGGCGGCACCGGCAGAACGGCCTGCTCGCCGCTGTCGCGCTCCTGCACCCGGAGGCGGTCGTCCGCCAATGCCACTCCGGCATAATCGGCATCGGGTGACCGCAGCGAACAGGTTACCACCGGCGCAGAGGCATGCGCCCGCAGGGCGGCGAAACAATCATCATCGCGGTCCAGCACCGCAAAACCATCCGGCGGGAGTCGTTCCAGCAGCGCCGCCTTTTCCTCCGCGATGGCACCGACTGATTCAAAAAAACCGATATGTGCCGCTCCGATGCGCGTCATCACCGCGAAATCCGGACGCAGGATGTCGCGCAGCGGCGCCGTTTCGCCGGGATGGCTGATGCCCACTTCGAAGACCCCAAAAACACAATGGCGCCCCAGCCCCGTCAAGCTCAGTGGCAGGCCGATCTCGTTATTGAAATTGCCTGCGGTTCGCACCGTAGGGCCCAGGGTGGCCAAGGCGTCGGCCAACAGTTCCTTGGTCGCCGTCTTCCCCACGCTGCCGGTCACGCCGGCGATGCGCGCCGACATCTGGGCGCGATAGGCCATCGCGAACCGCCCCAAGGCCGCCAGAGGATCATCCACCCGCAGGCAGAATCCCGCCGCCGGCAAATTGCCCACGGGATAATCCGCGCGGACGACAGCGTAGGCGCCAGCGGCGGCCACCGCGCCGAGGAATGCATGGCCGTCGGCATGTTCCCCCTGCAGGGCAAAAAACAACTGCCCCGGCCGCGCCTGGCGGCTGTCCACACCCACAGCGCACAGAGATCCCGGTGGCGGCTGGGAATGCCACCGGCCGCGGCACCATTCCGCCACCTGCGCTGGAGTTACAAGGTCCATGTACCGGGACGTTGTAGGAGGTTTGGCCCCGGCGTTCAATCCCATTCGGACCACGGCGATACCAGGGATCGGGACACCCGATCTCCCGCACCATGACAGGCCGCCGCTCGCTCTGCCCCTGCCCCGCACGTTTTCCCCCGGGAGACACACCGTGCGGATTCGGCCACGGATCGGGAAACAGCCGTTTGTGCCGATCTTCCCTCCCGTCTTATCAACGCCAGGGATTCCCGGCTGATCGATCATGAGCAGTCGGCGGGACCGCTCGCTCCGTACACATGCCCATCACCGATTCCGGCCTGCCGGCACCCGTTTTCCGGCCTTTTTTAACCAGCTATGTTTAATTATACATAGTCTTTATTCTGAACTATTTTGCTTGATGACAATGGAGATACTGGATTTTGATCCTGGAAATGTTTAATTAAACATAGTTCTTATACAACTCGTGGCACGGTTGATGAAAATGAATCATCAGAAGCCAGGAGGCAGAACTCAGAATGCTGCCATCCGGCCTATCCATCATTCCAGTGTGTGCAATTCCGGACCGGAACAACACCGTCTGGTTCGGTTGGAAGACATTGGGCCCCTCCGGCTGGCCGGGAATCCTATGAGGCCCGAAACGAAGTCGTCGGAGAATCAGGATGGTTCGGCGAGGGCGCGGATGCGCTGCATGACCAGAGCACCGACCGCGGCATAATCGTTTTTGCCGGGCATCGCGGCGCGGAGTTCCTCGGGCGTAATCGGGGGGCCGAAGCGTGCGATAATGCGGGAGGGCATGAACTTGCTGGCGCCCTTGGGAAACGCCTCGAACGTGCCGGAGATATGCATCGGCACAACGGGCACGCCGCCTTTGGCGATCAGGAAGCCGATGCCCCCCTTGGCCTCGCGAATCCGGCCGTCGGGCGAACGCGTGCCTTCGGGAAACAGCCCGACCACCTTGCCTTCCTTCAAGGTGGCAATCGCTTTCTTCAGCGCGCCGAGGTCGCCGCGAGTGCGATCGATCGCAATCACTCCCACCCGTGGAAAAAACCACCGGGCCAGGGGATTGGACAGCAGGGTGTCGCGCGCCAGGAAATGCACGATGCGCATCGAATTGGCGCCGCCCATCACCGGCGGGTCCAGATAGCTGCAATGGTTGGCGGCGATGATCACTCCGCCCGCAGCCGGAACATGTGCGCGCCCGACCACCCGCATGCGGTATTTCAAAAGCAGGCAGAGATAGACGAATCCCCGCGACAACCAGTACAGCGGCTGGGTGAAGAAGCCTTCGCGCATGGGATCAGGCCGGGACCGCACCCGCCTGCTTCAGATCGGCAATAATGGTGTTCACGACCTGTTCGATGGTCATCCGGGTGCTGTTGATGATCTTGGCGCCGAGGGCGATCTGCAGCGGCGCAGTCGCGCGGCTGGAATCCTTCTGGTCGCGGCGACGCAAGGAGTTGAGCACCGCGCCCACGTCGTGCGTGCCCTCCTGCTGTTTGATCTCGGCGGCGCGGCGCCGGGCTCGCTCTTCGGGATCGGCGTCGAGATAGTACTTGAACGGCGTATCGGGAAACACCACCGTGCCGATGTCGCGGCCTTCCATGACCAGGTGGCCGAATTTCGTCATCAACCGCAGCTTTTCGACGATGTACACCCGAACCGCCTGCTGGGCGGCGATGTCCGCCACGCGTTCGCGGACGGGTTCGGAGCGGATCTCCTGCCCCGGATCCTCGCCATCAATCAGGTAGCCCACAGCGTTGTCGCGCAGCACCAGTTCCAGATTCATCCGGATCAGCAGGTTGGTCACCGCCTGCGCATCCTTGACGTCAATGCCTTCCTTGACGCACTTCCAGGTCACCCCGCGGTAAAGGGCTCCGGAATCGACGTAGATGAAGCCGATGGCCAGGGCCGTTTTGCGCGACACGGTTGATTTTCCGGAGGCCGAGGGGCCGTCCACCGCCACGATGATCGGTTGCTTATTCAACGTTCACTCCCAGTTTGCCCAGTTGCTCCCAGAATTCCGGATAGGATGTTTCCACGCAGGCCACGTTCGCGATCGTCACCGGGGCCGAGGCGAAAATCGCCAACATGGACATGCTCATGGCGATGCGGTGGTCGCCGTAGCTGCGGACGCTCTTGGCGGGCACGACCTTCGCCGGCCCGGAGATGACCATCCCGTCGGGGCGTTCCGCAGCCTCGACCCCGAGATAGGAAAGATTCTCGACCATGACGGCGATGCGATCGGACTCCTTCACGCGCAGTTCGCCGGCGTCGCGGATGACGGTCTGGCCCTGCGCAAGGGCGCCCAGGACAGCCACCAAGGGCAGTTCGTCGATCAGGTTGGGGATTTCCTCCCCGCCGACCGCTGTTCCTTTCAACTCTGCGCCCGTGACGGTGACATTGCCATAGACTTCGGGATCGGTCGGGGCGGAGGTGCGCTCGATCTGGACGCGGGCGCCCATGCGGCGCAGCACATCGAGCAGGGCGGTCCGCCGCAGGTTCAGCCCCACCCCTTCGGCGCACACGGTCAGTCCGGGAATGGCGGCGGCCGCGGCCAGCCAGTAGGCCGCTGAGGAGAAATCGCCCGGCACCACATAGGGGCGCGCCAGGAACCTGGGGCCCTGGGGCCCGTAGCCATCGATGGAAATGTTCTGTCCTTCCACGCGGATCGGGGCGCCGACGGCGCGCAGCATGCGCTCGGTGTGATCGCGGGTGGGGATCGGCTCGAGCACCGTTGTGCGGCCTTCGGCGTAGAGGCCGGCCAGGATGCAGCAGCTTTTCACCTGGGCCGAGGCGGTGGGCAGGCGGTATTCGATGCCATGCAGCTGCCCGCCGTGGATCGTCATGGGGGCGGTGCCCCCGGGCGTCAGATCCACCCGGGCGCCCATCAACTCCAGGGGTTCCTGGATGCGCCGCATCGGGCGTGACTGCAGCGAGGCATCCCCCGTCAGGGTCACGGTGATCGGCGACCCGGCGCAGAGGCCCGCCAGCAGGCGCATGCCGGTGCCGGAGTTGCCTACGTCCAGAGGACCGGCCGGCTCGATCATCTTGCCGCCGGTGCCTTGAATGGAGAGCACGCCTTCGTCATCCACCCACGAGCGCGCGCCGAAAGACTCCATGGCCTTGAGGGTATTGAGGCAATCCTCGGCCTGCAGGAAGCCGCGGATCTGCGAAGTGCCCGAGGAGATCCCGGCCAGCAGGGCCGTCCGGTGCGAGATGCTCTTGTCGCCGGGCACCCGGACCGTGCCGCCGTGAAATCCGCCGGGGTGCACGATTCTGGTTTGTTTTGAAATTGGCATTTTCCTGTCTCCGTATCCGCCGGACTCAACGCCCCCGGCCCTTGAGCAGTTCGGACCGGGCGTCCCGGGCGGCTTCCAGAAACTTCGCCACGTCATCAAACCGGCCGGCCTGCAGATCATCATATACCCGCTCGACCTCCAATTTGAAAGCCCGCAATTCCTCGGCCACCGCCGAAGCGTTGGTCATGAGGATATCGTGCCACATGGCAATGGAGCCGGCGGCCACGCGGGTGGAATCGTAGAAGCCGGTGCCGCAGAATTCCCCGACCTTTGCGGCGGAATCGCGGCCGATCGCCTTGGCCAGGGCCGCGGCGGCGACATGCGGCAGATGGCTGGTACGGGCCAGCAGGCGGTCGTGATCCTCGGGGGCCAGGCGGCAAATCCGCGCCCCCGCCGATTCCCACAGGTCGGCCACCCGTTTGACCGTGTTTTCCGGGACGTTCCGGTGTGCGGCCACCACCGTCAGGGCGTTCTCATAGAGATCGGCCGAGGCCGCCTGCAGCCCCTGTTTTTCGGAACCGGCGATGGGATGGCTGCCCACGAAGGAGCCCGGCGGCAGGAGGCCGGCCATCTGCCGGCCAATCCACCCCTTGGTACTGCCCACATCCGTCACCAATGCGCCCGGCCGGAGCGCCGGGGCGATGTCGGCCGCGAGCTCCACGCAGGCGCGGATCGGCGCGCAGAGCACCACCAGGCTGGCGTCCCGGACCGCCTCGTCGGGATCGTCGCAGGCGGCATCCACAATCCCGCGCGCCTGGGCCTCCGTGCGCGTTTCCGGCTTGCGGCAATAGGCCACCAGCCGCCCCGCGTAATTCCGTTTCCGCAGGGCCAGCGCCAGCGAGGCCCCCATCAGGCCCAGCCCCAGAATGGCAATGCAGGGTTCCTTCGTCATCGGGTTCGTTTCCTGGCAGGGACGTCACGCCGGGCCGGCCAGGCTGTAGGACCGGGGACGCCGAAAGCGCGGGGGGCGTTCTTTTCCATGCTGTGGGCGGTCAATGGATCGATGGCGTGCACGGTATTGTCCTAGTACAGATTCCGCCCGACGGCGCGGGCCACCAGTTCCAGATCGACCATCAATTCCTTGAAGCGTTTGGGAGTCAGCGATTGGGGGCCGTCGGAAATGGCGCGGGAGGGGTCGGGATGCACTTCCAGAATCAGGCCGTCGGCGCCGGCCGCGACGGCCGCCTTGGCCATGGGGGCCACCAGGTCCCAGTGGCCGGTGCCGTGACTGGGATCCACCACCACCGGCAGGTGGCTCTCGCGCTTGAGCACCGGCACCGCGCTCAAATCCAGCGTGTTGCGGGTGAGGCGCTCGAAGGTGCGGATGCCGCGTTCGCACAGGAGCACATCCGGGTTGCCCTCGCTCATCACATATTCCGCGCTCATCAGCAGTTCCTCCAGGGAACTGGCCAGACCGCGCTTGAGCATCACGGGCTTGTTGCACCGCCCGACCGCCTTGAGCAGGTTGAAATTCTGCATGTTGCGCGCGCCCACCTGAATGATGTCGGCGAATTCGGCCACCATTTCCACATCGCGCGTATCCATCACCTCGGTGATGACCGGCAGGCCCACGACGGAGCGTTCCTCGGCCAGGTAGCGCAGTCCTTCGACGCCCAATCCCTGGAAAGCGTAGGGCGAGGTCCGCGGCTTGAAGGCTCCGCCGCGCAGCAGATGGGCTCCGGCGCCCTTCAGGAATGCGCCCAGGGACAGGATCATGTCGCGCCCTTCCACCGAACACGGCCCGGCCATCACCACCACCCCCGGCCCTCCGATGGCCAGGCCCCGGTCGCCGTGGCGCGCCGGGGGGATTTTGATCACCGTCCGTTCCGGATGGAACTCCGTGCCGGCCCGCTTATAGGGCTTCAGCACAGGCATCACCTTCTCCACGCCCGGCATCATTTCCAGGGCGGGTTCCCGCACCCGGGTTTCATCGCCGATCAAGCCGATGATGATCCGTTCTTCCCCCTGGCTGACATGGACCTTGAGGCCCCAGCCCTCGGCCAGTTCCGAAATGGCCTGCACCTGAGCCGCCTCGGCCCCTTTTTGCATGACGACAATCATAAAAACTCCGGGTATCCGGTTCCCTGCGCGACCGTTGCCTGGCGGGGCGCGATTCGAGCCCTGAACTGTACCCCGGCCCCCTGCTTCATTCCACCCTAAAAAGCGGTCCGGCAGACAAAAAAACTGTCCGGAAATGCGGCCTGCACCGGTTTCCTGCCGGACGACCGCCAGGCCCGGATTCCGGAATTTCCCGCGCGCGCAAGAGGCATTTTCCCGGCGGGCGGAGGGGCGGCGCGAATCGCGTGCCCGGCATGCCGCACGCCGGCCGGGCCGCTCCTACTGCAGCTCCGGCAGCGCTTCGGCCAATGCCTTCAGGAACTGCTCGTTCTCGGCGGCCAGCCCCACGCTGACGCGCACATGCTGTGGCAGTCCAAATCCGGCCATGGGCCGGACGATCACCTTGCGCTTCGTCAGCGCCGCCGTCAGCTCCGCCGCCTTGGCGAAGGGGAACAGGATGAAGTTGGTCACCGACTCCACGGGGTCGAGGCCCAGCTTGCGCATGCCGGTCATCATCTGGGCGCGTCCCTCCCGCAGCATCTGGCGGGAGGCGACGAGGTAGTCCTCGTCCTCCAGCGCGGCCAGGGCGGCAGCCTGGGCCATGGTGGTCACGTTGAACGGCTGGCGCACCTTGTTGAGCAGGTCAATCGCGTCCGGCTGGGCCATGGCGTAGCCCACGCGCAGCCCGGCCAGGCCGTACGCCTTGGAAAACGTCCGCAGCGTGATCACCGGCTTTTTGCCGGCCCTGGCGTGCTTGACCGTATCCACGGCCACCTCCGGCTCCAGCAACTCCATGTACGCTTCGTCGAAGACCGTCACCACGTGATCCGGCACCCGTTCCACGAACCGGTCCACGGCCGCCTGGTCCACCAGCGTGCCGGTGGGGTTGTTCGGATTGGCAACGATCACCAGTTTCGTCTGCGGGGTGATCGCCGAGAGCATCGCGTCGAGGTCGTGGGTCATCCCCTGCATGGGCGCCTCGATGCAGCGGCAGCGGTAGAGCGCCGCCACCAGCTTGTAGACCACGAACGTCTTCTCCGAACAGACCAGGTCGTCGCCTTCCTTCATGAACGCATGCGCCAGCAGCACGATGTGCTCGTTGGAGCCGCACCCCAGCATGACCATGTCCTCGCCGATCCCGAACTTCTTTGCGATGGCCCGGCGCAGATAGTACGAGCCGCCGTCCGGGTACAGGTGCATGCGCGGAATCGCCGCCTGCATCGCCGCCATCGCCTTGGGCGAAGGCCCCAGGTTGTTTTCGTTCGACGCCAGCTTAACGATGCCGTCGATACTCTGCAGCCCCAGTTCCCGGGCCACTTCCTCCAGCGGCCGCCCCGGTTGATAGGGGCGCTGCGCCGCAATCCATGAATTTGCCAGCGGTGCAAACAGGCTCATGGCTCCTCTTCCTCCTCGTCCTCATCCTCGTCTTCTTCGTCGTCGTCATCCTCGTCGTCGTCGAATTCGTCCGGATCTTCCTCGTCGAATTCCGCCTCGTCGTCCTCCCCTCCGCCGCCGACGATGTCCCCGGCGGAAAGTCCTTCGCGTTCGATGGGCGCGTCGGCGTCCTCCGGCTCCGCTTCCGCCCGCTCCCCGGACACCGCGGCTTCCTCGATGGCCGACAGGGTCATCTGGTCGGGACGTTCCCCGGCCGGCTCGGGCGTCCCGGCGGACGCCGGGCGGGCGCGGGCACTCTGCCGGGCTTCCATCCGGCGCAATTCGTCCGTGCCCGGCAGATCATCCAGGCTCTTGAGGCCGAAATGTTCCATGAACTTCTGGGTGGTGCCGAACATCCAGGGACGGCCGGGCAGTTCGCTGCGCCCCACAACGCGGATTAATTGCATCTCCAGCAGGTTCCGCAGGATCTGGTCCACAGCCACTCCGCGCACCGCCTCGATTTCCGACCGCACGCAGGGCTGGCGGTAGGCGATAATCGCCAGCGTTTCCAGGGCGGGCAGGGACAGGCGTGCGCCGCGGCCCTTCTGCAGCATGATCCGCAGCCAGGGCCCGCAGTTCGCGTCGTTTTCCAGCTTCCACCCGCCGGCCACTTCGGTGACGTGGAATCCGGCCTTGCGCTCGGACAGATCCCGGTCCAGCGTGGCCACCGCCGTGCGGATCAGTTCCTCGCCGGCCTTGGCAAAGTCGACGGTGATGCCGCCGCGGCGTTCCGCGGTGGCCGTCAGCACGCGGCGGATTTCCGCCACCGTCAGCGGCTCCTTGCGGACGAACAGCATGGCGCCGATGATCTGCTTGAGTTCCGGCAACACAAAATCGTTCATCTTCCCAACCTTTTCCTATTCCGTCTCGCCCGGCGGCGGAGCCTCCTCGACCAGGGGCGGCACCCGTTCCACGATGCCGTCTCCGCGTTCGATCCAGATCTCCCCGTGGATTTTCTTCTGCACCGCCCGCGCCTGCGCCAGCCGGATCAGTTCCAGCAAGGCCAGGAACGTGCAGGCGATCTCGGCGCGCGACTGCATGCCCGCGAACATCGCCGAGAGGCAGAAGCGCTGCTCCCGCCGCAACCGGTCCACCAGGGTCTCGATTTTTTCCGTCACGGTGAACCGCTCGGCGAAAATCTGCTGGAGCTGCTCGCTCTTGACCCGCTTGAGCGCGTCGCTGAAGGCGCTGATCAGGTCGAACAGGCCGACGTCGTGCAAGGCGGTCTCGGCCTCCCGCGCCAGCACGGCCTCCGCCCCGGCGCGCCCGAAGATGTCCTCCCGGCGCACTTCCAGCGCCTCCAGGTGCAGGGCTGCGTCTTTGAATTTCTTGTACTCGACCAGTTGCCGCACCAGGTCCCAGCGCGGATCCTCCTCTTCCTCCTCCAGCTCGGGTCGCTCTTCCACCGGCAGCAGCATGCGGCTCTTGATCATCATCAGCGTCGCCGCCATCACCAGAAACTCCCCGGCGATGTTCAGGTCCAGCATCTTCATCAGATCGAGATACTGGATGTACTGCGCGGTGACGCGCTCGATCGGGATGTTATGGATATCGAGCTCTTCCTTTTTGATCAGATAGAGCAGCAGGTCCAGGGGTCCCTCGAACACCTCCAGCCGGACTTTGTATTCCTCCTGCGCCATGCCCATACCCATTCTGAAATCTGAATTCCGGCCCGGAACGGGCCGCCTCATTCCACGCCGACAGCCTGTCGCGCCTTCCGCAGCGTTTCCGCCGCGAGCGTCCGGGCCCGCACCGCGCCCTTTTGCAGAACGTCTTCGACATAATCCGGGTTCGCCGCCAGCTCCGCGCGCTTCGCGCGCATCGGCGCGAAGTACGCCTCGAAGAGGTCCGCCAGCTCCTTCTTGGCGGTGCCGTAGCCGAGGCCGCCGGCGCGGTAGCGGGCCGCCAGGTCCGCGGCCTGTTCCGGCGTCGCCAACAGCCGGTACAGCTTGAAGACGTTGCAGGTGTCCGGATCCTTCGGATCCTCCAGCGCCTTGCTGTCGGTCACGATGCCCATGAACCGCTTGCGCGCGGCCCGCACGTCGCCGAAGATCTCGATGGTGTTGCCGTAGCTCTTGGACATTTTCTGGCCGTCGAGCCCCGGCACCACCGCCACGTCCTCGGAAATCTGCGGCGCGGGGATCGTGAAGACCTCGCCATAGGTGTTGTTGAATTTGATGGCGATGTCGCGCGTGACCTCGACGTGCTGCTTCTGGTCCTTGCCCACGGGCACGACGTTCGCCTGGACGATCAGGATGTCGGCGGCCATCAGCACCGGATAGGCCAGCAACCCGTGGTTCGGGGCGATGCCCTTGGCCAGCTTATCCTTATAGGAATGGCAGCGTTCCAGCAGGCCCAGAGGGGTCACGTTGGACAGCAGCCAGGCCAGCTCATGCACTTCCGGCAGGTCGCTCTGCCGGTAGAACGCGGTGCGGGCCGGGTCCAGTCCGCAGGCCAGGAAATCCAGGGCCACGTCCCACGTGCCCTGCCGCATGGCCGCCGCGTCCGCAACGGACGTCAGCGCGTGGTAGTTGGCGATAAACAGGTACGCATCGCCCTGCTCCTGCAGGGCGAGGGCCGGCCGCATCATCCCGAAGTAGTTCCCGATGTGCAGCCGGCCAGACGGCTGGATGCCCGACAAAATTCTCATTCCGCTTCTCTTTCCAGTTTGGGAAAACAACCGGCGCATCCTACTCGCCCCCCCACCCCGCGCAAAGGAAAAACATCCCGGGGCCGGCACGCGCGCCGCGGGGGGTCAGAACGACAGCCAGCGGAGTTCCGCCAGGCGGAAGACCGTCATCCGCATGCCCATGAACTGGCGGAACAGCGGCGCCCCCCCACCGCGGACACTTTTCCACACCGTGGAAAAAATCGGCTTTTTTTTCCACACAATGGAAAAATAATTCGGGCCGGTCAGGATTTGGCCGCCGGACGGGTTTCCGCATCGATCCAGCCCAGATACCCCGCGGCGCCGGCGGCAATGGGCAGCAGGATGATTTCGGGGGTTTCGTAGGGATGAAGCGATCGGAGGCGCGCCGCGACCGCGGGATACAACGCGCGACGGGTTTTGATGACCGCGAGGACTTCGGCGGCGCGGGTCAATTTCCCTTTCCAGTGGAAGGAACTCCGGACCGGCAGGCGCTGCACGCAGGCCGCGAGCCGCTCCGTCAGCAATTGGTCCAGGATCCGCCGGGCGGTTCGGGTGTCGGGAAACGTGGTCAACACGAGGCAGGCTTCCGGTTTCATGTTCCGGAGTATAGGAGCCCGGGGATGACGGCGTATAGAAGAAAGCGCCGGACATGGGATTGGCGCCGGGGATTACAAATTGGATTGGGTCAATTCACTACGGGGCAATGGGATGGCCAACAGCGAGTAAAACGATTTACTTATTTCCTTGTCATCCCGTCCCGGGCCCGCTAGGGTGCGCAGGCAAACCACACCCCAGCCCCTGAAACCGAACAAGGAGTGGATATGCCGGATTTCTCCACCGTGTTGATGATCGTGGCCGTTGGAATGCTTGCGTGGGACTGCCTCGAGGTCGGCAAGAACGATGCGGCCAACCTGATCAACGGCGTCTTTGGCGCGCGCGTGATGACGCACCGGGCCGCCGTTTGGCTGGCGGGTCTCGCCGTCCTGGCCGGCGCGATGTTCTCCTCCCCCGTCATAGAAACCGCTCGCACGGGCATCTTCGAACCCGGCCACCTCCAGCTTCACCAGGCCATGGTGGTCTACGTGTCGGTCTATATCGTGGACACGGCCCTGCTCCACGCCTACTCCGCCTACGGCATGCCCGTCAGCACCACCGCCTCGCTCATCTTCGAACTCGTCGGCGCGGCCATCGGCGTCTCGCTCTCGCTGGGTCTTGTCCACTGGGACAAGGTCGGTTCCGTCCTCAACGCCATTTTGGTTTCCGTGCTGCTGACGGGCATCGCGGGCTTCCTCGTCCAACGGGTGTTCCGCGCGGCCATCCATGACGAGCACACCGACCATCTGCGGGTGCTGCTGCACGGCCCATGGATCGCCGGCCTCATGCTGACCTGGCTGTCGTGGTTCATGATCCTGAAAGGCATGAAAGCCGTGCCGTGTATTGTCACCTTCCGCGAACATTTCGTCGAGCGCCTCGGCATGGGCGGCTTCCTGCTGGTCGCCTGGGGCGCAATGACCCTGCTGGTCCACATGTTGGTGACGATCTTCCAGGAACGGCTCACCCAACGGCTGTTCGGCATTCTGGCGATCCTCGGGATGCTGTGCCTGGCCTTTGCATTCGGACAAAACGACCTGGCCAACGGAGCTTCGCCTGGGCTGTCGGCCTTCTGGCTGTGGCGGCACGCCGACATCGGCACCGCGGAGGCCTCGAAAATGTCCCTCCCGATCTGGCTGCTGGCGGTCTGCGGCGCGATGCTGGTGGCGGGCATGCTGACCCCGGCCGCCCAGCGCGTCACCCGCGCAGCCGTGAACACGGGCAGCCAATTCGACCATATCGCCCTCTATGCGCCGGGCTGGTGCCGAGCCATCGCCCGCCGGCTCCTGCGGTTCCGCTCCGCCGGCCCCGACCTCGCCCCGCCCCCCCAACGCACTGAGACCGGCAAGCGCGTGCACTTCGACCCGCTGCGCGCGGCGGTCATCATGTCGGTCAGCGCCAGCGTCATTGCGTTTGCCTCCAGCAATGGCTTTCCGGTTTCCACGACGTACGTGACCTTCGCGGCGGTGGTGGCCACCGGCATGGGCGATCGCACCATGTCACGCGGCGACGCCGATTTGAAGATCGGGCGCGCTCTCTGGGTGGTATTCAGTTGGTTCGTGGGCGGATTTCTGGCGTTGGTGGCAGCGGGTACCGTGGCCTGGGTCCTGCTGCGGACCGGTACCGCGGGCCTGATCCTGGCCCTGGGCGGCAATCTGGCGCTGCGGATTCTGGTGAAGCAGCGCGCCGACCGCCACGAACAGCGGTACCATCCCAAGACCCCGCAGGAAATCGCGCTTGAAGCCAAGGGCTGATGCGGCCCCCTGACGAATGGAACCGCCGCTTGCGGAAACCTGCTTCATGCACGCCGGTTGTTCGCCATTCACCCGCCGGCTGGATTTCGGCGCCGGATCGCCAATGCCTGCTTCCGTGTCCCGCCGCCCCCCGACATGCGGGCCCGGATACAGCCCAATTGCTTCTGCCAGCAATAACCGATGTCCCGACCAGAAAGACTATTATTAATTAAACATGAGATGATTGAATCCGCTTATTTTCTAGAATGTATAGCTTAATATGGACATGTTTAATTAAACATAGTTTCCTCCAGGAGCAAGAACGGTGGCAGGATTCGGCCAGGGCGCATCGGCGATACGGTGGGGTTCCGGACCTGGAGGAGCCACCGCCGGGTTGCCCGCCTGGGAATCGGCGAGTATGCCAGAAACCGGGCGGGCCCTGCCCCTCCAGAACAGCCCTCTTTGGGAAGCAAAGTCCACTCCAGACGTGTGCCCAATCGCTGGTGCGCTTGCGCCCCCCGCCCGGGCGCATCCCTGTTTCATTGACAACGATCGGCCAAATTTGGAGTGCGGCGGGAAGCGAGACTCGGCGAGCGCCACGCCGCCATGCACCTTGTCTCCGCACTCCTCAATAGCCGCCCATGGGAGAAGGCGGTTCGATTCCGGGCGATCAATGAAACGGGGATGCGCCCCCCCAACCCGCCCTGCGAAAAACGGATTGAGCGATCAGTTGGATTTGAATATGGACATTGTCCTCAACCATCAGGAGGGCGGCATGTATAGATCATCAAGGAAATCATGGGCGTACTGGCTGTGGACGGTGGTCATCGGACTTGGGCTTTTGGCGCCGGTGGCCCGGAGCGCCGAAGATCCGTTGCAGGGGCAACAACCGGTGCCCATGTTCGGAAACGAATTCCAGTTCATCCCCGGAGTCTGGGGCAGGTACCGACTGACAGGCAAAGAGGTACCGGCTGGCTCTCAGATGTACTTTGCGGTACTGGAAAAAGTTCCCCAGTGCAAGGGTCAGGCCTTCTGGATTGAGGTCGAAGTCTATACGAACGGACACTCCGCGGTGGTGACGCGCCTGCTGGTACCGGATACCGGCGCGGGCCCCGGCGACGCGCACAAGGCCTATGTGCAGATCACGGGATACCGGCCATTTGAGGTGCCGCGGAAGTACCTGAGAGCTTATCCGAAACAACCCCAGAAGCAGGTGGGCCGGTTCCAGAAATACAACCTGGCTGGAGAACCGAAGGAATCGGCCCTGACATGGCGGGGCCGCCCGTTGAAGGTCACAACCGTGGAAGCGATTGATCCGCAGGGGCGGCCGGCCACGGCCACCATCAGCCGGGAGGCGCCACCGCTGTGCGTGGTAAAACTGGATTCACCCGATACCCGAATGGAACTGCTGGATTGGGGCACCGGCGCGAAAAGCAAGCTCACCGGCAAGCCGGTGGGCCTATGGCGCTGGGTGTGGGGCGTGGCCTGGCAGGCGGCAAGGAGCAGCCAGTCTGTGCAGCCGTAGACTCCGCGCCCAAATGTGCGGCCGCTGACGCGGGCTTGCCCCGCAGGGCCAGCGCCCACCCGAACGGCCACTGCGGCAAACGCGGGCAAGTCTTCAGGCGATTAATCCGGCGCCCCGGGCCCATACCGTCAGACCAGAAACACCAGGCGCGGGTGCATTCAGTTTGGTTCCTGGGCCGCTTCGGGAATGGGCGGCGGCTCTATCGCCGGTTCGGATTCCGGTTCGGAGCCTGTGTCCGAATCGGGCTCGGGGTCCGATTCGGAATCCGGTTCAGATTCCACTTTGGATTCGGACTCGGGACCGGATTCCGGATCGGGTGGACGGATCACGGCCGCCCGTTGCAGGGTCATGGATTCCACTTGATATGTGGGAATCAGGAAAATCCGGCCATTGAATTTTCTGGCTGCCTGGGCGGCCAGGGCCTCTTGTTCCGGCGTCGCTTCCGGGACCGGCGTGACGTCGATTTTCACGAACCGGCTGGCGGCATTGTTGGTATCGACGGCTCCGATTTCCAGCCGGTAGGCGGCGGCATCCGTCTCGGCGCGGCAAACCAGGACATCGGCGAAGGCGTCGGCCTCCTCCTCGCCGCTGGCCAGCTGGCGGTCAGCCCGCAGATTGCGCAGGGACCCGAAGAGGCGGTTGGCGGCGGCGGCATCCACTTCGCCCTCGCCGGAATCGACCGCCAGCGCGAAGGTCCCCTCTCCGGTTCGTTCGACGCCGTAGGACCCGTCGGCTCGTTCGATCTTCATCTTCCGGATGGCGTCGGGTTCCAGTTCCAGCAGCCGGCGATCCCACCACTGGCCCGAATCGGCCTGAACCAGGCCCAGGTCTTCCTTGATCAGGAGAACGGGGCCCTCATCCACCCGCACATAGCGGCCGGGGGGCGGCCCCCACATTTGGTTCTCGCTCCTCTGCGGTTCGCGCAACCGGCCCAGATGTAAAATGGTCGTTCCGCCCGCATGTTCCAGGACAAGCTGCCGGGGCGCGGGATCGGAATCGCCGGTCAACCCGAATTCAGCCAGCTTGTCCGCACCCGGGTCGGCCACTTGCGGATTCCTGGCCTCATCGATTTCGCGGATCAACCGCTGGAGCCGATCGAAATCGGCCGGATAGCCGTCGAGGCCCTCCACGATCCAGATGCCTTCCGCCCGGACCAGGCGGGTGGTCGCCGTGCCATCGGTGATGGTGATCGCGCGGACGCTGTTCATCTCCACATCTGTGAGCAACGTTCCGGCCGCGGCCTCCTCTGCGCCGGCGGGCGCGGCGGAACGCCGCCCGGCCCCCCAGAGGGCGGCCATCAGCACCGCCAATACAATTGCCAAGCCCAGCAAGGTCTTTTTGGACATGATTCCACTCCCTTCTGATCAAGCCACAGCCCGCCGCCGGCGGCGCCATCCATATCCGAGGCCGAATGCGGCGACCAGCACGGGCACCGCGGCCATGTTGAGAACCTTGAGCGAGAGCCCCAGCCGCTCGATGCTCCGGCGCAGGTTTTTCCGCACCTCCTTGAGCTGCCGCTGGGTTTCGAAGCGTTCCTGCCGGAATCGGTCGAGTTCCTGCTTCTGCGCGGCGCTCAACACCAACTGCTGGTCGGCGCTTTTGGCCGACTGCAATTCATTGAGCCGCTGCTGGGTTTGCATCAGCTTCTGCTGCAGCTTTTCCTCTTCCTCCTGCCAGCGTTCCTGGGCGGTGCGCTCGAGCGCCAGGACCCGCTCGAAGGGCCGGTCAAACCGCCCGCGGCTGCGCAGGCCGATCAAGGCCGGGTTGCCCGTCAACTGTTCGGCCAGGTTCAGCACGAAATTCAGGTTGTCGTTGAAGGGCTGGTACAGGGTCTGGCCGAAGAAATTGACGCGCCGCGCGGAGTAGTCATTGACGAGCAGATCGGCGTCGGCCACGAGGATCACGGCCGCCTCCTGTTCGGCCGCCTGGAGCCAGGCGTTCGTGGCTGCGGCCACCTCGTTGGTCTCGTCGGCGGCCGCGGGCGGTCCGTCGGGAAACGCGGTCGGGAAGCGGCCCGCCAGCCGTACGGCCAGCGCGGCGCCGGCAGCAGGCAAGCCGCCGCGGGTGTTGAGAGCGGCCGGATTCCGGGCCTGGAAACTGTCCAGCGTCACCGCGCCGTCCGAGGCCACCACGAGGGAACTCATGGTCAATCCATCCGCCGGCGTGCCCGTGATCGTCCCGGCGAATGGCAGCATCAGGCTTTCCAGTGCCGCGGTGACGATGTCCTGGCGATCGAGGTTGAGGCCGCCGCGCAGCGAGAGCCAGGCCGGCAGGCGTTCCGCCCGGCCGTCGCCCAGATTGACCGGCGTGGCCGCGTCCAGATCCGCCACGACGCGCGCAACATCCACGGTGACGCCCCATGCGTTGGCCAGGCGATTGATGTCCGAGGACAATTGAGGCATGGCCATGGGGTCGTCCGGCGACTCTTCGCCGATGCACATGGGATCCACGAAGGCCACCAGCCGCCCGCCCTTGAGCACGTACTGGTCCAGCGCGAACAACGACTGCTCGCGGATATCCTGCGGATGGATCAGCAAGAGCGCATCCAGGTCGGCTGGAATCTCCGTGGCATCCAGGGGGACGGAAACGATTTCATACTGCTTCTTCAGTTCGCTGACGAACAGCCAGTCCTGCATGCCGGGCGCAACCGGCATGAACGGGGAGGCGGGGGGGGCCACGACCGGCAGGCCGCTCATGATGCCGAGGCGGGGCCGACGGTCGCGGGTGACTTCCTGCACCAGGCGCGCGACGAGATATTCCATCTGGGGCTCTGCGGTGGGATCCAGGAACGGGATCGCGGCTTCGCGGGAGCCCGCCACGGCGACCAGCCCCAGGTACAGGTCCGGCTGCAGGCCGAGGCCGCCGGTTGCCTGCGGCACCAGGCCATAGCGCTGAGCCCATTCCTCGGCGTCGGAATCCGGCTGGGGATCGTGCGTCTCGAGCACGACGCGTCCGTTGCTGCGGTCGGCGACCTCCTGCAGGAAATCCAGCGTGCGCTGCACGTAGTTTTTCAATCCGATGGGCACGTTGGGATTGCCCTTCGAGAAAAAGAACTTCAGCGTGACGGGCCGCGGGGCGGCCCGGAGCATGTCGACCGTGCCCGGTGCCAGCGTGTAGAGCCGCTCGGCGGTCAGGTCCTTGCGCAGGCGGATGCCGGCGAAAAGGGCATTGACGACGATCAGGATGCCCAGCACCACCAGCGCGCCGGCCACCCCGGTGAACAGTTTCGAAGTCGTTTTCTTCATGCGGATCACCTCTGGTTCAAATCGATGAAAACTTCCGGTTCAACGTCCCGTGCGGTTGCCCAGCACCAGGTGGGTCAGGAACAGCATGAATCCCGTCACGCTGGCGAAATAGACGAAGTCGCGCGCGTCCAGCACGCCCCGCTGCATGGCTTCGTAGTGCGGCATGAAGCTGAAGGCGGCCACGCCGTCCACCAGCCAGCCCGGGGCCCACTGGGAGAGCAAGTCCGTCACCGGCTGGAACCCCGCCAGGATCAGGAACAATCCCAGCACCACTGCGAGGATGAAGCTGATGACCTGGTTGCGCGTCAGGGCGGAGGTGAACATACCCACGGCCAGATAGGCGCCGGCCAGCAGGAAACTGGCTACATAGCCGGAAACAATCACGCCCCAGTCCGGCCGACCCAGCCATCCGGCCGTCAGCGGAATCGGAAACGTCAGCAGCAGCGCCAGGCCCAGAAACGCCCACGCGGCGGCCATTTTGCCGGCGATGGCCTGGGCGGGGGTGACGGACGTGGTGAAGAGCAGCTCGATCGTGCCCTGCCGGCGCTCCTCCGCCCACAGGCGCATCGCCACGGCCGGCACCAGAATCAGGTACAGCCACGGATGCCAGAAAAAGAAGCTGCGCAAGTCCGCCTGCCCGACCTCGTAGAAGCCGCTCACCGAGAACGTGAAGAATCCGGCCAGGACCAGGAAGATGACGATGAAGATATAGGCGACGGGCGAATTGAAGTAGGCGCTCCATTCGCGCTTGGCGATCGCCCGGCCGTGGGAAAGCATGTCCATGGGGTCTGCTCCTTTCGCTGGGGGCTATGCGGTTTTCCGGCCGACGTCGTCGGTGATGGTGATCTGGCGGAAGACGTCATCGAGCCGCCCTGGATCGGACCGCAGTTCGGTGACCAGCCAGCGCCGGGCGGAGGCGACTTCGATTGCGCGGACCGCCAGCGACTGCCGGTCTTTGGGCACCAGGCGGAGAACCTGTTTTTCGCTCCCGCTGGAAAGGGACACCACTTCGGCGACGTCCGGAATCTCGGCGAAGGCCTGCAACGCTTCCGCGGCGGGGGCCACCACCTCGATGGTCAGCGTATTGTAGCCGCCCGCGCGCTTCTTCAGATCGCCCGGCCGGCTGTCTACCTGCAAACGGCCCTCGCTGATGATCATGACGCGCGAGCAAATGGCCTCGACTTCTTCGAGCACATGCGTGGACAGCACGATGATCTTGTTCTGCGCCATGCGTTCGATCATCTCGCGCACGACCTGCTTCTGGTTGGGATCGAGTCCTTCGGTGGGTTCATCGAGCAAGAGCACGGCCGGATCATGGATCAAGGTCTGGGCCAGGCACGTCCGCCGTCGATAGCCCTTCGACAGCGTTTCGATGGGCTGGTGGCGGACGGAGGAGAGCATGCACTTGTCGATGATGGCATCCGCCTGGCGGCGGCGGTCGGCGCCTGCAAAGCCGCGAATTTCGGCCAGAAAATTCAGGAAGGCCTCGACGGTCATCTCGTCGTAGAGCGGTGTGTTTTCCGGCATGTAGCCGATCTGTTTCTGGGCTGCGACCGGATCGGCAACCACGTCGATGCCGTTGACTTCCACCGCACCCGACGTCGGCGGCAGGTACCCCGCGATCATCCGGATCGTCGTCGTCTTCCCGGCGCCATTGGGTCCCAGAAACCCCAGCACCGTGCCTTTTTCCACGCGGAACGACACGTCGTTCACGGCCGTCCGCAAGCCGAATTTTTTGACCAGATGCTCCACCTTGATCATTGTTGCTTCCTTGTTGTTGGCCGGAGACCGACGGGCCCTCTGCGGCGATGAGACTCATCCGGAGCAGACTGCATGCCAGCTGCGCCGGATCGGCCTGAAATCTGTTGCATTTCCCGGTCTTCCGCCAGCTTTTTGCCACATTCTGACGGCGCGACCGTCAGAGCCAGCGCCAAGGGCGACAAAAATTCCCAGCCCGCCTGCGACAAAATGTCCAAATACGCCCCCTGCTCCCCGCGGGCACATCTGCAAGCAGATACGGAATATGCCCTACCAGCCAGGCACCACTCATTCACGTTCCCGTGCATGAGGCACAACCCCCAGGAGTTCGTCTGATATGTCCAAGCTTTGGCAATACCTTGGCTGGTGTCCACGCCCCTTCCGGTTTCTGTTCCCCCACCGTTTGTACTGGTACCGCCCCAACACCTCCAGCGTGGGGCCAGAAGGGGTCGAGGTCAGGCTTTGCCCCGAAGTTCAGCGGCGTCACCGTCCCCGCCCGGCACGCATATTCCCACTGCGCCTCGGTGGGCGATCCAGGGCCGCCAGCCCCGTCTTCGCGCGCAATCTGCCCATGAACGAGTTCGACAGGTAGCCAACCGCGTAACTCGTCGCCCCGGTGCCATCCGAAAGAACAATAACCATATAGAGATCCGTTGGGCCGTTGGTCACGGCCGTTTAGACGTGATAGAAGACACCGCCCGCGCCACATCGACCGATTTGCTCCGGCCTCCGAACCCGGTGGGGGGAATCGCGGCGATGCCGGGCGGCGCCGAGGTGCTCCACCCCATTGTCATCAGGTTGGTCGTCCACTTTACCCGGTAGACCGTGGCATTGCTCACTTCGCCGAAGGTCATTTCCCCGCGGGGATCCATGGACTGGATTTGCACGTTTGGTGCCCAGGCCGCCCCGCCGCCATGCATGCCAGCGCCAGGATCGTTGCGATTCGTGTGCTCATGCGTCCTCTTTCGGGCGGGGCGACCTCCCACCGCAGGGGATTACAGCCCCGCGCCCGGCAGGCGCAATTTCTTATGTCCGGAGAAGGGACCACGGGCGTATTCCGGTTGGTTGCGACGGCGGGTTTCCCTGGCAGGATCCCATGCGCGGGACCGTTTGATGCGCCAGGCGCGGGCCGTGGACGCGTTCGGCCCCGCCTCTTTCTTCACCTGCCCTCAGGCGCTGAAAATGCGCCGCACGGCGGCGATCTGGCTGACATCCCCCATCAATAGCACCCGGTCGCCCACCTGCAATGGCCAGCTTCCATCGGGATTCAACAAGATGTCCGAGCCGCGCTCGATGCTGACGACGGTCGCCCCCGTCGCTGTGCGCAATTGCAGTTGAGGGATGGACATTCCCACCACGGGGGAGTTGTAGGGCACCAGGACCGCGGTGACATCCCGATCGAGCAGGGCGCCGATCGTGGCGGGCATCGACGGCGATAGCGCGCTGGGCGCCTGCCGGGCAAACAGATCGCCCACTTCCCCCTGGGCCCGCGCATATACGCGCACCAGCATTTTCCAGCTCAGACCCGTGACCAGAGCCACTACCGCGACAAGGACAACCATGACACGCGGGGAAGGCAGGAAGGCGGACCCCAGCAGGAAGGTGAGCAGGCCCATGCCCGCCACGCCGAGGAACAGAGTCAACGCGCCAACGAACGCCCGCAGCTGACGCGCCCACAAGGTGCGGTTGGTGGACGGCAGCGTCACCTCGGCCAGCATCATTCCCAGCGCCTGGATCTTGCGGAAGCTGGCCACGTAAAACGGAAGCCCCAGCAGGAGGGTGGCCAGCCAAATCAATCCGCGCTGACCGTCCGGCCCGAACGGCAGCCGTGCCAATACACCCTCCTGCCTGGCAACCACTCCTGCGGACAGGAACAACCCCGCGATGAAGGCGTTGTTGATGGCAACCGTCCAGAGCGAACGGCGAACCGCCCGGCGAATCGGGTTGTCGCGATTCTCTTCCCCCATCTGGTGGAGCCAGTGCGTATACACCCCGAGCGTCTGGACCACGCGCGTGGGCACGAGGAGGCGGGCACGGGCCGCCAGCCAGTCCGAGCACCGGATCAAATACGGGTTCACCACCACCGAGAGAACAGTCGCGCCCACCGCCACCTGATACACTTCCGGTCGCGTGGCATGCATCGCAAGTCCCAAGGCCGCGATGATCAAGGCGAACTCCGCGACCTGCCCCATGGCGATGCCGACGCGGAACGAGGTGCCCAGGCTGCCGCCCGTCAAGAAACAACCCAGGGTGCAGTTGATCCATTTCCCCACGATGATAATGGCGGCGACGCCAATGATCGGTCCCGCGTGCTGCACCAGCAGCATCGGCTGGACCAACAGGCCGATGGCCACAAAAAACACCGCCGTGAACATGTGCCGCAGCGGCGCCACCAGCATCTCCACGCGCCCGATCATCCCGGATTCGGCCGTGATCGCGCCAATCAGGAACGCGCCGAGAGCCAGACTGAGATGGAGCTCGACGGCGAGCAGAGAAACGCCGAACGCCAGCGCCAGCACGACGATGACAAGTAATTCGTCATTGCGATAGCGGACCACCCGCGTCAGAAGCCGCGGCACCAACAGCAGGCCGGTGATGATGACCGTGACGAGGAAGATGCCAAGAACCCCCATCCGGCCCAACACCGGACCGGCCTGGAGACTGCCGGTCGAAATAACGCCCGTAAGGATCGCGATCAGCCCGATCGCCAGCAGGTCCTCCACCAAGGTGGTGGCATAAACGATGTGGGCAAAAGACTCCTGCGACTTGTGAAGGTCCCGCAACAGCTTGGCCAGCACCGTGGTGGAGGAGTCGCAGATCACGGCGCCCAGGAAAAGGCTTTCGAGCGCGCCCCAGCCCAGCCAGATCCCGACGTGATAGCCCAGATAGAGCATCAGGACCACATCCAGCACAGCGATGATCAGCGCCTTGCGTCCGACCGCCCGCAAGCGGCGCAGATGGAATTCCAGTCCCAGGGAAAACATCAGAAACAGGATACCCAGATCGGCCAGGGTCTGGATCGTCGTCTCGCTTTGCACAAACGAAAACGGGGGAGTGTGGGGACCGATCGCGATGCCCGCCAGAATATAGCCCAGCACTTTCGACTGGTCGAACATGTGGGCCAAAAAGGCCGCGATGCCCGCCGCGATCATCACAATCGCCAGGTCATGGAGGAGCGTCACCTCGTTCATCGCACGGCACCGATGTTGTTCACAGGAGTATTGTTCATTTTCAACCGTTTTCTCGCAAGGCGATTTTCCATCTGTTTCGCGCCGGCTCGTGGCAACGGGAAGCGGCGGTCGTGCGCAGCGGCCTTTCCGGGAAACCCGCCCGGCTGATCCCGTCGCGGATCCGCGAATCCGCCCGCGCTTGCCTTTGACAAGCCATCTGCCGTATAGGATGTTTCTGAAGTGCGCACATCCCTGCCCATGGAGAATCTGGATACCTGCCTGGACCAGGTCCGGCGCCTGATGGCCGAAGTGTTGTCGGAAACCGTGCTCGGCCGGCTGGCGGACCATAGCCGTGCACTGACCGGCTCCGGCAAGATGCTGCGCGCCCGGCTCCTGCTGCGGATTGCGGCCGTCCGGAAAATTCCCCGCCCGGCGTGGTTGTCCGCCGCCGCGGCCGTGGAAATGATCCATGCCGCCAGCCTCCTGCACGACGACGTGATTGATGGCGGCATCATCCGCCGGCATCTGCCCGCCTTCTGGAAGCAGCGCGGCATCGCCGGCGCCATCCTCGCGGGCGATCTCATGCTGTTCAAGGCGCTGGACCTGCTCGTGCGCGCGGAGGAAACCCGGCTCCTGGCCGAACTCATCCGCCACACCGGCACGCTCTGCGATGCCGAAGCGGAACAGGAACTCCTCTCGCGCGGCGGCCGGACGGCCTGGGCGCAAATCCTGGACGTCAACCGGCGCAAGACCGGCTCGCTGTTCGCCTTTGCCGCCAGCGCCGCCGCCGGCGGGGATAAATCCCTGCATCGCGCGCTGCTGAAGGCCGGCTACGCCCTCGGAACCGCCTACCAGTTGGCGGATGATATCCTGGACGCCTCCGGTGCCGAAACCGCCGCCGGCAAGACGCTGGGCACCGATCGGGCCCGCCGCAAAAACACCGCGGCGAACCCGGCTCCCCCCAAGGCCGCCGCGCCGGCCCGCCATTGCCGCGAACTCCGGCGCGCCGCGCTGGCCGCCGTCCGGCGCTGGCCCGAGATCCATGCCACCCTGCAAGACTACTGCCGCCAGGATTTTGATCCGGTCGTCGAACCCATGCTGGCCGGACGGACAAACAAGCAAAAACACCGGAACGGAGGCCCCCCATGAAGGCCGTTGTCGTGTACGAGTCGTTGTGGGGCAATACGGCGACGATTGCGCGAGCCATCGCCGCGGGCATCGGCCCGGATGCCCGGGCGCTGTCCACGGCGGAGGCCACCGCCGAAGCGCTCGTCGGGGTTGATCTGATCGTGGCGGGCTCGCCGCTCTTCGCCTTCCAGCTTCCCACGGACCGGATTCGCGACACCATTCGCAAGCGCGCGGGCTCGTTTCCCGCGCCGCCGGACCTGTCGCACCCCGCGCTGCGCACATGGCTGGCTGCCCTGCCCCGCGGAACAGGCTGCGGCGCGGCCTTTGAAACGCGCATGTGGTTCTCGCCCGGCGGCGCCACCGGCGCCATTCTTCGGGAATTGAAGCGCGCCGGCTATCCGCCCGCCGCCCGCGGCCAGCGCTTCCGCGTCACCGGCATGTTCGGTCCCCTCAAGACCGGCGAACTCGAGCGCGCACGGGCCTGGGGCACCCAATTGGCGCGAACGACCTGAAGACCGGCATGAGCGCCCGGGCCGAAACAAAACCGGGATGGCCGCGCAAAACGGCCCGCCGGGTCTTCGCCGGCATGCTCCTGGCGCTGGTCCCGGGCTGCGGATTGCATTTTTATTACGGCCCGGTCCAATGTCCGCCATCGGACCCCGGACTTTCCCCCATCGCGCGTGCCCTGTCCTACCTGGATGAAACACAGGTGAAAGAGGTGCTCCGCCCCCTGGCGGGCGGGGCGGATTTCCCCGGCAACTGGCCTCAACATGTCCTGATCAATTTTCCGGCGCGCATCCGCGCGCGCGATGTCAGCCCCTTCCTGCCGGCCTGCATTCATCACTCCCTCGCGCTGATTCATGAAGAAACGCAGGCAGCCCTGGGCCTGCCGGGGCAATCGATCGACCGCGCGCGCGCGCTGCGGCAGGCCGCGGTGGAGTTCATGCGGCGGTTCGAAGTCCCGCCGGGATCGCCCCTGGCCGGGGCCTATGGATTCTGGTTGCGGGCGGAGGAATGCGCCGCTTGGCGCAAGCCATGGCTCGAGCGGCTGCGCGGCGACTGGCTGGCCAAACCGATGTTCTGGCTCTTCATGCACGGTCCGGCCATGCAAGGTCCGCTGGTGGCCCTCAACGTCCCCCAAATGCCGCCCGCATACGGCATCCATCCGGATGCCGACGACACCGCGATGATTCATCTGGCGCTCCTGAACGCGCATCGGTTCGATGGCGGCGCGGAGCCGCGCCCACCGTTTTCCCTGCTGGCCGACTGGCGGGACACCGGACGGGAAGAACTCTTCTCAAGGCCGGACTGGCTGCCCGAAGCCAGCGGCGCTTTCCTGACCTGGTTCGGCGCCCCCGTCAACGACGTGGATCTGGCGGTCAACGCCAATGTCCTTTACCTGCTGGCCCGCTGCGGGCGACGGGATGCACCGGGGGCGGCCGCAGCACAGGCGTTGATCTGCCAGGCGGTCCCGGCCTTCCTGGATGGCACCGCGCGGGACACCATCGAGGTGTACTATCCCAACCCGATGATGGCCTATCGCTGCATCGCGCGGGCGTTCCGCGCCGGGCCGGTGCCCGGCCTGGAACCGGCCGTGCGGCATATTGCCGACATGCTCCGGCAACGCGCCCGCGTCCGGAAGGACGGCACGGTCCATTGGAACTTCGGCCAGCCGGCCTTGGACACGACTTGCGGAATTCTGATCCTGATCGATGCGCAACAACACCTGGATCTCGTGCCCGGTGCTGCCCGGTTCGTGCTGCAGAAACAGGATCCGCGCCGGGGCAACTGGCCGGAAGGCTATGCGTTCGGAGGGCGCAGCGGCCGGGGCCATCGCATCAACTGGGTTTCCGCGCCGTTCAGCACCGCCCTGGCCCTTGAAGCCTTGTGCCGCATCGTGCTGGCGGCCGAGGACATGCCCGATCCGGATTGGCGGAAGGTGGCGCAAAGCGCCCGGGCGGCCGGTCGCAGCCAAAACGGCCGCCGCTGAAGGCCCCGGCGAATCAGAAGCTGACGCGCCAGCCGATGGACGCGCCGGCAACCTGCGCCGGATTTCCCGCCCCCGATGATTCCATGCCCAGCGGCGCGGTCACGGCTTGCAGGACAATGGGCGACTCTTCCGCCGCCCGGACGGCCCGGGCAATGGCCGCCTCGGTATCCGCCTGCGAGTAACGCTCCACATCGGCGCGCAGCGAGACCAGCGCATACACGACCACCACGGCCGCCAGCAGGCCCACCGTCACCGCCGCTCCCGTCGAATCGGCGCCCATCTCCGCGCGGGCCGGTGCCGCCGGCAGTCCGGCCCACACCAATGCCGCCACCAGTACCAAGGCCGTTCCGCTCCATCCCTTCCGTTTCATGGCATGCCTCCGCTCCGGTCCCGTCCCTAGAAAATCCCGAAAAACACGCTGGTGAAGGTGGTGATGGGCGAAGTCTCCCGCATGTCGTCCACCGCCGCCCGGCCTTCGCGCAGCAAGGCCTTGAAATGCAGATAGAGTTCCTCGTCCGCCACCAGCTTGCCCAGCGTGCCTTCGCCGTTTGCGACCGCTTCGGTCATCTGGCGGAACGCCGCCAGGGTGGCGGTGAGATCTTCGTAGGCCTGGTTGTCTTCGGCCAGCAGCCGGCCCAGCGTGCCGTCCCCCCGGGCCAGCCGCTCGCTGATGCCCTTCAGGTTCGCCGTGATCTGCTGGACGTCGCCATAAATCGCGTCATCCGTCATCAGCCGGCCCAGCGTGCCTTCGCCTTCGCCGAGACGCGTGACGACCTTGCGGATTTGCGCCAGGGTGACCTGGATGTCTTCCAGGGCGTCGTCGCTCAGGGTCTGCTGGATCCGCTGGACGGTCTTCGCGGCCGTGGACATCAAATCCGGGGTTTCCGTGCCCCGGAGCTGCGCGTCCGGCGGCAGGCGGGGCGCCGCGGGATCGCCTTCGTAGATGTTGAGTACGTTGCCGCCGATGAGCGAGCCGCCCTGGATTTGGATGCGGTAGCCTTCGTGCAGTACCAGCGGCTGGTCGAGCCGGGCCTTGACCCGCACCTGGTGATCCTGCAGCCCGATCTCCTGGATCTTGCCGACCGGCACGCCGCGCACCATGACCGCATGCCCGACCGCCAGATCCTTCACAGAATCGAAAACGACCTCCAGCGGGTAATAGGTCCGGAACAGCTTTTCTTCACTCAGTACGGTGGTCAGCGCCAGCAGCACGAGAATCATCGCAAAGGAGAAAATGCCGACGGCAACTTCCGTGATGATTTGTTTTTTGTTCTTCATTTGGCAAAAGCCTGATGGACATCCTGCAGGGTGACGATGCCCTGCGCCCGGAGGAAGTTTCGCACGACCGGATGCGGCGATGCAATGAATTCTTCCGGCGGGGCGCACACCACGAACCGCCCCTCGTGGAGCATGGCCACGCGGCTGCCGATCTGCAGTGCGCTGTAGAGGTCATGCGTCACCACCACGCTGGTCACGCCCAGCCGCCGCCGGAGGTCGTCAATCAGCAGATCGATCTGCCGGGAGATCATCGGATCCAGGCCGGAGGTGGGTTCGTCGTAGAGGATGATTTCCGGCTGGGTCACGATGGCCCGGGCCAGCCCGACCCGCTTGCGCATGCCCCCGGAGATGTCGGCGGGCATGCGATCGCCCACGCCCTCCAGTCCGACCAGCCGGAGCATGTCGGCGGCGCGCTGGCGGATTTCGGCGTCCGGCAGGCGCGTCTTCTGCCGCAACGGCAGGCAGACGTTGTCCTCCACGTTCAGCCACTGCAGCAGCGCCGCCCCCTGGAACAGGACCCCGAACCGCGCCAGGATGCGTTCCAGCGGGCGGCCCGTCGCCTCACTGATGCAATCGTCCCCAACCCACACCCGGCCCTGTTCCGGCGTCAGCAGCCGCACCATGTGCCGGATGCTCACGCTCTTGCCGGCGCCGGAGAGGCCCACGATCACAAACGTCTCGCCGGCCTGGATCTCGCAGGACACGTCGTCCAGGACGAGCTTGTCGCCGAACCGCTTGGTCACGTGCTCGAAGCGGATCATGAGTACCACAGCCTCGTCACGAAATAGCCCAGCGTCAGGATCAGCAGGAAGGAGACGATCACGCTGCGGCGGGTGGCGCGGCCGACGCCCACGGCCCCCTCCTGCGTGCGGAATCCCTGGTAGCACGACACCGAAACGATGATCAGCGCAAACACCACGGCCTTGACCAGCCCGACGTAGAAATCCTTGTTGTAGGTGAATTCGAACAGCCCGTCGTAGTAGGTTTCGGGCGCCACGCCCAGCATCGTGGCAGCCACGATCGCGCCGCCCAGCAGCCCGAGCACGTCCATGTAGATCGTCAGCAGGGGTGCCATCACCACCAGGCCCACCAGCCGCGGCATCATCAGGTAGCGCAGCGGCGAAACCCCCATCACGTCCAGCGCGGCGATTTCCTCGGAAACCGTCATCGTGCCCAGTTGCGCGGCGATGGCCGAACCCACGCTGGCGGCCAGGATCAGCCCCGTCATGAACGGGCTCATTTCCCGCAAAATGCCGTTGCACACCAGGGTGCTGACGTACCGCTCCTGCTTGACCAGTTCCAGCCCGAGGCCCATCTGCACCGCGAGGATCATGCCGGTGAAAAGCCCCACCACCGTGACCACCCCCAGGCTCTTGATCCCCATGGTGTAAAGCTGCGTCACGACATTGGCGCGGTTGCGCGGCGTGAACGCCTGCGGCACGTAGGCCAGGGCCCCCAGCAGCATCAGCAGCGCCTGCCCCGTGCCCTGACAGGCGGCGATCACCCCGCGGCCCAGGGCGGCGACGGCGTTCACCGGGGGATCGTAGTATTGCTGTTCACGGGTGATCATGGCGGGGCCGGCGCCGCCGGCTGCAGGCGAATCCGCCCCAGCCACAGCAGGCGCACCTGACGATTTGTAGCCGTTCGGTCGTAGGCCAGCAAGCCTTTCAGCACCGACCAGCGCCGCGCGCCGTCGTCCGCAGTCCGCTCGTGACCCCACAGCGGGAAGAGCGAAAACGCGCGCGCGCCGCCGCGCCGGGTGTCGCGATACAGGCCCCACAGCACGTCCAGATCGCTGTCCGCCCCGTTGACGCGATAATCCAGCACGGTCCACAGCGGGGCCCAGCTGCGCTCCACCGGCGGCGGATGGCCCGCCGGCCACAGATCCAGCAGGCGCAGGCGATAGGCGTCTTTTTCCAGATCGTAATTCCGCGAATACAGCGGCCACAGCTTCGTGCGGTTCGCTGTCACGCGCGCGGGGGTCGCCGGCTCGCTCTCCTGCGCCGGCGGCCGCCGGCGGCCCGCGGGGCGGGGATTCTCCGACTGCGTCACGTTGTGGTAGAACGGAATCAGGCTCCAGCGGTTTTGTTTCCGGAAGCCCCACTCGTTCTTCTCGTTGACGATCAGCGGCCAGAGCCAGAAGCGCCGTTCCAGCGCGCCGTCTTGCCGACGGCCGTAGAGCGGCCAGATCACCAGCCGTTCGCGGAAGCCCGTCTCGCGCTGAAAAAACGGCCACGGGCAATACGTGCGCGTCATCTTTTCGCTGCGGATCTGCTGGATGAACGGCGGCAGGAACATCCAGCCCTTCTGGTTTTCCAGGTTGACGCGCCCGACCAGCGGGAACAGCACCCAGGCGGTGCCGTTGGCCTTCGGGTGCGTGTAGCGCGCGTGGGTCCAGAGCGGCCACAGCACCGCATGCTTCTCGTACTGGCGAACGTTTTTCGCCCAGACGTAGAACGGAAACACGCGGAATTTTTCCAGGTGCCGGTCGGGCGTTGTCGTCCGCGACCAGATCGGCCAGAGCACGTCCGTGGTCTGCACATCATGGATCCGGCTCTGCGCCCACAGCGGCCAGAGAAAAAAGCGAATGCGGTCCTGGACCAGGATGTTGCGGACTTCCCCGCCCAGCGGAAACAGCGCCGCGTAGGACGCGCCCTGCTCGTCGCGCCCGTGGAACCAGATCGGCAGCAGCCAGAAACGGTACTGCGATTCCGGATCCGTCCGGTCCTGGTCCAGGAACCACGAAATCAGCACCCGCCACGACTTCTGTTTTCCGAACGTGCTGCCCGCCGCCAGCGGCCACAGAACATCCCACGACTCCCGGTCCGCCGCCGGATTCCGCGCCCGCGTCCACAGCGGCCGCGGCGACGCCCGCAGGCTCAGCCCGTTCGTCCCCTCGGCCCGTTCCCAGAACGGACCGACCGCCCGGAAGCGCGCATTGCCGTCGCTGTCCGCCAGCCACGAGGCCACCGGCCCCCAGTCGCTCTCCACCACCCGCGGCTCCACTGCCCCTTGCGCTCCGTCCGCCACCAGCAATGGAAAAAGAATGACGAAAAAAAGTTTTCCACACCGTGGAAAAAAACACCCCTTTTTTTCCACACAATGGAAAAAATTTTCGCGGTTTTTCCACACAATGGAAAAAAAGTTTCCACAGTGTGGAAAACCGCTTCCGCCCCGCCCCGCCGGCGCGCTCACAACAGCAGCCGGCCCTTCCCCGGCGACCCGACGAACTGCCCGTGGCGCACCATGATTTCACCGCGCACGGTGACGACTTCGGGCGCGCCGTGGACATCGATTCCTTCGTAGGGATTGTAGTCCGTGGCGATGCTCTGGGTTTGCCGGGAGAGGGTGCGCCGCGCGGCGGGATCCCACACCACCAGGTCGGCATCCGCCCCGGGGGCAATCGTCCCCTTGCGCGGCCACAGGCCGAAAATCTTCGCGGGATTTTCCGCCGCCGCCGCCACGAGGCGTTCGAGAGATATCTTCCCGCCGACCACCCCCGCCGTGTAGGCCAGCGCCACGCGCTCCTCCACCCCGCCGATGCCGTTGGGAATCTTGGTGAAATCGCCGCGCCCGAGCTCTTTCTGGCCCTTAAAGTCGAACGGGCAGTGATCCGTGCCCAGGGTGTCGATGCGCCCGTCCGCCAGCGCGGCCCACAGCGCCGCCTGGTCGGACTTCTCGCGCAAGGGCGGCGAGAGCACCCATTTGGCGCCCTCGAAATTTGGCCGCTCCGCGCAGGTCTTGTCCAGCACGAGGTAATGGGTCATCGTTTCGAGGAACAGCTCGGAAATCCGGTCGCGGAAGCCGTCGGCCATGGTGAGGGCCGCGGCGCTGCTGACGTGCACGATGTAGGCCTTTGCGCCGGTGGCGGCCGCAAACGTCAGGAACCGGCAGACGCCTTCGGCTTCGACCAGGGGCGGCCGGCTCGGACCGTGCCATTCGGGCCCCGTTCGGCCCGCCGCCAGCAGTTTCTGCTGCAGCGCCGACACCAGTTCGGCGTTTTCGCAGTGCGCCATCACGATCAGGTCGCGGGCCGCCGCGAACTCCAGCACCCGGTACAAGTCCGTGTCGGACATCGCCAGGGTGGGCTTGTAGGCTAGATAGATCTTGACCGACCGCAGGCCCCTGGCCACGTAGGCCTCCAGTTGCCGGCGCGTGGTTTCATCGAACCGGGTCAGGGTCAGATGCCAGGCGTAGTCGCAGTGCGCCTGGCCGGCGGCCTGTTGGTCCCAGGCCGCCCAGGCCGCGTCGGGATCGGGCTCCAGGCCCGAACCGGCGAAATCCATCACGCAGGTCGTGCCGCCCAACAGCGCCGCGCGCGTGCAGGAATCATAGTCGGATTTCACCGTCACATTCTTCAGCGGCATGTAGGCGTGGACGTGCGGATCAATGAAGCCCGGGAACACCAGTTTGCCGGCCGCTTCGATCACCGTCGCGCCCGGCGGCGGGGCGATCTCCGGCGCCACGCGGGTAATCGACTCCCCCGCGCACCAGACATCCGCCGCCCGGCGGCCCGCGGCCGTGACCACTTCGCCCCCGCGGATCAACAGGCCCATCGGCGCGCTCCTATTTCTTCAGAATCTTGGCGATGCGGTTGCGCGCATCCACCTTCACCACCGTCGCCTTGAACTTCCGGGCCTCCGCATCTTCCATCGGCGCGTAGGCCAGCACGATGATGGTGTCGCCCAGCACCGCCAGCCGCGCCGCGGGCCCGTTGAGCATCATCTGTCCCGTGCCCCGCTTGCCGCGGATCACGTAGGTGATGAAGCGCTCGCCGTTGTTCAGATTCAGGACCTGCACCTGCTCGCCGGCCAGCATGTCCGCCGCCTCCATCAGGTTCTCGTCGATGGCGATGCTCCCCTCGTAGTCGAGTTCGAGCCCCGTCACCGTCGCCCGGTGGATTTTCGATTTCAACATGATGCGCTGCATCGTCGGTCCTTTCCTTTAAAAAAACGTACTGTATCCCGATCCCCGCCGCCACTTCAAGAGCCGAGAATGCGCGGCCGGCCCTCGGCATCGAAGCGCGGGGGAACAATCACCGGGGGATGAAGATAGATCGGCTGCCGTTCCTCGCTCGGCCCCCCGGCGAAGAACAAGCGTCCCACCCACTCCGCCTGCGGGACGCGGCCGGGCTCAATCCAGTGCGCATCCGGCCACTCCCGGCCGCGCAACTCCGCCGGCAGCAGCCGCCACGCCCCCGTCTGACGGAGGAGATGCAATGGCTCGCGCTCAAACCGCCCCGCCCAGATTTGTCCCCGCCGCGCGTCGCCCCACACGACCACCGACATCATTTCCGTTTTTTCCGCCAGAATCTCCGCCGCCAGCGCGGCGCCGCTGGAGACCGTCCACACCGACTTGTTTTGCGGCAGCGCCCACCCACAGGCCGCCGTGAGGCTCACCCGCAGACCTGTATAGGAACCCGGCCCCCGACCAACTGCGAAGGCACCAAGGGCCTCCCACCCCCAGCCCGCCCCGGACAGCAAAGCCCCCCCCGCATCGAAAAGCCCTTGGCTGCGACGCTGACGGGCATCCATCGGCACGGACGCCACCACACCGCCATCCTCAACAAGCGCCAGGCTGCCGGCGTCGGACGAGATTTCCACGGCCAGAACTTTCATGCCCTACACGTTGTCCGCTCCGGCCCTTCCTGTCAATGACCCAGAACACAACGTTTCCATGGGGCACATCCGCGATTGGGAATACTACCCCAACGATGCAGGGGGCAATGGACGGGAGCACGCGCAGACGAGTACACCAAACGACTCCGGTTCGTCGTTCAGCGATCAGGCTGAATTCTTGCACTTCATTGCCGAAACGTTTGTTTCAATGTTTATAAACATTGAAATTATTCGAATATTTATAAACATTGATATACTTTTCTTATCCAAATGCCGTGCATCTGGTTACTTTGGCAGGGCTGGAAAATATTCCGGACTCGGGTCAGTCGGGCGGACGGGCGGCGGCAAGCTCGGGCCCAGCGAGTGCGGTGCGCCAGGCGGCGAGTTTGCGGGCATAGGTGCGGGAGGCATGGGCGGGGCTGGTGGAGGGCAGGCGGACCAGTTCAACGCCATTCAGAAGACGATTGCAACGGGGTGCCACATGCCGCCGGAACAAGTCCGCCGCGGAACTGCCGTTGAACGCGATCCGCTTCAAGCCCGGATGACGCCGCAGCAACGCGGGAATGTCGTTGGGGATGAGTCGCCGGGGATGAATGTCGGAATCCAGACTGCCGGGACGATGCGCCGCATGAAGAACATCCCACAGCATGACTCCGCAGGCGGCCAGCCGACGCAACCGAACGGCATAGGCCCATGACCGCCCCGCGCCGTACAGATCCCCCATGATCTGCCAGAAGCAATTCCGGGGATGGGCGTAGTACTGCCCCTGCCGGATGGATTCCGCACTTGGCAATGTGCCCAGGATCAGTACCCGCGCGCGGCGGGGCTCTACGGGCGGGAAGCCCGTTGCCCAGGCTGGGGCCTTGGCCTTTGGCTGCTTCATGGATCTGTCCGCCGGGACACGAAGCGCAGGGCGACGGAATTGATGCAGTAGCGCAGACCGGTGGGGCGCGGCCCGTCGTCGAACACGTGGCCCAGATGGGCGTCACACCGCGTGCAAAGCACCTCGGTCCGCACCAGGCCGTGGCTGCGGTCCGGGCGCATCGTGAGGTGCTCGCGGGCTACCGGCTGGAAAAAGCTAGGCCAGCCCGTCCCGGAATCGAACTTGTGGTCCGACGAAAAGAGCGGCAGCCCGCAGCACACGCATTCATAGGTACCGGATTCGTGGTGGTCGTGGAACGGTCCCGAACAGGCCCGTTCGGTGCCCTGCTGGCGGGTGATGCGGTATTGCTCCGGGGTCAACCGGGCACGCCATTCGGCATCGGTCATGACCAGCTTGTCCATGGAAACGGCCTCCCTTTGTGCGGGCCCGGCCCCCGGCCCAGTGGTCCCGACAACCAGCAACCAGCTGATGACCAGTGCGTGCTTCATGCCGATACCATACCCCATCGGCCCGGCCGGCGAAAGGTTGGCACTTGCGCCGTTGCGCGCTGCGTGGCAAATTGCCGTCATGAACAGAGCCTGGACGGACTATTTCCAGCAGATTCCCAACCCGGGGGTGGGCGGACTGCTGGAGATTCTGGTCCTGTCGGTCATGTTTTACTACGCCATCCTGTTCTTCCGCGGCACCCGCGGCGCTCAGGTCCTGCTGGGATTCGTCACCGCCGTGGTGGCCATGCTGGTGGTGACGCGGATTTTCAACCTCGATACGCTGAACTGGCTGCTCCAGCAGATGTCGGTCTATCTGGTCGTCGCCTTTCTGGTGATCTTCCAGCCGGAAATCCGTCGCGCGCTGGCCGAGCTGGGCAAACAGCACGTCTTCGCCACCACCGAACGCGAACGCGGGGTCCTGGACGAAATCCTCCAGGCGGTTTCCCGCCTGGCGGCCGACAAGATGGGAGCCCTGATCGCCATTGAACGTGAAATCGGGACCCGGGCGGTGCAGGAGACCGGTGTCCGGCTGGATGCCGCGGTCAGCGCCGAACTGCTCGCCACCATTTTCTATCCCCGGACGGAATTGCACGACGGCGGCGTGATCATCGCAGGCGACCGCATCCGTGCCGCGGGCTGCGTCTATCCGCTGTCGAGCCGGGACATCGGCAAGACGGGCACCCGCCACCGGGCCGCCGTGGGCCTGTCGGAGGAAAGCGATGCGCTGGTGATCGTGGTGTCGGAGGAGACCGGGGCAATTTCCCTGGCCTACCGGGGCCGGCTGATCCGGGGCCTGGAAGAAGAACGCCTGCGTCGCATTCTTTCTTCCGTGCTGCTGCGCAGCGCCAAGACCCAAAGCCGCTGGCAGCGGTTCCGGCGCAATCTCGACCTGTCTGCCGAAGGACTGGCCCGCACGGATGACATGATGGAGCGTGAATTTGAAAATCCGCCGCCGAATCCTTGATTTTCTCGCCACCCGCAATGGCCTGCGTCTGCTGGCGCTCGGCGCCGCGGTGGTGGTGTGGTATGCCATCCGCGCGGCGACCAGCAACGCCACGCTCATCACCGACATTCCCCTGACGATCCAGCCGCCGGCTGACTGGAGCGTGGTGGCTGGTTCCGCCAAAACCGTGGACGTGGCGTTTTTGGGAACCCGCAACGATCTGCGCTACCTGAACCGCGAAATGATCAAAGCCACGGTGGATGCGCGCGTCCACGAGGACACCCGGCCGCTCACAGTCACCCTGAGCGCGGCGCACATCAATGCGCCCGGCAGCGCCCGCATCGATTTCATCCGTCCCGCTACCATCACCTTCCGGTTGGACCGCCGGATCACCAAACAGGTGCCGGTCACTGTGGAAACCCAGAACCTGCTGCCCGACGGCTACGAAACCGAAAAGATGGTGGTAACGCCGGCAACCGTGGAACTGTCCGGGCCCGCCCAGATCCTGGATCAGATCGAATCCATTCGCACGGTGCCGGTGGATCTGGATGGCCGTATCCGGTCCATCAACAAGCGCCGCCTGCCGCTGGTGCCCGGCGAGAACTTCGCCGACGTGCGCATCGATCCGCCCGCCGTCACGCTGGACCTGACCATCGTCGAGCGGTCCGTCAGTCTTGTGTTCCCCGACCTGCCGATCATGGCGCTGCTGCCGCCGGGCCGCTCCGGACAGGCGGAGCTGGATCCGGAAGTGGCGACGCTCACGGTCAAGGGCCGGCCGGAACTGATCAAAAACCTGTCCGCCGGGGATCTGCGGTTGTTCGTGGATGCCGGGGAGGCGTCCGGTCCGGGTCCGGATACCCTGCCAATCCGCGCCGTCCTGCCCAACGGGGTAACGCGGGTGCGCACCGAACCGGCCACCGCCACCGTTCGTTTGGAGGACTGACGATGCGCCGGGTGTTGATCATCGCCGCCTGGCTGCTGCTGTTCGGGGAGCTCTGGAGCGGCGCCAGCGAGTCCGCCTGGCGGAGGATGGAGCTGCCACCCGAATCCGCCCGACTTGTGCGCCTGGCCGAAACCACCCGGGATCCCCGCGCCGCCGCCCGCCTCCATGCCGAAGCGATCCGCCTTTGTCCCTCCAACGGCCCCGCCCTGTACGGATTGGCGTACCTCATGCTCGCCCAGGACCGCCCGGCGGACGCGCTCAAGATCTTCCGGCGCCTCAACGCCCTCTTTCCCGGCGAGGCGGACATCGCTGCCGGCCTGGCCGCCGCCATTGTCCGCCTGCCCGGTCTACGACGGCCGCTGGCCCGCGAAGGCCTGGCCTGCGCGGAGCGAGCGGTTGCCCAGCAACCCGAATTCCCGGAAGCCTGGCATCTACTTTCCCTGCTCCGGCATTTCGACGGCGATTATTCCGGCGCCGCCGAAGCTGCCCGCCGGGCAATCCAATGCGATGCACAGAACCCCTCCGATCCGGAAACCACCGCTCGCTATCAACAACAGGAGATCGCATGCACCGATGCTGTTTTGGCATTCTCGCCCTTGGACTGATCGCCATTCCGGCCGCCGCCAGTGACGAACCCGCAGCGGCCGCGCCGCCGCCGGCCGCGTCCGAACCCGTCATCTACCGCGTCGGCGAAGAGCCACAGCCCGAGCCGTCCCCCGTACGGTGGGAAGGCTCCACGGCCATCCTGGGTTCGGTGAAACTGGACTCCGCGGCCAGGACCGTGATCGCCACCGGGTGGGTCAACCAGATCGCGGGTCCGATTGAAGTGCTGGCCTGCGGCCCCCAGGGCAAGGTCCATGAATCCGTTTTTGTTCTGACCCTCAATCCCCTTGATCTGCAGGCGGCGCTGCTGCTCGCCGGGCTCAAGGGCGGCGCCCCCATGCCCGCCCTGGGCGAGGGCCCGCCCCGGGGCACGCCCGTGGACATCCTCGTGGAGTGGACGGCCGCTGGGGAAACCCGGCGGGCCCGCGCCGAAGAGTTTGTCTGGAACATCGAGGAAAATGCTGTCCTGCCCGAAACGCCGTGGATCTTCACCGGCTCCGTCGTCAAGGACGGCGAGTTCAAGGCCCTGGTGGAAGAGTCCCTGGTGGTGACCTACTGGGATCCCTACGCAATCATCAACCTGCCGCTGCCCTGCGGGGCCAACGACGAAATCCTGCATGTCAACACCAACACCGTGCCCCCCTACCAAACGCCGGTGACCATGCACTTCACGCCCCGCGATTGAGTGCGCCGCCGCCGCCCCCCCCTTTTCAGGCCCCCGTCAGGAAGCTACCAGTTCAGCACGCAGTTGGTCTGGTACGCCCCGCTGTTGATCTTGAGGTAGCGGGGCTGGATCATCGGCACCACGATCTGCTGCATGGCACTTTCGGCCCCGGCGGGAATGTTCACCGTCTTGCCACTCATGATGGCCGCCATGCTTTTTTCGCAGGGAATAATCCGAATGACCCGGGCCTCATCGGTCAGGTTCCGGACCGAAAACCTCACCCAGAAATTATCATCCGGAAGCTTTTTGGTTTCGATGCTGTGGATTTCGATGTTTGCGGGCACTGCGGACACATCCGGCTGGGGTTGTTCTTCCGGCGGCGGGCGGCTGGCCGCGGCCATTTCCCGCTGATATTTCCAGGCGACGACGGGATCGTAGCCGTGCTCGCGCCGCAGTTCCTCCGGCAGGGAGGGAAACCACAGCTTGGTAACGCCCCCATCGTGATGGAACGTCAGGCCATCGGGTTCCACGCGGGTGATTTTGATGTTGCGAAAGATCTGGCCGTAGGTCGTCACCAGATCGTCGGCATCCGGCGGCGGATCCGGCTGCACCGGCATTTCCTTGCGGTATTTTTCATGCAAAGCGGGCGGAATCACCGCAAAATAGACCGTGGCCAGACCGGTGTCGTGGCCGATGCGCAGCGTGTCCCGGCCGACCTCCTTGACCACGACATTCCGGTAAATCTCGCCGGAAAGCGTCGCCAGGTCCTGGGGCCCGGGCGGTTCTTCCTGTTCGCCGGCCAACCGGTCCGTAGCCACCGGAAGCTGCGACCGCGACTTGTAGTGTCCGCGCAGCTCGGGATGGATGTCCTTGAACAGCACGCGGGCGCTGCCGCCATCGTGCTCGATGAACAGACCATGGCGGTCGAAACTCTGCACCACGATGTTGCTGTAGGTCACCCCCGCCAGGGTCGTCAGGTCGTCCGCGCGCACCGGCCGGGACACGCTCGCGAGCAGGCACAGGAGAATGCCAACCAGGCAAAGATCTGGCTTGTTCATGAAAGTATCCTACGCCCCGGTGCGGATCGTGAAAAGCCCTCATTCCGGGCGGGGGGCAAATTCCCCGGCGGACTCCTCAGGCCCGGCGGACACCAAGCCGGCCAATGGGAACCTGGGAAATATAGTAGCGTTCAAAATCGGTCTGTTCCTCCGGCGGCGGCCCCCAGGGGGCGATGGGCACAAAGCGCGGGTCCCGGGCGAAAATATCCACAAGCTGCCTAAAGTAGGGCTGGTGGTCTGTGGCCACGTGTATGGCGCCACCCGGCGCAAGGGTCCGGTGCAAGGCATCGAGAAAGAGGGCATTGAAAAGCCGGTGTCCCTCGTGCCGCGCCTTGGGCCAGGGATCGGGGAAAAAAATATAGTAGGTATCGACCGCGCCCGGGGGCAGCAGGTAGGCCACCGCGTAATAGGCTTCGACGCGCATCAGCCGGATGTTGTCCAGATCCAGCCGGCGGGCCCGGTTGTCGACGGCCCGGATGCGCCGCAGCATGCGGTCGATGCCCAGGAAGTTGGTTTGGGGATGTCGGGCCGCGTGCGCCAGCAGGAAGCGCCCCTTTCCGCAGCCCAGATCCACCTCAAGCCGCCGTTCCGGATGCGCGAACCACTGCCGGACCGGCACAGGCCCGAGCCATTCCGTCTCCGTCGCGGGCCCCGCCCGCAGGCTGTGCGCAATCATGCCATGCCTCTGATCGGCGGCGGCGGCGCGCGGGGAACCGGACGGTGCCGCCGCCCCGGCGACCCCGGGCCTTACGGGGCGGATTCCGGCTTGAGTTCCGCCAGCGCCTTCAGGTCCAGGGCGTTGGCGGAGGCCGCCAGTTCATCGAACGAATCCAGGCCTGAGCCGGTCACCTTCACGCTGAACCGGCCGCCGACATATACTTCGATTTCGCCGGAGCCGTCGGTCCGGTCATAGGTTTCAAGGGATTTGAATCCCTGGCAGGTGGCCGTGCGTTCGAAGCCGCTGCGGGTTTCCTTGTCCACCTCGCTGTTGGTCCAGCCAAGCATGGCCATGGCGGCCAGCCCGCCCATTCCGCCGATGTCGGTGATTTCGATTTGGATGGATTTGTCGCCGCTTTCATAAACGCCGGTTGCCACGACGGTGTTCATGCCGAACGCGCCTTGTTTTTCCGAACCGGCCTCCACCCGTTCGAAACCGGGCACGGCGGCCGGCAGGGCCTCTTTCAGGGCCTTGGGCGAGACCGTGGCCGGGGCATTCGTGGCCTGTTGCGACTGCGCCATGCCGCCGAGCGCCTGCATCATCGCGCCGAGATCCATCGTTTCCTGAGCCTGAACCGCGCCGGCCACGCACGCCGCCAGCAAACCTGCCCATATCCTGTTCATCCTGTCCTCCGGGGTGTTGTGTTTACATTGGTCATCGACATCAACCATACGTCATTGCCACGGGATTGCGCAACAGGCCGATGCCGTCGATTTCGCATTCGACCACGTCCCCGTCGTGCAGGACCACCGGCGGGCGGCGGGCGGACCCGATGCCGCCGGGCGTGCCGGTGGACACCACGTCGCCGGGCTCCAGCGTCATCACGCGGCTGAGGTCGGCCAGCACCATATCGAGGCGAAAGATCATCCGGGAGGTTTTCGAATCCTGAAGGACTTCGCCGTTCACGCGCTGGCGGATGCCCAGGGCATGCGGGCGGCGGACTTCCTCGCGCGTGACCAGCCATGGGCCCATGGGGGCGAAGCTGTCGGCGCTCTTGGCCAGGAACCACTGTCCGCGCGCCTTCTGCAGGTCGCGGTCGGTCACGTCGTTGAACACCGTGTAGCCGGCCACGCAACTCAGGGCATCCCCCTCCTGGATGTCACGCGCACGCCGGCCGATCACCACGGCCAATTCGACTTCGGCATCCACGCGGTCCATGCCCGGCCGCAACCGGATGGGATCCCCCGCCCCGCACAGCGCGCCGGGCGCCTTGGAGAAATAGACCGGGAATTCCGGCATCCGGGCATCGAATTCCCGGGCATGCTCGCGGTAATTCTTGCCGAGGCATACGATTTGACGCGGCCGGGCCACGGGCGGCCCCAGACGCACGCCCGCGGCCGGCATGGTTTTGGGCGGCTTCTCACGCAGGAGGCCTCGCAAACGTTCCAGGCCGCAGGTTCGCCAGAAGCGCGCATCGTAATCCTCAATGTCATAGGCCATGGCGCGCACATCCACGATGCGGGCGGGCTCCTTCCGGGTGGCCTCCAGCCAGATGCCCGGCCGTTCTCCGCCGGGCGTGCCGAACCGCACCAGTTTCATGACGAGGGCTTTCGCGGAACGAACACCTTGCGCACCGGGGCCGGGGGCAACCCGGCGTCCTTGCGGGTGGTCCCGAGGGTCGCCAGCACCTGGTCCGTGGTCTGGAAATGGCACTTGGCCGTCTCGAGCAGCACGGCCGGACCCCGCTTCTTCACGAGGTCGGCGGCAACGGCCTTGACCTTCTCCGAAGCGCCCTTGGGCAGCGCGGCACCGCAGTTTTCGCCCAGTTTGGCCAGCGCCGTCAGAAATGCGGCGCGTGCCAGGATGGAAGCAGCCGCGACGGCGACATCGCTTTCCGCCCGGGGCCGCTGTTCCAGCTTGATGCGGCGGCCCTTCTGCTGCAACGCGCGCTGGATCTGGCGGGCGGGGCCGAACTGGTCGCTCAGGGCCCGGGGGCAGTTCGGCACTTTTTCCAGCAGGTTCTCGATGGCGCGGGCATGCCCCCAGGCCAGGATACGGTTCACGCTGGTCATGGTGGCATGCAGCCGGTTGTAGGCCACCGGGCCGATGGTCACGACGGCAAACCGGTCGCCCAGCCGCGTCCGGATCTTGCGGGCGAGATCCTGCGCCGCCTTGTCGCTGGTGATGCTCTTGCTGTCGCGCACGTTCATCGCCTTGAGGTCGCGCGCGATGGCTTCGTCCACGTAGGCTGCGGCGATGACCAAGGGACCGAAAAAATCGCCCTTGCCGCTTTCGTCCACCCCCATGTGCGGGGCGTTTGCGCCGGGATCCAAAACATCCTCGTAGCCCAGCCGCGCTTCCAGCAGCACCTGCGGTTCCAGGACAAAGGTGATCCAGTCGGCCGCCCCCTTGCCCTGTACGAGGCATTTGCCGCTTTTGTACAGCGCAATCTGGCAATCGGGCGCTTCGGCCGCCGCCACTGTATGTTCCACCCGCCGCGGCCGGTAGTTGCCCTCTTGCAGAATCCGCGCCGCCTGGTCCATCTGCGCCGGGGTCAGTTTGATCGTGTATGAAGTCTTTTCGGCCATTTGCTGAGCATCTTATCAGCCCCCCCCACTCTCTGGCAACCGTGCCGCCGTTGACATTCCCTTGCCCGGGGTCTACAGTGATCAGGAATTGATCGCCGGTGCGACCGGTTGACGCGGCGACGGAGAGCCCCATATGAAGACATTCATACCCTTTGCCTTCCTGGCCGCCGCCGCCCTGATGCTGGGCGGCTGCGCCGCCTTGGAAGGCCAGGACCTCAGCGACGAACTTGTCTCCAACGAAGGCGTGACGGCCATCGCCAACAGCCGCCTCAACGACGACTTCATGACCGGCCGGGCCACCCTGAGCGTCACGGTTGTTGACGGTCTGGCCACCCTTTACGGCACGGTTCCGGACGAAGCCACCCGTCAGCGCGCCATCCAAATCCTGGAAAATTCCCCCGGGGTTTTCGAAGTCCTCGATCGCACCCGCCGGCGATAGGCTCGCGCCGGCCCCATGGCTCCGCTCCCCGTCAATCGCATGGGCGCCATGCGGGGTGTGGCCGGCTGCTTCATTCTGTTGCTCGCATCCGTCCTGCTTGCCGGCTGTGCAACGACCAGCCGCCCCCGCCCGGAGGAGAGCCGGCGCACCTTGCGACCCATCCCCCGGGTTCCGGCCGGAGATTCGCGCCCGGACCGCGCGCTGGTCGGTGCGTTTTTTGCCGCCAACGGCATCCGGCTCGCGCCGGCACAGGCGGAAGAAATCGTTCCGCCGTCCGCCCGGGCCGGCCGCTTTGACCGCGCCGCCTTCCGCCGGGCCGCCCGGCAGCACAACCGCCTGCTGCTGCCGATTCAAGCCGATCCGGCCACCCTCTGGACCGAACTCGGCCGGAACACGCCCCTGTTGGTTCTGCTGCCGGCGAACTCCTCCCGCCATCCCGATGTCCGTCCCGGCATGCCCGTTGCCTGGGATCGCGGCGCGGGGACCATTGAACTGCTGGACGGCACCGGGAACATCCAGACCATAGCGGAAGATGTATTTTTCAGCCGAGGTGAATCCCTTGAGCATACCGCCCTCTGCCTGTTGCGGCCGGGCCAACTGCCTCGCCGCCAGCCTACCCGGGAGCAGCAACTTCTGCTGGCCGATTTCTGGTTCGACCGGGGCTTTTATCGCCGGGCCGCGGCCGCCTATGAAGCGCTCCATGACCAAGCGCTGCGGGACCGCGTGAATATCGACAGCCTTGTCGGCAGCGGGAACGTTTTGGTCCGTCAAGGCCGCCCGCAGCAAGCCATTCCCTTGTTCGATTCCGCCCTTACTTTGGATCCCGGCAATCCCCGGATCCTGAACAATCTGGCCTATGCCATGCATCAGGGCCACGGCAACCTGGCCGCGGCCTTGTCCCATGCCGAAAAGGCCACCGAACGGGCTCCGGGCAATCCGATCTACCTCGAAACCCTCGGCAGCCTCTACCTTGATCTGGGAGACGCTCCGGCTGCTGCCCATTGCTTCGAACAGGCCTGGGCCCGGGCGGCCGGGCATGCCCCCGAAGTTCAACTTCCCATCCTGGACCAGCTTGTTCGCGCCTGGCTAGCCGCCAACCGGAGGGATCTCGCCTGGCAGGTTGCGGAACACCGGCGCCGCTCTTTCCCCGGACATCCTTTTCCCAAAGACATCCAGCTCGCTTTCCCCGCTCTGAGAAATCCCCTCCCCAACCGCCGATAAAACCGTATACGGCTGGCCAGGCATCTTCCCGCCATCCGCCCTTGCCGGACCAGGCATCGCGCTGCCATTTTGGCGACTGTATATCTGGTGAACAAGCCCTCCACCCAGAAAATTATCTGTATGTAATTTCCGGATAGATAATAAGATCGATGTTTTTGCAAACAGCATAATATTTGAATTATTAGGTATTTGTTTGACTATTAAGTGATTTGTATTAGTATTATATTAAGAACGCAGAGGATTACCCGTATACCCGAAATCCCATGTCCAAAAATATCTATATGAGCACAAGGCAGGTTGGCCATGTGGTCGGAACATATTGGGCGACCGGTTGGACTTGGATGTTGACCGCGGGCCTGCTTCTGGCGACCGGGACGGGCTGTGCCACCTGCCCATCCGCCCGCGATGATCCGAACCGATGGGCTTTACGAACGGTGCCACAGGTTTTCGACTCCGATCACCCCGCAGATGCCAGACTGATCGCGGCTTTCTTCGAGGCCCATGGCATCCGGTTGTCCGATGCGCAGGTAGCTGACATCGTGGATGCCCCAGACGCCCGGGACGGCCTTGATCGGAATGCCCTCCGTCAAGCGGCACTCCGACATGGCTACCGGTTGCTGGCCCTCCGGGCAACCCCGCGCTATCTCAAGGACCAACTGGCCGGCAACCGGACCCTGTTGGTGTGGTTGTCGCCGGACCCGTCGTCTGAGCGCCCCGCGGAGGCGGTGATCCCGCTGGCCTGGGACCAGGCGCAACGGCGCATGGAACTGCTGGATGGGCGCGGCCAGATCCGGTCCATGCCGGAAGATGAATTCTTCTCCCGCCACGAACCGCGCAAGCACGCAGCCCTCTGCCTGGTCAAAACCAAGGGCGTGCGGCGGTCCGATCCGCCCCGGGAACAGCAGATGCTGCTCAGCGATTTCTGGAACCCGCCTGGCTCCGCGCCCCAGGCGCAGAATGGCCCGGCGCACGATCCGCCAGTGTACCAAAGCAATGACCTGCAATCCATCATGACCTGCGGTCGCGCCCTGTTCCGGCAACGCCGCTACCGGGACGCCATCGGGGTTTTTGAGGCCGGCCGGCACCTCGCCCCGGACAATCCCGAGGTCCTCACCCACCTGGCCCATGCTCTGCTCATGGGAAACGGCGGAGTCATGACCGCGTTGCGCCACGCCAACAAAGCCCACCGGCTGGCCCCTCATGATCCCTTCGTCTTGGAAACCCTCGGCAGCATCAATCTGCAACTCGGCCTCCCGGAGGAAGCGGTCCGGTATTTCGAACTGGCCTGGGCACGCGCCCTGCGCCAATCGGCCGAGGTACAGGTAGTGATCATGGATCAGCTCGTGCGGGCCTGGCTCGCCGCCGACCGGCTGGATCATGCCCGCCAAGTCGCCGAGCAACGCTGTCGCACCTTCCCCGACTATCCCTTGCCGCGCGACATCCGTGTGCAACTTCCCGGCCTATATGGTGCCCGCCGAACCGCTCCGGTTGCTCTCCAGAAACAGTTGGCGGCAGCAGAATGATCATTCCCCGGCGCCAGCGGCCTTGCGCCGAAACAGGCGGCGGCACACATTGGGCCGCAAACGGAAAACGGCAATGGTAAATTTTGAGAAAATGACGAAAGGGGGGTTGACATCCATCCGAGGTCGATTATAGTTGATGCACAAGTTGGGGATGGTGGTTCCCTTTGGATCTTTGCCAGATCGATTTTGGACATCTTGCTGCTAACCACGCAGCAAGCAGATGGGATTACGAGGGTCCCCCCATACCTCCCCCATCTGCATTCATCCGTGCCAGGCTACCCCCCCCCGATAATGCCTGGCACGGACCTTTTTTGCCCTGATGGACACAACGAATTCCCTCCCGGACGAGCCCCGGCTTCTCCGGCGATCGAACTACAGCGCCGGCGGATATTCCCCCGCCGCGACCAGGGCTTGGATCGATGCCCGCACCCGGTCCCGGTCTTCACGGTACGTCACCCCAAACCAGCGCGCGCGGGTTTCCAGCACCTGGACCGTCCCCCGGCCGGAACGGATGAGGCCGTCCACCACGCCCGGAATGGTGAACTCCAGCTTCTGCGATGTCCCGCCCGGGCCGCGAAAGAATACGGCAAATGCGGTCTCCAATTCCCCAAACACCGATGGCATGAAGCCCCAGCAGTTCATGGATACCGGCTCGGTTCCGGTCAACGGCGTGGCCAGAGCCCCGTCTGGCTCATCCCACAGCGAACCGTCAGAACGGCGGCGAATATTGGTGTATTCCCGAATGCCCGTCAGGCGGCGATCCGCCCCGCATAAGCAAACCCCGCGGCTCACGCTGCCGTGCTCGGACAATGTCTGTCCAAGCTGAAACGCCACCATGCAATGGCCGGCAGGACCCGCCCCCGCCGTCAAATGCTCCGCCAGCGTGCGAAACGACGCCGCTCCATAAAAATCATCGGCATTGATGGCGGCAAACGGTCCGGACACCTCGTGCCGGCCGGCGCGAATGGCATGGGCTGTGCCCCAGGGTTTTGTGCGACCTGCGGGCACCCTCCCGCCTGGGGGAACATCGGCCAGGTCCTGAAAGGCGTAGGCGCAGGAGATGCGCTTCTCCCATTTCGCGCCGACCATTTCCCGGAAAGTCTGTTCGATGTCGCGCCGGATCACGAAAACCACGCGCCCAAAGCCCGCGCGCAGGGCGTCGAAGATGGAATAATCCAGCACGATTTCGCCGGTCGGTCCCACCGGATCGATCTGCTTGAGTCCGCCATAACGACTGCCCATGCCGGCCGCCAGAATCATCAGAGTCGGTTTATCCATGCTTTTGAGTATATCCGGAGCCGTGCCGCGGGAAAATCTTTTCCTGTACCCGGATACGGCTCCGGGAACGGCCGTGGAACCATGATGCCGCAGATGCCACTGCCGGAGGGATCCGCAAACCAACAGGCCAGTTGATGAACCGTTCGGGCTAAAACACTTCCGGCACGAAGTTTTGGGCCGAGAGCGGCGGGCGCACGTAACCCTTGCGCTTCTGCCGCGGCGGCAGCTCCATGGGTTTGGGAGTGAGGTCCTGATAGGGAATCTGCCGCAGTAGGTGGTGGATGCAGTTCAGGCGCGCCCGCTTCTTGCTGTCCGCGTTCACCACGTTCCAGCGCGCCTGCGGGATGTCGCAGACTTCGAACATGGCGTCCTTGGCCTTGGAATAGTCCACCCAGCGGGCGCGCGATTCCAAATCCATGGGGCTCAGCTTCCAGCGCTTGGTGGGATCTGCGATCCGCGCCCGGAAACGCCTCTCCTGCTCTTCGTCCGAGACTGAAAACCAGTACTTGATCAGGATGATCCCCGACCGCACGAGCATGCGCTCGAATTCCGGACAAGACCGCAGGAATTCGTCGTATTCGGCATCAGTGCAGAAACCCATCACGCGTTCGACGCCGGCGCGGTTGTACCAGCTGCGGTCAAACAGGACCATTTCGCCGGCGGCGGGCAGATGCGCCACATAGCGCTGGAAATACCACTGGGTTTTTTCCTTGTCGGTCGGTGTCCCCAACGCCACGACCCGGCAGATGCGGGGATTCAGTGATTCCGTGATGCGTTTGATCACCCCGCCCTTGCCGGCCGCGTCGCGCCCTTCGAAAATCACCACCACCCGCAGCCCCCTGGCCTTGATCCACTCCTGCAGTTTCACCAGCTCCACCTGCAGTTTGGCCAGTTCTTTTTTATATTTAAACCGCCATAATTTCTTCCCGGATTCCCGCGGTGTTTTCATGGGCTGCTCCTCCGTGTTGTCCGCCGACCCATCCAGCCTATGCCCGGGCCGCCCGGATGCCAAGTCCTGATTAGGCTTGCCCATGCATATCCCGATAGCGTGATGTCAATACTATAATATTTGCAAATATTATAGTCCGCCCCCGGGATCAATTGCTCTTCGGCGGCGGGGCCAGGCCCGGGTCGGGATTTATTCCACCGCGATCTGGATGTGATCGCCTAACCCCCGGTCCGTGCTGCACACGATCTGGTGCCGGCCACGCTCCAGGGGCCAAAACAACGGTTCCCCCGGACGCGAACGGCCCACCGGCCGGTCGTTGACAAACCAATAGAGCAGTTCTCCGGGCCGGTCGCTGGCACCGGTGAAGGCCAGGCGCTGTGCGGGCAGGTCCAGATCCGGCAGCCAGCGGAAGATGCTGTCGCGGGCCGGCGCCAGGATCCGCACCGATTCCGCCGGCCCTTCCGGTTGAGGCGCCGCGCGCCGGGCCAGGAACGACGCCACCGGCGCAGGCCAGACATCTTCCGGCCCCGCGCGATGCACCGGGCAAACCTCGTGACGCGATATCCGGGCAATGGCCCAGTCCTCGATCCGGTGCCGGCAGTGCGATCCCGGAGCGCAGCCACTGGTTGCGCACAGCGCGCGTTTTTCAATGCCGGCCGGCCTGGCAAACCATGGCCCGACGTTGCCGGGATAGAGGCGGCGGAACAAATCCCACGCGACAGGAGTGGCCGCCTCGCGCCCGACCAGCCCCTCCGCCGAGGAGCCATCTGGATTTCCTACCCACACGCCGATCACGTATTCCGGATTCCAGGCCACAGTCCAGGCGTCGCGCAGGCCGGCCGATGTCCCGGTCTTCCAGGCCATGGGCGGCAGGCGCACGTCCGCTGCATGCCCGGTAGTATCCATTGTGCGCTCCTCGCCGGCGAGCATGTCGCTGACCAGCCAGCAGGCCTCGGGGGAAAAGATGGGCTGCGTGGCCGGCCACGGGGCCGACTCCACGAACCGCGCCGGGGCCCAGCCTCCGCCGCGCGCGAGGCAGGCGTAGGCATTGGCCAAATCCAGCAGCCGGACCTCGGCATTGCCGAGCACGAGGCCGAGTCCGTAATGTTCCGGCGACCGGTCGATCGTCCCCAGCCCCAGCGAACGCAACACCGCGTGAAACCGCTCCTGCCCCACCCGTTTTTCAATTTCGATGGCGGGCAGGTTGAGCGACAGCACCAGGGCATCACGCACACTGACGAGTCCGCGGTAATCCAACGAAAAATTGCGTGGATCAAGATCACGGAAGCGCGTCGGCACGTCCGGAATCACGGTGGCGGGGGTTACCAGCCCGCGGTCGATGGCCAGGGCATAGGCAAAGGGCTTGAGGGTCGAGCCCGCCGCGCGCCGCGCCGTCGCGCCGTTGACCTGCCCTGCGCGCCGCGCGTTGAAATAGTCGGGCGAGCCGGCCAGGGCGCGCACCGCGCCGGTCCGCACTTCCAGCAGCACCACCGCGCCACCCGCGGCGGCACTGGCGGCCGCATGCCGGCGCAGGACTTCTTCGGCGGCGCGCTGCAGGTCGCCATCGAGCGTGGTGCGCACCGTTGCATCCGCCGCCGCGCGCGCCGGCACCCCGACCCAATCGCAGAAATGCGGTGCCCGGAATGGGTACGGCACCGGGCGCACCTGCAGCGTCTGGGCCAGCGCCTCAGCCCGCTCGTCCGCGGTAATGGATCCGCAGGCCTCCATCCGGTCCAGCACATAGGCCTGGCGTTTCTTCGCCGCCGTGGGCCGGCGGTCGGGCCGCAGGCGCGACGGCGCTTGCGGAACCCCGGCCAACAGGGCCGCCTCGGCGAGGCTCAAGTGACCTGCACCTTTTCCGAAGTAGCGGCGTGCGGCGGCCTCGACGCCCACCAGGTTGCCGCCAAACGGCGCACGGTCGAGATACTGCGCCAGGATTTCGCGCTTTTCCAGCCGCCGCTCCAACTGCAGTGCACGGAAGGCTTCGATGGCCTTGGTTGCCACGGTCCGCGGGCGGGGTTCCATCAGGCGAATCACCTGCGTGGAGATCGTCGAAGCGCCCGACACGCGCCGCCCGCCGGCGAGATTTTGCACGGCGGCGCGAATCATCGCGACGGCGTCCACGCCCGGATGCGACCAAAAGCGGCGGTCTTCCGCCGCCACGATCGCCTTCGTGATCCAGTGGTCCGGATCGGGCACATAGCCCGGCCGGCAATCGAACCCGCCCGTCGCCAATTTCACCCGCAGCGGCTCCCCGTGGCGGTCAGCGAGGACCACAGCGGATGGCAGGCGCGCGAGACTCTCCTCGGGAAAGGGCATCCACCGGACAGCCGCCATTCCGGCCGCAACCAGAAAGACGACCGCCCACGCGGTCCGTTGCATCCAACCTGTCCGCCCGAATCTCACGGCACCACGCGCACGGTCCCGCCCGTTCCCACGCCGCGGATTTCCGGTTCGTACATGCCCGAGACCACGACGGGCGGCCACGCGAAGGTACCGGGAGTCACCGCGCGGGCTGCATAATGGAATGATGTCCGGCCCTGGAACGGACCCGTGAAAATCAGCATCCGGTCGTCCCGCGCATCGCGATGCCGATCCGCTTCGGTCTCGTTCTTCAGCCAAGCCACCTGCTGCGACGTCGCCAGATTCGGATTTTCGATTTCCCAACCCGCCGGCAGCAAATCCTCCACGACCATCTGGTCCAACAAGCGGTTGTGCGTATCCACCACGATGCGCACGACGAACGGCGTGCCCTGCGACAGTTCGGCGGGATCCAGCGGCGTATTGTCCATGCTGACGATTTCGCGATGCACTTCGAGGTGTTCATTCTGTTCCGGCTCGGTTGCGGAGCCCACACCTTCATACTCTGCACAGAGATACAGATTGCCTGGCCCGGTGTTCATGACCGTCACGATTCCGGCCGCGCCGGGTTCCAGCGACCACGCCACTTCGTTGGTTGCGGTGAATCCGCGTTCCAAGCCGGGCAATTCCAACCGACCGGTGATGGGCGTTTCCTCGTCGGGCAGGTGCCGGGCCATTTTGCCGAACGCGAGCAGGGCCAAGGCGTTGTCCTGCGTGTTGCCCCAGTGTCCGTCCCGCTGAGCGGCCCGCAGGAATTGAGCCAGCCGCGCCACGATTTCGCTGCCCGGCTCGACTTCGAGCCAGGCGGAAAGCAGCAGGGCCGCATCGCGGATGTCGCTGTCGAGCAGGCGTCCCGGCACCCGCGGCCGCTTGACGGGCAGCGGCAGCGATTCGAGCAGCGGCAGCGCGCGCCGCGGTTCGCCGGCAAGCAGCAGGGCCGAGGCGGCATGGATGCGCGCCGCGTAGTTGAGTCGCGCGGTCTGCTCGCGCAAGCGCGCGTTCCAGCCGGCATCGGGCCGGCCCGCCAAGGCCAGCACGTGGCACATATATGCCCGCCGCTGCATGTCGAGCAGCCAGGCATCCCGGTCCGCATCGGTCGGGGCCGCCTGATCGAGGCTGGCGCGCAGCCAGCCCAGCGCAGCCTCAAGGCAGTCGGCGGGCACATCGTAGCCGGCGGCCTTGGCCTCCACGAGAAAATGCACGGCGTAGAGCGAAGCGTCTGCGTTCACCCCGCGCCAGAACGGCCACGGCGCAAAGCCGCCGTTTTCCTGTTGCATCGCTGCGGTGCGCTGGATGGCCGCCGAGACAAGGCCCGCGGTATCGCCGATGGCGCGGCTTCCGGGCAGCAGGCGGCCGGCCCACTCGGGCGCATGCAGCAGCGGGAACGCCCCCGACACGGTTTGCTCGAGACAGCCGTAGGGATAATGCACGACATAATCCAGGGCGCGCCCGAGCTGCACCGATGGCAGCGACGACAGCGTACCCGACATAGACACGGATTCCGGCAGCCAATCCGCCGGCGGTTCCAGCGTCGCGCTTTCCCCGGGCTTCAGCACGCTGCTGGTTGCCGCCACGCGGCTGCCCGCCGCCGGCCGCACGGCCAGCTCGATGGTCTCGCGGTACGAATTTTCGCCCGCCTCCGCCTCCAGCGTGCACAGTGCCTTGCCCGGCCCCGGCCCCGCCACAAGCGGAATCGCGACGTTTGTCGCACCGCCCGCGGGCAGCGAAATCCGGTGGTCCGCGATTTCCGCGCGCAGCGGCCCGCCGCAGACGGTGCGCAGCGTGGTCTCGAGCGGCGCCGCCCCTTCGTTGTAGAGCGTGACCGTCCCCTCGCTGCGATCGCCAATGGCCAAAAAGCGCGGCAAGGCGGGCTGGACGATCAAATCGCGTTTCACTTTCACCGGTATGGAAGTTGAGCCCGTCTGCTCCGCGTTGTAGGCCACCGCCATCAGCCGCAGCTCGCCGTTGAATTCCGGCAGTTCCAGGGCAATCGCGGCCTGCCCGTTGGCATCCAGCGGCAGCGCGGCCCGCCACAGGGCGACGGGCTTGAACCGATTGGCCTTGATGGGATTGAGCCGGCGGCGCAACACATCTTCGCCATCGCCGCCGGGCGCGGGCACGGCTTCCATGTGGTCTTCGGTCACAGGCATCAGCTCGGCATACAAATCATACGCCGCCACGCCCAGGGCCCGCTGCGCTGAAAAGAGTTGCTCCGGGTCAGGCGTCTCAAACGCCGTCAGCATGCAGATGGCTTCATCCACGGCCATCACCGTCACCGCGCCGCGAGCGGGCTGGCCCGCGGCGTCGCGCACGGTCACCGTGCCCGACAATTCCGCCTGCGGGCGTACCACGGCGGGCGCCTCGAACTCCACCCGCAGACGGGCCGCAGGCCGGTCCACCGGCAGCGCGATGGCGCCGATCGCCCGGTGTGCACTCCAAACCGGTTCCGCCACGGCCGGCCGGATCATCGTCAACGCGCAATAGGCGTTGGGCGCATAGCCGGCTTCAACGGGCACCTCCAGCTCCGCGGTGTTTTTCTCCAGTGTCACGAGCCGCGCTGCGCGCACTTCATCGGTTTCGATCGTCAACAGCGCGGGCCCCGCGAACGGGGCGCGCACCTGGAGGCGGGCCATGTCGCCGGCCATGTATGTTTCCCTGTCCCACGCCAATTCCACGCGGCCGGGCTTCTCGCGACTCCACGCCACCCACTCCGCATCCGCCGAACCGGCATGAAAGTCGATCCGCGTCGAAGATCCCGAAGCCGGATCCAGCGCCGTCAGCGTGTAGGCGCCCGCGGCATCGACAGCGAAGGCCCAATCGCGCGCCTCACCGCCGGCCGCCAGCGTGTCCTTGCGGATCTCGACGACCTGGCGTTCCGATTTCCACTCGTAGCGGCCGTGGGAATTGCGGCGCAGCACCGAATTCCAGGACACCCGCGACAGCGCCAGTACCAGGGGTTTGCCGTCGGCGACGGCCGTGCCGTCGGGTGCGATTTCAACCACGGCCACGCGCTGGGTGTCGCCAACGCGAACCGCCCCCTCCCAGGCGGGTTTCAGGCCGACGTAAAACGGATAGGGATCCAGCCGGCACCCGCCATAGGCCGTCACCGACCGGCCGCCGGTTTCCGTGACCGTGGCCTGCTGCACCACCTGCAGCGCCGCAGGCGGGCGCCACGCCCGTTGGCTTTGCACCTCGAATTCCGCATGTCCGTTTGCGTCCAGCGTCTTCGTGCCCAGATTACGGTAAACGGGACTGAAGTCTTTTTCGGCATCGCCGAACTGCCAGCCCGGCCAATTGGACGGGGCAAACGGCGCGGTCTTGAACGTGGCGGCGCCGGTGACCTTCAGTCCGCTCGCCGCGCGCCCAAACAGGTGAGCGGCCGTGACCCGGAAGCTGACCATGTCGCCCGCTTCGCCGCCTTCCGCGGCCGGGTGCACATCTACCCGGATTTGCGGCGGCACAAAATCCTCCAGCGCAACCGACGTCTGCCCCAGCACGGTGTGGGTACCCGGCATGGCCAGTTCCACGCCGTAGCGGCCGGTCGGCAAATAATCCGGCAGGACGACTTCCGCCTGGGCGGCGCCGAATTCATCGATTTCGACCGGCACATCACGGAACACCCGACCATCCGGCCGCCGTACCCGCAGCCGCGCGGGGAACGGTTCCGGGGCGCGATGGCCGCCTTGGCGCGCGATGGCCTGCGCAAAAAGCGTCTCGCCGGGCCGGTAGACGCCGCGAGGGCTGAACACCGCCGCCTCGATCTGGTCGGCATCCAAATACGGCAATCCGGAGAGTCCCTCGCCCTGGTCCACGTGCGTGCGCTCCAGATCCAGAACGGTCAGATCGCCATCGAGTTCGGCCAGGACGACGAACGGCTCGGTCCCCTCGCCCGGGTCCCACGCCAGGCGCGCCAGGCCGTCCGCCCCGGTTTTGCCGCGCGCCAGCACCTGGTTGTTGCGCGCATAGACGGTGACGGCCGCCCCGGCCGCCGGCGCGGCCGTCCGCAGCGAATTTACCCAGGCCAGCAGACCGCCGCGATATGTCCGCACCGCAAGGCCCAAATCCGTCACGACCACCAACCGGCCTTCGCCGTCGGCATTTTCGCCGCTGACCTCGAGCCAGTAGGCGCCGCGCGGTTCGCCCTCGGCCAACGCGCGCAGATCGACGGCTCCGTTTACGGGGGCGCCATCCTTCGACTCCGGCAGGTCATGGGTCTGGCTGCGTTCCGTTCCGGCCAAATCCGCCTTGAGCGTTTCACCATGATACCTGTCCAGCCTGCGCCGGGCCATTTCCACCAGATTGTTCGCGTAGACTGGACGCAGGCCCGCGCGAAAGTGCTTCAGGTTCACCGCCAGCACCGGCACCGACAGCTTGCCCTGCGGCGACAGATACCGCCCGGGCGAATCCACCCGCACGGCCGGCTTGGGCAGGGGAAACTGCACGGTGCGGGTGATGGCCTGGGGCAGGCTCGAACTGTTGGCGGCGGGAAACCCGGCCTTGAACGTCACCTCGTAGATCTGGCCCGGTTTGAAATCGCCCTTGAGCCGCAGGCCGGTCTCCCACCAGCGCTTGACAACTTCTGCCGTGAATGAGACTTCCGGCTCAACCGCAATGTATTCCTTCAGGCCGTTCGGCTCCGGAAAGGCATTGAATTCCGCCCAGAGCTCCGGGGCTTCAAACGACGGCGACGATGCCTCGAGGTCGCGCAACTGCAGGTTGTGCTGCAATTCCAGCGAGCCCTGGCGCGGCTTATCCTCGGGCATGACGTCACCCGAGGCGGCCGGCAGACCGGGATCCAGCGCGTAGTCCAGGCGTTCCGCCAGCACCGGTTGTGTCTCCACCCACACCGCGCCGCTTCCGGTCGTGCCCAGCATCCAGTATTCCACCTGGTCCTGTCCCGGCGCCGACAGGCGGAAAAAGCGCGTAATCTGGCTGCGGTCCGGTTCCTCGTTGAATGTCAGCCGCAGCGTCAGTTCTCGATCCGGCGACACATCCACCTGCTCCACATTGCGCAGGCGCAGCACGCGCTCCACGGGACGTTCCGGTTTGGCGGCCGGCTCCCGGGCCGGAGGCGGTTCCGGCCGCGAGGTCCACTTCCATACCCCGTAGGCATTCACCAGCAGGAAGCCCAGGGCGAGCCAGAACCACCGGCCGCCCCCGGCCCGGATCGCCGCGGACCCGGCCGCCGCTGCGGCCGCGGTGGCGACTTCGATCGCGGCTTCCGCAAACGTCTCCGGCGGATCCATCTCGGCGAGCACGTGTTCCACGGCTTCCAGGCCGATTTCACCCCCGGCGGTTTCCAGGCGCCGCACGGTTTCGCCGATCTGATCACGCAGTCCCGCGACGATTTCCCGGCGGACATCCGCCGGCTTGTGCCTCACCTGTTGTTCCACCGCGCGCAGGTATTCCTCCACCCGCCGTTCCGCCGCCGCGCTCCACTTCATGTCTGGGGTTCCCTCTCTGGTTTGCCGGACTTCAATTCGTTCAAGGCCTTCGTCAACATCGGCCAATAGGCGTTCATTTCCGCAAGACGCACCTTGCCGCGCGGCGTCAGGGCAAAATAGCGGCGCGGCGGGCCCGCGTCCGACGGCACGTCGCGCGATTTCAGGAAACCCTCCGCGCGCAGCCGCCCCAGGATCGGATAGACCGTGCTTTCCGAAACCGCCAGGTCTTCGATGCGCTTGAGGGCCTGCACGATCTCGTAGCCGTAGCTTTCCCCGCGCCGCAGCACCAGCAGGACGCAGTACTCGAGCAGCCCTTTCCGCAACTGCGTGATCCAGCCCTCGATCATCCGCTACTCCGCATCATGTATTACGCAATGCATAATACCGGGGCGGATGTCAAGCCCGCTTGCCTCCTCGGATGTGTCCTGCTCGCCGCAGGGGAATCGCGGCTCGTTGCCCGCCCGCCGGTTTTCCACACCATGGAAAAAATCGGCGTTTTTTTCCACACAATGGAAAAATATTTCGCCGGTTTTCCACACAATGGAAAACTTTTTTCCCGGAATCCCGGCGGCGATATTGCGCGGCGGGAATTACGGCGGCGGCGGCGCGAACGGCGCGATGACGCGGTAGAACCGGGTTGTCTCCGCCGCGTTGGTATCGGTCTGGGTGTTGGCCGGGCCAAGCACCACGGGACCCCACGTTGTCCAGGAAACGTTGCTGGCGCTCACGAGGTTCGACGCCCACTGCGTCCAGTAGGTCACGTTGCTTTCGCTGGCCCACCAGATCGTAGCCGTGCTGGGCGCGGAATAGACGATGTTGGTGATCCGGAACGTGCTGGGGTCCGGGCCGTTCTGGAAGACGGCAACCTCGTAGTCCTCCACTTCGCCATCCGTTGCGAAGCCGGTGGGCCCGAGGCCCCGGTAGCTGCAGAAGCGCACCCGGCCGAACGTGGTTCCCAGTTGAGCCGCTTGCGGCGTCGCAAATACCACGTCGTTGGTGCCCGGCACCAGGGCTTGATCCGCCACGACCTGCTCGCTGGCATCCCAACTGCCGTTCTGGTCGAAATCGATCCAGATGTTGAGGAACCCGTTGGTGGAGGCGGTAGCCACGATTGTCTTGGTTTCGCCCTGCACGGCCTTGGCCAGCGTGACGACCAGATCCTCGTCATCCACGTTGGCGTTGTCATCGCCCAGCGCCTGGGCATCCGGCTGCCCATCGGGTTCGTCGTCGGGCGCGATTCCCAGGTAGTAGGCCGAGGGCATGCGGTGCCGCGCGCCGTCGTTGGCGAGCAATGTGGGATACCTCGGATCGGGGGCGTCGCCGAAGTCGAGGACCTCGAGCCGCACTTCATAATCCTCCACCTCGCCATCCGTTTCCGCGCCCATGAACATGGGGGCCACCAGTACCGGTGGGTAGGTGGTGAAGCGCCAGCGCGAATGGGGGCCGCCGGACATGGTGGCGGGATATGCCGGAATTGAAAGCGGCAGGACGTTCAGGCCCGGTATGAGCGGTTGGTTGAAGAACGCCTGTTCGCCCGGATCGATCCAGGTGCCATTGGCGTTGAAATCGATCCATGCATTGAGGAAGCCCGGCACGGAAGCGATTACCTGCACCTGTGCGACCGAGCCGGCGATCAGGAGCGGTGGAATGATCACGCCGTCCTCGTCGTCAATTCCCATCGGTGGATTGTTGTCGTCGCCGTCGGCATTGAGCGTCGGCTGGCCATTGGGTTCAAGGTCCACGGAATTGCCCAGGCAGATGCCGGGCACGACGGCATGGCGCGCGCCGTTGTTGGCGAGGAGGGTCGGATAGCCGAGGGCCGTCATGCTGTCCCAGGCATCGCCGAAATCGAGAAGTTGCACCTCTTCCTGGATCGCAACCTCATAATCCTCCACTTCGCCGTCCGGGGCCTGGCCGGTGACGGCCAACCCGACTTGCTGGGTGGTGTACCGGAAGCGCATGAAGGTATTTCCCACGATGGCGTTGCCGGGAATGACAAAGGCGAAGGTGTTCGTACCCGCCACCACGTTATTGGTGGCGAAGATGTTCTCGCCCACATCCGTCCAATCGCCGTCAGCGTTGAAATCGATCCAGACGGAAAGGAAGCCGGCGGCCGAACAGATCACGTCGAAGGTGGCCGACCCGCCCATGTAGAGAGGCGAAGTGAAGTTGACGCCGTCCTCGTCATCGGCATTGTTGTTGTCATCTCCGGTGGCGGTGGCATCGGGCTGGCCGTCGCTTTCGGCGTCCACAAGGCTGCCCATGAAGACGCCGGGCACAACGCTGTGGCGGGCGCCGTTGTTGGCCAGCAGGGTTGGATAGCCAACGATGCCGGGGCTGTCCGGCGCATCGCCAAAATCCAGTTCACCCTCGATCCCGGTGACGGCCAAGGCCAGGTCCATCGAATTCTCGATCACTTGGGCATATTCATGCCCGTTGCCATAATGCAGATCGACCCAGACCTGGCGGTCGGGATCGAACCAGACCGCATCGTCTTGCCAACGCTCCTCGATCGGGCAGCTCTTCCAGCCCATCGCGGCAGGTTCCTGAGACAAGATGTCCTGATAGCGGACGGCGAGCCAGTAGATGGTGCCTTTGGTCTGCACGAAGGCCACGTCGGCGGGGAAAGTGAAATCATATTGGAAAACCTGGGTATCCCCGGGGAAAACCCACAAATTCTGCGCGGGGTCGAACCACCACTCGGGAGCGCCGACGGCGATCCGGCCGGCGGCATAAGAGAAAGGCGGCACATCCCGCGCCCACAGCAACTCGCCGGGATGGCTGTACAGATTTTCCGGGCCGGCCGGCACATCGCTGTAGATTTCCAAAGTGAAGGCCAGGCTGTTGAGCCCTTCCGACGGCAAAAGATCCTGATAGAACGAGGTCCAGATGTGCAGATCGGTGATGGGGCCGGTGAGCGTGCAGCGAAAATCATTCGCCAGCATTTTCTCGACCAGGCTCACATCCACGCCATTGGAGGTCAGGTCGGGCGGTTGCAACCATTTGACGGGCGCGATGGGGATGATGTAGTCCTCCACTTCGCCGTCAAAGGCCGGTCCCCGATCGGTCAAGCCCTGCACTGTGCTCAAGCGGCAGCGGACAAAGGTCGAGTTCGTGGCGGTGATCGCGCCGGGCGTGAAGGGATACCACTGCGTGCCGTTGAATGCTCCGTTGTCCACGACGACCTGTTCGCCGGCATTCGTCCAATTGCCATCGCCGTTGAGATCGATCCACATGTTGAAATAGGCGGTGACCCCGGCCGGGACGCTGGCGACCACCTGGACCCGGTTCTGCACGCCAGAGAACAATGCCGTCGGGAAGGAAACGCCGTCCTCGTCGTCCAGGCCGGTCGGCGGATTGTTGTCGTCGCCGAGCGCTTGCGCATCGGGCTGGCCATCCGCCTCGGCGTCGACGAGGGCACCCAGACAGAGCCCCGAACCAAGCATGTGCTGGGCGCCGTTGTTGGCCAGCAGGGTGGGATAGCCCAGGGCCGCCACGCTATCCGGCGCGTCGCCGCAGTCATACTCCTCGCCCGCCTGGATTTCGACGCGGTAGTCCTCGACCTCACCGTTGACGGCGAGGCCATCATAGCCCAAGGGTACCTGGTCGGTGGTGAAGCGGAACCGGGCGTAGCTGGGCCCGACGCTGGCCGTGCCCGGCACCGTTATTGGATAGTTGAACGTGCCGGCCCCGGGGGCATTGGCAACGAGAATCGCATCTTCCGCCTGAGACCACGAGTTGTCGGCGCCGAAATCCAGCCAGCCGTACAGCCAACCCGCCGTTGAGGTCGTGATCTGGATGATGGCGGTTTGCCCGGCGACAAGCGGGGTCATGAAAATGACCCCATCCTCGTCATCCGGCCCGGCCGGAGGATTCAGATCGTCGCCGTCGGCATTGCCGGTCGGTTGGCCGTCGGGTTCGACATCGACGCTGGCACCCAGATAGGCCCCCGTCACCACGGGATGCCGCGCGCCGTTATTGAGGAGCAAGGTGGGATAAAGGATCGCCGAGACCCCGTCCGGCGCGTCGCCAAAGTCGAGAGATTGTGCCGCTCCCGGCTGAATCCCCAACAAACCCGCACCCACCCAGAAAACTGCAACCGTCAGCTTCGTTTTCATGCCGACCTCTCCCTATGTTCGCCACGCTGAAGGCGTCTTACCCCGGCCCGCCAGACGCGCGCCTGGGCACATCCGGGGAACCACGTCTCCCACCACGCCTACAGCGTAAATACCCCCACACAGATCTGTCAATGCATAGAATGTTAGATTTGCGTTTGGACGCCCCCCCTCATCCCTTGAAGCTCTGAAAGCCCCCCCCTTCCACTCGCATGGTGGATAACCAGATAAGTCGGGCAAACCGCCGGTGGGGGACCTGGGTCAGGGGGGCAGCAGGATGCCGATGACGGCGCCGGTCAGAAGCGTGGCGAGGGTGCCGGCCGCCATCGCCTTTAAACCCAGCGAGGCGATGGTGCCTTTATGCTCGGGACACAGGGCCGTCAAGGTGCCGGCCAGGATGCCGATGCTGCTGAAATTGGCGAAGCCGCACAAGGCGTAGATGGTGATCAAGCGGCTGTGGAAGGAGAGCATCTCCGCCGGCTGCCGGGCCAAGGCCACATAGGCGACGAATTCGTTGAAGACTGTTTTGAGCGCCATGAGTTCGCCGGCGGCCCGGGCCTCGGCCCACGGCACGCCCACCAGCCACATCGCCGGGGCCATGATCCATCCGAACATCCGCTCCAGCGACAGCGGCGTTTCGAGCGGCAGCAGTCCCAGCGCCTTGTTGACCAGCGCGACCACCGCAATGATGGCCACGAGCATGATGGCGACATTGACCATCACCTTGGCGCCGTCGTTCGCCCCGACAAGCAGCGCATCCACCACCCCGTGGGTTTCGGCCTTCAGGTCGGGGATTTCCAGGTCCACCTCCCCTGGCTCGGCCGGGACCATCAGCCGGGACACCATCACCGCCGCGGGGGCACTGATGATCGACGCTACAACCAGATGTCCCAGCACGATCCCCGGCAGGACGGGCTCGAGCATGGTGGCATAAACGATCATCAGCGATCCGGAGATCGTTGTCATGCCGGCGGTCATCGTGCACATCAGCCCGGCCCGGCCCAGTTGGCCGACATAGGGCTTGATCAGCAGCGGGGCATCGCTCTGCCCCATGAACACATTGGCGGCGACCACGACGCCCTCGGCCCCGCCGAGGCCCATGGTGCGCCGCAACAGGTGCGCAAAGGCGCCGACGATCTTCTGCATGATGCCGAAGTGGAACAGCACTGCGCTCAGCGCCCCCACCACGATCAGCATCAGCAGCGGCCCGAAGAAAAACAGCGCGGGGGCCGAGGAAAAGCCCTCCTTCAGCGCAAAGGGCGCCTCACCGCCGGTCAGGTAGCCGAACACGAAGGCCCCGCCCTCGTGACTGGCGCGCTCGATGGCGCGCACGACCCGGTTCAACTGTGCCAGCGCCTGCTGGAACACCGGCACCTTGACCATGAGCCAAGCGATGGCGAACTGCAGGCCCAAGCCCCACGCGACCACCTTCCACTCCACCCGCCGCCGGTTTTCACTCCAGAGCCAGCTTAGCGCCACCAGCACCGCTATGCCTAGCAATCCGCGCATGATCCACATGATTTCACTCCCAGCTCATGAACATTGCCCGCATCCTATCCCCGCCGCTGCCACGTGCCAATGCCGGAATCCTGCGGCCAACCATCACCTGTCAGGGCCGCACGGTCCATCATTCCGGCAGTCCCTCTGCCGTGCTTTGCGTCTCCGGATCCGCCCGGGGATATTGCCGCAGAAGAGGCCTCGGCAAACGACAAGATCAGGTTGATGTCCGCTGCGCTGGCAAAGAAGCTGCCGGAGGCGGAAAGACCAAGGAAAGCCGGGACGATGGGGCGACTGCGTTGTTTCCCCGAAGCCCCGTCGCATCATCGGGGTTAACATTGCGGTTTCCCGGATTTGTCGGTAGTTTCCATGGGTAACAAACCACTCATAGCCTCCCATCAACGGAATCCAGACATGCAAGTCATTTTGAAAAAAATCAGGAATCGGCTTTCCCGGACTTTCCGGCGGTGGCTGGTTGGGCTCCGTCTGCAACCGCCGACCCTTGAAGACTACGAGGACCAGGTTTTGCAACGGGTCGTAAGCCCGGGCGACATCTGCTACGATGTGGGTGCCAATATCGGCAACACCGCCAAACGACTGGCGAGATTGGCCGGCCCGCGAGGTTGCGTCGTCGCCTTCGAACCCGTTTGGCCCACCTATGAAACCATGTGCCGACGTTTGTGCTGGCCCGGCTGGCGCAAAGCCCCCGTCATTCCGATCGCCGCCGGGCTGTCGGATGCCGAAGGCACTTTTCCCCTGCACGTGCCAAATGGAAATTTCTTTCGAAGTTCCCTGGCCGACAGCCAGAAATGGTCGCGCGCCCAGTCCGAGGCCCGCATCGAATCCTTCGAGTGCCGCCTGCTGACCCTGGACGGGTTTCTTCGCATGTCCAGGTTTCCGCAGCCGGCCCTGATCAAGATCGACGTCGAAGGAGCGGAGCTGCTGGTTCTGCGGGGAGCTCGGGAGTTCTTTGAGGCGGGACACCGTCCGCTCCTGTTTCTCGAGCTGCTCGCGGCCTGGCAGCAGGCCTTCCACTACGCGCCGTGGGACCTGCTTTCCCTTTTATCGGACTGGGGCTATCGTTTCCTGTTCATTTGCCCTACGGGCTTGGTCGAACACCACCCCAGCCCGACCCAGCCGGTTCCACCTGAATTTGCACAGGGGGTCAATGTTCTGGCCTATAGCCTCCCCCAGCATTCCCAGATCATGACCCGCTTGACGGCATTGCGCATGAATCCCGCCTGATCCACCAATCCCCCTCCGCCGCCGCATGACAACTGAAAAATCCGCAATTTCCACATGGAACCGGACGAGCGCGCCCTGGGGCACGATGCCGACCCCCGGCATGGCGGCATTCCCCCGCCCCAACGAGGTACAGGGCACATGCGCATGACCTCAGGCACCGCCGGATACGCCCCCATTCGCGGGACGCACATCCCCCCGGTCGCCCCGCCTCCGGTTGCGCGACCGGGACAAACAGCCATCCAACGGCGGGCCTGAACCCATGCGCATTCTCCTCGCCAACAAGTTTCATTATCCCCGCGGCGGCGACTGCATCCATGCGCTGGACCTGGAGCGGCTGTTGAAGGACCAAGGCCACGAGGTCGCTTTCTTTGCCATGGATTTTCCTCTCAACGAGCCTTCCGAATGGCACCGGCATTTCCCTTCGGAGATCGCCTTCACTCCCCGGGCCCCCTGGAAGATGCTCAAGGCCTGCGTGCGGCCGGTATACGCCCCCGAAGTGCGCCGCAAATTCAACGGCCTGCTGGATGAATTCCGGCCCGCGGTCGTGCATTTGCACAACATCCATACCCAGCTCTCCCCCGTCATCGCGCAGACCGCCAAGGAACGCGGGCTGCGCGTGGTCTGGACGCTGCACGATTACAAGCTTCTTTGCCCGCGTTACGACTGTCTCCGGGATGGCAAACCCTGCGAACTGTGCCTGGGCGGCGACAAGCGGTTCGTCCTGCGCCATGCCTGCCTCAAAGGCAGCCGGCTGGCCAGCGCCGTAGCCTTCCTTGAAGCCCGCAAGTGGAACCGCGTGAAACTGAGCACATGGACGGACGCGTTCCTTTGTCCCAGTCATTTCATGAAAGCCAAGATGGCGGCGGGGGGATTTCCTCCGGACAAGCTCCACGTGCTCCACCATTTTATCGACGAAAACAAACTGGCGGGAACCCGCCTTCCCGCCCTGGACTACTATTGCTACGCGGGCCGTCTCTCGGCGGAAAAAGGAATCCGGACGCTGTTGCAGGTGGCCGGCACGCTGCCATATCCGCTGAAAGTCCTCGGGACGGGCCCGCTGGAGCCCGAGCTGCGGCGGCAGCACGCCGGCGCTGCCCAGATTGAATTCCTCGGCCACCGGCCATGGGAGGACGTCCGCACGATTCTGGGCCAGGCCCGTTTTTCCGTCGTGCCATCGGAATGCTACGAAGTTCTGGGACTGGCGGCCATGGAATCCCTGTGTCTGGGAGTGCCGGTGCTGGGCGCCCGCATCGGAGGCATTCCGGAACTCATCCGGGACGCAGCCGCCGGCGCCACGTTCGCGCCGGGCAATGCGCGCGAGCTCGCCGGCCAGATCCAGGCCATGTGGACCCGTGGCCGTCCGATGCTGCCGGTGGAGGAATACGCCGCCAGGTTTTCCGCCTCGCATTACTTGAAAACGCTGCTCCCGCTCTATGAAGGACGCCGATGAAGATCCTCGTTTCCAACGAATTCTATGAGCTGTTTCGGGGCGACAAGGACTTCATCATTCCGCGTCTAATTGCCCAAAAGCTCGGCCATCAGGTTGTCATCCTGTGTCCGACCAAGCTGTCCCTGTCCGACGAACACGCCGGATTCCAGTTTGCCAGGGAAATCTTCGTGGAGCGGCTGGGGCTGGGCCCCGCCGCCGTGAGATTCCATCGGCCGCTGCGCCTGATCCGTCAAACCCACAACAAGCGCATGCCCTTCCTGCTGCCGCTGCCGTCGTATCTCGTCCAGTTGTGGCGCATCCGGCCGGATTGCATCGTGGAATCCATCTACACGACCCTGACGCCCCGTTCCTTCCTGAACTGGATGTATTGCGCTTTGTTCCGCAAGCCGCGCGTACTGCTTGACGCCGGCGACGAAGGCCGCAATCGCCGGATTCTGCCTTTGGAGCGACGCGCCATCCGGTCGGCCCGGAAAATCTTCACCTACAGTCCCGGCGGGGTCCGGCGCATTGCCGAGAAATACGATCTTCACGATCCGGATAAGTTCTTCATTCATCTCAAACTGCTCGATACAGCCCGATTCCATTACGAGCCGGCCCACACACGCCCGGAATTCACGGTCGGTTACGTGGGCCGATTCATCCGCGCCAAGGGCTTTGACCGTTTCCTCGAATTAGCCCGGAATTACCATGATCCCGGCGTGCGATTCCGGGCGGTTGGCCCCAACGAAGAGGGGTATGACATGCCCGCCGCGGTGGAGCATTCGGATTACGTGGACAATGCCCGCCTGGCTGAAATCTATTCCGCAATCGACCTGCTGGTGGTGCCGGACATGCGCCGGTTCCTGGGTTACTTCACCGTGATGCAGGAGGCCTTGATGTGCGGCGCCGAGGTCGCTGCCGGCTGCCACGACCGGTCCTTTTTCCCCAAGTCCGAGGGAGTCTTTTTCTTCGATCCCGACCGGCCCGGCGACCTGGTCGCGCACATCTGCCGCCGGGCACGGCAGACGCGGGAGGAAAAAATCGCCGTTCGGCAGGCCCTCGCCGAGGAATACCGGCGCGCCACCGAAGAATCCGGATTCTGGCCCGAACTGGAGAAAGCGATCACCGGCCAGGGCGGCAACGGCCTCTGCGGCCGCAGCGAATCCCCGTGAGCCGCAAGATCTACATTTATCCCACGCACAAGCCCGGGCCCTACCTGCCGGAGGATTACCTCCAGTCCTTCCACGACGCCTTCCGGGCGCATCCCGGGGTGCGGCTGGTGAACCGCGGCGGCCGCCTCGGCGTGGCCAGCCTCTTTCTGAACCTGGACGCCCGCGTCTTCATCATTCACTGGGTGGACTTGATCGTTTTCAAGAAGTTCGGGCGGCTTCAGTTTCTGGTCTTTCTCGCCGGGATCTGGACGCTCATTGGCCTGAGAAAGCAGATCGTGTGGGTCTTGCACAACCGGCAGGCGCATAACGGCCCGCACCCCTGGGTGGATTTCGCAATGAGCCTCATGGCCAAACACGCCCATCTGGTTCTCACTCATTCCGAGGCCGGCGTTGCGTTCTTTCGGGAGCAATACGGCGCCTGCGACGGCGATAAGGTATTTCACTTGCCGCTGCCGGCCTACCGCGCCGAAATCGTCCCGGCCGCTGCCTCCCAATGGGATTATGTGATCTGGGGCTCGATCACCCCCCGGAAAAGAGTGGCGGAATTCCTGGAATACGCGACGCAAGAGCCATTTTTCCGGGACAAGCGGATTCTGGTTTGCGGCATCTGTCTGGACCCGGCCTATGCCCGGCGGATCGCTTGTCTGGCGAAAGGACCCATCGAATTCATCCAGAAATTCCTCGCACGGGAAGAACTGGATGGCTATCTGGCGCGCAGCACCTGCATCCTGTTCACCTACAGCCCCGCGTCGGTCCTCAGTTCCGTAGCCCTGGTCTACAGCCTGAATTTCAATAAACCGATCATCGGACCGGCCATCGGAAATTTCCTGGATCTGAAAGGCGTGGTGCAGTGCTACCGGACTTTCGCAGAGCTTCCCGGACTGGACATTGCACAGCCGCCGGACACCGCGCTCATCCAGCGCTATCTGGCTGAAAACACCTGGGCCCGCTTCCCGCAGAAGCTACTGGATCGCCTGGAGTCCGGCGGCAGGTCCGGACCGATTCTCAGGCCCGGGGAGCGGCTGACCGGCCGGCCACCACGCGGCCCAGGAGATCGTTCAGCACGAGGCCGTTCACCTCGTAGCTGAAATGCCGCCTGGCCACCTCCCGGCCGGCGGCGCCGATCACCGGCAGTCGCGCGCGGTCCTTCAGGCATTGCCGCAGGGTGTTCTGGATGTCTGCCACGCTGGTGGATGGAACGATCAGGGCATTGACCCCGTCGGTCAGGTATCGCGGCACATCCCCGACGCGGGAGGTGACCGTGGCGCGTCCGGAGGCGAGGCATTCGGACAGTTTGGTAGACAGGCCGGAGCGGCTGCGCTGGTTGTCCGCGCGAACGCACAGCAGGACGTCTGCCTGGTCGATTTCCCGGCGCAGTTCATCAAGCGGCACGCTCTCGGAGAAATGAACGCAGTCCTGGAGTCCGAATTCCTGCCGCAACCGGAGCAGCTCCGGCATCAGCAGCCCCTGCTGCACATCGCCAAACACCTGGAACTCAAAAGCGAAACCTTCGGCGCGCAGTCCGCCCATGGCCACCAGGATCTCCTTGAGGACGTACGTGCCGTAGAGGGAACCGGCATAGAAGAAACGGAGCCGGCCCTCGGGCGGCCGGGGCGGGCAGTGCCATTGGTCCAGGTTCACGATCGTGGGCACGAGCGTCAGGTTTCGGGCGCCCAGGGCGGCGAATTTCTCCTGCAGATAGGTGCAAATTACCACCACGGCATCCGCGCGGCGCACGAGCAGGCGATCCGCCAGGCGGTCGTCCAGCCCGGTGAAAATCCGCTGCTGCCAAGCCAGGGTTGCTCCGGCACACAAGGCCACATGCTCGTCTTCATAGCTCAAAACCGTCGGAATGCCGGCAAGGCGCGCCAGCACCATCAGCGGCAGCATGTCATGGAAGGACAATTCATTCAGCCACAGCACATCCACATGGCGTCGTTCGCGCCACAGGCGGGCCGCCAGCCGGGCCGTTGTCCGCACTTTCATCCATCCGGAGCGCACTCCCCAGGTCCGGGTGGTGGTGCCCTCAATGATTTCATAGTCTGCCCCCTCCACCTGTCCGCGAACCGCCAGCATCTCCGGCGGAAATTGCCCCATGATATGCTTGCTCCAAATCCGCACGGCATGGCCCTGGCGGACCAGGCAGCCGGCCAGGGTTTTCAACCGGCTGGTATGGCCGCCCCCTTCCGGCAGGTCCGCAATGGTGGCGATCAGGATGCGCACCGGCCGCAGCGGGGCCGGTGTTCCGGTCCCTTCTCGGGAATCCCGTTGCACTGACATGGCCGGCCGGCCGCTCATGGCTGCCCCGCCCGGCTTTTCAATTCCTTCAAACCGTACAGGAATCCAGCCAGCCGGTTCGGACGGGCGCGGCCGGTCCCGGCTGGCAGGACAAAGTCCGCGGTCCCATCCAACGCCGCCAGAATCGCATCATTCGGCACGAGCCGGTCCGGCAGGGTTGCCGGCCGGCTCCGATAGGAATCCACATCGCGCCGGACCAGCGGGACATCGCCCAGATACTTCTCCAATTCCGCCGGACCGGCAAAGACTCGTCCCGCCTTCCGATCCATAACCGTGTCGGCAATGTTGCCGCTGTCGGGATTGGTCACGAGCATGGCGTTCGTCAGCAGACACTCTTGGAGAACGTAACTGTAGGTCTCGGGACAGAGGGACCACAGGAAAACGATGTCAATATCCGCGAGGCGCAGCGCCCGGATCATGGCATCGGGCCCGTCCTGGACGACCGATACGGGGATGTTCCGGATTCCCGGAACCGGATCCCGGACCCAGCCCAGATGCAGGAAATCATACGGCCATTTTTCGGCGGCGGCGCGGGCGGCCAGGCGGCGGAAGACCTCCCAGCCTTTATGTCGACCGGCGGCGCCAAGGAAGGCCAGGCGGATCGCCGCGGCCGGCGGCCGGGGTGAATAGACATTCGGACGGCTCCCGGCCGTCTGCAAATGCGGAATAATCTCCACGCGGTCCTCGAAATCCGGAAACGTGCCCAGCCAAACGTGGCGGGCAGCCCGCGAGGGCGCCACCACTTGCAGCCGCTCCCTGACGGATTCCAATACCGCCCGGATGCGGCGGTGATGGTCCGGAGTCCAGCTGACACAGCCAGTGCATTTGGCCGCCGACGGCGGTTCCCGGCCGCAGAACTGTTCGCCGTTGCGCAGCAGGCTGGATTTCGGACACACCGTGGCATAATCGTGCAGAAACAAGCGAACCGGGAGGGGCATCTGGCACAGAAATCGCCGAACGCGGTCCAGGTTCAGGTTCCGCAAGTTGTGAAGTTGAATCTCCACGGGCCGCTTGCCCGCCCGCCCCCAGGCGACGATCAGGTTTTCTAGCGCTATTTCGTCATAGAATCCCGCCACGGCCCCGTCGACCGTCACGCCCCAGTAACCGGACAGATGGCGGTCCAGCCAGCGGCTGCGGCGGGTGGTAAAGGGAAACAGGCAGACCGCTGAAAATCCCCCCTTGTCCAGCAGCTGCGTCTCCTCGCGCATGTAGCGCTCCAGCCCCCCCAGCGCACGGCGGTAATCGGCATAGGTGAGGAGCAGCACGTACCGGTCATGCCGCATCCTTTGGATGAGCGACCTAGGCATCGGATGGCACGGGCTCCGATCCAGCGCGGGCCGCCGGCGCCTTCGGAATGTCCATGTCCCAGGCCCGCCCAATCAGCATCCACAAGGGAAAGGCCACCACGGCGATGGTGGCGGTGGGCACAATGACCGTCGTGAACGCAAGGAAAATCACGCAACAACTCAAGCTCAGCAACAAGCCGGTGAGGGGATATTGCAGCGGCAGGCGGGAAGACCGGTGGAAAAGTTTCACCGCTACCCAGGCCAGGAAGGAATAATATGTGGCTGCGCCCAGCCAGCCGAACTCGCCCATCAACGTGAAAAAATCCGAGGTCGGCGTGCCCAGAATGGATCCGCCGGAACCGCTGCCAGTGTTCCGATGGATCAGTTCTGCGCGCCGCAACGCCATCATTTCCGGAATGATGTACCGCCGGGCCAGGGGCGCCTTGGCTGCCGTCGCCTGGCTCGAACCGAACCGGCCCGGCCCGGCTCCCAGCAGGGGATATGGCACCAGATGGGGGAAATCCGCCGTGACCGCGTAAAAGATATCGCCTTTGGGCGTGTCCTGCGCGCGCATCAAGAGACGGCCGATTTCCCCCGCCCCAATGGTCATGCGCATGTAGATGCCGGCGAAGACCATGATGATGGCGCCTCCCAGCACCAGGCTGGTCCGGAGCCGAAGGGGGAAATGAGGATGAAACAGGAAGGGCAGCGCCGCCAGCGGGAACAACAGCAAGGCATGCTTGGTATCCGTCATGAATATCAGGTTGTAGCTGGCGATGATCAGGCATAGGACGACCGCCCAGCGCTTCCGTCGGGAGGCCAGATGACCGACGCTGACCCACCAGCCGGCAATCAGAAGCAGCGCAAACACGCATAGATAGCCGACGATATGGGCACTGCCGAATCCCTCAGGGCCGAACACACCGCCGCTGTGATCGGGGTGGTACTTTGGCCACGGCCCCTTTTGCCACAATACGTTATAGAAGAACTGCATGGTGGCATACAGGATGTAAATCCACTCCCACCGGAGAAGCTGGTGTTCATTTTCAAACGTACAGGTCAAGCGGCAGAAGTACCAGAGAATATAGGACTTCAGCATGATGAGCGTGACCTGCATGGAGGTAAAAGCCGATGGCTTGCCATTCACGTACCAGCTCAATGCGGCAATCAGACAGAAGGCCGCCGGGAAAATCGTGGCCCCATCCAGCTTGCGCCGCTGGATCCAGTTCATGACGATCACGGCAATAAACGGCAGGAAGAACAATTCATCGACGAATCCCGGCAGGGGCAGGCCCAGGAGGCCCAGCAGCCGGTTGCCGGGCATCAGCATGAAGTAGAACATCATGAAGGCCAGCAGCCCCCGGGGCCGGTCCAGCAGCAGCACCCCCGCGCTGAACACAATCACCAGAAAGGCCCAGCTCAAGGGGGGCGGAATGCCGAACAGACCCGCGATGAAGAACATCACCGTCAGGCCGATCGCAAAACCCGCCACGGCCAACCACCCTATCCACCGATAGACCGGGAACTGGTAGGACGTTTTCCGAAGGGCCGGCGCCTTTACCGCTGCCATGCTGCTGTCCATGAATCCGGCGGGCACTATGCCGTCCCCCCCGGCAAAAGACAAACCGTTTTCCACCCTGGCCCATCCCGGCACGCGGGAAACACGGTCCGGTTCAGGCAAAGGAGGACAAGGAAAACGGGCACACCGCCAGAAGCGGTTCCAGATTCAATTGCGCCGGCACCCAGTCCTTCCGGCAAGCCCACAGTTCTTCCGGGGGGGTCGCTTCTCTCACCTGGAAAGGCCGAACGCCTGGCTTGCCGATGGAGGCGTAGAAATCGCGGAACTTGAAATCCCATCCGGGAATTGATGGTCCAAATTCCACCCACACGGCCGGGATGCCATAGGCTTCGGCAACGATCAACCCGTGCAGCGAGGATGACACGATCAAATCGCAACTGGTGATCTCATCGATGACCCGGCGCCAATCCTCGTATCCGCGCACGGCAATGGACTTCATTGCCGACCCGGCCGCCAGCCGTCGGAGCGCGGGGGGGATTTTTTCCACGTCCGAATAATGCGGGACCAGACCGATCCGCCAATGGCCGCAGGGAACCGGTTGATAAAACCGCGGCAGAAGCAGCGCAGGATCGCCATAGACGGCCGGACAGTCCGCCCCCTGCCGAAGGAGCCAATCCCGGGTCAGCGGACCCCGGACCGCCAAGATCCGGCGCGGGCGCGCAAGCAGTTCCAAGCCCTGGCAATCATTGATCAGACCGGCGCCCCAGACGACGGTAGCCGTCAGGGGCCATGACGCAATCGTGCTGCCGATACACATGTAGTTCTCCCGGCCGGCCAAGCGCAATAGCCAGCTGCCGAGAAAGGGAACCACCCGCTTGCCGGTCGCCGCCTCCAGGAAAAAGATGTTGAGGTCATCCCCCCAATTCTGACGATTCCGTGTTCCGCAGGTCTGCATCGGAAGACAGCCATCCGGCTTTCGGAAACACGCCGCCAGGCCCGCCAGTTCGCGGGGAATCCGGCCCAGTTCGAACTTAACCAGCCGGGCAATCCGCCAGGCGGCGCGGCCAGCCGGTGTCCGGCATAGCCGGTCTTTCAGGCGAGCTTTCATGCCCCCAGTCCGTCAGGTTTGAACATTCTCCGCGTCATCCGGACCAGCCCCTGCCGCTCGGTGGACCTCAGTCCACCGAGCCAGGCGCTGCCGGCCGCCCAGACCGCGGTCCAGGCCGCTGAAACGATCCAGGACCCAGGCCCGAAATGTTGAATCGCACCGGCGCCGGCGGCCGCCAGCAGCAGCACCACCGCCGCAGGCACCAGTACCGCCCGGGCATACGTGTAAACAGGGATATGCGCTTTCCCGCAAAAATAAAGGATGCGCCAACCCAAGGCAGCCAGGTTGACGGCCGCCCGCAGGGCGAGAACCCAGGCAGGACTGGCACCCAGGCGCAACGCGGCATAGGCCAGGGGCAGATTGCTCAACAGCAGCAGACTGACCACGATCTGGTAGAATCGGATGTTCCCGAAGGCCTGCGCGGACATCCAAAGCGGGCCGGCCAAGGCATCCGTGAGAGCCGAGACCATGATCAACTGCAGAAAGACCGGGGCATATGGCGGCACCGTGCCCAACCAGGCCTGCAGTACGGGCCGGGCATGGAGGGCGATGGGCAGGGCAATCAACAGCAACAGGTAAAAGGAGAATTTGGAGGCCCGGAAAACCAGCGGGAGAAAATGCTCGCGCTCGTCGCGGGCACATAGCTGGACGATCTGGGGATTGAATGCCGTTTGGAAATTGACCACTAATTGATATACAGCCGTGCTCACCTGGCTGGCGATCCCCATGGCCGCGTTCACCGCCACGCCGCAAAACAGATTGATCAACAGGTTGAGGCCTTGCACGTTGCCCATGTTGGCCAGATTGCCCAGCAAACTCCACCCGGAGAATCCGAGAATGGCCCGCAGGAGGGCGCCGTCCTTCTCCGGGCGGTACCGGGTCGTTTCACACTGCCACCGGCAGTACGCATAATAGACGGCCCAAACCACAGCCGTGACACCGAAGATCAACAGGGCATAGAGGACCAGGGCATCTCCCGCCGCGAGCAACAGCGCATAGGCCACCCCCAGGCGCAGGCCCGCCTCGACCAGGCTGGTGTAAGCGTAGAAGGACATGCGCTCGTACGCGAGGATGGTGGCGTTGTAGGGCACCCGGACAATCCCGACCACAGTCGTGAGGATGGACAGCTGGTAAACCCAGTTCGCCGCCTCCAGGCGGCCGGCCGGAATCACCATTTTCGTTTTCAGGAACCACAGGCCTGCCGTTTCCGCCAGCAGAACCACCAGGAACGCCACCCCGAAATGCGCGGAAAGACTGGCGCTGAACACCCGCGCCATCTGTTGGAAATTGCGGCGTCCCAGTTCAAAATTCAGAAAACGCTGGGTGGCGCTCGACAGGGCAACGTTCAGGAAGGTAAACAGCACCACCAGCCCGCCGACCACGCTATAGATGCCGTAATCCTCCACCCCCAGCGCATTCAGGACGATACGCGAAGTGAACAGGGTCACCAGCATGGTGATCCCCGTGCGGAAATAGAGCAGGAGCGTGTTGCGGGCGATCCGGCGGTTGTTCTCGGACGGCGTGCTCATGGGTGCGGACGGGCTTCCACATGCCCCGCCCAGCCCCGGGGCGCGCGGGCGGGAGGAAAGGGCGGATCGAAGTCGGGCCAAGCCGGGGCCTCCGCGCAGATCCGCCAGCGCATCTCGTCGCAGGCATGGCGCAGCAGCGGGATCTTGGCGGCGTCGAAGCCGAGCAGGCGGGCGCCGAGGAAATCCCCGACGGCCGGATTGCGGACAGCAAAGACGGCTCCGGTCAGGAGCGGGTCAGGCGCCAGCGGCCCCTCGCCCTGGCCGGCGACGATCGCGTCCACGATGGAGATTTCCTCGCGCCGGGGCGTTTCCTGCATCCGCCCCTGCCGGTCGGCATAGAGCAAGGCCCGGTTCAGGTCGAGGCAGGTGCGCCAGATGGTGTCGTTCCCATGCCAGCTCCCCTCGATCTGGGCAGTGGAATCGCGGCGCCGCCGCTGCACCATCTGCCGCCACGCCACCCGCTCGAACAGCCGGTACAGCCGCGGGCAACCCCGCAAATGGCCGTTGGCGAAATCCAGCAGATGCTCCGCCAGCGACAGCTTCCAATGGGCATGGGCGTAATCATCGCCCGTCCCGCGGTCCGCCGCGCCCTTGCGATGGTGCGGCAGGAATTCCTTGTTGCCGTTGATCCCGATCAGGTTTTTCAGGCAGCAGGTGATACCCGTTTTTTTATGCGCCTTGAGCTTGGGCACGTTCACGACCAGATCGGCCTCCAGAATCTCGCGGGCGATCAAATAGCGGTGCCGCCCCGGCCGGTGATGGGGCCGCATTTTCCGCGGATCGTAGACCGTCACCCGGAATTTCTTCCAGTCCCTGGAGATCGGCTCCAGCAAGCTGTCCGGTCCCAGATCAACCAGAACATAGTGCGGCGCAGGCCGCAATTCCTCGACCACGCGCTTGAGGCCGCCGTTGTCCCGCATCACTGTCCGGCGGAAGTCTTCGACCGCCAGGGGCAGACCGCGCTCCTGGAATTCCCTGATGACCGCGCGCAATCCGCCGAAATCCAAAAGCTGCCGGAAATCGCATCCCTGCAATGGAGCGTCGCCCAGCACGACTTGAGAGGGTTGGGTCAAGAATACATATTCCAGCACCGCTCGCAGCACGGACGGGTGGGTGATCATGCAATCCATGCCCCCTGCCCCCTCGTTGCGATGCAGCACCCAGTTGGGCTTGACCACGATTCGGCCGCCCGGCTTCACCAGATCGCCCAGCGGATTCCATTGCGGCGTGCCGAAGCGTCCCGCATCCAGCCCCAGGTCCCGCAGCGCGCCGCGCACAAGGGCGAATACTGGATTGGGGACGGAGCCAACGGGCAGGTCCGGAAATTCCGGAAAACCCTCGTCCGGAGCAAACGGTGCGGCCCCGAGCAGAGGATATACGGCCGGCCCGTTCAGCCGGCGCAGCCCCCATGCCGCGGAATGGATCATCGTCTCCAAAGCCTGTCCTTTGACACCTGACATCTGGCTTCTGACCTCTGACTACCGCATCCAAGCATACTGCAAGGCCGACAGGATAAAAAGCGCGGCGGTTTCGACGCGCAGGACGATCGGGCCGAACGTGACGGGCTGTACGCCGGCGGAGAGCATCGCCTCGACCTCGGCGGGGCTGAAATCGCCTTCAGGGCCGATGAACATGGCCACCTGCGGGCAGTTTTCGTTGCGCAGACGGCCGAAGAGTTCCGGCAGGGGCACGGCGTCCGCCTGCAGAGCGCCAAAACAGGCCGCTCCCGGAACGCCCGCCAGGGCGGCCAGAATCTCCGGCAGTGTCCGCGCCGGCAAGATGCGCGGCAGCCACGGATTCCCGCTCTGCTTGCAGGCGGAGAGCGCGATGGCCTGCCATCGCGCTGCTTTCCGGCCGGCATCGCCGGGCCGGATCTGGACCACCGCATGATCGGTCTGCAGCGGCCAGATGTCATGCACCCCCAGTTCGACGGCCTTCTGGATCAACCAATCCATCTGCTGTTCGCGAACCAGGGCCTGGATCAAAATCCGGCGCGGAACGAATGGCGCCACCGCAAGGCGCGACAGGATCCGGATGGTCGTCCGGCTTTTGTGAGGCGCCACCACCTCGGCCTCGCCTGCGGTCCCTTTCCCGTCCAAGACACCGATGCGGTCGCCCGTCCGGGCGCGCCGCACGGCGGCCAGGTGTTTCGATTCGGCCTCGTCCAGTTCCACCGGGCCGTCGCGCCACCGTTCGGCCGGCAAATAGCATCGAATCATGGAACCATTCCTCCGGAAAACGACAGCGGCACGTTCGCGTCCGCGAACGTGCCGTGCGCCTGGCCGGTCTTCATCCCGACCGTCTCGGCACTTCCTAGAACAGGAATTTCGCGCCGAGGCGAAGATAGGCGCCGCGGAACGAGGTGTCACGCGTGGACCGGCCGGCGTACTCCGTGTCGGCCTTCATGACGTCGGTTTGATAGCCGATGCCGCCGAGCACATAGAGGTTTTCCCCCACCATGTACTCGTAATCGGCGCCGATGTTCCACAACAGGGCGTTGTCAATGTCCACGTCCTGTCGGCGCTGCACGCCTTCCTCGGAATTGAAGACGCTGACGCTGGAGTCCACGAACACGTACTGCAGACCGGTCTCGACCACCAGGTTCCAGTTGTCCCAGTCGATCACATTGAAGCACACCGAGGCTCCGAGGGGGATCAGGAGCGCATCGCCGTCGTAGTCCTGCAGCGCGCGGTATTTGTAGGCGTTGGATCCGTCATCCACCTGCCACTGGGCCAGGCCCAGGCTGACCCCCACGCCCCACGGAAAGCTGAACCATTCCCGATAGGAAACGACTGCGCCGAACGCGTTTTCGAACAGATCGAAATCCCCGTCGCCGGGGAACCAGTACTGGCCCTGCACGGTCAATTCGCCGGGATCCTCGCTGATCATGCCGCCGAATGCCGCCCCCGCGCCCACCAGGGCCGCGCACACCATCAAAATTGCCTTCTTCATCATTTACCCTCTCTCCTTTGCAGGTTTCGGAACGCAGGAAATCTACCCCATCCGGCCCGGTCTTGTAAAGTGCGCGGAAGAAGACGGCTACCGGACGGTTCCGACGCGGATCTTGAGGTCCTGGCGCCGTTCGAGGCGCTCCTTGGCGCCGTCCTTGATCCAGAGGATGCGGTCGGAGGTGGCCAGCATCTTGTGGTCGTGGGTGGCGGAGATGACGGTGACGCCGAGTTCGCGGGAGAGTTCGGCGAGGAGGTTGATGATTTCCTCGCCGGTGTGCAGATCCAGGTTGCCGGTCGGTTCGTCGGCGAGGACGATGGCGGGTTCGTTGGCGAGGGCGCGGGCGATGGCGACGCGCTGCTGCTGGCCGCCGGAGAGTTCGTCCGGGCGGTGGTGCAGCCGCTCGCCCAGCCCCACCCGCTCCAGGATTTGCCGGGCGCGGGCCTCGGCGCGGTCTTGCTCCCAGCCGTTGAAAATGAGCGGCATGGCGACATTGGCCACGGCATGGTAGGCGGGCAGCAGGTTGAACTGCTGGAAGATGTAGCCGATGTGCTTGCCTCGGAAGTAGGCCAGTTCGCGGCTGGTCAGCCGGTTGAGCACAACGCCGGCAACCTTGACGGTGCCGGACGTGGGCCGGTCCAGCGCACCGATCATGTTGAACAAGGTGCTCTTGCCGGAACCGGAGGGGCCCATGATCGACAGATATTCCCCTTGAAAGATGTCGAGTTCCATGTCGCGCAGGGCATGGACCTGGAGCTTGCCAAGGTCGAAGACCTTGTTGACGCCGCGGATTTCAATGAGGGATTCAGCCATGGGGGGCCTCCCGTATCGCGCAGCCACGCCTTCCCCCGACGAGGGCGTCGGGGGCCCCAAAGAGCAGATTCTTTCGGCTGTTTGGAGCCGGGACGCCTCCGTCCCGGTCCTCTTTGGCGGCTATAAAATAGATGAACATACTCAAAACGGTAATGGGATGGCGGCCTTGCTCAGGAAGGTGATGCCGACGCCGACCGTGGTGATGAGGCCCATCCCGCAGGCGAATCCAGCGCTGACGACGGGGATGTATTGCCGCCAGCGCAGCCCGAGCTTGCGCTTGAAGTAGTAGCGCCCGATCAAGGCGCCGATGAACTGGGGAATGACGGAGTGCGGGGTGGTCTGGCCGATGCCGCGAACCACCCCGTAGGTGAGCATGATCGGCGCGCCCAGAATGGACATCACCCCGAACAGCAGCCCGCCAAAGAGGGTGCCGGACAGGATGTAGACGAAGCGGAATGCATCCTCGAAAATGGAGTATTCTCCAAGGGTGGAGGAGAACATGATGCAGGCGTTTTCGGCATGCAGCTTCCACATCTGGTCGGCAAAGGGATAGACCGCCGAGGGCACTTCGTTGAGCCCCCAGATGAAGTTCATGAAGAAGATGGAGCTGACGAGGATGATGGGCAGCAGGATGACCTGCGTCTTCCAGATGCTGGTGAAGCGGGTGCCGGTCAGTTCGCATTGCTTGTAGAACACGCACATCTGGCCGTAGTTGGCCATGGGAATGGGCAGGAACCAGACGGCCACGCCCTGGAAGCCGCTGAGAATCAGGGAGGCTTCGCGGATGAAGGGAACTTCGACGACCTGCCCCACCATGCCTTCCAGCCGCGCGGTGACATAACTGATCAGGGGGGTGTAGACGAAGCCCAGAAAGAACAGCACGGCCATCACGCCGCGATGCCAGTCAATCAGCCAGCCGGATACGCCGATGTAGGTGATGGTGACCAGGAAATAAACCGCGACAATCAGCCACGTCCGGATGTCGCCCCGCCCCTCGGGCACGGCCGCCAGGGAGGAATGCGGCAGGGCGGCAGACGCCTGCCGCGCCTGGCGCCGGGACCCGCGCAGGCTCCGCGCCACCTGGACAAAGCCGCCCAGGGCCACCGCGATGGCAATGCCGATCTGGAAACTGAAGTAAAAGTCGATGTTGTTGAGGTAGAGGGTGCTGATGGTGCTCTCGCCGGGGGTCCAGCTTTTCAGAAGGCCGACGTGGTAGAGCACGGGATTGAGAATAAAACTGGAAAGGAGGCCCACAAAGGCGCCCACCATCGCGAAAAACGGCAGGACCATGCCGAAAATGATGTTCCCGAAGTCCCAGGAGATGCCCGTGGCGACGGCGGGCAGGTAGTTGCCGGTCTTCGGGGTGAAATCGGAGAACGGAATCTGGAAGACCGTGATGGGATTGCCGGTGAGCGCGCCGGTCAGCGTCGGCAGCAGGAGATAGACGGCGCCAAAGGCCAGCCCGAGGGCGCTGCCGATCGAGAAAACCCGCCAGCGCCACTTGGATTCGGCCTGGTCGAGATTCTTCTCCTCGGCATCCTCGGCCAGGGCCATGACGCCCTGCGCGCCGATGGGCGCCATCGGGAAGGGCAGTTTCTCGACGTCGTTGGCCACGCGGAACAAGCCGTAGCCGAGGATGGTGCTGGAGAGCTGCCCGAAGAAGGTGCCGAAGATCACCATGCCGACGACAGGCAGCCAGTCGAGATGGAAAAAGGTCCGCAGATTGTAGGAATGGGAGGTGATGTCGGGGGCGAACCAGCGAGGCAGGTCGGCGGCGATGCCGGTGGCGATGGCGGCATCGCTGCGCACGAAGAACTGGTTCCAGAGCAGGCCGCCGAACGGCAGGCCCATGGCGGAACCGGCCATGAAGAAAAGGACGAAGATCTCGGCGCGCTTGAGGGTCTTCTGCGCGCGCTTGGCGACTTCGATGAACAGGATGACGGTGACCCACTGGGAGGCGGAACCGATGCTGTCCACGCCGGCGAGCAGGCCCATGTAGATGGCGCCGGGTACCATCAGCAGGGCCACAAAGATGGCTCCCAGCAGCGAAGTCCAGTTGAACCCGTCCTCGAAGGTCGCGGGCACCTCCATGACCTGCCGGAATTCCTCCAGCTCTTTGTCTATTTTGTGCTCAGACATGGTTCTGCTTCAGGTGAACAAGGGTTTGTTGCCGGTAGTGCTCCATGGCGTCCTTGGGAATCGAACGCCACAGCAGGAACTGGGTGCGCAGGTTGTGGAACAAATTGCGGTTCAAGCGGATCCAATCGCCCGGCTGGCCGGACTTGCGCTCGAGCCGGATCCGCACCTCGTCGATGCCCGGAATTTCGCTGGGGGCGCTGCGCAGGTCAAAGAGTTCGGTGACGCCGAGGTCGAAGGGCGCCAGGGCCAGATAGGCCTGGAGGCCGAGGGCGCCGTCCGGATGGCGGACCATGCGGGTGTTGCGGGCCATGAAGGCGCCGAGGCCGGTGTCGCTGAAATGGTCGAAGTGCTCCTTGAGAAAGCTGACAACCCCGGTCAGGTCGTAGGCCGACACCGTGAACGGAAAAACCACCTCATGGACATCGCCCTGGGGCGGCGGGGGCCGCCAACTGCGCAGCAGGCCGGGATTGGCGCTCTTGGAGGCCTGGATGGCCGGATAGATCGCGGAGACGAGCACGGTGGCCATCACGATTAGGATGGTCACGATGGCGTTGGTGGAGGAGTAGTTGATTTCCGGAACCTGGACCAGGCCGTAGGCGGCAAGGATCGTCAGGATTTTCATGGAGCCCTGCGCGAGGAGATAGCCCCCCATGCCGCCCAGCACGGAATAGACCATGGCCTCGGAAAAGAACAGGCTGGCAACATGCGGCGGGGCGAGACCGAGGGCGCTGAACGTGTAGATTTCCTTTTCGCGGTCGGCCACGGAGCCGAGCATGGTGCCGAAGATGACCAGCGCGCCCAGCAGGACGGGAAAGAGCAGATCCCCCGCCCCGCTGGCGGCCACCACCGTCCCGAGGATGTGGCGGTAGACCCCGTCCTGCCGGGTGGCCATGATCGGCGTGCGGTCCATCATGCGCGCGTATTCCTCGGCGATGCGCGCGGCCGCGGCGGAATCCGCGGTATAGAGATGGACCACGCTGACCTTGCCGCCGGCCCGGGCGCAGTTCTCGTCGGACATCACCACCACCGAGTCGGTGGGCAGGTTGGCCCAGTTGACCTGCTGGGTCAGGAGATCGTCAGCGGCGCCGGTGCTCTTGACGCCGGTTTCCTGCATCTGGGCGTAGTCGATCGGGATGATGCTGGTGTTGTCCATGTCCACCAGCGCGGTGAAGCGCGTGGCGTCCACCAGCGGCCCGACTTCCAGCGGGATGCCCTTGACCAGCACGCGGTCGCCGGGTTTCACGCCCAGCAATTCGGCCACGGCCTCGGTCAGGAAGACCCGGTCGCGGATCGCCTCGGGATCCTCGATCTGCAGCAACGCGCGCAGGTCGGCGCGGTGGCGCAGCTCGCGCGGATCGATGCCGAGGATGCCCTTGACGGTGACCGGATTGGAACCGTCGGCCAGGGCGGCGACAAAGTCGGGGTCCTTGGGAAATTCGGGGCAGACCCAGTGGCGGGTGGCGACATCGGCCTGCCCGTCCCAGCGGGCGCGGATCAGATCCACGTAATCGGGGTTGAGGGTGCCCCAGGAAGGCGGATGGTAGAGCACGCCGGCATAGTCCGGCGACGGCGCGGCAAAGAGCCGCACGATGCCCCGGCGGGTGTCGAAGGAGGCGAAGACCAGGATGGTGAAGGTGAGCAGGACGATGGTGATGGCGGTGAGCGCGGTGCGCAGCGGCCGGCGGCGCATCGTCGAGATGCCCATGCTCATGGCGGCCATGACGGTGTTGAAGCGCGAGATGTCGGCCACGTGGACCGTGTTGGTCATGCCCTGCAGCAGCTTCAGTTCCGTCTCGAACTTCTGCATGAGGATGAAGATGACCAGGCACGAGAGCACCACGACGGTGAACCCGAGGAAGATGATGATGGGGGTCTGGGCCACGGCGAAGGCCGGATGCGACAGATAGAGGACCGCGAAGGTGGCCAGGAAGAACGCGGCAAACCACACCACCTGTTTGTAGATGATGGTCGAGCCGATCAGCAGGCGTTCCAGGGCAAAGGCAAAGGGGATGCACAACGCCAGCAGGATCAGGACCGCGGCCACGAGATCATCCATGGTCGTCCGGCTGGTTTCATAGACCGGCTGGGCGGACAGGAGACCGGCGGCGGCCAGCGACTCGGCGTGCAGCGCGCGGTCGGATTCCCCGGCGGCCCTGATCAGGTCCTGGACCCGGCCATGGAGTTCCTCGTTGGAGCTGTTGACGATGTCCTTGGAGCGCAGCAGCGCCAGGCGCGCCTCGTTCAACCGCCACAGGTCCCCCGCCCCCTGGAAGGCCGGACGAATGCCCAGCCAGTTGCCGTCGATGGGAAATCCCCGGCCCAGGGAGGCGCGCATCGCGTCGGCCGCGGGTCCGGTGTCCGCATTGTTCAGCCCCACGGCGGAGCGCACGTTGAAAATTTTGGCGTGGCTGACTTTCTCTTCGAGGAAGAAAGTCACCACGCCGTCCTCGGTGCGGACGAAGCCGCGCTCGGAGGTGTCGCGGCCGAGATTGGCGTTGCCGATGGCATCGAAAACAAAGGCCTGGTCGGGCCAGAAGGCCGGAGACATCAGGTAGAAGCCGGGATGCACGCGCAGCATGTTCAGGCGGGTGCGCAGGGTCTGGCGCGAGGGCATGTCCGAGACTTCGACAATGGTGCCGCGCTCATCGAAGCGGGCGGCGAAGGCCACCGGTTGGGCAGAGTCTTCCTTGGGCAGTCCGCCCAGGGCATAGGTGCCGTTCTGGTCGGTCATCGCCAGCAAAAACGGGTCGAAGGCGGGAAATTTGTTGTGGGGCCAGAAAACGCGGTTCCAGGGATCTTCCAGGCTGGCCATGACGACCGCCCCGGGCACCGGCAGGTTGGGAATCGAGCTGCCGCGATGCCGGCCCATGGTCATGGCGCCTTCGGCGGTGTCGTTGCGGAACCGCGGATGGATGTACGAATAGTCTGCCGGGATCACGCGGCGCAGCGAGAGACCCCGCTGATCGGCCACGGCATCAATGTCGCCCACCTGTGTTTCCTGGTCGCCGACAGCCGCCAGGATCCGGGCGATCTCCTCGATGTTGCGCGCCAGGCCGGCCAGATCGAGCCGATCCAGGGTATCGGCGGGGGTGCCCTCGCGCGGCAGGGTTTCGTGCGTAGTGCCCAGCACGATGTTGTAGATGCCGTAGCGGCCGGCCACCTCGCCGCCATGGATCAGGCCGTTGGCCGCCCACAGCAGGCGCGGCTGGGCCAAGGTGGAATCCACGCTGGCCACCTCGAAGAATTCGGGGGGATTCCCGTTGAGCGCCAGGCGGTTGTAGGCCCGCAGAAAACTCTGCTGCACGCGTCCATAGAGGCCGGGATGATCCTTGTCGCGGTTGCGGATCTCCGAATCGCCGCCAATCAGAACGGCCCAGCGCGAGGTGCTGTCGCCCAGCAGCAAAGAGGCATGCAGCGTAATCCAACGCCGGCCGAGCAGGTCGTGCAGCGCGGCGGCCGACTCCAGCATGCGCTGTTCATTTTTCAGTTCCGCCTGCCGCAATCCGATGTCGCGACGGACCGCGGCCAACACCTCGTCGAGCAGGTCCTGCAAACCGGAGCCGACGGATTGACCCCGGCTGAGGGCGCGGCGAAGTTCATTCCAACGGTCGAATTCCGCCTGCAGGACGCCGATTTGCCCGTCCACGGCGGCGACGGCGGCTTCCCCGACCGGCTCGGATGCGGTGGCCAGGCGGTTGGCCTCCTGACGCAGATCCATCAGCCGGCTGCGCCGTTCGAGGGCCATGTCGCGCGTCCGGTTGCGAATGCGTTCCGACAGGCGGCGCCCGCCGGCCTCGCTCAAATGCGCGAGCGGATCGGGCCGGGCCATGATCCGGGCGATCTGTTCAAGGAAGCGGGTTTCCTCCCGCCACGTCACGGTGCGAGCCTTCAGCGTGGCCTCGCGATGGCGGTCATGGGATTCCAGCGCCCAATAGAAGTTCACCACGCCGGCATGCGACCGCGCCTGGTTGTCAAAAAACGCCAGAACGATGTGACGGCGCGGCCGATGGGCCTGAAAAATCTCCGCCAGACGCAGAAGACCGGCGCAGTTGGCAGCGGCACGCGCACCCGGCGCCAGCCGCGGGAATTCCCCGAAGGTATCGAGATGGGCGCCAAGGACGATGGCCTCCTCAAGGCCCAGTTCGAACGTCGGGTCGGTGCCCGGCAGGAAGGCGATGACATTCCGGCCGGTCGTCCGCCGCCACGTGATTTCGGAATGAATGGTCGCGCGCTGTCCGATCGGCAGGTCCGCGCGCGTCCCGGCAAAAAAGAAGCGCGGCAGGTTGGCGGAGGCGCGCACATAATGGTGGTTCTGGGAATCGGCGGCCGCCGCGTCCACAAAGACGACGGCGCGCGCGCCGAGACGAAAGGCCTTGAGCCACTGCGTGCCGGCGTTGTAGTCCATGACCACGATGCGATCGCGGACCGCACCGGCGTTCAGGCGGTCATCGGAGCCATCGCCAAGATCCACCAGTTCGCCGACGATGCCCTCCGGCGGGGAGACGGGCGGCTGGACGGCATTGGGCCGGCCGGGCACCAGCGGCAGCACGCGGCCGTCCGCCACCAGTTCGCAGCGCCTGACCTCGGTCTGCAGTGACGGAAATTCCTGCACGACGATGTTGGTGATGCCGATTTCGCGCAGCCGCTGTTCCACGTGGCGCGCCGCCGCGGTATATTCTTCGGTGCCGCTCAGGCGGTGCGGCGCGCGCAGCAACGCTTCGGTGTCGGCGCGGATGTCCGCTTGCGCGGGAACAGCCATGCACATGGTCAGGGCGGACAGCGCGGCGGCGAACCGATGTTTGCTCCCCCACCCCGCAAGGGGGCGGGGCCCGCAGAAGACCCCGCAGCCTTGATTCTCCGCCCCCCCACGGCCTTGCGCCGTGGGAGGCAAAGGTCGGATGAATCGGCGGAACCCGCGAAACCCCATTCGAATGGAAGCAAGCCTATTCAATGTGGCCGACCTCCACTTCCACTTCGTCGCGCCGCGCGATACGCTCGATGCCGCCGTCGCGGATCCACATCAGCCGGTCGCAGATGTTCATCATGCGGTGGTCATGCGTGGCGCAGATGGTGGTCACGCCCCGCTCCTTGTTGAGCCGCTGGAGGATCGCAAGGATTTCATCGCCGGTCTGGTGGTCCAGGTTGGCGGTGGGTTCGTCGCACAGCAGGATGCCGGGCTCGTTCGCCAGTGACCGGGCGATGGCCACGCGCTGCTGCTGGCCGCCGGACATCTCGATGGGCCGGTGGAACCAGCGGTCCTTCAAACCGACAAGATCGAGCAGTGCCATGCCGCGCTTGCGGGCCTCGTCCCCGGAGACGCCGCCGAAGGCCATGGGAGTGGTGACGTTCTCCAGGGCGGTCATGTACTGGATCAGGTTGTAGGACTGGAAAATATAGCCGATCTTGCGGCAGCGCAGAAAGGCAAGTTCCTCGGCGGTGAGCTGGGCCACGTCCACCTCGTCGATGAACACGCGTCCCCGGCTCGGGCTGTCGAGCGCGCCGATCATGTTGAAGAACGTGCTCTTGCCCGAACCCGAGGGACCCATCACGGTGATGAATTCCCCGGTGTAGATCTCGACATCCACGCTGCGCAGGGCGTAGATAGTCTCGGTGCCCCGGTGATAGATCTTTTGCATGCCGACCGTGCGAATGATGACGCGCTCGGACACGGTTTCCGGTGCGGCCGGCGGCGGGCTGGAGGGGCGGGGGCTCATCATTCGATCCGCATGGCCTCCATCGGCGCTAGGCGCGCCGCGCGCAAGGAGGGATAGACGGCGGAGACCGCGGCCAGCACCATGCCGAGCGCGATGGAAATGGCGCCGGCCGCGGCGACGTCGCCCCAGGGAAAGGCCTGCGCCAGCAAGGTCCGGAAGGTCACGGCCATGCGCGCGCCCGCAAGCAGGAACCCGGCCACGGCGCCACCGAGCCCGCCGGCCAGCCCCAGCAGGGCGGCCTCGATCAGGAACATCGCCATGATGAAGGCATCCAGCGCACCCAGGCATTTCAGCGTGGCGATCTCGCGGAAGCGCTCGGTCACCGACATCAGCATGGCGTTGGCGATGCCCACCGCGCAGACCAGCATGGAAACCAGCGCCAGCCAGGTCATGCGCATGCCGATGCCCAGCAGGCCGCCGCCGGCATCCTGGGTCTGCTGCTCGGCGACTGCCAGCAGACGCGCATGGGCCTGGTGGCGGGCCAGGCCGGTCAGGGTCTCGGCCTGCAAATCACCGGTGTCCATGTGGTTGGCGCGCATGATCTCCAGGAACCACGCGGCCCGCTCCTGCCGGCGCAGGAGGGTCCAGATCATCTGCATGGTCACGTCGCCGGGCAGCACGTCCCGCAACGCCGCCACCTCCTGGCGCACGCCCGGATTGTTGATGGTGCCTTCGATCCGCAGTACATGTTCCAGGCGGGCAACCTCGACCGCCAGCCCGGAGGCTTCCTCTGGCGACAGCATGAATCCGGCCGCGCGCAGAACGTCGCCAAAGGGCCCGTCCGCGTTGCGCAGGGCAGTCACCAGGGGCGTTTGGCCCAGATGGCTCCGGATCGAGGCGATGGCCGCCGTTTGCCCCTGGCGGATTTCGTCCAACTGTTGCCGCAATACCCCCCAGTCGGCCAGGAACGCCTGGAATTCCTCCTGGGAGACCGGGAAGCGAAGGGTTTTCATGTCGGCAAGCCCCGCCGTGAACTGGGCCCACGCCCGTTCGTCCTGCAGGCGGTCAAAAATGCCCACCGCTTCCGCGGGGCCGACCAGTACTCGGCGCCGGCCGTAGTCCAGCGTGGCAAAAAACTGCAGGATCCGGTGCGCCTCGGCGGCCTGCCGGCGCAACGGAATCATGGCCGCATCGTCGCAGCCGCCCAGGCGCGCCAGTTCGCGCAGGTCATCCGGATCCGGCGGTTCGGCGGCAAGCCGGGCCAGGATCTCTTCGTATGGGCGGGCCATGGAGAGCCGCGCGATCCAGCGGTCCACCCGGTGCAGACTGGCAATCTGGTCGCGGACCGAAGCCGCCACGGCGCGTTTGATCAGGCTTTCGGTGAGAATATTCATCAGGAACGCCATGGCCACCACGATCACGGCCACGGTGACCAGCGAGCGGAACAGGCGGTATTTCACGCCGGTCAGCGCGATCTGGAGAACGCGGCGGGGGGGCAGGACCGGCTGGTTCTGGACATCGATCGGCTTCATCGTCACCCGGGCATGATAGAAAAGGGTTTGGGAATGGTGCCGCCGGTAATCCAAAAGTAGATCAAGCTGACGATCATCGGCAGCATGCCGCCGAGCATCTCGCCGGCGATCAGGCCGAACATCAACGGCTTGCAGCGCTGGTAGACGCCGGCCCCGCCGAAGCGGGTGATGCCCACCTTGATCAGCCAGCCGACCAGGAAGGATTGCGCGAACGAATCGCCCGCATACGTGGACCACACCAGGAACATCACCGGATGCAGCGGCCAGCGGGTGAAGCGCAGGCGCATGAACGAAAAGGCCAGCACCAGCCCGGCGGCGGTCGCGAAGGCTATCAGCCCGTGGCGATGCGGCGCCATTTCCCGGAAGCGCCGCAGGCCCGTGACCTGGCCCGCCTCCTCGAGCTGCCCCTGGGCATCGAGCCGCTGCATGATGCTGATCGTCTCGTTGAACGGCCGCTTGGCCTGCTCGACCTTCCACAGCGATACATCCACGCCGCGTTCATATTGGTAATAGAGGGTCGTCGGAATGCCCACGCCCAGCCCGACCATCAGCGCGACCGCCGCAAAGAACGCCGTGCGCCCCACTTTCACCCGGCAGTCGTCGGCCAGCTTGAGCCCGTTGATCACGTAGGGCATCAGCGCTTCGCGGGTGTCGTAAAACAGGATCAAACAGAGCATGAACATCAAAAACAGCGTGCCCGGTCCCAGCGCGCGCGCACCAAATACGGCCCACAGCAGCGTGGCCGGGGTGCCGGTCACCACAATGAAGAAGAGCCCTGTTTCCGCCAGCAGCCGGCCCATGACCAGATACACCGCGGCGCATCCCAGGCCGAACAGCAGGGCGATCGGCCAGTCGAGACCCATGCGGATGGCGGCATAGGCGGCGAAGAACCCCATGCCCAGAAGGAAAAACCGGGCGCCCCACACCGCCGCCGGTTCGACCGGCTCCGCCGACGCCAGCCCGCAGGCGCGCCGGAACACGGCCACATAATACTGCCGCCCGGTGTAGAGCAGCACCAGCAGCATGCCGAAATACGCCCCCATGATCATCATGGCGTCCATCTGCAAACCGAACGGCCAGGTGCCCTGCCACCCCCCCACCCCCACCCCGTAGGTCGCAAAAATCCCCGCAATGAAAATCCAGATGAACGGGCCGATGCCCAGCGACAGCGACACCTCCTTGGGCAGGAAGTACGCCACGGCAATGACCGTGAAAAACATCGTGTATTTTTCCAGCAGCGCCCGCCCCCCGCCCTTGGCGAAGGTGTCGGAGAGTTCCGCCAGGGGGGAAAAATCGATCCCGAGGGGGATCCGGCCGAACAACACCTTCGGGAACCACAGGTTCAGGTAGTTGTAGCCATGGATGCCGATCACGGCGGCCAGGCCCAGCCAGAACAGGGGATTGCCGAACACCGGACTCGGCCGCCCGTCCTCCTCCGGCAGCAGCGATTTGGTGAAGGTCACGACGGGATACGGCAGGTGTTCGTGATCCGCCCATTGCCGGTGCACCACCACCGCCAGGGCCACCAGGGCGATCCACAGGCTCAGGATGATCGGCAGCCAGAACAGCAGCGGTTCCCGCCACGCCTTCCACGGAATTTCCCGGAAGGACAGCCGGTCCGACGCCTCTTTGAGGCCCCGCGTGTAGCCGTCCAGCACCGTGCCTTCGTCCTGCGAGATGTCCACCAGCATGCCGTCGGGCACGAGCGTCATCACTTCCTGCTGCTTCCAGCCCGGTTCCGTCCGTTCGTAGCGGTGGGGCATGATCAGCGCCGGCGTGAACAGCCGCAGCAGGTTCGACCCCGGAATGGCGCAGGACACCAGCGTCAGCACCAGCATGACCGCCAGTTCCGAACGCTTCAACGCCCCCCGGCGGGTCAACCGCCGCCAGAGCGGATGCACCAGCACCAAAAACAGAACCAAGAGGCCATAAACGCTGATGGGCATGAAATTGCCCACGAACATCGTCTGGCGCATGATCCAGTCGTTGAAATAGGTGTAGGAGCAGACAAATGCCGCTCCCAGCAGGCCCAAAATGATTGAACGCACCGTCACCCGATCAAAATCCTTGTTTGCGCTACCGGTCGGCTTCCACCGCCACCGCCAGCACGCCTCGCCGCAGAAGAGAAGAGACATACCCCGTAACAGAAACCCGGCTCTCGTGAAAGGACAATCGATGCCGCCGGGCGAATTCCATCACGAGCGCTTCAACCGGCCGGCGGCCGTCACAGGCTTTCCAGACGGAGGCCCCCAGCGAATCAAGCAGAGTCAGGCGTTCTCGCGGCGGCCGCACCAGCCAGGCCCCCAGCCCCCGCAGGACGCTGGGCTTGCGGGTCGGCACGGCCAGCGTCAGGGACCCGTCCGGATCTTCCCGCACGACGCGCGCCGCCCGATTCGGCAGCAGGACCGCCTGCAACATCGCATTCCAGGCACCCGGCGTCGATGCGGTTGTCCCGCGCGACTTCACGACGCGTTCTCCTCCGGAACGACCAGGAATCCGGGGCACGATTTCAGGACATCATCCGCGCCATGCGCCGGATGGAACCGGCGGTTTTTCTTCCCCGTGATGCAGATGGCGTGGTACAGGCGGCCGTCCCGCCGATCAAGCCAGGCCGCCGCGGCATAGGCCCCCCGCGGCAACAGCAGGCCGCGCGGACGCCATTGGCCTTCCAGCCGGTCCGCATTTCCCGTGCCGCCCTTGCCTGACTGACAGCGAACGTGGCGCACCGGTTCTCCCGTTTGCGATTCCAGCCAGTCGCGCACCGATGTCTTGAGCCATGAATCTACCATGCCATAGCGCCGGAAAATCCACCGGTCCGGTTTTTTTCGCCCGTCGAAACGCAGGCCGACCCGCGCCGGCTCCACCACGGCTTCGCCCAGGGTGAAATCCTGCGGCACCCGCAAGTCCATCCCAAATGCCCGCCAGCGCTGGAACCCGTCGGCTTCCGGCGGCACTGCCCGTACCGTCCCCAAAATGCGCGCCTCCAACCCCTCGTCCCGGCGCTCCGGATGGATGAACACGATCTCCACCAAGAGCTCGATCTCGGGCTGCCACCGTCCGAACCGCGACACCACCTCATCGCCCCGCCGTCCCGTCAACCCCGGCCAGCCCCGGCATTTGATGCGGCGGATGCCCTGCCATTCCGCCGCCAGCGAACCCTCGTAATCCTTCATCATCCGGTCAAAATCCGGCTCCCCCTTTGATCGCCGCCAGTTCAATTCAAAGCGATAGCGGTACCGGTCTGCAAACGCGCAGCGCCCCGCCTCCGGATCGCGGGAAAACTGCAAACATTCCCAATCCGGCGGCAGGGCCGCGCCAATCTGGCGCCAGATCCATTCGGTCATGCTGTCCATGTGCGCGCTCGTCGGTGCAGAAAACCACAAGCCCCCGCCCCAGGAAAGCCTTTTTGTTATTGCCGCACCCGTGCAGTCTGGTTGATGGCGGATGGCAGACAGTTGGCGCGTTGGTGGTTGGTCGTTGCCCGATCCGATTCCGCCCCGCCCCAGACGTCAGGCCGCCAAGTGGGTAGCCGTTTCGAAATCTCTGGTCTCCCGCCTTACCTCGCAGGAAAACCTGCTGCGCATTTCGCTGTTGCTCAGCATCAGGTACCAGAACGCCCGCATTTTGGCAGGAACACCAGCACCATAATGCCAAAGAGATTGCGGTTTTGACAGAAACACCAGCACCTCAACCTTGGATCCTTCAATGGATTGGGTTTTCAGGTTTGTCACCCGGAAGATCAGTAGAAACCATTCCATAACTTATTGGCTCTCAGGAATAGATTGAAATGTAAATGGATACTGGTTATTGCCGCCCTTATTACCCTAATGGCGGGATACTATCTTGGTGATTATCGTGCGCGCCGCCTAGCATATAACCAACTTCGGCTTTTTGTCAGTGCACGGCTGGAATTCGAACTGCTCGCGCAGGAAAATGCAGCGTTCTACGCCTACTTGAATGAACCGCCCGCCGTTGCCGCATGGGCTCTAGAAGATCTGATTCATGCCTATCAGCGCTACACCGTCAACGTGTTCGATATCACAGGGAACCAGGACCCTACAAAGGACTTGCACCTCATTTACACCGCACCCATGAGGGGCGCACACCAGACGGTGGAACGCAACGCCGCGTGCGCGGCGAGGCTCACCGCCGACGTTGTGCAGAAAGAGAAGTCTATAATTGGACCAGTCCGCGCTATGGCACATCAGGCGTCAATGGTCCGATAGGCGAACAGGGGCAAGGCTTCTTTGGAGTGCGCTTCTCTGCTGCAGACGGAAATCATTACGGGCGGGGATTTGCGCAAGGACAAGGGGTAGTGGATTGGGTCTTTGAATCGAGACCCAATCAGCCAATCAGAGCCGGGGCCAAGCCTGTTCCCGTTTTTCTTGCTCATACATCGATTCAACGCGCCGGCTATCTGCGCGTAGCCGCCGAAACCGAGACAGGAAAGGCTGACCAAGTTCAGGTCAAAGCTGGTCTCTCAACTTCGCGTGGTCCAATCCGGTACAGCTGCAGGCCAATCCAAACCCCTGACGTTCGGCCCCTGGCAGACGATAAGGGTGCATTCCTGTTTTATTGACAACATTCGGCCAAATTGGGAGTGCGGCCGGGAGCGAGGCTCGGCGAGCGCCACGCCACTTTTTTTGGGGGGCAGCCGAATTGGCAGCTGGAACAGCCAAAGCGGGACCGCCGCCCATGCCGTTGAGATCATCGGGCTAATCCGGCAAGAACTGCTCTCCGGCGTGTAGGATAAAAACAGTTTACACGTGGAGATTTCAGATCCGCGTGCCGGGGGGAATGACGGCATTCTTGGGGATCACGATCACGCCGTCGCGCACGGTATAGCGATCCGTGACGAGGTCATTGGGCTTGCCATCGGGGGTGATGTAGCAGCCTTCGCCGATGCGCGCGTTCTTGTCGATGATGGCGTTGCGGATGAAACAGTCGCGGCCGACGCCCAACGGGATCTCGCCGGGCGGCAGCTCCTTGGGATCGAAGTAGTCCGCGCCCATCATTACGGTATGTTCGATCACGCTGCCCTCGCCCACCTTGGCGCGGACCCCGATGAGCGACCGCAAGATACGGTGGCAGGAAATGATGCAGCCTTCGCTTAGAAGCGCCCGGTTGAGGTCGCAGGCATTGATCTTCGAGGGCGGCAGATAGCGCATATGCGTGTAGATCGGCGCGTTCTTGTCGTAGAGGTTGAATTCCGGCAGGGGCTCGGCGAGCTCCATGTTCGCCTCCCAGAACGAGCGGACAGTTCCGATGTCGCGCCAGTAGCCCGCGAACAGATAGCGATAGACGGCGTGGTGGTCGATGGCGGCCGGAATGATGTTCTTGCCGAAGTCCTTGGCGTCGTTGTCGAGCAGTTCCAGCAGCACCTTCGTGTTGAACACATAGATGCCCATGCTGGCCAGGAACTGCTCCGGGCCGGGCCCGGGCGCGCGCAGTTCCTCCAGGATGGCGCCGTCGCCCGGCTTCTCCACAAACCGGGCAATGCGGCCCTGCGCATCCACCTGCATGATGCCCAGGGCGCCCGCCTCCTGCCGCGCCACGGGTTTCGTGCAGATGGTGACCTCCGCCTTGTTGCGGACGTGCTCTTCGAGCACGGGGCGGAAATCCATCTGGTAGAGCTGGTCGCCGGACAGAATCAGCACGTGCTCGGGCTGCCGGTCGAGAATATAGCGCAGGCCCTGGCGCACGGCATCGGCCGTTCCCTGAAACCACGTCTCGCTGCCCGGCGTCTGCTGGGCCGCCAGGATGCGCACGTAACCGCTGTGGAACTGGTCGAATACATAGGTATTCTGCACGTGCTGGTGCAGGGAGACGCTGTTGAACTGGGTCAGCACGTAGATGCGCCGGATGCCGCTGTTGATGCAGTTGCTGACCGGAATGTCCACAAGCCGGTACTTGCCGGCCAGGGGGACCGCCGGCTTGCAGCGGTCGCGCGTCAAAGGCTGTAACCGCTTGCCCTCGCCTCCGCCCAGAACCACGCCGACTACATTCATCATCCACCTCGTTGCCGCTTTGGTCGCGCGCCGCGCCTGTCGAAGTTGAATATACCTTCCCGGCGGATCAAATCAACGCGAAAAACACACGGGGTGACGATCGCCCCGCGCCCCCGTTGCGGCGGCCTAACCGATTCCCGAAGACAGGCAGGACGGAGCCTGCCCCTCCGGAAGGGCAAGCGAGCGCATCCCCGTTTCATTGACCGACCGGAATCGAACTGCCGTCTCCCCTGGTTGGCTATTTTGGAGGGCGGAGACAAGGTACTTGGCGGCTTGGCGCTCGCCGGGCCCCGCTTCCCGCCGCCCTCCAAATGTTGCCAAGCGGTGTCAGTGAAACCGAGATGCCCCTTGACGCCCCAGATTGCGGCCCCTGCCGCCTTGCGCGGCAGGGGAACCAACTTCGCCTCCCCCGGAACAAGCCCGTGGACAGGCAAACAACCAACAACCGCCATCCCCGCATCCAAGTCATCGCGATGGCCAAGGGATAAAAGAGAGCCTGTGCTGCTATGATTAATTAAACATAAGATTAATCTTCAACAGTTTTGTTGATTATCATGGATATTATTCAATTTTCGATATTCCATGTTTAATTAATGATAGTCCATTCGTTGAACGGACCAAATGGCGGTTGGCCGTTCAAATTCGTGAAAATCAGGCTGTTTTCTCGAATAAGGACCCAAAAGCTGGCATCTCGCGATTTTTTTGCTGTTGGGGACCAATTTTTGCTGTTTTTCTGCAATTTCAGCGATTTTCACGCAATTCCGCAGTCATGCCATCCGCCGCGGGGCACACGATTCCCTGCATGAAGGCGGCGGTCGCCGCGGCGCCCAAGGCATCGATTTCGGCATCCTTGCGCCCGGGGGCATGGTGCATCAGCCACAGCTTGTGCGTTCCGCAGTCCTGGGCGGCTGTCACTGCATCCGTCCAGGTGCTGTGCCCCCAGCCCCGGTGCAAGGCGTATTCTTCCGGCAGATAGTGGGCATCGAACACCAGCAGGTCCGTCCCGCGGGCGAACCGACAGAACTCATCCCTGGCACGCGGCGTCATTTCCGGCCACTCCACATCGGTTGCGACCACCAGGCTGGCGCCGGTGGCAGGTTCGTCCACGCGATAGGCCACGCATCCGTCGGGATGCGCAACCGGCTGCCAGGCGACCTGCAGGCTGCCGACGATTACCGGCGCGGACGGCACCGGGCATTCCGCCGGAGGCATTTTGACCGGCCACACGGGCGGGGAAAACACCCGGGCGAGGATTTGTTCCAGATCGCCGCGCGGCAGAATCATGCGTTGGGGCCAAGCCTTGGTCAGCGCGGGCAGGCCGATCAGATGATCCAGATGCGTATGGGTGAAGAACAGCGTTCCCCCGGCCTGCAGCCGGCGGCGCAGCCGCCGGGTGCCGCTGCCGGCGTCGATCAGCACCTGGGTACCATCGCGTCCTTCCACCAGCAGGCTGAACGTGTCGCCTCCATAGCGCACTTTGTCCGGACTCGACACCGGAAAGCTGCCGCGCGCGCCGCCGAGGAAGACCTTCATTGTGCACTCATTTCTCTGTCAGGTTCCAGATGCCGTCCCAGGTCGCCCCGGAACCGGCCGCGGCCAATGCGCGGCACTTGGCCGCATAAGTTTTGGCGGCGGCATCATCGCCCAGCTGCTCGAACGCCTCGGCCGCCTCAGCCCAGCGGCCCGCCCGCACCCGAGCCAGCGCGGCTGCAAACGCCGTGATCTCCGGCCCCACGGCTTCGCCTTCGAGTCCGGTCGCCTCGTAAACCCGCACAGGTGCCTTGCGCCCCACCACCGTCAATTGTCCCAACTCGCGCCCCGGGAACGCGCCGTCCGTCTGCGTCCAGGTCGATTCGGCAATCATCAGAAACGTCCCCAGCGCCTTGTTGGCGCCTTCGAGGCGTGACGCCAGGTTGGCCGCATCGCCCAGCACCGTGTAGTCGAAGCGGTTGCTCGAGCCCATGTTGCCGACCACCACCGCGCCCGTATTCAGGCCGATGCGCATTTTGAGCACCGCCCCCGTTCGCTGCTCGAACTCCGCCCGTCGTTCCGCCAGTTTGCGCTGGCAGCGCACGGCGGCGCGCACCGCGCGCACCGCGTGGTCCGGTTGGGCAAGCGGCGCATTCCAGAACGCGATGATGGCATCGCCCTCGTACTTGTCCAGCGTGCCGCCTTCCTCGAGGATGATGTCCGTCATGTCGGACAGGTAGTCATTCAGCAGCCGGGTCAGGTCTTCAGGCCCCAGCCGCTCGGAAATGGTCGAAAACCCTTGCAGGTCGGAGAAAAAGATCGTCAGTTCGCGGCGTTCGCCGCCGAGCTTGAGGCTGTTGGGATCGCGCATGATCTGTTCGATGACGTCGGCGCTCAGGTAGTGCTTGAACGCGCCCTTGATGAACATCTTCTGGCGGCCTTCGAGCACGAAATTGACGACGGCGCCCCCGAGCAGGGCGATGACCACGCCCGCCGAGGCCCCCGCCACGGGCAGCACCATGCCCGCCTGCCATGCCGCCAGCCCCGCCAGAGTCGGCAGGGGGATCAGCCCCAGCGCCGCCAGCCCGCTCTGCCACCCGTTGCGCGCGGAGGCCGCGACGATGCCTGCCGCCAATGCCAGTAACAGCACCCACGCCCAGACCGCTGCCACGGGTGCATCGCGCAGGAAATCCCCCGCAAGCAGATTGTCGAGCATCGTGGCATAGACTTCCGGACCGGGATAATCGGGCGCAATCGGCGTGGACCGCAAGTCCTTGAGGCCGGGCGCACTGAATCCGAAGACGACATGCTTGCCCGTGAATGCGCTGCCATCCTCAATCGGCGGCTGGCCGCCCGCGAGCAGTTGCAACTCCGATTGGATCACCTCGGCCGCATTAAAGGCCTGGTGCGTGCCGGATTTCCCGCGGAATTTCAGGATCATCCGGCCCGACTCGTCCAGCGGGATCCGCTGGCCGCCCACGACCAGGGCGCGCGGTTCGAGCTTGGCCTGGATTTCGCCCGCATCCAGGCCCGCCAGCCAGCCGGCGAAACCCAGCGATGGCAGGATGCGGCCATCGAAGACCCGGAACGGAACCGCGCGGCGGAAAACACCATCGCCGTCCGGAACTTCGCGCACGTTGGCCAGCCAGGCGGCCGGCCGGGTCAATTCCGGCACCGGGAAAGCCGCGCGTTCCGCGACGATCTCCGGCACGGTCTCCGGATGCGCCGTCAGCCAGGCTTCCAGTCCATCGATGCGGATGGGATTGGGCTTGGCAAAGTCCGGCCACACAATCGCCTGTTCGGTCGTTCGCCCAAGGAACACCGCGCCGACGAAATTGCCGAAGCGGCCGGCGGCTTCGCCCAGCGCTTCGTCATCGGCCACACCGAAAGCGGAGGGTTCGGTGTACAGCACGTCGAACACCGCGGTTTTCGCGCCGTTGCGCTTGAGGAAGTCCAGTAACGCCCCATAGGCTTCGCGTGGCCACGGCCACGACCAGCCCATGTTCTGGCTGGCCCAGTCCAGGCTATACTGGTCCAGCAGAACCAGCTTGACCTGATCCGTTGCCGGCGACGGTTTCGCCAGCAGGCGGGCGCGCCAATCGGACATTGGATTGTCCCAGCGCCCGGCCAGGCCGGTGCGGCCGAGAATGCCGACGCAGGCCGTCGCCAATACGCCGGCCAAAAGACCGTAGGCGATTTTCTTATTCATGGAAGCCTTGAAGCCTAAAACAGATTTCGAATTTCCTGTAGTCGGCCACGGTGAGGCCGGTTCTCAAATCCCCGCGCCCGCCGGGCGCGGTTACAACAAATCCAAATCCAGAAATCACAGCGCCTTCATTGCCGCAAGGAACCGCTGCTGGCGGGTGGGATTCGTGTCTTTCGTTGCGGCCACGCCGACGCGGGCGAGCTGCTGGATGCGGTCGGCCGGCGGCGGATGTGTCGCCGCGAAATCCTTGCGCGTCGGATTCCAGTTGCGCTGCATGTTCTCCAGCATGGCCGCCAGCGCGCCGGGCTGGTAGCCGGCTTTTTTCAGGATGGCCACCGCGGCCGCATCGGCCTCGTATTCCAGCCGCCGGGAATAGCCGCTGTTCATCAGCGTGGTGGTGATGTCGTTGATGGATTCATCAAACGCCTGGGTCACCTCGGCCAGGTTCTCTCCGCCAAAGGTCTTTGCGCCCTCGACCGCGAGAATGGTCAGGGCGGAATTCAACCGGCCGGTTTTGATGGCTCGGAGGCCATGCAGCTTTTCGACGTGCCCGATTTCGTGGGCCAGCACCGCGGCCAGTTCGTCCTCGCTCTGGCAGCACTGCAGCAGGCCGCGCGTCACCAACACCAATCCGCCCGGCGCGGCGAAGGCGTTGATCTCGTCCGAATCCAGCACCAGGAAATGGTAGCCGCCGAACGTCTCCGGGCGCGCCGAGAACTTCGCCAGAGACTGGCCGACCAGGTTGACGTAGTCGTTGAGCTTCTCGGCCGGTTTGGGCGGGTAGCCCAGCAGGACGGTCGCGGCCACCGTGCGGCCGATATAGTACTCCTGCTCCGGGGTGATGTCCTGGAAGGTCTTGGTCACCGCTTGGGTCGTACGAGTAATGCTGGCGGCTTCGTTGGTCGAGATGGAGCCCGTGGCCACGGCAATGCCCGTGCCCAATTCCGCCAGTTGATTCATGGATTCGCATCCCGCCGCCAGCCAGACGATGGGCGCGAGCAGCGCCGCCAGCCCGATGCCCTTGATCGTGAAGATTGATTTCATGGCATCCTCCTCACTGGGCCAGGCCGCCCTGCTTCAGGAACTGGACGATCTGGGCTTCCGGCACGATTTGCCGACCCATCCAATCTATCCAGGTGTAGTCGAGGTTCTTGTTCTGGCTCTTGTATTCCGCCTCGACCTCCTTGTTGAACCCCTTGCCGGCGAGGGCGATTTCCTCGCCGCTGGCGCCGCTGCGCACGTCGCCCGCCGCCGCGCTCATCACCACGCGCTTCGGCGTCAGGGCCGACTCGTGGATCCAGCCGGACACGCCGGCTGCTGACGCCACCTCGCACCAGCCTGCCTGGGTCTGGTTGACCGTCACCCGGTCGCCATAAGCCACTGTGCCCGTCACCGTGCCCAAGAACGATGCGCGATTGCGCAACTGGCCTTCACGCACCTGCACGCTCATTTCGCGGGCCGCCCAGGCGCCAGTGGCCACCAGCACCGCACAAGCCATTGCCATCCATCGTTTCATACTCAGCCTCCGTTATGGTGATAGTCGCTTGCCGCTCTTGAACGTTACATACAAATCCGCCATCCGCCGCCCAGTATCCTCATCCTTCAGTTCTTCCGCACAGACCACGCCGGCATCGAGCGCGCGGATGGCCTCCGCCTGCAGTCCCTGAGCCCAGAGGCTGCCGGCAGCCCGATAGAAGCGGTCGCAGGCGCCCGGCAGGTCGCCGGCCGCCTTTTTCTGGTATCCGGCGACTGCCAGCGCCCGCGCCATTTCGGGCAGGCGTCCGGCCTGTTTCCAAAACGCGGCGGCCTCGTCCTGCAAGGCGGCCGCTTCGGCCGGCTTCTGCTCCGCTGCCGCGATCTCACCACGCCGGGCCGTCCATTCCGCTCGAATCGACTCGGGCAGCTTCGCCCATGCGCCGGCACTCAAGCCTTCGGCCAGGACCTTGGCCGCCGTGGCCGGATCGCTCTTGACCAGCCAGGCCCCGCTTTGCGCCAGCAGGATCTGCGCGCGCAAAGGCGGCCGCGGCTTCAAGGCCAAGGCCGCGGTTCCCCGAGAAAGAACTTCGTCCGGCCGCCCCAAGGCCAATTCCACGCGAGCAGCGGCCGTCATCAGTTCCGCGCGGCGCGCCGGAGAAGTACGGGCATCCGCCAGGGCCTCGTCCAGATCCGCGCCCGCCTCCGCAGGGCGACTATCGGCCAGCAGGCACACCGCGCGGTTTACCGCCGACACCGCCAAGGCATCCGCGTCGTCCAGCGCCCGGGCGCGCTGCTGGGCCCGCGCATAGGCATCCGCCCCGCGGCGGAAATCCCCCCGCTCAAAGCACCCGCGCCCTGTCGTCGCATGCGACACCCAATCGGCATCCGAGAATTGCGCCTGCGGAGTGGCGCACCCCGCCAGCAGCAAAGCTGCCAGTGCAGCCGCCCAACATTCCCTGAACCCTGAACCCCGAACCCTGCCCTCTGACATCTGGATTCTGACTTCTGTCCTCTGACCTCTGACCTTTGACTTCTCTCTCTTCATGGCACCAACACCTCCTCGGAGCGGAGGGCGTCATCCGACTCCACGTATTTCCGGAGCAGCCAGTGTTTTTGGAGGCCGTCGAGGAGCGTGATGGATTCGCGCATCAGGGTCTGCGTCTCCCCGACGACGACCGGCAGGTTGTCCACCTCTCCCGCGACAGTGTCGACCATGGCGGGCAGCTTGGCCACGACGACCTGCAATTCGGCGGCCATGGCATTCACCTTCTGAAGCAGTTCCTGCACCTGGGCCATGATGCCTTCCACGTCTTTGGCCATGGCCGGATCGTTCAGGATCTTGGCGGGCAGGCCCGGCCCCTTGCGGATGTCCTCCAGCAGTCCGTTGACGTTCGCCATGGTGAGCTGCAAGTTGCCCTGCGGATCATTCATGCCGGCCGCCAGCTTGGTGTATTCCGAAATTGCCGCATTCACCAGCGCCAGGGTGTTCGTCGCCTCCTGGCGGAGCTGCTCGAGCGCCTCTTCCAGCATTTGCATGATCTCGGTGTCCTTGACGCATTCGATCTCGCCGCCGGACCGCGGCAGTTCCGCCCCCGTGCCGCGGGTCAGTTCGATGTAGGCGTCGCCCGTCACCACCATCTTCCGCTTGACCAGCGCGATGGAATCCGCCCGCACGAACCGTTTGGCGAAAGGCCCGCGCACCCGGATGGAACCCGTGATGTCCCCATCGTCGCCCACGGTGATGTCCTGCACGCTGCCGACCTTGGCGCCCAGCAGCATCACTTCCCCCCCTTTTTGCAAGTCCATCGAGCCTTCCGGCGGAAAATTCAGGTTGATTTCATAGACCGACTCGAACCAGTGCTGGGCGTGACCCGCCACCAGCACGCCCGCCAGGAGCAGCAGGACCACCAGCAGCACGAAGCCGCCCACGATTTCATTCACATAGCGGAATTTGAATTTTTTGGGCATGGCATGCTCCTTCAAATGGATTCCGGCGACGCAACGGCCAGCGGTTCCAGGGCCGTACGCGTGGCGATATCCAGTGCTTCTTCCAGCCAGATCACGGCGCTTCCCTCCGCGCGCGCCTGTTTCACCGCGTCCACCAGCCGGGTCCGGTCCTCGGCCGGCGTCTCGCGCAACGGCCGTTCCAGCACCAGCGCCGCGGGACGCCCGGCAAACGCCCGGGTCCAGAGCAGCCGGCGCCGGTCCCGCTCGCGCACCGCCGGCGCCCGTTCCGGCGGCAAGGGCCAGACGCCGAAGAACCGCGCCCAGCGCTCAATCTCCTCCGCCGCCCCGGCGCGCCGGTGGATCCGCGCCGGCAACCAGACGTTTTCGTCCAAGTCCAGGTTCATCACCAGACCACCCGCCGCAAACACACAGCCCATCCGCCCCCGTTCCGCCGCCGCCGCGCGCGGTCCCCGCTCGCGCCAGTCCACGCCCTGCCAGAAAACTCGTCCGGCCGGCGGCGGCGCCAGGCCCGTCAACCAGTCCAGCCACGACATCCCCGAATCCTCTCCGTCGGG
>Ga0209509_1000033_pt1 | contig 158090 bp, 118 predicted proteins | sample BioC13SIPDNA_FD_185743 | JGI IMG/M metagenome (GOLD analysis project Ga0209509, IMG submission 185743) | Anaerobic biogas reactor microbial communites from Washington, USA - Biogas_R1_A C13 SIP DNA (SPAdes) (version 2) | ecosystem: Engineered > Bioreactor > Anaerobic > Unclassified | place...
AGCATGTTCATTTCACCCTTGATATTTTGAGGTAATTTTTTATTATCTTTTTCTATAAAGATCTTGACTTCATATAGTTAGTCTCTGTTGTTTAATTCTCCTTAAGGGAATCATTCCCTGCCCGGTCCGGGCAGTGCTGCCAGGAAGGGTTTTTATTGACCCTGCAGAAATCTTAGAGCGAGTACTGTGACACCAGGGAGTGATCTTCATTGCTTATCTTTTCGTAATCCGGGTTACCTTCGTTTATTGCGCCTGCAAATATCTGCCAAGCTTCTTCCTTTTGTGGATCATTGTCGGTATAATAATCAACTATGTGGAATAATATGGAAAAAGTAATTTATCAAAAGACTTTTTGATGATATGCTTAAAGGGAACAATGAAAGCAAGATAATGTTAAACTCACCAGCTATGGTTAAAGACAGTCGTCCAGACGAGGTGGTAAAAATGAGTATTACCTTAGATGATCTAAGAAAAGAGCGTGAACAAATAATGAAAGTCGCTCAGAAGCATGGAGCCAGTAATATAAGAGTATTCGGCTCTATTTCCCGCGGGGAAGAGAGACCGGAGAGCGATATCGATCTTCTCGTGGATTTTGAAGCAGACCGTTCTCTTTTTGATTTGGTCAGGCTGAAGCTCGAACTGGAAGAACTGCTTGGCCATGAAGTTGATCTGGTTACTGAAAAAGCAATGCATAGACTGATCGCCTCCCGGGTGATAAAGGAGGCCATCCCTCTATGAAAGACGACCGCGTTTATCTAATTCATATCCTGGAATGTATCAGACAAATTGAAGAGTACACCATCGATGGACGCGAAGAGTTTTTAAATTCACGCCTGATTCAGGATGCAGTTATTCGAAATATTGAAATCATTGGGGAGGCTGCAAAACGAATCTCACCAGGATTACGTGACAAGTATCCGGACATTCCATGGAAGGAAATGGCCGGAACGCGTGATGTATTGATCCATGATTATATGGGAGTCGATCTGAGTATTGTTTGGAATGTAGTATCGTGTGATTTATTAGAAATAAAAAAGCGCTTAATAAATCTTATGCCCCAAGAAGGTATGGAATCACACGATTAATTCGATAACATTGCCGTCGAGAAAGTATTGACCATTTTTAATACGCCCGCTTCCCCGGTACGGCCCCTCTTACCCCGCCTCATTTCCGCAATCGCCAAAATTCCCCCGTACGTTTTAGTGCAGCTGAAATATTCAGCTATCAACTGCGGCGAAATTCGTTTAGAATAACGATACAGAATGCTATTGTGAAGAATTGGGAGCGACAGACGCATGAAGAAAAAAAAGTGGTCTTTGCCGCCAATCAGAGAAAAACTCCTGAAAACTTTTCAAAACAATAACAGCGTTTTAGGTGAATCAGCACTTATTAATACCCATCGGCTTTTTTATTTAGCCATTATTGCCATACCACTACGTATTATCAATATTTTTATAATTACTTCCTCCGCATCCCATGACACACAGATTTTGAGGGTATGGAGCCAGGGGATTATTGCCTCTCATTTTATACTGCTTCTTTTTATGATCGGTTTTTTCCTGGCAACTCTGAAACTGAGAAAAAGAACAGAACCAAATACAGCCGTGTTCGTATTGCAATACCTTAGTGTGATCGTGATCATGGCTGCTGGTGTCGCCATAGTCACGATCGATCAACTGGTAACGTATAATATCACACCTTTTTTATTGACCTGCATTGTCTGCGGAACGGTTTTTTTGATCAGACCATTGATTTCCTTTATCATATATTCAGCCACATACCTTGCTTATTATTTTCTCATAGCGTTGACCATAACCAACCAGGAAATGCTGCTTTCCAACAGAGTCAACGGAATTACTGCGATTGGAATTGGTCTCTTGCTCAGCATTATTCTGTGGAATTATAGTTACACCAATATAACCCAAAAGCGGCGCATAGAAATGCAGCAAAAACAATTGGAACAGATGGCCTATTATGATTCGCTTACTGACCTGCCTAACCGGCGTTTGTTTGAAAAGCTGATCGAGCAGGAGCTGGCTTCCATGCATCGCCACGGTCATGAATCAGTGGTTATAATGCTGGATATTGATGATTTTAAAAGCATTAATGATACATATGGTCATCCGGTAGGTGACGAAATACTCAGGCAGCTGGCCGGTCTGTTAAACAGTAATATTAGAAAATCTGACACGGTATCCAGATTTGGCGGCGAAGAATTTATTATCCTCATGCCTAAAACTTCTTTGGAAGGAGGGGCTGTCTTTGCTGAAAGACTAAGAAAATTAATTATGGAAGAGAAATTTATCGTAGGCTCCATCACATTACAAATTACTTGCAGCTTCGGTGTATCTTTACTGAGTGTCAATGACGGACAAGACTCAGAAAACTACTATTTCCTTGCGGATAAATCACTTTATATGGCGAAACAAAGCGGTAAAAACAGGGTTGAAATAGCTGAAGGAAGCTTACCCTTCACCCTTCAGGACGGCTGCTAAGTTTTTAAGCATCTGCGTCCGCCATACGTGCATGCCGTCCCAGCGGTCCCGGGTATCTTCCTGCAGTCTGGAAGCAGCTCCCGGTCCGGCGAATTCATTTAGCTCATCTTCGTAGGCTTCAGACCAGTGTTTGATCATTTCCGGGGTGATTTCCGGATGGAACTGCAGAGCCCAGATATTTTCGCCGTATAAAAAGGTTTGATTTCTGCATATCTCGCCTGATGCCAGCAGCCTGGCTCCTTCAGGCAGGGAGAAGGTGTCCCCGTGCCACTGGAATACCGGCAGAGTATCGGGCAGGTTATGGAACAGCCGGGTGCTTTTTCCTTCTTTGTTGATATTGATCTCGGACCAGCCGATTTCTTTTTGCGGGTTAGGGAAGACTTCTGCTCCCAGGGCCCGGGCGATGAGCTGGGCACCCAGACAGATCCCGGCGGCGGGGATATTTTTGGCGGCAGCTTCCCTGATCAGTTCCTCCACTTGATAAAGGTAGGGATAAATATTTTCTTCGTAGGCGCCCATGGGCCCGCCCAGGATCAGTAGGGCCTGGTAAGAGTCCAGGTGAACGGGCAAGCTGGTTCCGGGGATGTCCATGCAGCGGATATCCGTTTCCCAGCCGTCATTTCTGAGCTTATCTCCCAGCAGTCCCGGCCCTTCACAGGCCACATGCTGTATGATCAATATTTTCATTTGTTCCTCCTTGTCATCCGGATCAGGCACGCGACAAAAATCACTGGACAAAGCCGGCGGTTTTATTAGCATTATATACAATTTGCGGGTGATTGGGATATCCTTTAAGAAATGTCTTTTCCAATATATGTAAACAAATATCAAGCATATTAAGCCAAAGCTTAAACATATCAGCTGAGCCCTTGGTACAAGGGCACTTTATCATTCTATCAACGGCATCTCAATGACAGGATGCAATTGGGCATAATAATACTGCCACTGAAAAATATCAGTGGCAGCCTTATTATAAGCTAGTTGGTTTTCTGGGTATTAAAATTATTGGGCGGGGTTGGCGTATTGAGTTCTCCAAAATACTTGCCGGGTGTTGAAAGGTCAAAATACAATTTGGAATCCTGGGTAACACCCCAGTTCTGTAAAGAGCCGGTATCCTGAATGCGGTTGAAAGCTTCCCTGAACATGGTGTTATGTGCTTCCTCCCGATTCAATAGGAAATCTATCGTATTCCGGACCCCTTTGTCATTGATCTGGCGATACAGATATTCGTAGACCACCTTGGCTCTTTGCTCGGCGGAGATATCCGAAAGTATATCTGCTGCCAGATCGCCGGTTTCTTCTATATATGCAGCTGTCCATGGAAAACCTGAAGCATTGGTCAAGGCAGGCGTCAGTCCTGTGGACACATGAGCCTGAATGTTGCCGATGGTGGCATTCTGGGCGTCAAGATTATGACCATTGAGCAGGTTGACCATGGTGGCCACCATTTCCATATGGCTGAGCTCTTCCGCAGCAATATCCAAAAACAGATCCTTGATGGCCGGGTCTTTGATGCGGAAACTCTGCGACATATACTGCATTGCCGCCTTTAATTCACCATGGGGACCGCCTAATTGCTCCTGCATCATTGCTGCGTAATTGGCATTCGGGGAATCTACTTTCACTTCATGTAATAAATTCTTTTCATGTTTAAACATATCTGCTTCTCCTTTCAGTTTGTATCAGGGCTCTGCAGGGATCGACCCTTGATTCGAATACAAAACTTAGTTTTCCCTTTGCTTTTTTATATATACGGGTTGTCGCGGGGACGGGGTTGTTGACAACATTTTAAATTGGTTAGTAGTTAGGGTTCAAGCAACGTAGGGGTCGACGACTCTGTCGACCCGCTGCTTTGCAGAGAATTAACGCTCAAGTGTTGCAGGGGAGCGTATCATGCTCCCGAACCAAAATGTTGTCAACAACCCCGTCCCCGCGACAGAATCATGTCACACGTATATAATAAGTGAAAAAACGGGGATGATATTGCATAGAAATAAATGCCGGAGGTGAAGGCATGTCCCATATTTCATCGAAATCTTCGTACAAATTGCTGGAAGAACGGCTGAATCGTTTACCCCAGGGGGCGCCGGCTTCGGAAACCTTATATAAGATCCTGGCCATCCTGTTTTCGGAAAAGGAAGCGGCGCTGGTTGCACAATTGCCGATCAAACCTTTCACGGCCCGCAAGGCTGCCGCCATATGGCACATGTCTGAAGCAGAAGCGGCTAAGATTTTAAACGGCCTGGCGTCCAGATGTATCCTGCTGGATTACCAAAACAAGGGAAAGACCAGCTATATGCTGCCTCCGCCCATGGCAGGATTCCTGGAGTTTTCCATGATGCGTACCAGGCATGACATCGATCAGCATCTGCTGGCTGAACTCTTCTATCAATATATGAATGTGGAAGAGGATTTTATCAAAGAACTGTTCTTCAGTACCGAAACCCGCCTGGGAAGAGTGTTCGTCAACGAGAGCGTACTGGAGGCCGGGAATGCAGTTCACATCCTGAATTTCGAAAGAGCCAGCCACATTATCAGGACTGCCAAACACATAGGGGTCAGCATGTGTTACTGCCGCCACAAGATGCAGCACATGGGAAAAAGCTGCGATGCTCCGATTGACGATATCTGCATGTCCTTCGGCAATGTGGCTGATTCATTGATACGCCACCAGCATGCCCGCCGGGTCGATGCCTCCGAGTGCCTTGAGCTGCTTCACAAGGCCTATGACTATAATCTGGTTCAGTGCGGGGAAAATGTCCGCAACCACGTGTCCTTCATCTGCAATTGCTGCGGCTGCTGCTGTGAAGCGCTGGTGGCCGCCAGAAAATTCGGCAGCCTGCATCCGGTGGAGACCACCGGTTTTCTGCCGGTGCTAAATGCGGATGACTGTATCGGCTGCGGTAAATGTGAAAAAGTCTGTCAGGTCGACGTTATAGAAATGCAGGAAACAGCCGGGAAAAAGGTGCCCGTGATAGATGAAGACCTGTGCCTGGGCTGCGGTCTTTGTGCCCGTTCCTGCCCCACCAAAAGCCTGTCATTAAAAAAGACCGGCAAAAAGATCATTACTCCCGTAAATTCCGTTCACCGGGTGGTGCTGATGGCCATCGAAAAAGGCCTGCTCCAGGAATTGATCTTTGATAATAAAGCTTTATACAGCCACCGGGCCATGGCCGCCATCCTGTCTGCCATCCTCAAATTGCCCAACAGTAAGAAAAACCAGGCCCGCCAGCAGATGAAATCGGTCTATCTCGATAAGCTCATCGAAAGAGACAAGATGTAGTCAACAGACACGGGGACGGTTCTTCTGTCTGCGATAATAGGAGTGCAGTTTATTCCTCTTATCCTCTTGGCTTACGCAGACAGAAGAACCGTCCCCGTGTCTGTTATCCCCGTGTCTGTTAAGCTGATATTTTAAACATAGAAACAGAACATATGATTAGAAATCCAAAGAATGAAGCAGCTTTCATTTGATTAAATTGTTTGGTATAAGAATTTGCAATAAAACAATGTGATAAGCAAAGCGAATTTATTTGTGCAGCAATTAAGTAACGTTTATGATGAGTAGTGTCATCCAAGTATAATCAGTTCATTATTTATTGGAGGTATATTACATGAAAGTAGTAGCTTTTAATGGAAGTCCACGGAGCCACGGGAATACCTATGATGCTATAATGATTGTACTCAATGAACTGCAAAAAGAAGGAATTGAAACAGAAATCATCCATGTTGGTAATAAAAACATCCGTGGATGTATCGCTTGTAATAAGTGCAAAAAGAATAAAGATGAAAAATGTGCCCAAACCGGTGATGATGTAAATGAATGGATTCAAAGGATGAAAGAAGCTGATGGAATAATACTTGGATCTCCTACTCATTTTTCATCAGTGGCAGGCACGATGACCTCTTTTTTAGATAGAGCTTTTTATGTCGCAAGCAGCAACAACGGTTTGTTCAGGCATAAGACAGGAGCTTCCGTTGTTACAGTAAGGCGTTCAGGCGGCATGCCTACGCTTGATCAATTGAACCGTTATATTCTTTATTCTGAAATGTTTATGCCATCCTCAAATTATTGGAACGTTATTCACGGCGCAATACCAGGGGAAGCTTTACAGGACGAAGAAGGTACCCAGATCATGAAAGTACTGGGCAGAAATATGGCTATGTTGATGAAGTCGCTGGATGTTGCCAAAGGAGTAATTAAAGCCCCCGAAAAGGAAGTCAAAGTTTTCACTAACTTCATTCGTTAAATATGTGACAAGGGGACGTCAGACACGGGGACGGTTCTTCCGTCTGCGATAATAGGAGTGCAGTTTAGTCCTCTTATCCTCTTGGCTTACGCAGACGGAAGAACCGTCCCCGTGTCTGAGACTTACGCAGACGGAAGAACCGTCCCCGTGTCTGAGACTATCCGTATCTGAAGCTGACACCAAAGGTGCCCCGGGGATAGACCCATTTGACAATGCCTTTGTTTTTGCACATGACCCGGCAGGTGCCGCACTCCAGGCAGCCGGCATAGTCAAAGCTGATGTCTCCGTTTTTGTCCAGCTTGTAAAGCACGGCCGGGCATACATAAAGGCAGGGTTTGTCCTGGCACCGGGCGCAAACGGCGGGATCAATGATGATATGGGCTTCTTCTTCATCGATGTTGAATTTGTTCCTGCTTAACAGTTCGGCCGCTTCCATTTTTTCTATGCTCACAGTGATCTAACCCCCTTTATGCCCAGTTTGATCAGCTGCCAGACCGACAGGTCATTGGCTTTGAGCGCACCGGTCACAGTTTTGCTTAGTTTTTGCGGGACTGCACCGGTGACGGTAAACAGGCTGTCAAAGACATCATTGGCTAAATTCGGTACTTTATCATAAAGCCATTTAGTTTCCAGTACGTCAAAATAGCCGTCAACTGCCTTCATGGTTGGCAGCAGCTGCAAATTCTCCAGTTCTTTCATGTAGGCGGGTCCCACGGCAGTGCTGTCTGCGGCAGAGATCACAGCCCGGGCAGCGGCGATCCCGCTGACAATGGCCAGATCGATCCCTCTGATGGAGTAGCCGGTATTGATGACAAAACCAGCCGCATCGCCCACCATCAGAAATCCTTCCCGGTAAAGCTTCTGAGGGATTCCCCGGAAGCCGGCTTCCCCGACCAGGTGGGCGGAATACTCTACGGTTTGGCCTCCTGTGATCAATGGATAAATGGCGGGGTGCATTTTCAGTTCCTGGAACATCTCGTGTACGGATTTTTTCTTCTCCGCTGCTCCTTCCGGCATGAAGACCGCTCCTAAAGAGATACTGTCCTGATTGGTATAAAGGAAGCCACCTCCATGGATGCCGGCGGTACATCCCAGCAGCATCCGGGCCGCCCCTTCGCCGGCTGGCAAATGGAAACGTTCCTCGATAGTTTTGGACGGGAGTTCTATGATTTCTTTTACGCCTACGCCGACGGTTTCTTTTTTGATGTCGGAGATGAGTCCGGCCTTTTGCGCCATAATAGAGTTGACCCCATCAGCGGCAATGACCACTTCGGCATACATTTCATCTTCGCCGGCAATGACTCCGACGATTTTACCGTCCTGCTCAATAAGATCGTCCACTTTAATGCTGCAGACCAGCATGGCTCCCATTTCTTCGGCCTTTCCTGCCAGCCACTCGTCAAAAACCGCCCGCAGGACGGTATAGGACATGGGGGGCTGACCGGCGGCATTATAGGCCGGGTTGTGATAATCGATACTGACAGACCGGTCCCCGCTTAGCATCATGATCTGCTCATGGGTCACTTTCCTTTCCAGGGCTGCTTCGGAGAACAGCCCCGGTTCCAGCAATTCCAGGGCATAGGTATAAAGCCTGCCCCCGGTCACGTTCTTGCTGCCGGGGGTGTCGCCCCGTTCAATCATCAAGACGGATCGGCCTTCTTTTGCCAAAGTATAGGCGCAGGCACTGCCGGCTGGTCCGGCGCCGATTATGATCGCGTCAAATTTATCTTCGCTGCTCAGGTTCATTCACCTCCACGATAGGGTTCACCCCCGGCCTTACTTCTTCAGGGCTTCGGTCAGGGCCGGGATCACTTCATACATGTCTCCCACGATGCCATAATCGGCAGCTTTAAAGACAGGGGCTTTTTCATTGGTGTCAACGGCAACGATAATCTGCGCATCTCTGATGCCAAAGACGTGCTGCACCTGACCCGATACCCCCATGGAAATATAGAGTTTGGGCTTGATCACCGCGCCTGAGATCCCGATATATTGTTCCACCGGCAGCCAGTGTCTTTCTTCCGCAATGCCTCTGGTACAGGCGATCACCGCGCCGATGGCATCAGCCAGGTCCTGAGCGATTTTCATGTCTTCCGCTTTGTCCATGCCCATACCGACACAGACTACCTTTTCCGCGGCAACAAGGTCGGCGCCCTGTTTGACGATGGGGGCGGTTTCCACCAGGCTCACCCGGTTATCCGCCGCCAGTTCGATGGTTTCAACAGGGGTTTCACCATTGACCGGTTCAAATTTGCCGGCCGGAATGGTGATCACGCTTAAGCCGGCCAAGGCCTCGCTTTGCTGCACGGCTCCGCCATACAGCATTCTGGTCGTCATCAGCTTGCCATCGGCGAAATTTGCTGCGGTGACGTCACTTGCCATAGCACAGTCCAGATATCCGGCTATGCGGGCTGCCAGATCCCGGCCCCGGGCGGTGGCGCCGACGGCTAATAATTCTGCCCCTTCTTTGACCAGCAAATCGGCGATGGCCCGGGCATAGTTTTCGATCAGTTCACTGCTGCCGGTAATCAGCATGATTTTATCAGCACAGCTGTTCTTTAGTTCCTCAGCAGTTTTTTCGTCCAGCGTCAGGAGTATGGCCGGCTTGCCGGTTCCCCGGGCAAAACCAACCAGTTCTGCTGCCAGGTCTTTGCTTTCACTGTAAATATAAATGCCGGCCATTACAGAACACCTTCCTTTCTCAAGGCGGCTGCCAGTGCTTTTACTTTGTCAGCCGTATCGCCTTCGCTTAGAATGATGTTTTTGCGGTTCATGATATAGCCCTTGCATTCAGTCACCTGACTTTTTGGTTTCAAATCAACACCCAGATCGGTGCTGCTGAATTCGGTGACCGGCTTTTTGCCGGCAGCTAAAACTGCTTTTAATCCCGGGATGGGAGCACCATTAATTTCCGGCAGTACCGCCACAACCGCCGGGAGCTGCGCTTTGACAGTCTGCAGGCAGTCTTCCAGTTTTCTGACCGCGGTTAATGTATTGCCACTGATTTCCATTTTAGTCACTGAGGTGATCACCGGCAGATCCAGCAAAGCTCCCAGGCGGGGGGCGGTCTGACGCTGATAGGTGTCACTGGCCCCTTCGGCACAGATAACCAGACTTACATCTTCGGTTTTCCTGATGGCTGCCGCCAGGGCCCGGGCCGTAGCTGCCCCATCTGCTTCGTTTGCTTCTTCGGTATTGATATAGATGGCTTCCTCCAGACCGCGGGAGAGAGCATCTTTCAGGGACTGTCTGGCTTTGGTGGTACCAAAGGTCAGCCCCACGGCTTGACCGCCCATGGCAGCTGCCGCCTGCACCGCAGCTTCGATGGCGTTGCGGTCATATTCACTGATTTTCCCCTTGGCTTTACTTAAGTCTACGGATAGATCGGCATCGATCCTTATGTCAGCTTCATCTGCCACCCATTTGTAGCAGGCAATGATTTTTGGCATTCCCCCATCTCCTTAATCGCGATATTAAAAACATATTCTTTTTTACCGCGGGAAACTCCTTCGTAGGTAATGCTCTTTCTGTCCCGGAGGCCATAATCCCTGATTAATCCGCAAATGCAGAAGCCGGGCAATGAGACCCGGCTTCTAATGATATGATTATAATTGTAAACATTTGCTAGCGCTGGTATTGTGAGTCAATGACATCCGCATATTTTTCCAGGATAACACGTTTTTTGGTCTTCAAGGTAGGCGTCAGTTCGCCGGCTTCTTCCGTAAAGCGCCGGGGAAGAATGGTATAGCGCTTGATGACTTCGAATTCTTCCAGGTGGCTGTTTACCTGTTTGACTGCCGCTGCGATTTGTTCTTTCAGCAGCGGCTGCTCGATGAAGTCTTCACCTACTTCTGCGCATAAGGTGGCTCCGCCGGCTTCCATGTATTTGAGCTTGCTCTTGTCATAGACGATCCCATTGCGGTCGAACACCTCAATAAAATGCAGGAAGTTGGGGACCAGCAGGGCGGATATAAAATTGCGCTCGTCGCCGATCACGAATACCTGATCTACTTCAACGGTGGTGGAAAACTGACTTTCCAGTTTGTAGGGTGCCACATTCTTGCCGGTGGCTAAACAGATAATGGCCTTTTTGCGGTCGACGATCCGGTAATAACCATCAACATCCTTTACCACCAGGTCGCCGGTCTTAAACCAGCCATCCTCCGTAAATGACTCCCTGGTTTCCTCGGGCTTGTTCAGGTAACCGGCAAATATGCCGGCACCGCTGACTTCCAGTTCACCGTCTTCCGCTACCCGGCATTTGCTGCCATTGGCTTGGGGGCCAATGGAACCTGGTTTACAGGCTGACATGGGATTATAGCAGCAGGCGCTGGTGGTTTCGGTGGAGCCATAACCTTCGATGACCGGAACGCCCACGGTATAGAAAAATTTCAGAAGTTCCGGAGAGATACCGGCACTGGCGGAGAAGGAGAAGCGCATCCGCTCGCCGAACAATTCACGCACTCTGGCAAACAGCTTGTCAGCCACCTTGTACTTTAAACGCAGGCCGGCGGGCAGACAGAGAGGAAATTCAGGGCGCATGTCATAGCGGCCGAATTTATCCATGCGGTAAGAGAGAACCTCCTCGCCAACCCCCAGGGCCCAATGAAACATCCGTTTTTTCATGGGGCTGGCTTCCAGCATCTGCTGAAATGCCATGTAAATACGTTCATAAAGGCGGGGCACACAGGAGAACCAGGTGGGGTTGTACTTCTTCAGGTCCGCCATCATGGTAGCCGGACTGTCGGCGTAAGCGATGGTGGCACTCATCCATATGGCCAGCCATTGGGAACAGGCACGGTCGAAAATGTGTGACAAGGGCAGGAAGGAGAGCACCGTATCTTCTTCATTCAGTGGATGTCCGGAATTTAAAAAATAGTAAAAAACCCCGTCGACTCTGGAGGCAAAGCACCAATGGGTGATAATGACCCCTTTGCCCTGACCGGTGGTGCCCGATGTATAAAGGATGGTAGCCCAGTCTTCAAGGCTGATATTTTGGGAGCGTTCCTGGTATAAGTCATATTGGCGGGAACGGTTTTCCTGGCCCAGCTTCATCAGCTGTGTGAGATTTATCACCCGTGGATCATTGGATTCATAGCGGGTATCCAGCATGATGATCTTCTGTAACGTAGGCATTCCGTCCATGCCCGGCAGGATCCGCTCTAAAATGTCTTTATTTCCGACCATCAGATAGCGGCTTTCCGAGTCATTGACGATGTAGGAGGCTTCATTCAGAGACAGGGTCGGATAAATCGTTACCACCACGGCGCCGCAGCCGATAATGGCAACATCGGAATGAGTCCAGTAGGGGCTGCTGGGAGCCATAATGGCTACCCGCTCAGCTTTTTCCAAACCTAAACTGAGGAATCCGCAGGCGATATCCTCCACTCGGGACTGCATTTCTTTCCAGGTAAACTGGCCGCCGTTGTCTCCATAATACAAGTCAGGATTGAAACGCTGTGCGATGCGGTCGCCGCACCGGTTCACCGTTCTGGCAAAGGCCTGCGGCATGGTCAGGTTCTCTACATGTTCATACATATAATTCCACCACCTATATTATAATTATTGCGAACCTTATCACCATTATAATACAAATTGTTTCGAGATAGAAATTTTATCAGGTGAAATATACGAGGAACAATCAAGTTGGGAAAATATAGAGTTTTCTTTCATTCGTAAATGATACCGGAATGCACCGTAAGAGATTGAGGACCTTGTTTCTCAAAAAGGGCAATTCACAACTGGATTCTGTAGGCAGCGGTGATTGACTAAGACATTCAGGAGGCATACAATTAAAGCAAATATGACGGATTACAAGATTTTTAACGTTAGGGCTAAACATATATAACACAAAAGGGATGAAAAGAGGTGATTTGCAGCGCAAAAATCGTCTTACCAGGAATGACCTCTATATAAGGAAAGGGTGTGAATGTATGTTCAAAAAGCTGACCGGACGGAAAAAAATCGCTTTAGTAACGATCATGTTGATGCTGGCAGTCGTTATACTGCCGGGATGCGGGGGTTCACCTGACACAGACAAGGCAAAGGATAATGCTGCCGGGGAAACCATCAGCACAGAGGTAGTAGTGGTTGGTTCCGGTGCTACAGGGCTATCTGCCGCCATCGAAGCGGCCCAGCGGGGCTGCAAAGTCATTTTGCTTGAGAAAAATCCCAACCTGGGCGGAACTACCAGTATGGCTGAAGGCATAGCCGGCCTCAATGATGAGTATGCCAAAAGCTTGGGCATACCTACCTATGATCTGGTAGAAGTCCTCAATAAAGCCGAACAATATCATCATTGGATGGCTGATCCGTTTCTCCTGACCAGATTTTATCAGAATTCTGCTGATACCATAGCCTGGCTGCAAGAACTGGGAGTAAAATTTACTCTCGTTCAGGGCATGGGCTATCAAACACACCATACCTATGACGGCATGGGCAAACAATTTGTAAAAACCATGGAAACTGCTGCGGAAAATTTAGGGGTACAGATCATGACCAGTACTGCCGGGCAGGAATTGATCATGAAGGATGGCAAAGTTGCCGGTATCAAGGCTAAAGCTTCAGACGGCAGTATTTTGACCATAAATGCTCCGGTGGTGATCCTGGCTACCGGCGGATATAGTACCAATCCGGAGATGATCCAAAAATATGCCGGAGTTGATCCGGAGAAGATCGTATATACAGGACTGCCGGGTTCCACCAATGGCGACGGCATCAATATGGCATTGGCGGTAGGTGCGTCTGATAAAAAACTTACCGGTGTTATTCAGTATTTCGGAGCTTTGCTGGACGGCGACCAGTATGGGACCGAACTCTATAATGGCATGGTACAGCCGATGCTCAGGGTTAATCAGGACGGCAAGCGTTTCATCGCTGAAACCATGAACCAGATGGATCCCTGTATGTATGGTAACGCGCAGATGCAGCAAGACGCAGTATATCAGATCATGACCAAGGCAGATCTGGATCGTTTTGTCACCCAGGGTGCGCCATGCGGACTTCCCTATTATCAAGCCAACACGCCTCTGCCCGACTTTGTTAATCAAATCGAAAAAGTCGCCAAAATGGATAAAGGAAACGTTTTCGTTGCTGATTCCATTGATGCACTGGCCGATATGATCAAAGTCGATAAAGCTGCGCTGAAAGACACCATTGATCGTTACAATGGTTATTGTGAGACCGGCAAAGATCTGGAGTTCGCCAAAGACCCTGCCTTTTTAATCCCCGTCGGCGATGGTCCGTATTATGCATTTAAGCTTAAATGCGGTTATTTCTGCACCAATGACGGGCTGGAAATAACCCCGCAGGCCCAGGTGCTGGATAAAGACGGCAAGGTCATTCCCGGACTCTATGCCGGAGGAAATGATACCGGCGGATGGTGCGGAGATACCTATGATATAGCACTTATCCCGGGTACCACTCAGGGCTGGGCTGCCAACACCGGACGTTTCGCTGCCGAAGATGCGGCCCGCTATCTGGGAAAATAGAAGGAATGCCTGATGGCATAGCAAAATATTGATCCACCTGAATTGGCAAGGAATAAACCAAATTCCTTGCCAATTTAATATTTTCATTTACTGTAAACAAAACCTGAGCAAGAGATCAGATTGCGGGTCATGCCAGCATCGCGTAAAATTAGATGCAGATGAGGCAGGTGACCTGCCGGGGAATTGTCAAAGGAGTTATGCAATGACCGGAATGAAGCTGGGACAATATGTATACGGTGATTCCCTGATCCACAAACTGGATCCCAGAACCAAGATAATTTGCTGTACATTGGCGGTGATTTCCGTCATGGCCAGCGTTAACCTGTATTATTTGCTTTTCCTGTTATTGCTCATGGTGGCAGCCATTATCGCTTCCCGTTTAAGTCTGGCCTTTATCCTGAAGAGTATCTGGCAGATAAAGACGCTGCTGCTGATCACTTTGCTTTTGCAGGCCTTTCTCACTCCGGGACAGGCTGTTTGGAACATCGGGTCCATCAGTATGACCAGGGAAGGGCTGATCATAGGGTCCATCAATATCCTGCGGCTGATCATTTTGTTCATGGGTTCCCTGATTCTGTTAATGACCACCACCCCCATGAAACTGTCCACCGGGATCGAGTATTTCCTGCGGCCCTTGGGGAAGCTCAACATACCTGTCCATAACTTCACCACCATCATTAGTATTTCATTTCGTTTTCTGCCGACTCTATTTGAGGAAGCCAGCATGATTCGCAATGCTCAAAAATCACGAGGTTCCCAGTTCGATTCGCCTCAACTGATGGTCAAGATCAAGAGCTATGCCGCTGTGGTCATTCCTTTATTTGAAGCATCACTGAGCCGGGCGGCTGATCTGGGGGAAGCCATGGACAGCCGGTGCTATACTTCACATCCCAATCAAATCCGCATGAGCAGTTTGAAAATGACCGGCCGGGATGCTGCGGCGCTGCTGCTGGTATTGGTTATCGTTTTGGCGGCGGTGCCGGCCGGTATTTTTTTGAAGTGAGGACTGGCAAGATGACAGCAGGGATCGAAGTTATCAATACCACCAAACAATATAAGGTTTTTGCGCGGGAGAAGATCGATGCCCTGCGGGATGTTAGCCTTTCCGTCAGGAAGGGCGAATATGTGGGGCTGCTGGGAATGAACGGCTCCGGGAAATCAACCCTGGCCAGACTGCTGAATGGCCTTTTGAAACCGACACAGGGCAAAGTATATGTCAACGGCATGGATACTGCCGATGCGGCCAATCTGACTGCCATACGCCGGCTGGTGGGCATGGTCTTTCAAAATCCTGATAACCAGCTGGTATGTCCGGTGGTGGAGGAAGAAATCGCTTTTGGCCCGGAGAATCTGGAGCTGCCGCTGGCAGAGATCAGGCGCCGGGTAGACTGGGCGCTGCAGATCTGCGGTTTGGAGGAAAAACGGCATCACGCACCGCATCTGCTGTCCGGCGGGCAGAAACAAATGGCGGCCCTGGCTTCTGTCCTGGCCATGCTGCCTGAATATCTGGTGCTGGATGAACCTACTTCCATGCTGGATCCCAACAGCCGAAGGATGCTGCTTGGTCAGCTGGATTTGCTGAACAAGCGGGAAGGCATGACCATCATTTTAATCAGTCATAATCCCGAAGATTTGCTGCAGGCTGACCGGCTGATCGTTCTGGACCGGGGGTCGATCGCTATGGAAGGGACTCCCCGGGAAGTATACGGCAATCAAAAGTTTAAGGAACTGGGACTTAACGCTCCGGCCCTTTACCAGTTGATCGGGCAGTTGGAATCAAATCAATTTCCGGTACCTGATGGTATCAAATCAATACCTGAATTGGTGGAATATATATGCCAGGAATGATAGAGATCGCTCATCTTTCCCATACGTATGCTGCCGGCTCTCCTTATAAGGTGGAGGCGCTGCAGGATATCAATTTGTCCATTGAACAGGGGGAATTTCTTGGCCTGTTCGGACCCAACGGTTCCGGCAAGTCTACCCTGGTGCAGCATTTAAACGGCCTGATCCGGCCGCAGAAGGGGACGGTCACCGTGTGCGGCCTCAATGCCTCCGACCCTAAAGCGAGCCGGGAGCTATGGAAAAAGGCGGGACTGGTATTTCAGTATCCGGAACATCAGATCTTTCAAATATCGGTGTATGATGAAGTGGCCTACGGACCAAGAAACCTGAAACTGCCTGAAGCGACAGTCAAGGAAAGGGTTTGCGAGGCATTGCAGCAGGTGGGGCTCCTGCAGGAAAATATCGCGCAGCTGCCTCCGGTTACTTTGAGCGGGGGGATGCGCAGAAGAGTGGCGATTGCCGGAATGCTGGCCATCCAGCCAGAAATACTTATTCTCGATGAACCCATGGCCGGCCTGGATGCCGCCGGCCGCAGCCTGATACTGGACATCATCAGAAAACGTCAGCAAAAACATGAAACCACCGTGATGATTTCCCACAGTCTCAAGGAAATCATGGCCATAACTGATAAAATAGCTATTTTAGACGAGGGCAGCCTGGTTTTTAACGGCGAGGTAAAAGAGCTGCTGACCAGGCCCGAAGTACTTGCCGGGTATCACTTTGAGCTGCCGGAATATTTACAGGTCGTCTATGAATTAGCCGCCCGGGGTTTTGAGATCAGAACCAATATCAGCAGCATCCGGGAAGCAGGCGGGGAAATCATAAAACTTAAGCAGGAATTTGAACAGAGGCGCTCAGCCCTTCCTGAACAAATCAGGCAGCCTGCCGGGAAAGGAGACCAATAAAATGGACGCAGTATCAAAAAGGATATCGACCAAAAAGATGGCGGTGATCGCCATGCTGGTCGCCCAGGCCGCCGTACTTCATTATCTGGAGGGCCTGTTTCCCAATCCGGTACCCATACCCGGGGTAAAATTGGGGCTGGCCAATATTATCACCCTGGTAGCCCTGGTGGTATTTGATTTCAGAACCGCCATGCAGATCACTGTGCTGCGGACCATCCTTGGCTCTCTGCTGGCCGGGACCTTGTTCGGTATGGGGTTCTTTATGAGTTTTGCCGGGGCTGTGACTTCAACCATCGTTATGGCATTGGTACTGCGGTCATTTAAAATGCTGGGCATGGTGGGCATCAGCATATTAGGGGCCATTGCTCACAATATCGGACAGCTGATCATGGCGACCCTGGTGCTGCATTTCCCCGGGATCTTCCTGTATCTGCCGGCGATGCTGATTTTCTCGATACCTACCGGGATCCTGACCGGTCTTTTAATTAACGAACTGGTAAAATACCTTCAGGCCACTGACAGGATCCATACTTTACTGGATGATTGAAAATTGGGTCTTTCATTAACGGATACGTTTGATTTAAATATCCCCTTATCTGCTCATAATATGATTCCTACCGGCATAAAAGCTCCTGGCTCATGATATCTGAAAAAATTTCCATCCCTGAAGCATCGGCAATATGGATCAAATCACCATGGTTTGTGCTGCCTGGCAGTATGTTCGTAAGCAGATTGCTTCTTTTTAAAATATAGTCCGGATTAAAAATCACGTCTTTTTGTCCGGCAAAAATGGCTGCATAAAAAAGGCCGCCTTCCACAAGATCCTGGAAGAAGTGGCTGCCGTAAGACAACTCCGGCATAAACCCTGCTTCATTGGAGGCATATTCACAGATCACTGCCATATGGCAAATCTCGGAAAAATGAACCGGTACCCCCAGTGAAGGAGTAGAAGTTCCCCATCTGCCAGGACCTATCAGCAAAACATTTTTTCCTTTGAGGGTTGTGTTGATCCGGCCGATATCTCTGGCTACAGAATATTTCTCCTGGTCCGTCAGGCCCAGATAATTCTCAGCCCGGACGAACACCACATAATCCATGGGCAGATGGATATTGCCGCCCATAAAGTTTCCCCGGGCAGCAAAGAAACAATTTTTTTCATCCTCGAGGTCAGGAACGGCCACGGTTTTCCCAAGCCCGCGGGTCTGCAGGGGACGGCACTGCAGTAGGTTGACCCGGAAGCGCTGATCGGGCGTAAAATTTACGGTAAACTCGATATCCACCGGATAATGATAAACATCGGACAACAGTTTCAGCATTTCACGCATAAAAGGAGCGAAACCGGTATTTTTCAGCATTTCCTTGAAATCCAGGATATAGGGAACAGATTGGCGCTGGTATCCCAGATCACGCAGGCGGCGTAAGGTCTCATAATCGATACTGAAAAACAGCTCCTTGTCCACTTTCATATCCAAGGCCATGATCTCCTCAATGCTGCGGCTGGTCAAAAGGTTTTCCCTAAGTGACAGGACATCGGCATAATGCTGGGAGAATTCTTTCTGGTCTTCGAGGTGCATCAAGGGCACACGCAGGGGATCATCCAGTGATACGATCCGGGCATGATCACTGACCGTTCTGTCCACTGCCCTGGTCCCCAGGCCCAATACCATACGAAGCATGCCTGCATCCATATCCATATTTTTATCCCACACATAAAGGTTTGAGGAATGGCCCACCCCTGCGGCATGGGGGAAGAAGTATTCCTGATAATAATCCCCCGATACCCGCTGCACCAGAATCGCCATCTGTTCATCCCGTTCAAACAGGCCCCGGTTCATCCGGTAAGCCAGGGCATCTTCATTCATGGTGCTGGCATAGACCAGGCGAACGGCCTGTTCAAAGGCTTCATAACGCTCCTCGGGGGTACCCTGGTTGACGCAGAATACGCTTTCATATTTGCCGGCAAAGGCATTGCCAAAGTTGTCTTCCAGCAGGGAACTGGAACGGACGATGATCGGGGACTGGCCGAAATACTCCAGCATTTGCAGGAACTGACCCCGGATGTTTTCGGGAAAAGTTCCTTTCAGGATCTTTTCTCTCAGTTCCGGCGCGTACTTGAAATAGCCTTCCCGGGTTTTCTGTCTGGTGCGCAGTTCCCACCAGCCGTTTTGCACAATGTAGGTGTAGAAAATGTCTGCTCCCAGGAAGAAGGAGTCATGGGGTTCCAGGAAAGGGGCAAAGCGCTTCTGGCCATCCTTCTCCAATATCTTGCGTGCCGCCAGCATGCCCACACTTTTGCCGCCGATGTAGCCTGTTCCCACTTCACGAGCGGCGATCTTCAGAATATCTTCCAGGGTGAAATATCGATCACACAGGTCAAACATGAGAGAATCATTGCCTAAGATCATGGACATCAAAAGCCTTTTGGTTTCCTCCTGCTCTGCCATGGGGGACGAAAGTTTTTCCCTGGCAGCAGCAAAGACCATATCCCAGTTGTCGATGATTTCGCCGCTGCGTTTGATACTGGAAAACAGCTCAGCAGCCTCACTGCTGGCAGTAATACTTATGGCCTCCTGGCCCTGGATCAGGTGCGGGAAGAACATGGTGGGAGAATAACGCTGCCATACCTTCAAAGGATGTATATAATACTTGCTCTTTACCTGATACAGGTCCAACAGCAGCTGGGTGGTTTCCCGGATACCGGCGATGGTGCTGTAGGTATGGACATTGCGGATGATGGAAAAATAGGCGATGGTATCCAGTTCATACAGGTAAGGGCAGGTGACCTTGAAGAAGTTGCCAATCATCAGATCGGAATACCAGTACTGTAAAAGGTCAGTGAGACAATCAAAAACATAAAAAGCCTTTCTGCCTTTCTGTTCAGCGATCTGGTGGACCTCTGCAGCAAAACTTTCAAAGCCCTTTTTGGCATCGATCTGATAAATCTTTATTCTCGGGCTTTCGGTCAGCAGCGGTTCATGGCTGCCGAACCGGACATAGACCAAATTTCTTTGGTCAAGTCTGGCTTGGGCCACGTAGGGTTCAACCATTTTCATATAATGATCAACCGAATCCACCTGCCAGACTACATTATCTCCCAGCCGAAGTTTGTCAATGGCGGTATCAAAACCTTTCAGTCCGGTACTGACCTTGTCATGTATTTCCATGGATGCACCTGCACTTTCAGAAATCGCTCCCAATGATCCCGGGTGATAAAGACATCTTATAATTATATTTTAATATACCGGGACAGCTTTTTCCGGGAATGCAAGCAGATACACAGTATACTTGCTGTCAACCTTGCGCCAGGCGTAAAAATCAGCCGGGAGAATTATCATTCAACAATATATAGATGGCGGCTGGCCCGACCCTGGTCATACATTTCCTTACCGCTTATACTTTCCCGCAGGTACTTTTCGTATAAATCACTGTTTCCTTCAGCGGTCAGAGCTTCTTTATATTTGGGGAGTACTTGTAAAGCTCTTTCGTATAAGGCGTATTCGTTGGCACTATAATCAATAACTTTGTAAGTCAGCTTCTGCTTTTGCAGGATGCCGGCCAGTCTGGTATGGCCGCCATCTAAAAGCCTGCCGTCCTTTTTTGATGCATCAAAAATATACTGCGACCAATACAGGAATAAACGGTTGCGGGGAATGGCCTTTAACTCTGCAATCAATCCGTCTAAATCGCTGCTGAAATAAAGACTGTCAACAGCCAGGGTCAGGGTGGGGCTTATTCGGTAGTCAGCAAAGGCATCGATATCCCCTTCAATATAGGAAATCAGAGGGCTGCATCTGGTGACCGTAGCCCTATTCACCTGATCAATGCCAATGCCCCGGCAGAAGTATCTTTTGACCAATTGCTCCAGAATACATCCGCTGCCGCAGCCCAGATCCAATACTGTATCGCCAGGGGAGATATAATGGTTATTGAAAAGGTCATCCAGCTGCGCTTTATCCATGGCATTGAACAAGGGCATGCGATAACCGTATAGATCTGCGCAATAATCCAGGTAGGCAGTACTGTTGGCTGCCCGGGCAACAAGCAGATCAAAGTCGTGCCGGGCCCGCGCTTTGTTGATTCGCCAGGCTTCCTTCTCACCAAGCGGGGTGAAGGTGAACTCGCCGGCCTTGTTCACCAGCAGGAATTGATCCTTAACCAGTTGGGACATTTCCTTTTCCGGATCGATATTTTCGCAAAGCAGCCATTTTAGCGGCTGCCTGACGGCATCAACGGTAATGATTTGGCCCTGGCTGGACATAGAAAAAGCAATGTATAATAAAGTTTCATGTACGTCCTGCATAATAAAACCACCTTCGAAAGTCTTCCTTAACCATATTTTACCTTACCTTATGGCCCTTTTACCGATTTCTTTAATCTGGACATTCCTTTAAGCTCTTCCGAAATAATAATTTAACGCCTATTAATACGCTTGCCTTTGGTGAACCTTACATATATTTATTTACCTTTCACAAGCACGCATAACCGAGGTCATACCATGATTTTCCCCCCGAATCACCCCTGGGGTTATATCGGTAATTATACCTGGAATCACCCCCAGGGTGATTACTGCTGTCAAGTAAATAATTATAATGTAAACACTTTAGGCAGAAATTGTCTGCCATCAATCACAAGCTGAGGAGGTGCCCGCCTGTTATCAAACACCCATTCGAAGTAAAAATATGGCAATGAATGTTTTATTATATGGAGAGGAGTGAACAGTTATTTTACACTTGAAAAAGAAATCCAAAATCATATCCATATTACTGACCCTGGCTTTCATGGCCATGCTCTGGCCGGGAGCGGCTTATGGGGCGGTACCCACATTTACCAGTGCAAGCATGGATTCACTGCTTAGCGACAACTATATACGAATGCATGTACATTTCAGTACGGGAGTATATACGAATAACAATGCCACTGGAGCTATTAATGCTTCTGATTTTAGTGTCAGTGTCGATGACAATGGAGGGGCAGTAACTAATGCTACTATTTCTGCCTTGAATAATACGGCAAATAATGGTCAATTGGCAGGGGATAAAGACTTTTTCTTCTTATTAACCTTAACCGGCGGACCTCCCAGCGGAGTTGAGACTATTACCATCAGGCCAGTCAGCGGTGACGCCGTTTTTAATAGTGAAGGTGAAGCCATGGCGGCTGATGCAAGCGTGACCGCAACATTGTTGGATAAACGTGTGGAATTTGCAGCCGACTATCCCAAGGTCGCTGCTGATCAGCCTGCCGGCAGTAAAAAAATAAAGGTGCTGGTCAAAACTGATGAAGATATAAACTATTATGATGTATTGCTTCCTTCTGGCTCCAGTATGCCTACTGCTCAGCAGTTGAAGGACCATATCGGTCCTGGTGCAGATATTGGTGGAGTGATAACTACCTCTGGCGGGGGTATGGCTAGCGGTGGTTATGAATTTTCAATTGAGTATGGGCCGGATGCGCTAACAGATAACACTAACTATGATCTTTATATAGCTCTTGAAGACAGCGCAGGCAACTTCAGCGATGTTGAGAAACTGTCTGTAAGGACCCCGCCGCCGGCACTCGCTGCGCCCACATGCCTTGCATGGGACAGCACAACACCCGGCAAAGCCACATGGGGTGCAGTCACAAACGCTGTAAGCTACAGTGTTCAGCTCTACAAGGGGGGCACACAGCAAGGTATTGCGATCAGTGTTCCGTCAGGGACAGTGTACGATTTTACTGCGGCAATCGGTGCTGCGGGGGATGGTACCTACACCTTCACCGTAACCGCCATCGGAGATGGGACTAACTACGGTGACAGCCAGATGTCAGCCGCAAGTCCCGGGTATAATTATACAGCTCCAATTACAGACACCACCCCTCCGGAATGGGCAGATGTTCCGCTGGTAGCGGGAGATCGTCATCCCGGCTGCAAACGGGTATCATTTATACCGTATCCCAAAGATGAAACTGTAACCGCTTATTATGTCATTGTAAGTCACGGTGATACTCCCCCACAAAGGAGCAGGTAAAAGGCGGAAGCGATTATGACAGCGTAGACGTGCTGGCCAGCGGATCACAGAATGATGTCAGAACAAATGGCTATGTTATCAATCCTTATACTATGCTGCCGGCTGATGATACGATCTATGACACCTATGTAGTAATTGAAGATGCTGCAGGTAATGTATCTGAACCTGCTATGATTGAATTAAGGACCCCGGTCAAGCTTCTGGCCGATGGCTACCCAAAGGTTGGAACACCTCAGGCAGCAGGCAGCAAACAGGTGCAAATCCTCAATCAGGCGAATGGAGATTCAGAAACAACCTATTGGGGGGGGTCTTGCAGACGCTTATTATGTGGCAGTAGCTAACGGTGCTGATAAACCTTCTGAATATCAGATAAAGAATGGCATGGACAGTACAGGAAGTGCTGCAATTGCTTCAGGTAATGTTCCTATAGAAACTGCCAATACGGAAGTCCCGGCAGTAATTACGCTGCCGGCCGATGCTGCCGAATATGATATTTATGTAGTGCTTTACAAGGCATATAATGCAAGCTACATAGTTGATATTTGGAGCGAAGTACTCCGGGTGGATGTTACTACGCCGCTGCCAGCACTCGCTGCCCCCACAGACCTTGCATGGGATGACACAACACCGGGAACGATTAAGGCGAAATGGGACACGGTGCCAAACGCCTTGAGATATTATGTGTATCTTTACAAGGATGGGCATATTTGTTTAGAAACGCTTGAGACCACTAATGAACGTAATTTCATAAGCAACCTCGAAGTTTACGGTACGGGAACCTATACATTTAAGGTGGAAGCCGTTGGAGACGGGACTAATTACGGTAACAGCCAAAAGTCTGCCGTAAGCCCCGGGTATAACTACACTGCCGCTCCGGATAAAATTGATATACCTGCTATCTCCGGTGTAACAGCCCCGGTAAAAGGCGCAGCTCCGGTCACAGCCATAACTGAAAACGAGCAGTTTACAGGAACGGTTACCTGGGCTCCTGCTATTACAGGCGGAAAGTTTGCAGCCGGCACAGTCTACACAGCCACCATTACCCTGACACCGAAAACTGGTTATACATTAACAGGAGTACCTGCAGACTTCTTTACGGTAGAAGGAGCAGATACGGTTTCCAATGATGCTGACTCAGACATCGTAACCGCAGTGTTCCCGAAAACCGCTGCAGCCAGTTCCGGTGGGAGGGGAGGATCTGTAACTCCTTCCGTTACCGGGGTTGCAATCAAGTCTGCACCTGACAAAGTGGCATACACAGAAGGGGACGAGCTTGATCTCAGTGGTTTGTTATTGACTCTGACCTACTCCAATGGAACCACTAAAGATATAGCATTGGCAGACTTTGCGGATAATAAGATCACAGTTTCCCCCAAGGCTGGAGATGTACTTGATGTCGATGATAAGGAAATCGTGATCACAGTAAAGGGCAAGACTGTAAAGCTGCCAATTACAGTTGAGGAAGATACAACAGTAATTCCCCCGCCAGCTGAAGAACCGGTACTGACTGATATCGACGGCCACTGGGCAAAGGACAGCATTGAGCATCTGATTGAGATGGGTGCGATCTCAGGCTATCCTGACAATACCTTCAGACCGGATAATCCAATTACAAGGGCAGAATTTGCCACGGTACTGGTAAAGGCCATGGGCCTGCCGGTTGCCGGCAGCAAGGTATTTGCTGATACCGAAAGTCACTGGGCAAAAGAAGCAATAAGCACAGCCTACGCTGCGGGAATCATTTCCGGTTATAATGAGCAGAACTTTGGTCCGGACGATCCCATCACCCGTGAACAAATGGCGGTTATGGTTGCGAAGGCAGCGGGGTTGACCGGCGCCGCCCCGGAACTGGAATATACCGACAGCCAGCAGATATCTGCCTGGGCCAGGGAATTTGTAGCCCGGGCCGCAGCGGAAAAGCTGATCTCCGGCTATCCTGACAACACCTTCCGGCCTGCTGATAATGCCACCCGCGCTGAAGCGGTGACCGTAATCAGCCGAAAATGGTAAAAAACAGCCTCCAGTAAGTTCAGCGGCTGCCCCAAAGTCCTTTAAGGAACTCAGGGCAGCCGTTTTTCATCCGCTTCTTAATGGTAGTCAGTTAGTTGGTTTGGCGCCAGGTGTGAGGCGGCAGGCGGGAGCCATACTACTGCTTTTTGGGCTTTTTGTTCAGCTTCAGCGCGATATTCCGCTTTTCTGCCATGGTGTTAAACCGGCTGGCTGCCAGTTTGGCTTTATCTTTTAAAGTCAGCTCATCTGATCCTGATTCTGATGCGATTTGCTCCAGGACCAGTTTTATATCCGGCAGTTCCAGCAGATTGACCGCCAGGCAGAAGAAACTTTTTCGCCGCCCGTCATTATAGTTATCCAGCAAATACTTCAGGATCTCCATTTTTTCAGTTAATTCAGCCTGATAGGCTTCTATGCCGATTTTCCCGGCTTTCTGCAAATCCTTTAACTGAAGGCGATGAGCGATAAAGGAGTCAAATTCATCTATGCCGTCATACTTTTCACAGGGATATTCACCGCATAAATAGCAGTATTCAAGGCCGCCCCGCTGCTGGCTGCACCGGGCGATGGCACAGGGCTGATTACCGGGTCCGCCCCCGCAGCCGGGACAATAATGATCCAGGTGCATTGGACACAGTCCGCAGTTTAAGCCGCACAGGGAAAATAAATTATTGCTTCTTTGGAAATTTTTCATTATATACCCTCCCCGTTAAATAACGCCGATCAAATACCTTAATCTCGCTTAGAGCTAAGGCCCGGTCCCTTCACTGTGGATTCGCCAGCCGCTTTGCGGGGACTCCTGTTTAAGAATTAAAAATCTCGGCTGCTTTCCGCTGCTGGAGGTGATATCTTTTTTAAACTGGTAATCTACAGTCACGACATATTCTTTCATGCCGGGTTCATTGCTCATCCCGCCCATTTCCTTCACATCAAGGAGTTTCGCGGATTTCACATTCCCTTCACCATCGCTGAAAACATCATCGAAATCCTCATTGATCAGCCGGTTATTGTCCATATTGGCTGACAGATAAGTGCACAGATGCTGCCGGGTCATACAGGAAAACATCAACTTCTGGTCATGACGGTCCATTGCGTCATAATACTGCCGGATGATTTCCTCCGGGGTCATTTTGGATAACTTCTTTTCCAGTTCATTATTATAATCGATATGGTCACTTACCCAGTCATCCCATCCCTTGCCGGTTATGTCCTGCAGGCTTTTCCGGTCCAGGGAGCAGGCGAAGGAGTCATGTCGGCCGGCATCGATATAGGCCCCGACGATTTTATTCTCATATTTCATAATGATTCCCCGGGCGTTCATGCGAGGATGCATGGTTTCAGGGAGGGGCTCTCTTAAGCGATAGATCTCCGCCTGCACTTCCTTGCCCAGCAAGCCGGTGTAATCCAGCCCGATCTTCCTGGATAGTTCAGTATTATAAGCCCAGTAAATCTTAATGGGGAATTCTCCCGCCCCGTGTTTCAGATCAGCGGGTAGGGTTTCTTTAGTGGAGCTCACCCTATAGTCAATGGTCCAATTATATTTGCTAAACAAATCTTTGACTTCATCATCGATATTGGTATCAAAATGCCGGTACTTGGTAAAGTCCTTTATATACCTGAAAAAACTGTAACCCGGATCATATTTGACTTCATCGATCATAAGATACCCCACCGCAAAGGCCGGATCGTCAAAGGCAAACTTGATTTCCTTCTGGCTCCCGTCCTTGGAAATCAGGATCAAACGGTTATCCTTTGTGGCCATGCCGCTCATGTCATTAACTTCGGATTCATCCGTAATGACTTGGCTTTTCCCGATCATGGCCAAGATGTCAGACAGCATTTTGCCGTCCTGGATCTTGATGGCTTGAAAACCCCGATACATCCCGTTGGGATCAAAAGTAACCTGGATCTCTACGGTGTTATCATATATGGTTTCAAAGTCGGGTACAGCAGAATCCTTTACTTCGTTAGCTTCCTTCTGTGCCTGCCCGGAAATGATCTTTTCTTCATTAATGGTCTGCGAGCAACCGGTCAAACCAACAGCCAGACTGATAATGATCAATATATGCAAAACCTTTTTCAGCATTTTAAGACCCTCGCTTTTGAACGTTTATTAAATGATGTGCTGCTTATAATACTTTCTTATTGCTGGAATCTTACACTGTTTGCAAAGCACTTACGCACGCCGTCGCAAATCTGACCAGGTATAAGAGCAGGAAAACCATGGTAAATGCAGAAAGGAATAAAACAGAAAATGAAAGGGTTTTAAATATGAAAATCGCAGGAGTTATAGGAACAAAAAAAATATATAGTCTGCTTATGAATGCAAAGCCCTCTGAACAAGATAACGAGTCTGCTCAAAGTCTTTTCTCTTCACTGAAACAGTATACTGCTTCGAATAATTCATATTCATTCCCGCGCTTCCAGAATTGCCCCTTATCGTACCCCGGCCCCTCCATTGACCCGAGTGGTCCACCACATTATATGAATATTTGATCCCCTCATTGTGCAGAGCCTGCCTTACTTTTGCCAGCTCCACCAAAGAGTAACCGATATATACGTCTTCCTTGAAGAAAAAACACATTTCCCATACCCCCTCTAATAACAATACTTTCAAAGGAGCGGTAACTTTCATCCGAATTCTTCAGCCTTTTGTGTTCCCTAAGGCCCTGTGCCTTCACTATGCATTTTCCAGCAACTTTGCGCTGATTCCTTCTTTAGGATAAAAGTTATCACGAGGATGCTCCTCCGGGGCATACCCTATAGAGCACATACAGGCAAGCAGGCAGACGGGCGTGATCGGGTTTGTCAACTTCTGGTTGCAGGAAAACCATGGCAAATAGAGAAAGGAATAAAACAGAAAATGAAAGGGTTTTAAATATGGAAATCACAGAAGTTACAGGAAACAAAAAAGAATATATAGACCTGCTGCTGCTGGCAGATGAGCAGGAGGACATGGTAGACAGATATATTGGGCATGGTCAAATGTTTGTCCTGGATGACGGCGGTGTAAAGGCCCAATGCGTAGTTACAAAAGAAGGCGATGGTATTTACGAGCTGAAAAACATAGCGGTTCTGCCTGCTTTTCAGAGAAAAGGCTATGGAAAAGCGCTGATAGATTTTGTTTTCTCCTGTTATCCTGATTGCAAAACTATGTTTGTGGGAACAGGCGATATCCCTTCAATTCTGAATTTTTACGAGAAGTGCGGCTTTACAAGATCCCATCGTATCAAGAATTTCTTTACCGATAATTATGACCATCCGATGTATGAAGACGGCATACAGCTGGTTGATATGGTTTATCTGAAAAGGGAATGATACTGATTCATCGTCGTACCGGTTGAGCCTGTGGAATATCGGGCAGGATTTGCCGTAATTCTGTAGAATATAGAAAATTATGGTGTTAATGGATAGTGCTTTTACATATTTAAACTTTATATGCTAATTAAAAAATATAAAGCAGAGTAATGGTGAAATATAATAACTTATGAGTAATTAAATATAAATTATTGTATTGAATAAATAACTTATGGGTAATATAATGTTGGTGAGGGAAGTTGTATGAGGCACCCTGGAAAAATACTGTATCCTGAAGCATTTAAGACTAAACGGATTTTAGTGCACCAGGAGTTTGAAAATGATTTAAGGAACATTCTTGAAAAAAGCGGACATACAGCTGAATTCTTTGGCAAGTATAAACAGAGGCTGAACTTGTTGGATGATATGCAAAAGCGTTGTATATTAAAAAATGACTGGTTTGAAGAGCTAAGATATGCAGATGGCATTTATTCTATGAAATTTAATAGATCTCAGAAAAATATACGCATACTTTTTGCTTTCTTAGATAATAACTGCGCATTATTACTTTCTGCTTTTGAAGAAAAAAATAATAAAAAAACGAGCCAGGATAGCTATAAGAAGCACATTCCTCTGGCTCAAAAACGTCTTAAGGAGGTTATTGCTGATGACTGACTTCAGGAACCTGTCTGATGCCTGGGAAGTGGCTGAGCATCTGGGTGGTAAAGAAGCCTGTGCAAAAGAAGAACTGTATGATATTTACTATAAAATTTCGATTGCGCTGTTCGAATATCGTATTAAACATGGTTTATCGCAAAAGAAACTGGCAGAAAAATTAGGTGTAACGCAGCCTATGATAGCAAAATTGGAAAGTGGTGACTATAACTATACCATCGAACAGCTCTGGAAGATTGCTGGAAAACTGGAATTTAAATTTAATATCGAATTTAAGGAAGATATCCAGGAAACTTCTGTAATTTCCAGTCCTGACGCTAAGGATGATATGGTTGATTACTTTTGGGAAGAATTGGCGGTGGGATCATGAACAGCAATGTTGTATTAGCTGATTTTCAATTTTTGGGCAGCAGGGTTGCAGGGATGCGATTGGAAACCAGGCGTATCAATGCAAGAGGCCAGGCTGAATTATTTATTGATTTTGATTACAAAATAGGCGAAATTGAAGAAGAGAATAATTGCTTTCGCGGCAGTCTCACCTTTTTAGTTCAGGCTAAGGCAAAAGTTAAAAACAGAATCCTTTACAAGATTGACTTGGAGATAGAAGGAACCTTTGCAGGCAGCATTGAAAAATTATCCCAAGAAAAGTTTATTCAAATGTTGGAAATGAACGGACTGATTACTCTATTGCATATTTCCAGGGCTTACCTGATCAGTGTCACAGCTCAATCTGGTATTCAGCCACCATTGCGGATACCAATGGTTAATGTATTGAAAATGCGTGAAAATAAAAACAAATGATAAAAATAAAGAGGCCCGAGGCCTCTTTATCATTGACAATCATTATAAAATTATTTGAATTAACTTAAGTCAAAGGTACAATACTATCTCTGAGCATAACCGCTGACTGAATCACTCAAACTAATCTGTTTTTTCCTCCTTCGGCTGCTCGGCCTGCTGTTTTCGCCGACTGCACTTCAGCGATCACCTTCATGGATTCTGCGATTGATTCATGGGCCTTCATTACTCTCCAGGCGGCCAGTATAAAGAATACCACTGCGGCCATACAGCCAAAAATTAAGACCATATAAAAGATTAAGAGTAGGATACTGAATCCCTGAGCCATCATCATATACACCTCTCTCCATTTCTTTCTTATACGATTCTTTGAAAGGGAAGGACATTCCTGCATGTTCAGGCATTAAGCATTGGCTGCCTACGGGGAAATGAAATCAGCGAGGAGGGTAATATGAATATTATTTGATATGCTGCTTATGTGCAATAGCATGGATAATGCGAAGCTTGTTGATGTCTAACGCCTCTTAATTGTTTACTGAGAACTGCTGCGCTTTCCATTGAACTGCGACAAATTACCACAATTTCATATGATATAATGAAGTGAAATCCGAAAAGGAGGTATTGGGATAAATGAAGTCTAATGACAAACGAAAAAGTTATCTGATTATATTCCTGACCTTCGTTTTCTGTAGTATATGCAAGGAATTGGGGGAGTTTATTATCAAGGGCGAAACACAAATTCAAACGTCCTCTTATTCTGTTGTTATCGGAGCTGGTATTGGTTATTTTATTTTAATGATCTTCAGCAAGAAAAGCTGACCGCAAAACGATTCCTGCAATAGTAATAATTATATGTGCAAATATAATCACCGCGCATTATAATTGGTATGTGCAGTAGAGTAAGCTGCAAATCATTTACCGAAGGGAATCGGCATGCAGAGGATTAGTAAAAATCGTATTCTGATGGGATTGCTCTTGTGTACCTTGTTGTTAACAGGGTATATAAGTGTCTTCAATCCTGCCGGCATGCTCCCAGCGGGTGTCAATGTCTCAGCCCCTGTCTCCTTGAGCGGAGGAAGCAGCGGCTCTTCCATGAACGGCGCTGCCAGCATCGGGCATTTTGCTTATTTGGCTGCCGAAACTTCTATGGATTCTTTCATATCTTTATTAAAGCAATCACGAGGGCTCTTCATTAAATCCATTTTTGTCCTTTTGACCGCAGTGATGGCTGCGCGGATCACCACTTTTATCTGTTCTTCAAGACTAGCTGCGCAAACTTGCGCACCCTTCAACGCTATCCAAATAACCTGGTTTCTCCATAAAAAAGACGGTATGAAATGATATGATCAGGCTTCCGGCCGGGACTAAAAAGTCCGGTAACGGTTAAGTGCGCTCAAAATGTGCTTATCCGTGATATTTTATCCGTCTGGCTGTGCTTCCTGTAAAGGAGTAAGAGGCCATGACGGCACATAATTGGAGGAATGATCAATGAATTCTAAACGGGGATTCTTTATAACCGTTTTGCTCACGGCTGTTTTGCTGTGCATTGCAGTGTTCGGGGTCAAAATCGGTAACTTTGAAATCAAAGGCGCAGACCAAATGCGCTATGGCATAGATATACGCGGCGGGGTGGAAGCCACCTATGAGCCCAAGGATCTGGGCCGGGCGGCCACGGAAAATGAACTGGAAGCGGCCCGGACCATTATCGAAACCAGAATGGACGCGAAAAACATCACTGACCGGGACGTGACCATAGACAAGGGGAATGGCAAGATCATCGTCCGTTTTCCCTGGAAATCGGATGAAGCAGATTTCGATCCCCAGAAGGCGGTATCGGAGCTGGGCGAGACAGCCAGGCTGACCTTCAGGGACCCGGACGGCAATATAATCCTGGAAGGTACGGACGTGACCAAGAGTAAAGCCCAATTGAGTCCTCAGGACGGGACACCGGTAGTCACTCTGGAACTGTCCAAAGAGGGGGGCGAAAAGTTCGCAGAGGCCACCGGCCGGCTGATCGGGCAGGAGATCTCCATATATATGGATGAAACCCTGATCCGTTCACCCATTGTGGGGAGCAGGATCACCGGCGGTAAAGCGGAGATCACCAATCTGTCCAGCACCGAAGATGCTGCAGCATTGGCCAGTAAGATCAATTCCGGATCACTGCCCTTTTCATTGGTGGTGAAAAACTGCAATATCATTAGTCCTACTCTGGGCAGCAGCGCCCTGGCCGTAATGGTTATGGCCGGGAAAGTGGCCTTTGTACTGGTTTGTTTGTTTATTCTTTTCTATTACCGCCTGCCGGGGCTGGTGGCATGCATTGCCCTGATTTTACAGGTCACCGGACAGTTATTGGCCCTGTCGGTTCCCCAGTTTACCCTGACCCTGCCGGGGATCGCCGGTTTGATCCTATCGGTGGGGATGGGCGTGGATGCGAATATTATAGTAGCCGAACGGATCAAGGAAGAGATCAATACCGGCAAGACTTTGCTGCGGGCTGTCGAGGCCGGCTTTGAAAGGGCCTTTTCTGCGGTTTTCGATGGCAATATCACGGTCATCATCATCGCCATTATTTTGATCATTTTTGGCTCCGGTTCCATGCTGTCTTTCGGTTATACGCTGATATGCGGTGTGATCATGAACTTTATTGCCGGTGTTACGGCATCCCGGGTGATGATACGTTCACTGGGCAATTACAAATTATTCCGCAAGCCCCAATATTATGGCGCAAGGAGGCAGGTCAATGATCAGGTTTTATAAACACAGATTTATTTACTTCACCATTTCCATTTGTCTGATCCTGTGTGGTGTGGTGTTTGCTTTTATCAACGGCATCCAGCTGGATATACAGTTTAAGGGAGGTTCCATCCTCAAATACACCTATAGCGATACCATCAATGCCGAAGAGGCGGAGAAATTTATAGAACAGGCAGTGGGGAGGACTACCAACTGCCAACTGCAGACGAATATGGCCAAAGATGAAAAGAAACTGGTGGTGAGCCTGGCCGGCAATGAAGCACTGACCTCTCAGGAGCAGGAAACCGTAACGGCTGCACTGACCAAAGCCTATCCAAATGCGACGCTCACTTTGTCCGAGTCACTGACCGTGGAGCCCTTTATCGGCAAGCAGTTCTTCACCAATGGCATGATCGCTATCGTGCTATCATTCCTGCTGGTTTTGGCTTATGTAGGGTGGCGTTTCAAGCGTATCGGCGGGCTGTCGGCGGGGACCATGGCCATCGTTGCATTAATTCATGATGCTCTGATCGTCACCGCAGTTTTTATCGTCTTTAAAATCCCTTTGAACGACTCTTTTATTGCGGCCGTCCTTACCATCATTGGTTTCTCCATCAATGATACCATCGTGATCTACGACCGCATCCGGGAGAATGAACGGCTGATGGGCAAAAAAACTTCGGTGGAGGAATTGGTGGACACAAGCATCAATCAATCGATGATGCGTTCCATCAATACCAATATTGCTGTGTTTTTAAGCATTACTGTGGTATATATTTTTGCCCAGATCTATGATATCAGCTCCATCCGGGCCTTTGCTCTGCCCATGATGTTCGGCACCATTTCCGGCTGCTACTCCACCATCTGTATCGCAGGCCCCCTGTGGACCATGTGGCAGAAGCGCAAGGAAAAAAATCCTGCAGCATCAGCCAGTGCCTGAATAAAGCGGCTAAGCGCCGGCAGAAGGATCTTCCTCTGCCGGCTCTTTTTATCGGGGTTTATTAAGTGCGCAGCCTGAAAGGATGCGCATAAAACAAAGAGGCCCGAAGGCCTCATCTGTATTTTCACAGGGATAAAACCGAGTTTTTCCTTTTAATAACGACCCTTGGTGATCATTCCCACAGCCATTACTGCGGCAAAAATTATCAAATAGTAAAAGACTGCCTGCCCATGGGCGTAATATGCGGCGATCACCATAAAGATGCAGGCGCAGATGGCCAGTGACGGCATGATGAAGCGTTTGAAAGTACTTAGGGATCGTTCTTTTTTCATCATCATTATAAAGATAGGGATATACATGGCATAGATCGTAACGATGGGAAGCTCAGAACTGTCGAAGCTAAAGGGCCCAAACCAGGAAACAGGGGTTAAATTGGCTCCATAGAAGTACAACAGCCATATACCGCTTAACAGGACACCTAAAATAGCAGCATTTGCCGGCATGTTGGTTTTGGAATCGATGGATTGATAGGTTTCCGGCTGTGGCCCCATATTTCTGGCTGCCAGAGAGTAAAAACCGCGGGTACATCCCATCATTAAACCATTTAAAGTCCCCAGGCAGGAGATTACCACTACCACAAACAAGATGGTTCCGCCCAGATTGGAAAATAACGTGGCAAATGCGATCTTTGCCCCGGTCTCGCCGCCCTGCATCACAACACTGTTGGGGACTGCACCGGCCAGTCCGATATAGTAGAAAATATAGATCAGCGCGATGAACATGGTCCCGAAAGTCAGGGCAAGGGGCAGATTCCGCTTGGCATCCCTTAATTCGGCATTGATACTGGTGGCAATGATCCATCCTTCATAAGCAAAAGCGGTGGCAACAAGAGCCGTGAACAGCGGATTGCCGCTGACATCAGCGATGACTCCGCTGGTAAAATTCGTGATCAGTACGCCGTTCAACAATCCGGCAATCGTTCCCACGACTGCCATAAGAGCGAGGGGGATCAGTTTGATGATGGTGGTAGATACTTGGAATTTGCCTGCCAGTTTGGGGGACAGGGCATTTAAGCCGAAGATCCCGATCAGATAAAACCCGGATAATGCCATGGCTTCACCGCCTGTGATATCCCAGCCCAGCAGGACACAGGTGTATCGGGCTGAAACCCAGGCCAGCACAGAACACAAAGTGGGATAATAAATGGCGGCCATAAACCAGCCTACAAAATAGCCGTAATTCACACCTACCGTCGCTTCAGCATAATCCACGACGCCATTCACTTTTTCATATTGGGTGGCCATGGTAGCGAAGACAAAGGCACAGATGATCATGATGACCCCGCCTAAAGCCCAGGCCAGGATTCCCTGGGGAAGATTACCGCCGGTAGCCACTAAAACCTTTTCAGCTTTGAAAAATACACCGGCACCTATGACGATTCCAACAACCATTGCGATCGCAGTTAAAAGACCGTACTTTTTCTGCAGCCCGTTTTCCATACATCAGTCTCCCCGCATTATTTTATTTTAGTCGATTAAATTATACCTGTGACAGGGGTGTAGGGGAAGAGTCACATTTTGGCTGATCAGACCATGTGGCAGAAGCGCAAAGAAAAAAGTCATGCAGCATCGGCCAGTGCATAGTTAAAACAGCTAAGCGCCGGCAGAAGGATCTTCTTCTGCCGGCGCCCTTTTTATAGGGTCAGTCCAGTTTAGGCAGCCTATCCCAGCATGGCCGCCACATATTCCCCAATAGCCAGACTGGCAGTGAGGCCGGGGGATTCGATGCCGATCAGGTTGATCCAGCCGGGGAGGCCCAGCCGGCCTTCCTCCTGGATGATAAAGTCCTTCATCGGTTCTCCCGGCGCCTGCAGTTTGGGGCGGATACCGGCAAAATCCGGCAGCAGATCTGTTTCATGCAGGGCGGGGATATAGCGGCTGGCGGCGCGGAAGAATTCCTCCGCATGGCTTTCATCAACATCATAATTCAACTCGTCTACATAAAAGGCATTGGGTCCCAGGCGCAGGCCGCCTCCCTGGTCCATGCTCAGGTGGATGCCCAGGCTTCTCACTGTGGGGACCGAGTATATCAGATGTTGGATGTTCAACTTACGCCTGACTTTAAAGTATTCGCCTTTGCAGGGGTGAAGCCGGTACCCTTGTTTCTCAGTATCGATGCCGATCATCCCGGCGATCTCCTCAGCCCCCAGGCCGGCGCAGTTGATCACCTGCTGTGCATGAATGGTCTCCTGCCCGGTGACGATTTCATAGTCAAGGCCGTTATATATAGCTGCTTTGACTGCGGTGCCAAACAGATAAACGACTCCCGCTGCCTGACCTTCATAGTATAAAGCCTGCATGTATTCGTGGGCGTTTATAATGCCGCTTTCCGGAAAGTAAAGCCCTGATATGCCGGCGATCTCCGGTTCCATTTCTTCCAACTGCTTTTTGGTCAGGCGCCGGACGGAAACCTGATTAGCCAGGGCATTCTCATACAAACGATCCAGCTCTGCCTCTTCCTTCTGATCGAGAGCAGAGAGGATCTTTCCGATTTTACCGTGTGAAACCGGCCGGGGGGCAAGAAACTCATACAACATCGGGTTGCCGCGGACGCAGAGACGGCTTTTCAGCATTTCCGGCGAATAGTAAAACCCGGAATGGATGACTTCGCTGTTGCGGCTGGATATTTCCTGACCAAACCGGTGGTTTTTTTCCAAAACGACTATGGTAAGCCCTTTCCTTTCGGCTGCCTTCAGCGCCACGCTCAGCCCTACTGCTCCGGCGCCGATCACTGCTATATCTACTTTGGTCATGTTCTTCTCCCTGTTCTTTCCAATATAAAAGTAATAACAGTATAAACGTCCTATGCCAGATGAACAAGACAAGGAGTCAGGCGTGAGGCGTGAGGGAACCAGCAGACGACTTTGTCTGCCCAGGTATCAGTGCGGTAAAGTTGTAATGTTTGGCCAGTGGTAGGGGCAGACGACTCTGTCTGCCCAGGTATCAGTGCGGTAAAGTTGTAATGTTCGGCCAGTGGTAGGGGCAGACAACTCTGTCTGCCTAAGTATTAGTGCGGAGAAGTTGTAATGTTCGGCCAGTGGTAGGGGCAGACGACTCTGTCTGCCCAGGTATCAGTGCGGTAAAGTTGTAATGTTCGGCTAGTGGTAGGGGCATACGACTCTGTCTGCCCCGGTATCAGTGCGGTAAAGTTATAATGTTCGGTTAGTGGTAGGGGCAGACGACTCTGTCTGCCCAGGTATCAGTGCAGTAAAGTTGTAATGTTCGGCCAGTGGTAGGGGCATACGACTCTGTCTGCCCAGGTATCAGTGCGGTAAAGTTATAATGTTCGGTTAGTGGTAGGGGCAGACGACTCTGTCTGCCCAGGTATCAGTGCGGTAAAGTTGTAATGTTCGGCCAGTGGTAGGGGCAGTTCACCCTGTCAACCCGCTGCTTAGCAGACAACTTTGCTCTAGCAGGAGTGTTGCCTATGTCTTGAACCATTTCTGTTACCTATGTCCTGACTGAACCGTCCTGACTGAACCCTAACCCCTAACCCCTTTCCAACTTTCCATTTGACAGTTTTTACATATAAGGCAGGATTTTTCTCAGCCTTGACGAACTCTTATTATAGGCGAAAAAAAAGAAAACGATGAAACAGTATTTACAATAATGGTGTTTGTTTGGGAAAGAGGGAGAACGTAATTGGGAAACAGATTTATGCCGGAGAAGGACGGCGAATTTAAATACAAGGATCTGCTCTGTTGGACAAAAATGAAAAAGGAGCTGGAGGATCAGGAATACCTGAAAATATTCAATATCATGTCCCGGCTGGTAGGTGAGGAGGATTTCCTGTATCCTTACGGACTCCATGGTCTGGCTCATACCAAAAGGGTGTTGATGCTGGTGCTCTGCCTGGGTGCCCGGCTGAAGGTCCACCGGGAAGATTTGCTGCTGCTGTCACTTTGTGCCTTATATCATGATGTAGGCCGGATCGATGACAGCATAGACCCGGCCCATGGGCGGGTCAGTTATGCAAAAGCCGAACCCATTCTGGCCAAGACCGGATACGATATGGAAATGATGCGCTACATCATTGAGAATCATTGTATCGTCGACAAAAAAGCCCATGCTGCTGCGGTTAAATATAACCTGCCTGACCAGCTCAAAGCCCGGCGCTTGCTGGATATTTTCAAGGATGCCGACGGATTGGATCGTTTGCGTGTCAATGACCTGGACCCTCGCGTTCTGCGCCATGATGAGGCGCGGGAACTGCTGCCGGTAGCCCGTGTATTACTGGCTGAGCTGCACTGATCTCGTGAGAAGCCTTGTGCAGCCGCCCATTCCCAAAATCTCTAATCCAGTCTTTAGGCGGATAAACATTCGTTTAGAAAAACTACAAAAAACTCTGTAGGAAGGCATTTCTTGAATGTCTTCTTTCTTTTCCATGCAAATATACGACATAAGAATTTGTTGCCTTTGCAGGCAAAAACAAGTAAAATATTTATGCACGTAAAATAGAGTATTTTGTAATAATATTTATTTTCATGTATTTATAAATCATATCATTCGTAAAACTTGTTTCGTCTTTTAATAATGCATATGCGTTGCGAAAGAAGGATAAACGCTTGTCGATTAAAGAAACAGCGAAGAAGTTTTATTATACAAGATCATTTCGCATCATAGCTGGAGTCCTTGTGGTGACAGTATTTGTTACTATGGTTCTGCAATCAGCTACCCTCGTAGCCATCAGCCGCAGCGACAGCAAATCTGACGCTGCGGTCAACTATTTAGCCGAAAACACCGAATATGTAAATAAGAACCGACCCCAAAGAGTATTGGACTATCTGCAGACCCTGGGACCACAGGAAACACTGGCGGATTATTACCAGCTGGCCAGCACCCAGATTGCCCGTGAAGAATATGCTGAAGCCCTTGCAAATATCGAAAAATGCATTGCGCTTTACAATAATGAAGGTCGTGAACTTTATCTGGATCTGCTTTTAAAGCGCGGCTGCCTGCAGGTAATGACCAAGGACTATAATGCCGCATTGAAAAGCCTGGATCTGGCTCTGGCCGAGGATCCGGATGCTGCAGATATTTACCTGGTAAAAGCCCAGATCTTTGCCGAGCAGCAAAACATGGGCGCTCTGGTCCAATCTTTAACAGCCTATTTGCAGCTGGTTCCCGGGGACAGCTCCATCCGTTCCCTGCTGGCACAGGCACAATTCACTGAAGGTAATTTCGAAGCAGCAGGCGAGCAGTATGCGGAAATCATGGAAAGAGACCCCGATGCACAGACCGCCTACCTGCTGGGGCTTAATGCGGTGCAGAAGTCCGATTTTGCCGCTGGAGAAACAGCTCTTACCAGGGCTATTGCCCTGGATGACAGCTTCGACGGCATCTATTATTACCGGGGTGTCTGCCGGATGTCCCTGGGGGATTATCCTGGCGCCATCGAAGATCTGTCCATTTCAATCGATAAGGGAGATGTGCAGCAGGCCAGCTTTTATACCCGCGGGGTCTGTCTGCTGATGAATAATGAATATGAGAAGGGCCTGGCAGATGTACAGTTAGCGGCTGCCGGAAACCAGGATGAAGAAGTCACCAAACAGGCGGAACTTTTAATTGCCGAACTTGAAAAAGCCCAGGAACAGACGGTACAGGTTGGGGAGACGGCACAAACCATGGAAATTGAGCCGCCTGCAGCAATTTTACCAACTGATACACAGGCCCTGATCACAGAACAATGACCAAATTGAATCGTTTACACCAGCTGATAATTCGGCGAGAAGAGAATGAATGCAAGGAGAGGGAAGGGACTGCTATGAAGATCGTCACTGGAAAGAAACACACCATTAATTGGAGCGGCCGGTTTTTAGCCATCATGCTTATGATCGGGCTGCTGATTTTTGGCTTCGCTTCATATGCTATGGCCTCAGAAGGGGAGGAGTCTGCCCAAAATCAGGTGAGTTCCAGTGACAGCAGTTCGGGCGGCGGCAGCGGAGAATCTTCCGGAGACACCGGCAGCAGTGATACTTCCGGCGGAAGCAACGATGGCAGTTCCGATGCTTCCGGTAATGAGTCAGTTGGGGATTCAGGAGACAGTGGCGATCCTGCCGGTTCTGGTGAAACAGGAGATACAAATGGTTCAGGCGGGTCGAATAGCGACGGCGTGACCGGAGACGGCAGTGGAACTTCCGATGATGATGGTACCGGCGATACCAGCGGTGCCTAGGGAAGTGATGATATGAACGGCACTGGTGAACAAGGAGATGCCAATGGTTCAGGCGATTCCAATAACGACGGCGTGACCGGTGACGGCAGTGATATTTCCAATGATGATGACAGCTCCAGTGAGCAGGGCGGTGCTGATACGAACAGCATCGGCGATACTCCGATGATGATGGCTTTGGGAGCACAGGCGACGGAAACTCCTCCAACAGGTAATCCCACACCTGAAACCGTAACAGTTCCTGAATATCAGATCCCGGGCGGGTCAGCCTATATAATAGGAAGCGAAGATACCGTTTATAAAAATACTGCTACACAGAATGCCATTCAACAAGCCATCGACGCTGCCAAAGCAACGGCGGCCAGCAAAGTTACCATCATTGTCAATAACGGTGTATATACTGGCGGAATTACCCTGGTGGTCCCGGCTCCGACAGAGGAAGAAAACGGAGAAGGCTCATCTGAGCCTGTGACCAAAATGATTCTGGAGATCATCGCTTCCGATGCCTATACGAAAAATGACGAGACCGGCGAAATCACGGCCAATGCCAATTCCGCCGGCGGAGTTGAAACGGAAGGGGCCTGGAATTTTGACGGGGTCGACCTTCTGCTGGCCGGAATCTACCTCTCCCTGAAGGATAAAGTTACGGTAAAAAATGCTGATAATGTCACCTATTACGGAACCTCTTTGGATGATGATATTACTCTGGAACTCGACCAGGTTAAAGACAATGTCACCATAGATACTGGAGGCGGCGACGATGTTTTGGACCTTTCGGTGAAACAGAGCCCCACAGTCAGCATTACTCTTGACAAGGAAAGTGGGTTCGATGCAGACGGTAATCTTACCGATGATGGAAAAGCCATTATCAGTAATCTGATCAATAATGGTGTGTCTGAAGCAGGGGGGAAATCCCGCTTAAAAGCCGTGATCAAAGGCGGGAAAGGTGATGATAAGATCACCATAACTTTGATCAACAGCACCGATATCAGTACCACGGAAGTCGGCGAGGCACCTAATACTACTGTTTCCGGCATCAAAGCAGACCTTGATCTTTCAGCTGTGGATCTGACTGTGGAAGGCGAAGCCGGGGCCGACACCATCACCGTAGACGGGGGAATGGAGCTGGGACTGGCTACCGTGATCCTGCAGCCCTTCCTGCAGCATATCTTGTTTGAGACCACTGCATCCGTAGCAGCTGCCACCGGGCTCCCAGGCACGGAAATCAAAATTAACGGCGGAGCCGGAGACGATCTGATCAATGTGGACACCACCGTTTCCTTCAGCAGCTTCCGCGGAGTGGATGTGACGGTGGACGGCGGGTCTGCCTATGACCGCACCAACCTTACCGGCAAATTACAGGAGTATAAAGCTGATGACCCCAATATCAGCGGCAATGCCAGCCAGGTAGAAATGAGTACCCTGGCTGAGATCAATATTTTAAATGATTCTGCAGCCATCTCCAGGCTTAATAGTGATCTCTCCGTGACCATGGTGAATGTGGAAGCCGTCACTGATGAGCTTATCAATAAAAACTCCGTTTATATCAATGATCTGCTGGCAGATAAACCTGATTTCGCCAGCTTCACCGATTATGTGATCGATAATCCTTCCGGTACTGTAAATTATGAAAATACCAACGGCAGTGGTACCTTCCTTTCCAACCTTATTATAAAGGGCAGTGATCTGACCATTGGTACGGTGAACACGCCCAATGTAAATATCATCATAAAAAGCACAGACAGTGGCCTGAATGACCCCGGCAGTGTCACTATTACCGGCACGGTTACCGGCAAAAATATTTTCATCAAGGTGAAAAAAACCGACAGCCACGCTCTGGAGATCATCGAAAATGACCTTGGCGAAGAGGAGGATGACTATGAACTGGACGCCAGCCTCTTTGATATCGTCAGTGATGCAACCATTATAATAGAAGGAACCGGAAGCCTGATAGCTGCCCAGACAGTAAATCTGGAAGCCATCAGCGAGCAGACCAAACCGCTTATCCCCACATTGGAAGAACTGACCGAAAAGTTAGGCGTATTTGGTGAAGGAGAGGACCAGAATCCACTTAACATAAACTTTGTAGCAGTAAAAGTAGGAAAAGCGATCATTGATATCAAGGGAAAAATTGAGGCAGCTGCCATCCGCGCCATTGCTGATTCCCTGGTCAATGTTTCCGCCATGAATGACAATCTGGCCGATTTCGGATTGCCCCTGGCGGTGGGCGTGGTGGTTTCCGAAGCAGGGATCGTCAGTGACGGCAGTGCCAGCCTGAAGGCCAAGGACGGCGGCATATTGCTGAAGGCTGATTCCGATGTTACCCTGGATACCCATGCCGTATCCGGACTGCTGCCCTTCGTTCTGGCAGTATCAGTAGTCGTCAATGATGCCTATGTAGATATAAAAGGCGGTACCACAGTGAATTCCGAGGGTGACACCATTGCCTCAGCCAGCGGCAATACCAGTATAACCACCTCGGCTTCCGGACCCAAACCGGCAGCAGCAGGGTCCCCCGGGTCCACCGGTACCACACCCCAGACAGCCGGTAAGTCCGGCGGGTTCTTTGCCGTATCGGTAGCCATACAGGATGTGTTTGTCTCCATTACCGAAAACGCCAGTGCTGATTCCCAGGGAGAATTGATTTTGAAATCAACTGCCATTGAACGGGTTAAAAATAAAGCTGCCTCCAATCCGGATGATGGAGGAACTTCCTTCAGTCTTTCCAATCTGATCACGAAAATAAACAGCCTGTTGACCAAAACCTCCACCAATCCCAATAATACAAACACCAGGGGCAATGCAGGCCTGACCGGGGCTGTGTCCCGCCTTAGCGGCACCAATAATCAAGGCGGCACCAGCACCGGAGTAAGCGATCTGGTCAACACCGGCACAGCAGGCAGTACCGGCACCGGTAATACCACCAACACCAGCAGCACCCAGCTGGTAGGCGCCCTGGCTGTGACCTACGCAGAAAATACCAATAAAGCCTTTATCGATACTACTGGGATCATCAAAGCAGACGGGAAGCTATCCGTCCTGGCCGCCGGTTCCATTGTTGATGAAACCCTGGCCGACGGTTCGCCCATCAAGCGCACCAGCACAGGGGCTACCGGCGCAGCCAATCCGGGTGCGTCTGCTCCGCCCGCGGGCATGACTTATGAAGGACGTACCCAGGGGAAAGTGATCTTTGCCACCACCCAGAACGGATTCCTGACCATAGACAAAACCACTGAAGCAGAACAGACACCGGGTGCGGCGATTGCCATAACCGTTTCCCCCACCGCCGGATACAAGCTGGACAGCATTACCGTAAACGGCACCGCTTTAGCGGCCGGAGTGCTTACTTTCACCATGCCGGCCGACGGAAGCCCGGTTACCCTGGGAGCCACTTTTGTTCCTAAGTTTACCATGCCCACCACTGTGTCCGACCGGATCGGTTTGGGCGCTATATTTGAACAGGGTACTCCTGCAACATCAAATACCGGGCGCACCGGAAGCACAGCCCTGGGTGTGGGGGTAGCCGTAGCCGTGGTTAATTATACCAATGAAGCTTACATCAATTCAGCCAATGGCGCTGTGGAAGCCGGAGGCCTTGAAATATCAGCGGTAAGTAACAACATTTCTTCCTCCGCCATTTCCAAAGCCGGTTTTACCGCGGCAGACCTAGGCCTGGCAGGAGCCCTGACCGTTCATGTGGTCAGTGCCAAAAACAGTGCCCAGCTCAATGACGATCTGATTTTAAGCGGCGGCGGCCTGGATATGAAAGCCAAAGTCTCAAAAAGCAACTTCATGACCGTGGCTGATGCAGCCGGGACCAACAGCTCCAAAGCCGCGTCAGGCACCACCGCTACTGGCAGTCCCGCTTCTGATTCAGTGGGGATCGGCGCCGGTATCGCCATAGGCGTCATCGGTGTGGACAGCTACGCCAGAATTGCAGATGGAGTATCCATCAGACGTGCCAGTGCAGACACAAAATTGGATTCAATGAATATAAATGCTTCCTATAAAGGAACCGAGAAAATGACCGCCAAAGCCGGTGCCTCCGGAGGGACTGCTATAGTACCGGTTTTAGCCCTGGATATATCCGGTATTTATGTGGCAGCCGATACCGGAACCAATAAGGCAGATCCTAAGCTTGTCTTCAGTGGTGATGTCAATGTGATAGCTGCCAATCAGATCACCCGCACGATTCTGGCGGATGCAGCTGCAGTCGGCGGTGGAGTAGGATTCGGGGGAACCTTTATCGTAGACATCATCAATGACAGCGCTGTCAGCACTCTGGGACGCAGTGTCAGAGCTAAAAAGGTACGGGTGAAAGCTGATTCCATCAGCCGGCTTACTGCCAATGGCAAGGCCAGCTCCTCCGGCGCAGCCAGTACCAAACCGGCTAACGGCACAACTTCACCCGGTTCCGGAGGGAATAGTTCCAGTCCCGGCAGCGGCGGAGATAGCGGCGACGCAGATGCAGGAGACCCTGACCCTGAACCTGCGAATGAAAATGAACAGGACGACCCCTATGACGGGATTGCTGATTTGTTTGATGAAGGGGAAGATCCGCCAGAGGACGATGAAGATTACAGCGAAGATTTTGCCCGACTTTATGATGAAGGCGAAGCAGATGCCATAGCAGATGCCAATACTGAAGCAGCTGCTGAGATGGCTGGAGCAGCCAATACCCAAAACGTTTCCGGCAGTGCGGTCAGCAATTTGACTGCCAACCGGCAGAAGGCCGAGACCTCTGAGGGCAGTGTGCAGATCGCCGCTACCTTTACACTCAACATCCAGAAGAATATTTCCAAAGCAGTGATTGCTGACGGGATCAGGATTGAAGCTTTCAAGCCCGGCGAAAATGCCGAACCGGATGATGGCTCCATTACGGTCGAGAGCAAAAACGATACCGACGGTGTTATAACCTCTAATGCTTCTGCCACTAACTCCACTACCGGGGTTGGGGTAGCAGTGGCTATAAATATTGTTACTTATGAAAACATAGCCCAGGTCGGTGATGCGAGACTTACCGGCGAAAGCCTGACCATAAAGGCAGCTATATATGAAGAGGAAGCTAAGAATGTTTTAGATGACGTGCTTAGTGAACTGCTTGAGAAATTGAGTATAAATGAAGAGTTAATTGACCAACTGATTAACGAACTGGAAGGCACCACCCTTAAAGATTATCTGAAGAAACAGCTGGATGATCTTGGCATTACAAATATAGATGATATAGCAGAAGGTCTGGCCGATGCTGTCATAGCACGCCTGGAGGCTGCCCTAAAAGGAACAGATGTGGACGACAGTGTGGATGAAGACTTACAGGAATTGGTTAAGGATACCATATCTAAGATTTCAGAAGGCCTCAAGGATGCTGCAGTCATTGCTGAGGCTGTAAAAAACACTGCAAGCACCATCATTACTAACATCAAGGACCCGCAGCAGCGCCAGGAGATCATAGCGTTGTCCCTCAAAGCCATCGCTGCACTGTTGGGAAGCAACGATGAACTGGACGGCATCGGACACAGGATCTCTACCCAGACGATATCCGGGGTAGGCGCCTCCAATGTCGGAGTAGCCGGATCGGCTGCCATTTCGGTAGTAAATGGCACCACAAAGGCGATCATTGCTGACCGCTCCGCCCTGACTGACGGGGATGATATTAAAATCAGCGGGGACATCATCATCACCGCTGACGGCGCCCAGAAAATATATACCACTGCCAGTTCCTCGGCTGACGCCAAGGGCCGGGCAGATAAGAATAAAGCTGCTGCCAATGGCAGCAAATCAGCTAATAACGGAGCTTCAGCTACGGCAGGCGGCACCGGTGGTACAGGCGGAACAGGTACGACTGGTTCCCAGAGCAAAAGTGTCGGTGTCGGCGCAGCCTTCGCCATTGCCATTGCTGACTTTACAGTCCATGCCGGGATTGGCGACTATCGCAGGGTAATTGCAGACAACCTCAAGATCACTGCTGATGCCCGCAATGATTTGGATACCGTCAGTGTTTCCGGTTCAGATCCCATTGCCCGCAGCAATGCCACATCCCAGGGTAGTTCAGGGGGAACAACTCCTGCTCCAACTACCACTGCCAAGGATATTTCCGTGGATGCTTCGGTATCAGTCAGCCTGATTGAAAACGATGTTAAAGCTTATGTCGGGCAGGGTACAAAAATTAATGTAATTGGAACAGAAGATACTATCGAAACTGATAAAACCGGAGAAAAAGTCAGCTTCTTCCTTTATGCCAAACAAAGCGGTGATACTACCACCAATGCCAGCGGCTTTGCCGTGGGCAATGACACTTCCGTAGGTGCGGCAGTTGCAGTCAATATTGCCCTTTCCACAGTAATGGCCAGCTTTGCCGGTCAGGGGATCGTAAATGGCAAAGCCAAACTGGCTGCTGCCACCTATAATGAAGACGATGCCAATGCTCTGGCTACGGCCATGGGAGCGGATATCGACCGTTATCTGGGTAAATTCCGTTCCTTCCAGAATCTGAAGAAGAAACAAACCAGCGGCACCACCACCAGTTCCGCCGGCAACAATACCTCGAATCTCATCAGCGATAGATTGAGCGGCACCGGAAGCGGAAACGGCTCGGAAGTCAGTTCCGGACTGCCGGTTTCCACCAATGCGCTCCATGCCCAGAACGCTTCAACCACGTCTACCAATGAAGCTTCATCTTCAGCCAATAATAATGAAATGACCAGTATCATAAATGAAACTGCCAGCGGCAGCAGCAATAACGGTGATACGACTGTCGGCAGCACCATAGGCGGAGCACTTTCCGGCGGTAATACTGATCCTTCTGCTCAGAACAGCCAGAAGGTCCACGTAGCAGCTGCGGTAGGCGTCAATGTTACCCAGCATGATGCTCTGACCAGTATCAGCGGCAGCCTGGAAGCTAAGAATATTGAGGCTTTGACCAATAATAACGGAAACTTCAGTACCACAGGTACCGGCGTGGCTGCCACACTCATGCAGAACAGCAACTCCATCGGGGTAGGTGTAGCAGTTTCCGTCAACAAGAACAAAGCCAGGGTCGCCATCGACGGCGAGCTTACGGCAACTGATGGAGATATCATTGCCGATGCCGAACTGACCCAGAATATGGACGGAGTATACCGGGGCAAATATGGAGCCCTGGGGATTTCAGGCAGTGTCTCCGGTTCCGGCGGCAAAGCCGGGGTTGCTGGCTCACTGGCCATCGTGGTCGCCCAGGGGGAAAGCAGTGTTACCGTAGCCGATGAGGGCATCCTCACCGCCGAAAACGGTAATATCAAGCTGGAAGCCACTGATAAATCAAAACTTTCCGCCGCTGCCATGGCTGCGGTGCTTTCCAAAGGTACCACCGTAGGCGCAGGCGCAGCTTTTGCCCTGCTTTATGCCGAGAATAAAGTCCTGGTGATCGTCGGCGATGATGTAAAAGTCACCGGAAAGTCTTTCACCATGAACGCAGAGAAAAAACCGGTCACCATAAGTGACTGGAGCCTCCCCTTTGAAGCCTCGGAACTCTTTACTACTGATGCAGAAACCGGCAAGGAAGGCATCATCAATGTAACTACCAACGGAACCGGACAAGAGAAATTCGGTGTTACCATGAACGTTAAAGCCGGAGACCTGGTAGATATCGCTCAGCTCACCAGCTTCCTGGGCAGTGTCAACTACTATGCTTCAGCAGCAGCCGGTACCATCGTGGGAGGCAGCGACAGTAAACTGGCCATGGCCGGAGCGGTGTCGATGCTGTTCCAGAATAGTGAAACAGAAGCCTCCATCGGAGATCGGGCTAAAATAACCCTTACCTCCGGGAGTCTTGATATAAAAGCCAAATCCGAAAACAATGCCCGCATCATCGGCGGAGCCCTTTCAGTCTCCTCAGCCAAAGCGGGTATCGGACTCAATGTAGCAGTAATCACCAACAATGATACGGTAACATCTACTGTCGGTGAAGACGGCGTGATCACCGTATCGGACGGCAAGGTGAATATCACCGCCGAATCCGATCTTGATGCCTGGTCGATCACCGTAGCCGCAGCTGCCAAAACCGGCGGTTCCGGTTCCGGTGCTGCTATCGGCGGCGGTCTTACGGTTATCGTTTCGGAAAATGAAGTCCTGGCCATGGCAGGCAGCCGAACAAAAATAGATGCGTCCGGCAATGTGACCATCAGTGCTGATAACGATGCATACCTGCTCCTGATCTCCGCTTCCGTGGCAGCAGACGCCAGCGGCGGTTCGGGAGTTGCCGGCGGCGGCACCGTGGCGGTAATCGTCACCGGCAATAAGGCAAAAGCCCTCTTGGGGGATTATGCAGAGATTAACAGCAGCAACGGCGCTGTAACCATTTCCGCTGAGAATATTGAAAAACTCATCAGCATCCTGATGTCAGCTTCCGGAGCTTCCGGTTCCGGTAACGCCGTAGCAGGAACTGTCAATGTGCTGGTGACCAACTCAGAGACTATTGCGGCGGTAGGAGACTATGCCAGAATCACCGCTGAAGGTAATGTAGAAATCAAGGCAGCAAGTGACTCCAAAATGGTGACCGTGCTGGCCGGCTTGGCTGGTTCAGCCGGATCAGGAGCCGCAGTTGGCGCCACCATCAGTGTCAATGTCTTTAACCGCCTGACCGAAGCCAAAATCGGCAGCGGAGCAGTGATCGCTTCCAAAGCAGGCAGCGTCCTGGTGCAGGCTTTAAGTAATGACTGGACACTGGTGATCACCGCGGCGGGCGGCGCATCAGCCTCCGGAACCGCTGTCAGCGGCAACATCCAGACCACTGTAGCCCAGAATAAGACCAATGCTCTGGTAGGTGACAGCACGCAGATCAAAGCTTATGATTCAGTCGGCATCGTGGCTGACCATACCAGTCACATTTATTTGGCTGCGCCGACTGTTGCTGTTTCAGGCGGCGGGGCTGGCGTTGGAGCTACCATCGTCACCGCTGTTTTAAGAAATGAGATCAATGCCGGCGCAGGAAATAATACTGATATCACGGCTTATGCCATGAGAATGGGAAGCGAAGCCGGGATCCTGACCTCCAACCGCCAGCAGCGGCGCAAAGGGATCGTGATCAGTGCCCTGGGCGCAGAAGATATATTGATGCTGGGGATCGGGGCCAGCGGCGCCTCAACAGCAGCCGTATCAGGGGTTATCGACACCCTGGTGGTGATGAATAAAGTCAATGCGAAAGTAGGCAATAACGCACGAATGCGCTCCGGAACCAGGCCATCTGACGATAAGAATGGCGACGGTTCAGAAGATGGAGATTCCTCTCCAGGAGACATAGATGTTGAAGCCGAAGATGACTCAGTCATATATAACTTTGGCGGTGCAGTAGCTGTCTCCGCCGGATCTGCTGGAGTCGGTGCCACCATCGTTACCCTGGTCTTTGACAAGGAAGTTAAAGCCAGTATCGGTAACGGGGGCGTGACAGAAGCCACCGGCGATATCAATGTAAATGCTTCCGCCGAGGACGACCTTTTCCTGGTGGCGGTCAGCTTCAGCGCAGCCAACAGTGCTTCCGTAGGGCTGGGAGGCAGTGTTCTGATCTTCATGAATGAAGTGACAGCTGAAATGGGCGGAAACGTCACCGCCGGCGGTGATATTAATGTGAATGCTGCCAGCGATGAGTTCCTGCTCAATATCGCTGCTTCCGTTTCCGTGGGCGGCAATGCCGGAGTGGGCGGCGCAGCCGTGGTGACTTACTTTACCGGTAAGACCATTGCCAGAGTGCTGGCTGGAGCGGTCGCACAAGCAGCAGGAAACATGACAGTGATCGCTGATTCAAAGGAATTTATCACCGCCGACGTGGCCGGGGTATCCGGTGGCGGGACTGCCGGGGTATCCGGTGCGGTGGATATCGTCATCACCGAAGTGGTGACCCAGGCTTATACCGAAAATGCCACCGGGACTGCCGATCGTGTCCAGATCAGAGCCGGCAGTTTGACCATAAAGGCCACCGATGATTATGAGTTTGTTGGGGTATCAGTAACGGCTGCCATCGGCGGCACTGCGGGAGTCGGCGTAAACGCCATGCTGACCATTGCCGGCAACACAGTGACCGCTTATATAGGAGAAGGGAACCGTATCAAAACTGATTCCGGGGATGTGACGGTACTGGCCAGATCCAACCGGGATCTGAAAATGTATGCAGGTACTCTGGCAGTTGGAGGAACAGCAGGCGTTGGAGTCACTCTGATGGTGGCAGTAATCGGAGGAATGCTTGATGAGGACACATCTGGATCACTGCAGACCGGCAAAGACCAGGATGGCAATGAAGTAACCACTTTTGATCCCCAGGCACTGATGGCTGACCAGTCCGGCAGCGCACCCGGGGTGACCGCAGCCTATTATGAAGATTTTGGCGGCGATAAACTGGCCAGCAAACTGGAGAGTGACGGCACCAAGGCCAGTGGCAATTCTGCCGGGCATGAAGAATATGTATATGATGAAGATGGGAACAAGGTACAGAAGAAGGATGCCCACGGCAACCCAGTATTTGATGATAATGGTGATCCCGTCTGGGAAACCCAGCTGGTATTCGACGGAACAGAAGGTTACCGGGACGACTCCTTTGACGAAGAATATGAAAACGGCGACCAGCCTGGCGCGGATTTCGAAGCCGATGAAAATGCCAATGATGATTTAAACCATGCCGGCGATCTGGGACCCACCCAGCCCGGTTATGATCCCAAGGATGCCACCATGGCCTACATCGGTAAAAATGCGGTGGTGGAAAGCGCCGGTGATATCAACGTAAACGCTTATGACAACATGACAGCGGATATGGTCACCGCTACCGTAGCCGGCGGAGCTTATGCCGGTGTGGGAGTAGGCATGGCAGTGGGAATTCTTTACAGCAATGTACTGGCTTATGTGGAAGATGGTGCAGTCCTTTCCGCTAAAGGTGATATAGCAATCTATGCCCGGGCTGGCTCCACACCGGTGGCAGCTGATTCGGACAAAAATAATGCTCTGAAAGATGCCATCAATGATAAAAATGATCAAAAGACCCAGGATGTATCAGTGGGAGATCTGACCATCCGGGCCATTTCCTTCACCGGAGCCGGCGGGTTTGCCGGGGTAGGGGTGGCTGCCGCCGTTATAGTACTTAACTCCAATGTTAAGGCCTATATCGAGGGGGATGTAATCAAAGCCGCCAGCCTGACTGTAAAGGCGGAAAGTGAATATCCCCAGGTTATCGCCGCTACCTTGGCGGCTTCCGGCGGGGTAGTAGGTGTCAGTGTATCAGCTGCAACAGTAGCGTTTAACGGCACGGTAACCTCAGCTATCCTGGGCGATGCCCAAATCGGTATGAATGATGAAAATGGCAATAAAGTTAGCAACATAAATGTAGTATCTGTAGCCAACACCGATGCCACCACTCTGGCAGCAGCGATTTCCGGCGGCGGGGTGGCAGTTAACGGAGCCATTTCCCTGGCTGTCAACCGCAGTCTGGTAGAAACCTTCATCGGCCAGGGGGTACGAATCAAATCCTCTGGTGATATAAATGTCAAAGCAACCGTCAATACTGAAGCAGATACCTATATCGTAGGTGTTGCCATAGGCGGAGTGGCTGTCGGGCTTTCCGCAGCAATTGCGGTTCTGGAGCCCACCATCTTAACCTATATCGGTACAACACCTTATAAAGATATTCCAACAGCTGGTGCAGCAACAGGTACCATCGGCAGCATCACCGCAGTCGATGTCAATGTGGAAAACAATACCACAACTGCCGCAAAAAGTACGGTCCTATCCGTAGCCGGCGGCGGAGTGGCCGTCAATGGCAATGTTCTGCTGGTATTCAACAACACCGTGGCCTATGCAGCTATTAATAAGATGCCAATTACCGCCAGCAGTAATATCAATGTTGATGCTTATATGAAGTCCTCAGCTGAATCGGTCCTGGCAGCAGCTACAGTCGGCTCTGTAGCAGTAGGTGTGACTGTCAGCTATGTCAGACTGGGCTCGGAAAATGTGGCCCTGATTGATACTACCGGGGTTACAGTTAAAGGGAAAAACATCAATGTATTTGCCGGTCGGAACGAAACTGGCAAACGCAATTCTTCTTCCGCCGATTCCACCGCTCTGGCAGCAAATGTGGGGGGCGTAGCCGTTAATATAAATGCTGCTATAGCGGATAATGACACTATCAATAATGCCCTGATATTAGGCAGCGGCAATTTGACAGCAGAAAATGCATTGAACGTAGGAGCCAATGGAACCGCCACCGCTAAAGCGCAGGTCATCGGCATCAGCGCTGGCGGCATCAGCGTGGCAGCCTCGGTGGCTGTAGCTTTGCTGAGAAGTGAACAGAACGCCCTTATCGACGGTGGTCATATTACAGCCGGTTCCTTAGAGGTTATATCGAAGCTTAATAATAATGCTGCCGAAGCAACCAGCATTGCCCGGCTGATAACCGGCTCTGGCGCACTCATCGGTGTGACCGCTAATGTAGCAGTTGCCTATGGGCGCTCCAAGAGTATAGCTGGTGTCAATGCCGACAGCATCAATATTATTGATAAAGGCAGCCTGGCAGTGGGCAGTTATGGCCAGGCCAAGGTACTGTCTGAAATCACCAATCAAAGTTTCAGCGGCATTACCGCTAATGTTATGGTGGGTGTGGCCTATTCCCAGGCAGCTTTTAAAGCTTATATGAATATACCGCAGAATAGTTCAGTAACAGCCGGGACAGTGAATATAGAAACCAACTATACTACAACAGCCACCGCCGATGTCACTCCATCAGCCAGCGGCGTGCAGGCTTCTTTAGCAACCATCGGCATCAACCTGGCCCTGGCCAATGCCGCCTCACTGGCGGAAGCAGCGCTGACCGGGCAAGGCACTCTTAATGCCGATTCGGTCAAAGTCAATGCTGACGGTACTGCCACCGCCAATGCCCTGACCAAAACGCCGGGCATAGCAGCGGGAGTTGCTAATATCGCAGCCAACACCGTTGTGGCCATTTTAAGCGCCAGCCAGAAGTCCCACATAGATGGCATTGTCATAAATACTCCCGGTAAAGTTGAAGTAATTTCGACATTAAATGACGGAACAGGAGAAGGGGCAGTAGCTGAATTAGGCAGCAGCCTGGATAAAAACAGCACCAGCATCAGTGTGGTAGGTGCAGAACTAAATATTGCCACCGCTTTAGCCGACGCTACCAACTACGCCTATATAAGCGGAGCCAGTATCGGCAGTCCCGCTGCCCGCGCCGGTGCAGTTACAGTAGAAGCACTGGGGCAGAGTCTGGCTGCGGCGCAGATCGAAGCGACTGCCAACAGCATCGGACTTATTTCCCTAGGCCTGACCACCCTGTATGCTACTGCCAGCGGCGATTATCAGGCTTATATCGATACCACTGGTGCCAATATTTATGCGGCTTCTATCCTGGTTGACAATACCTATACATCAAAGGCCCTGGCAGAAACCACCCAGGCTATCGGCGGGGTTCATGCCAGTCTGGTGGACGTGAATGGCAATATAGCTACGGCAATAGTGAACACCAACGCCGAAGCGGCCATTAAAGGCAATGGAACTATTAACACTAATGGCACCATACGAGTTACTGCCGCCGGTACTGCCGATGCACTGGCCGGAGTCATGACCCCGACGGTTTCTATCAGTTATATCAAAATAGCGGCCAATATCTTAACCGCCAAACTGGCGGCACAGCAGAAATCCTATATTGAAAATGTAAAAATCGAAAGAGCTGGGGATGTTACGGTTACTTCCACACTGAATGAATCTGCCGGCCATGGTGCAATAGCTAAACTGGGCAGTTCAGCAGGTTCATTAGGGGCAGAAATAAGCTACTACGGCGGCAGCGCCAACTCCGCCATCGCTGTTTTCGAAGCAGTCAACCACGCCTATGTAAAAGGTGCCAGTTTTGGTGATCTTACTACCCGGACCGGTGGACTGGCAGTAGAGTCTGCCGGCAATAGTATTGCCACAGCAGATATTTCCAATGGTGCCCTTTCCGCCGGCCTGGTCACAATAGGTCTGGCAGTCCTTTATGCCCATGCCAACGGGGATTACCAGGCATATGTAAATACCAGCGGAGCTGTGCTCAATGTGGATTCCCTGACGGTAAAAACCAATTACACTGCTAAAGCCAATGCCCGGACTACCCAGGCCATAGGCGGAGCCATCAGCGGATTGGATGTGGGAACCAATATCGCCCAGGCCGGGGCAGGCATCAAGGCCCAAGCAGGTATCAAAGGCAATGGAGAAATCATTACCCCCGGTGCAGTAGATGTGCAGGCCAATGGCACAGTCACTGCCGAGGCCGGGGTGGTTACGCCGGCCATAACCCTCAGCGGCATCAATATTGCCGTTAATGTCATCAAGGCCACTCTGGAAGCGGAACAAAAAGCCTATATTGATGGAGCCGCTATTAAGGCCGGCAGTGTTCAGGTGAAATCGACTTTGAATAATACTGATGGAACCGGCGCCGTTGCTAAACTGGGCAGCAGTGCCAAAAGCCTGGCGACCGATGTAGGACTGGTTGGAATCGAAGTTCATTCAGCCACTGCTGAAGCCGACCATAAAAATTACGCCTATATCAACAATGCCAGCATAGCTGCCAGCGGAGCTGTTAATGTACAGAGCCTGGCTAAATCCTATGCCAATGCCATAGTAAATGACGATGCCATAAGTCTCGGCCTCCTGACAATGGGAGTCACCATGCTGACGGCTAAAGCAAAAGGGGATTTTGCTGCCTATATAAATGGAACGGATTTGCAGGCCGCCAGCCTGACGGTGAAAAACATCTTCACTTCCAAAGCCAATGCGGCAGCGGCTCAACCCGGATACGGAGTCAAGGCGGCAGCTATTTCAATAGAAGGAAACTATGCTGATGCTGATGCAGCTACAACTGCTTCGGCTTATATAAATAACAGCAATATAAATTTGGTCAATAATGGCACACTGACGGTGGGAACGGAAGGGACCATCAGTGCCGATGCCCGAGTAGAGTCGCCCCAGATGAAAATCAACGGCGTAAAGGTGGCAGTAAGTATTGCCCGGGCGAGAACCACTGCAGTACAGAAGGCTTATATCTCAGGCGGCAGTATCAACACCACCGGTCTTACCAAAGTTTACTCCTGGCAGAATAAAAACAGCGGGACAACCGGAGCCCTGGCCTCTCTGGGGAACAATACCGGCAGTTCCGATGTGAGTCTCATCAGCGGGAAAGCCAATATGGCTGCCGCCGCCGCCGAGGCCGCCAATCATGCCTATGTGTCCAAAACTGACTTTGGCAGCGGGGAGCAGCGCAGTGGAGATCTGACCATAGAATCCATCGCCAACTCTTATGCTAAGGCAGGATTTATCAATGACCAGTTAAGTGTTTCCCTGGCCAGCCTGGGGATCAATATCATGACAGCAGAAGCCAAAGGTAATTTCAAGGCTTATCTGGACAGCAGCGGGGCAGAAATGTATATTAATGATCTGACCATAGCCAATAACTATAAAGGTATTGCTGAAGCCAGATCCATCCAGCCGGGCAAGGGCGTCAGTGTCAGCCTGGTGAACGGGGATGTGAACATTGCCCGGGCTGTCACCACAGCCAATGCCAGTTCCTATATCACCGGTTCAGGAGCCATTGATGCCGCCGGCATAAATATTAAGGTTACCGGCGATGGCAGTAAGGCTGTTGCCGATATCGATGCCTCCACGACCAGTGTCAATGGTGTAAATATAGCTGCCAATCAGGCTCTGGCCAGCCTCAAACTGGTTCAAAACGCCTATATCAACGGCACGGGAACCGTCCATGCCACTGGTCCGGTATCAGTACTTTCAATACTGAAGGAAACCAGATCCGAGGCCGAAGCCGGTGCCAGCGGAGGCACTAATGTAACGCTGGCCGGCGGAGGCGTAAATAAAACCACCGCCGAATCAGCTTCAACAGTAAAAGCCAATATCGATGGCCAGGTGACCATCGTGACCAGCGGGGATGTATCTGTGGGTGCAGAACTGAGCGGTATTGTAAAATCAAAAGCCCAGGCACCGGATAACAGTATATCAATTGTCAGTATGGGAGTTGTAGAGGTCCTGGCGAAGTTTGCCGATGATGCCGTCAAGGCATATATTGACGGCAATGCCAAAGTGACCGGCAGGAGTATTGATATCATCGCCAGTGCCAGCGGGACAGCGGAAGCCGTCGCCGAGCAGCCCAATACCACTGTCGGCGGTGTTAATGTTAATGAAATCTACGCCGAAGCCCGGGTGGATAAAAGAACTGTCGAGGCTTACATCGGCAGCGGCGCCACCGTAGTTTCTACTGGAACCGCAGCCGACGACGGGGTCAATGTGGCGGCAGTTTCCATCACGGAGCTTAATGCATACAGCAATCATGGAACAAGTTATAACCTGGTAGGTGTGGGCAGATATACCATTAAAACTTATGTGGGCACCCACAGCACTACCGCTCGAATAGACGGCATAGTAACGGCCCAAAACAATATCTGGCTGACAGCGGACGACAGCATAACTGCCTCCGCCTCAACTTCCGCCCTGAACGCCGGCCTGGTCAATGCGGGCAAATCCACTGCCAGCAGTATTGTTGACAAGCAGACCGGACAGACTTTGGTGGGAGCAAATGCCAGCCTGGAAGCCCGGGGCGATATAAATATCCTGGCCAGAACCATTTCCCGGCTGACGGCCTCAGTCAGTGCCGGCACAGTAGCATTAGGTGATTTTGGCGCGGTAAAGGCTGAAACCAAAATGAACAACCGCACAACTAAATTTACCGCCGGGGACGGTGCTAAAATCGTATCCCGCTATGGCGATGTTTTGATCGAGGTCCTGGCTGATACCGCCGCCCAGAACGCTTCCGCAGTTATGGGGGGAGCCGGTCTGGTCGGTGCTGGCAACGGCCCGGAATCATATGCTTATATAAAGACCAATACCACTGCTGATATCGGCAATGGAGTTACTATAACTGCCCTGTTCGGAGACCTGGGGATCAATGCTGAAAGCTTCAGCGATATTTATGCATATGCCTACCGTCACATGGGGGTCCTGGCCGGCGACAACCAGAGCAAGGCCGATATCAAAGCTTATGAAAACACCATCATTACAATTGGCGGCACCGGGGAGCAGAGTTATTTAAACAGCCGGAATACTGATATCAGCGCTTATCTCCATCAGAAACTGCATGCTTATGGAGTATCCTATACGATTTCCGCCGGCTCTTTCACCAATGCCCAGGCCTATATCGAAACTGAAGATAAGACTGAAGTCAACATTAACAATGCTTATGTAGGCGGCATCGATACATTGAACATAAATGCTGTTGTCAGGGATATGTATATACATGCCGAAAGCTATGGGACCATCGTGGGACTGACCGGTAAAGTCTGGGCCACATCCTCGGTCAAAGGCAGCAGCACTGCCGAAGTCAATGTGGGTAAGGCCGCCGCCGGGCTGGCCGAACTGGCGGGACAGAAAATAAACATAACAGCCATGTCCCCGCAGCTCACCAATCAGGTAGTGTTCCGGGATGCCAGCGCAGTGGGTAACACCGTTGTCAACTGGGTCTGGCAGACCATCCAGCGGACCGTTAATAAACTGGTGGAGAAAGTCAGCAAGATCCCCATCATTGGCTGGATCGTCAAAAAGGTGTGGAAGAAAGTCACCGAGTGGGTAGATGTTTTGGTAAAAGAAGTGCTTTATTCCGATGAAAAAGAATGGATCGAAGGAACCATGAGTTCCACCGGTAAAATTGATCTTAACGGTAAGGTGCATCTGGGAGGCGCTGCCGCCGGTATGTTTGTAGACATCAAAGAGGATGGAACACTGGTATATTCCGGCCTGGAGGACGGATATGAATTGACGGCATCTGCAGATGCCGCGGACGGCACCATCACCCTGGGCGATCTTTTCAACCAGGACCTGGGGTCAATCGAACTCAGTGCCTCCGGAGGGACGACCAGCAGCATCACGGGCAGCGTGACCATATTCAATAATAATTATCTGCCCAATATCTTCATCAACAACTGGTCGCCCTATGACCTGATTTTGAGTCAAATTACCGCCAGCAATGGGACGATTGGGACTCCGAGCATCAATATCGGAGACGTCAAGTATGTGCTGGATACAGAGATCCCCGGTCTCACGGTAGTATCACATGAGGATACTGACCTCACATTTGACCATAGTGTTGATGTCGGGGACGGCAGTCTCAACATATTCATGAAGGGCGGCGATTTAAATACCGCTGCCAATGAAGGCCAGGGAAAACCGGCGGCGGTCTGGGCCAACCGTCTGACAGTGGAGGGAGCCGGAAATATCGGCAGCCCGGATAACCGCTTTAATGCTTATATCCTGGATATCCCTGCGATACCAGGAACTGTCGGTATTATCAATTCCATGCCGGCTCGTCCTACTTATGTCAGCCTGGAAGCTGCAGAAGACATCTACGCGGCCTTGACCCATGTCATTGTTTACATTGACAGTTATCCTGTTAATCCGGCCTTTACGCTGAACAAGATAAAGGCTGGCGGCACAGCAGATTTGCTGATCCAGGCGCCTCGGGCCCTGGAGTATTCCGGGAATGACAATCTCGATGCAGCCTTCGATATTTCCGTCCCGGGAACCAGGGACACCCTGGTATTATTAGCTCATGGACAATCCAATCCCATTGACATCCTGGACAGCAATGGCAATGCCACTAAATATAGACTCAAACCCAATGGTATGCTGGTGACTAATGAAGCCATCACCATCCGTGGCGCCCACTACTATGTGAATGATTCTAAAATCACTTCCACATCAGGGGGCAGCTCAAGGTCTATTGCCCACTACTATCTGCCCGGCGGTGATATAGTAGCGGTTGATCGGACAACGGGCCGGATCGTTAATGTTATCGCCTTTGACGGCCGGATCTACAATCTGGATGGCATTGAATTTGTTAATATTGGGAAGGGAAAAATCATCCGCTTACGGCAGGAGAGCTTCAATATTATTTACACTTACGATACAGCCGGGAATCTCGTCGACGTTAAAATTGAAATCACGGAAGAAAACCTGGAAAATGGCGGTGTTACCATTTATGTGGAAACAGCAGCCAGCGAACTGGGCTGGACCCTGCCCGATGGCACCCGGGTATATTACAAAAATGCCTTCCTGCAGAACGGACAGGAAGTTGTGCCGATCTTCCTGGGTATGAAGGGTGAGAACAAACTGTATCTGCTGGAACCGCTGCATGCTGAACGTGAATTCTATCATGTGGTGGAATTTGCAGTAGATGGCAATGAGTATACCTTTGTGCAGGGTCATATCTATACCAAAAAGGAACTGCTCGATAAGGCCGCAGAAGAACTCAACAAAGGGATGACATTAACAGAAGCTCAAGGGGCAGTCAATACAGTCCTTAACACTTACAATGCCGCTTCCTTCTCCAGTGCCAGCACACCGGCAGCTGTGGCGGCAGCAGTGAAAACTGCTCTGGAAAATAGGCTCACCGGGGATTGGAATTATAAGGTGAAAGTCGAATTCACCACCAAAGTAGTCACAGAAACCATTGGTGAAGGTGAGGAACAGACCACCATCACCAAAACCTATATCAAGACAGTTAAGATCACTGTCGACCTCATTGAAGCAGTACCGGAGGGAGAAACACCGGAAACCGATGTTTTAAGTAAAACCATCGATGTGGAAAGCAAGAAATATGAAACCGCCTTGACAGGGGATCAGCTCATCAGCAGCCTGGGGCCATTGGCCGGGATCAAAGCTGGAGAGAAGGTACAGGGGATCAAGTTTGTCAAAGGTGATCTGGGTAAAAGGGATGGTCAGATCGAAATCAAATCCGACGGCCTGACAGTGAAAAACGGGATCTACTACTTTGACCTGGTCTATGACCCTGACCATCAGGCTTATGTGGCTGGACCTGACGAGGGTTTTATCGGTTTTCAAAAGGCCCGCTATGAAGAACTGCTGGGCAGGTATTTTGTACTGAGTGAAGATGAAAAGAAGATCACCGTATACGAGATGAAGAAAGGCGACAGCGGGGTTATTACTTACACTGCCACTCCTGACCCCGATGGTATGCCTGTTTTCAACTACAGCCTCAATGGCGGCTATCACTATTTGAACGGTGCATATTTGTTTGTTGATGATCCAGATATTTTTAATGCTAACAATGGGATCCTTTATATTAGTGACCGGGCGGTAGTGATCACTCGGTCAGGAGCTGTTTATCCGGTCGCCATCGAAAAGAATGTGATCGGTGAGAACCAGGAATTCACTGATTTGACCATTTCCTTTGCTCCTGGCATGGAACAGATGATTACTAACGGGCAGCCGGTCTATTCGGTTATCCAGTACGAGTATTGGGATTATGATCCATATTTCACACTGAAGAACTTTATGAGCAGCGGCCCCGGTGACCCGCAGTATGATGAAATATCTGCCATGCTGCAGGAAAAAGGGTTATCCAATACCCTGGTTGCCTCAATTGGCGAAGACGGCAATTACATCTATGACACCAGCAGTGTACCGGTTTATGACCTGCATCCGGTAAAGCGGGATGCTTTTGGGCAAACCCTCTATCAGGTGTATGATAAGTGGGCAAATGACGGTAAGGGAGACTATTTACGGGACGGCTACGGCGAAATTCGAGAATTCACTGAGTCACAAATCTGGCAATATACTATCAATATATCAAATCGCTACCAGTGCAGTGTCATTTATGAATCGCTTCCGGGTCTGACCATCGTTCGGCCGGTGGAGACCGGCGGCTTTACCGTTACCTATTCAGAGCCGCTCAGCTTCGACATCCCGGTAGATAATAACGGCCGCGGGATCATCAGCCAGGAAAAGCGGATCCTTCTGGAGGCTGAAGGCGAATTTGCCGCCGGTACCATCCTCTATCAGGATGGAGGTGGAAATATAATCGCCCGCTTTACAGAAGAGGGAGAATTCTACCAGTATGAAGAGGGGACCTTTGTTGACCCGGACAGCGGTGAAAACCAGGATATCTATACTGCTTACCGGGGTGAAGGCAGAGACGATACCCTTGATCTGATCGCTTATTTCTCGGCGGGCAGCCAGACCATGCTCCATGAAGTCATGACCGGTCTTTATATGGCGGTTCCAGATGAGAGCGGAGTGACAATTTTTGGTGGGACCCCTGTCATAAACAGTTTCTATGCCGATGCCGATTTCTTTGGTTTCAATAAAGAAGGGCAGCTAGTAATGCTGGCCAAAGAAACCCTGAAGGATCCTTACCAGTCAAGCGATGAGGAAGATGCGGACTTTAATGGTGCAGCTGTCATGAGAATCAATGATCCGGCAGGGGAGCTGCTAATCAGGATCTTGGAACTTACTGACGGGCGGATCGTATTCCTATTTGATGACGACACCTGGATAGACTCGGCAGGCAACACCGGCTTTATACCCAGACCGGTCAACCGGACCCTGGAAGGCTATAACGCCGATTCCCGGTTATTGCTCAACAACCTGTCCGCACCGGTTGCCAGAATCCAATTTGGCGGAGATAAAACCACACTTACCGATGATGGGGTGGAAGACAATATCAACATCATTTCAGACAATGTAGTGATCATCGCCGAAGACAGTGGCAATATCTTTACCGAAGATAATCCCTTGTCCATTGCGCCCATTACAGATACCGTAAACTTAAGGCTTATAAAGACCGACGCCGGCGGAGCCTATAATGCCAGTGCCTATGTGGTGGCCGCCGGAGCAGGGGATAATGTAAACCTGCATGATACGGATATCGGCAATGGCGGATTACTGGATCTGGAAGTTGCCGATGGCGATGCGACCATGAACCAGGTGGGCATCAATGAAGGCGGAGCCATGGAGCTTACTGTACGCAGCGGAGACATCTCTATGGATAATGTAAAAGTCAAGGGCAGCATGACAGCCGGTACTTTGGCCGGGGATGTTAATATGAATCAAGTGGAGGTAACTTCCACCGGGACCATGGGCATTACCTCCGGACAGGGAGATGTGATCGTAGACCAGGTGTCATCAGACGGTACTCTGCAGATTACCGCCGATGACGGAAATTTCTTGATGAAGGATGAGGATTCAATTCTCACCATCGGCAAGAATTCAACTGCCACCGAAGGTGAAACCTGGGTGGATATCGGCGGAGACATCGGAACCCCTGACGGCACTTTTAGAGTAAATATATGGCTGGATGAAAACGGAGCACCCCAGCCCTTTAATATTAAAAATGTTATCAACATGTATCTTAAACAGGAAACCGGCATTGATACCAGTGACGGAACCTTGCCCACCGATGGCCGGGATCAGGACGGCAATACCGCAGGACATGACGAAGCGGTAAGCGGTATGGAAGATGAAGATGAGACGGTAAATGTGACCATGCCGGCTCAGACAGCCGAAGAACTGGCAGCCCAGCTAAACCGGGAGCAGTTGCTGGCCTTGATCAGCGGCATATTAACCGGAGAAGAAATCAAAACCCTGCTTCAAATCGATGGGGCAGTCATTGATGCCTTGACAGCAACGCTGGGAAGTATGGATGCTGCAGAACTGGCTGCACTGGTTACCAGTTTAGGCCTTGGAGTAGCCGAACCGGAAACAAAACTTGACTTGACAGCATTGGACGGAGACGATCCGAAAAAAATAGCAGAACTGGCTTCGAAGTTGGGGCTGACTTCCGGAGCGGATAAAGCAGCAGTCCTGGTTGCCCTGCGCACCAAATTAGGCCTGGCGGATAATGCCAATGTCTGGCAGATAAAGTATGCCTATAACAACTACTATACAGTGGTACTATCCCAGTACCGGACACAGGTGATTGGCAGTTACCGGGCCAGTATTGATGACAAACTGAATAAAGACAGCGGACTGACCGATGCTGAGATCAAATATCTGTTGGATCTGGGCCTGGGAGAAGATGCAGCCGTGCTCACCATATTACTGGCCGGAGCCTTTGAAGCCCAGCAGCCAATAATAGCAAGTGTTGACGGTGAGGGCAATGTTACTTATTTACAGGCAACCGATGAGGAAGGTAACCTGCTCTTTATCGACGGTACAGATGAAAATGGCGAACCGATTCAAATACCGATCTATGTAATGGAGAGCCGAATTGCCGACCATGATTTGTTTGCCGCTTATTGGGATTCTCTGACCGAAGCCCAGAAACAGGAACTAATTGAAGCAGCCTGGACTTTGGCCGACTACCCTGAGCCAATAGAAAACCCTGAACAACAGCGGATATTAATCCTTAATATAGGTAAATCCACTGGTAACAGCAATATTCAAAATATGGGTGATATAGACATAACCCAGGCAGAAGGGATCTTCACCGCCGAGGAAGTCATTTCTAAATACGGCGATGTAGCCATAACCAGTCCGGAAATTGCCGGGGTGGCAGGGAAGACCAATATTTACGGGGAAGATATTTGCCTCACGGCCACCACCGGTAGCATCACTGGCATCAATGTGGAGGAAAAATCCTGGCCCCTGACTACCATTGCTCATATTACTGATGAAGATAAGATAAATGCAGCTTACGATGCAACCGGAGGCAAGACCTGGATTATAGTTCGCAATGCGGAGACCGGTGAAATAGAAATGCAATTCGCCGTCGATTATACCACGGTACGGGATTTGGATATCGACACTGCTACCAGTATTACTGCAACAGCGGCAGGAGATATTGAGATTACAGAAATAACTGGGGATATGGGTGTAAATGTTATCGAATCAGAATCCGGCAGCATAACCTTGACCGCCCCCGGCTCCATCTATGATGTCCGGGCAGAAGACGAGACCAGAGAGAATATTATCACCGGTCAGGGAGCAACTTTGACTGCCGGAGGCTCGGTAGGCACCAGCCAGGATTATATTGCTACTGATATTGACGGTACGGCGAAAGTCACTGCCGACGGAGATATTAACATCAATGACAGTGGTAGCTTGGTTCTTATTGCAGACAGTGCAAGCGGTCAGGTGAATGTAACCACCGCCGCTGATCTGACCTTGTCTAATACGGACGGTAACCTCATTATCGGGGCGATCATTGCCGGGGGCAAGGCTGACATTACTTCCGTGGCAGGCATTATGGCCGGTGACAAACTGGGCCATGCTGTAAATGTTAAAGCCCTGCACATTTTATTTGCCGCTGAAAACGGCGATATAGGAAGTATTGAAGTCCCCATCCAGATAGATACCGATGCTGAAAATGACGGCAAGCTTTCCGCCAGTGCTATAAACGGTACTATCAATATTAACGAGATGATTGGAAACCTGATCATTGAGGCTATCAATGCCAGTGGCAATGGTACCGTCAATATAACTGCGGCCGGCGAGATTCAGGTGGGAACCATAAACTCCCAAGGCGGCGGAGACGTAACTCTCGTTGCCGGGGATGGCGATATAACTGAAAAAGACGACACCGATTCCATAGCGGCAGCGACAACCGCCCAAACTGCAGCAGATCAGGCCCGCAGTGCAGCGGATCTGGCAGCGGCTCAGGTGATCATATTGCAAAATTATGTCACCAATATTCTGCCGGAAGTATTAGGCCGTCCGTCAGCCCAGCAGGCTTTGAATACAGCCGTAGCTGATTTATCCGCAGCACAGCAACAGCTGGAAGATATTCCAGGGCAGATTGCCAATGCACAAGCAGAACTGGCCACCCTTCAGGGTGAAAAAGCAGTGCTGGATCAAGACCTGACCGATGCCCAAAGTGCATTGGATCAAGCCATTGCCGAGGGGGCCTCAGCACTGGAAATCGCTGTACTGACTGCAGCCCGAGATAAAGCACAGGCGGCAGTAAATAATAAACAAACCGAGATAGATAAAAAGAATGCTGTAATGACAGCTTTCAGTGAGCAGGCAGCTAAGCTGGAGAATGAAACTATTCCGGAGCTGACACAGGTACGCAATGATGCACAAGATATCTTGGATGGCATCAATGCCCAGCTCGCCCAGGCCCAAGCCGACCTGGTGGATGCCAAAGCAGCTGAACGGGATAGCCTGGCAGCTAATGCTCTTACTTTGGAAGGCATTGCTGCCGAGAAAGTAGCCAATGCGATTGCTTCCGGCATCAACACTGCAGGAGATTTGAACCTGCATCTGATCAAGGGAGGAACCATTGGAGCAGCAGATAATGGCCTGGGAGTAACCGTCGCCGCTAACTTGAGGGCGACTGCCGGGGAAGATGCTGAGCTAAACGGCCTGTATCTGGAAAGCGGAGCTGATCTTAATATAGTTCCGGTTACAGTTAATGGTCAGGTTCAGATCGATTCCCGGGGAGACATCAAGGGAGCAGTTGGAGCTAAAGGTGCAATTATCACTGCTGCTAATGCGGTCTTAAACAGCCTGGGCGGAGACATCGGAGCTTCTGCAGTGCCGCTGCTGGTAAACCTGGACCGCATTTCTGCCGCAGGTGAAAATGTCTATATTAAAAACCTCAAGAGTCTGATTGTGGATACCGTTACCGGCGGCAAGGTAAGCATTGAAGCCGACGGAGATATCACCGCAGGCAGTCCTTCGGGTGACGGCAATGAAAATAATATCATAGCCGACGAATTGACCCTGAATGCAGATGGGAACATCGGAGCAGACGGCCAGCCACTGGTGATTGATACGGATGGATTGACCGGGAATGCAAAGAACCTTTATCTGAAGAATAAATCCGGAAAGCTCGTCATCAAGCGTATCACTGCCAATGGCAAAGCTGAAATACAAACTGCCGGAAATATAACCGACAATAGCAGCTCGACCGGGATCTACAGCAGCATAAGGGCAGGCAGCCTCAATATAGATGCCTTTGGCAGCATAGGTGAACCAGGCAATCCTCTCGATGCCTATGTACCAGGGATCGATACGGTAAATACCGAGTCCGCTTATGGCACCACCAACCTGACCAACTGGTACAAGTCCGGCGGCGGAAACAACGGCGGCGGAGGAGGCGGCGGCGGCGGTCCCGCTCCAAAACCGGTGATCATAACCCTGACTGATCCCGCCACGGGAGTAACAGTTTCCGGTGAGGGTATTGACAAAAAGGCAAAATTGTCAGTATCCACCACCACTGCACATAATCAGGAACTTTGCCCGGTATGCAGATATATCAACGGATTGGTGAAGGATGGCAAAACGGTTGTCAACTATAATATATCCCTGAGTAAAGCATTTGAAGGCAAGGTCACCGTCAGCATTCCGATGGGTGAGAAGTATGAAGGCAAAACCCTGACCATACTATCCTGCCGGGACGGCAAAATATACTCTTTCAATACCGCTGTCAAAGAGGGTCAGGTAAGCTTTACAACCGATACCCTGGCAGCTTATGCGGTGCTGGACGGGCAGTACCGCCTCATCCCATATGATGGACAATATACTATTATTAACGGGATAAAATATCCCATGGAAGAGCGGCAGTTTAAAGATGTCAGCACATCAGACTGGTATTTCGCCGCCATCGCTTATGTCCATGCGATGAAGATCATGGCGGGCGTGGGGGCAGATCTCTTCGAACCTGATGGCACCACCACCCGGGCGATGCTGGCTGCGATCCTCTACCGGCTGGAAGGAAGTCCGGCTGTAAGCGGGACCACCTCTTTCACCGATGTGGAAGCGGATGCCTGGTACACCGATGCGGTGATCTGGGCAGAGCAAAAAGGTATTGTGGCCGGCTATGACAATGGCCTGTTCGGGACGGATGATCCCATCACCCGGGAGCAGCTGGCAGCCATCCTGTATCGCTACAGCAGGATCAAAGGCAGAAATGTAAGTGCAGCTGGCGACTTGATCGGCTTTACCGATGCCGGTCAGGTTTCAGCATACGCCATGGATGCAGTAAAATGGGCGGTGGCTCTGGGATTGATTCAAGGCAAAGGAGAAGATAATATTGATCCGGCTGCAAATGCCACCCGGGCGGAGATCGCTGCCATTACCCAGCGCTATCTGGACATCTACACCAAGGTTTTGCTGGTGGATGATGACTTGCTGCAGCTGGATTGAAATAAGGCTCATTGACATGTATAAGGCGGCTGATCCGTTGGAGAAGCCGCCTTATTCTATCCCGCGGGTGTTTTTCGCAGTGGAAATAGTAATAATATCCTCAATCTGCTATGATTTAGTTTGTTATAAAAATCTGGTGGAAAGCCCCGCCGGCAAAGGAGAATCAGTGTGAGTTACGATAAAATCATTGCGGTTATCGCAGCCGAAAGTGATCTGCCCGTCAATAAAGTGGCCAGTACCGTGGGACTGCTGGATGATGACAAGACCATCCCTTTTATCGCCCGCTACCGCAAGGAAGTGACTGGTGAACTGGATGAAGTGCAGATCCGCAAAATCGATGAATTGCTTAAGGTTTACCGCAGTCTGGAGCAAAAAAAAGAAGAAGTGCTGCGGCACATTGAAGAACAGGGCAAGCTGACTGAAGAGATCCGGGAGAAAATACTGGCAGCCTGCCGTCCGGTGGAAGTAGATGATATATATCGGCCTTTCCGTCCCAAACGGAGGACGAGGGCTTCCATGGCCCGGGACAAAGGGCTGCAGGGACTGGCTGATTTTATCATGAATTGTGCGGAAACAGAATCCCCGGAGCAGGAAGCACATAACTATATCAATGATGAGGTTCCCTCCGCGGCAGATGCGCTGCAGGGAGCCAGGGATATCATCGCTGAACAGATCGCTGATGATCCGGCAATGCGCGCCAGAGCCCGTAACCTGACCCGGCAGGCGGGCGTTATTTCTTCTCAGGCTAAAGATGCAGAAAAAGAAAGTGTCTATACCATGTATTACGACTACCGGGAGCCGGTAAAACGTATACCTTCTCACCGTATATTGGCCATCAACCGGGGAGAAAAGGAAGAGATATTAAAAGTCAGCCTGGAAATGGAGCCTGATGTTGTTATCAAAATGCTGGACCATAATTTTGGAAGGGCAGGGGCAGCAGGGGATGAGATCAAAGCAGCAGTTACGGACTGCTGGCAGCGCCTTTTAGCCCCGGCCATTGAAAGGGATATAAGAAATGAACTTACCGAATTTGCCCATGAGCAGGCTTTAAAGGTATTTTCCAAAAACCTGCGCTCCCTTTTGCTGCAGTCTCCGGTAAAAGGCAAAGTGATGCTGGGAATAGACCCGGCCTACCGGACCGGATGTAAGTGGGCAGTCATCGATGCCACCGGTCTGGTAAAAGAAATCGGCGTGTTTTACCCCACACCGCCCCGCAGTGATATCCAGGGCACGAAAAAAGTCCTTGACCGTCTGGTGAAACAGTATCAGGTAGATGCCATCGCCATCGGCAACGGCACCGCTTCCCGGGAAACAGAACAGGTGGTGGCGGCCTTTATTCAGAAAAGCGGCATCCCCGGTCTGGCCTATACCATCGTCAGTGAAGCGGGGGCCAGTGTTTACTCGGCTTCTGAACTGGCGGCCAAAGAATTCCCTGACCTTGATGTGGCAGAACGCAGTGCCATATCCATTGCCCGCAGGATCCAGGACCCGCTGGCAGAACTGGTAAAGATCGAACCAAAAAGTATCGGGGTAGGACAGTATCAGCATGACATTGCTGCCAAGCGCCTGGACGAGAGCCTTGCAGGGGTAGTGGAATCAGCGGTCAATTATGTAGGTGTGGATCTTAATACTGCTTCTGCTTCACTATTATCTTATGTCGCCGGAATCAATACCGCAGTAGCCGGAAATATTGTGATGCAGCGTGAGACCGCAGGGCCTTTTAAAAACCGGCGTCAGCTTTTAAAGGTTGCCAAACTGGGCCCTAAAGCTTTTGAACAGGCAGCCGGTTTTTTGCGTATCAGCGGAGGAGAAAATCCCCTGGATGCTACCCCCATCCACCCTGAATCCTACCAGCTAAGCGGAAAGCTTTTACAGTATGTGGAGGCAGATTTAAGTGAATTGGGCAGTGAAGAACTGAAAGCCAAACTGCAGGCAGTAGATATGGCCAAATGTGCAGCAGAGCTGGAAGCAGGTCTGCCTACCTTAAGAGATATTGTGGACGCCTTATTGCGTCCAGGACGTGACCCGCGGGAAGATGTACCGCCCCCGGTTTTTCGCCAGGATGTCCTGAGCCTGGAAGATATCAAAACCGGCATGGAATTTGAAGGAGTCGTACGTAATGTGGTTGATTTCGGAGCGTTTGTTGATATCGGTGTAAAAGTCGACGGTCTGGTACATATTTCAGAGATGTCTGACCGCCGGATCAAACACCCCCTGGAAGTAGTGTCCATCGGTGATATAATCAAGGTGCGGGTCTTAAACGTTGAACCCCTTAAAAAAAGGATCTCCCTCAGCATGAAAACACATCTGCCCGGCCGCAGTGCTGATCCAATATCGGGTTAGCTGGCCGGCGGGTTTATCCTATAGGAGGGACGTATTTTGCAGGAATCTCAAAAAGTATCACCATTATTCGTTATCATCGCCTGTATTTTTGTCACCTGTCTCCTGCTCAGCAATGTGATCGCCGGAAAACTGATCACCGTGGCCGGAGCAGTTTTGCCCGGAGCCGTGATCCTTTTCCCGCTGGCTTATATCGTAGGTGATGTCCTGACAGAAGTTTATGGATTTGCCAGAGCACGGCTGGTGATCTGGATCGGGTTTTTCTGTAATCTGCTCATGGCAGGGGTATTTTATCTGGTGCTGGCCCTGCCTTCTCCGGATTTTTTCACCGGCAGCCAGGCTTATGGGATGGTTTTAGGGATAGCGCCCCGGGTGGTCTTCGCCTCCCTGCTGGCTTACTGGGCAGGCGAGTTTATCAATGCCATGGTACTTTCCCGGCTGAAACTGCTTACCCGGGGACGCTTCTTGTGGATGCGAACCATCGGCTCGACTCTGGCCGGGCAGGGCCTGGATACGGTCATCTTTATTACCGTATCTTTCTGGGGAACAATAGCGGGTGATGTTTTAGCCCAAATGATCTTATACCAGTACCTGTTCAAGGTGACTTACGAAATCATCGCCACTCCAGTCACATATGCGGTGACCGGCTGGCTGAAAGCCCGCGAAGATTTGGATACCTTTGACGAAGGGATCGGATATAATCCTTTCCGCCTGCTCAAGTCCCGTTAAATAAAATTTGCCTGCAGGCATGATATAGCCATGCCGGAGGCTTCATCATATCTGTAAACCGCGAACATTCAGGGAATAAAACAGTCAAGCAGAGGACTAAAATAGGAAGCAAAGCAAAATAATATTTTACAGACCACGAAAGATCTGAGGAGGAACGAATTATGGAACAAACTTTTGCCATGGTAAAACCTGATGGAGTATCCAGAGGGCTGACCGGTGAGATCATAGGCCGCTTTGAAAGAAAAGGGTTCAGGGTCGCGGCCTTAAAGATGATGCATATCACCACGGCCCTGGCGGCTGAGCATTATGCGGAACATAAGGATAAACCGTTTTTTGGAGAACTGGTGGATTTTATTACATCCGGACCTGTAGTGGCGATGATACTGGAAGGCGACGGTGTGATCGCAATGGTGCGGAGTATGATGGGGGCAACCGACCCCAGGCAGGCGGCTCCCGGTACTATCCGAGGAGATTATGCCACCAGCATCAATTATAATGTCATTCACGGTTCAGATTCGCCGGAAAGTGCCCGGCGGGAGATCGGAATATTTTTCAGCGACAGCCGGAAATGATAATCGGGTATTAATAACTGACATAAAGATTTCTTTGTTGATAGCAGCCTTATAAGGGAAAATATGTAAAAATAATAAAATAATTTTACTGCGCGAGGTAAATTTAATTTATAATAGATTGTAGTTTAACGTCAAGGATTGATAACATGATCAGGGATGAAAAGGTTAAACTTCATAACGGCGCAGAATTAAGAGAAGATCGTGTGCGAAGGATTCTGGAAGCACTGCCGGACTCAGTTTTTGTCATTTCCGAAAAAGGCACCATTATTAACATCATCACAAACCAGGATAACCTTGCAGCAAAAGAAATTACCGCCGGCAGCAGTGTGTGCGATGCCTTTAATCAGGAAATTGCCGAAGCAATATTAAGGGCGCTGCCTGATGCCGCCTCATCGGGTAAAATAGCGATCAATGAATATTGCCTTGACCCTGAACGCCGGGTATACATTGAAGTCAGGCTGATCCCTTTGGGCGACGGCTTGCATATGATATTGGCCCGCAACATTTCTGAGCGCTGGCAGGTTCAGGCAGCCTTGGAAGAATCGGAAAGCCTTTACCGTGCCATTTTTGAAACCACCGGCACCGCCAGTGTTATCGTTGCCCGGGATACCAGCATTCTTATGGCAAATCAAAAATTCTACGAACTGTCAGGCTATACCTCCAGTGATTTATTGCAGGGGATAAGTATAAAAGATTTTATTCTGCCTGATGATCTGCCGCTGATATACGAATATCATGAAGAACGGCGTAATCCAAACGGCCGGGATATACCGGATTTCTACGAAGCCAGGCTTGTTGACCGCCAGGGACGGATCAAACATTGTATGGTTTATGCCAACCTGATCCCCGGCACCGATAAAAGTGTAGCTTCCCTGGTGGATATTACCAGTCGCCGGGAATATGAAGAGAAAATCACCTATTATAGTTTCCATGACAGCCTGACCGGATTGTATAACCGCCGTTTTTTTGAAGAAGAGCTGAAGCGGCTGGATACAGTGAGGAATTACCCTTTGACCCTGGTCCTGGGTGATGTGAACGGGATGAAACTGCACAATGATACCTTCGGCCATCAGGCGGGTGACCGGCTTTTAAAGAAGATGGCGGATGTGATCAAAAAGGGATGCCGTAATGATGAGATCGTTGCCCGGATCGGCGGGGATGAAGTTGCCATTGTGCTCCCCTCCACCAGTCTTAAGGAAGCTGAACAAATCGTAGCCCGTTTACAGAAGCTGATCAGCGTGGAAAAAGTAAATGATATCCCGCTGTCGATTTCATTCGGCTGGGCCTGTAAGACGAAAATCACGGAAACCCTGGAGGAAACCTTCAAACAGGCCGAAAATATGATGTATAAGCATAAGCTTTACAGCTATCCCAGTATCCGTATGGATGGTCTGAACAGCATCCTGAAACTGGTTTATGAAAAATTCCCGGGTGAAAAGGAATATTCTGAACAAGTAGCTGAAATATGCTGCCTAATGGCGAAGGAACAGGGATTCACGGAAAAGCAGCTGGAAGACATTAAGGCCGTCAGCCTGCTGCATGACATCGGGAAAGTGACATTGAGCGGCGTCAACCTGTTCAAACCGGGGAAGCTGGATGAGATCGAATGGATCGAATTAAAGCGACACCCGGAAATCGGCTATCGTATATTAAGTTCCAACAGCGAAGTAGGGAAATTGGCAGAGTATATTCTGACCCATCATGAAAACTGGGATGGCAGCGGTTATCCCGGCGGACTTAAGGGGGAAGAGATACCGCTGCCTTCCAGAATCGTACGTATTGCCGATGCATACGTGGCGATGACCAGTCACCGCAATTACCGGGCTGACCTGACCCGGGAACAGGTAATCGAAGAATTGAAAAAGAATGCCGGCACCCAGTTCGACCCGTACCAGGTAGAGATCTTCCTTGCTAAGGTTCTTCCCCAGCTGAACTGAATGCCAGACTTTCATCAGTCTCCGCTCCAAAATCCCCGGACTGAGAAAAACTAGGATTTTTTCATGATTTCACTCCATATTTCCTCCGCGGATTTGCCCTGGGCGCTGATTATGGGAGCATCGATCATGATCTCCTGCATGCCCATAAGATTTTGCTTCATTCCCGATAAGACTACCGCATGCGGCTGCTGCTCCATAGCTTTTTCAATACTAATGACCTGGCATCCCTGCGTGTTTAAAAATTCTTTCACCGGCCCCAGATTTTCCTCGACCGCTATGATCTTGTTCAAATTTTTCACCTCCCCGTTGCATCCGTCTGCTTAAATCATGATTAGTATAACCAGAGTGACTGGTCAGTAATCCAAACCGTACCCGGCTTTTTTATAAATAGAAGATAAAAAACGGGTCACTGTGTTATGATAAATTTATAAGAACTGCAGCATGGGAGGAGATCGCATGGATCCAATCGTACTTGATCCCGTTGGCACTATAATATCACCCGTTAAGGAAACCCGGGAGATGCCGCCGGGGGGAGTGCCGGCAGTGATTGAAATATATCCCCGTTTCGTACAGGCTTTGCATCGTTTGGAGGAAAACTCTCACATTTGGATCCTCTCCTGGTTTCATCAGGCAGATCGCAGAACCCTAAACGCATATCCCTGGGTGAGTACGGAGCGTATTCAATACGGAGTATTTGCCATCAGGACTGCCAGCCGGCCCAATCCGGTAGCCATGTCACTGGTCCGGCTGCTCAGACGGGAAGATAACCGGCTGTATCTGGAACGGCTGGATGCGGTTGATGGAACGCCGGTGCTGGACATTAAACCATATTTCGAAAATGATATCGTGTTCTCGCCGCGAACCTCCTATATCAAGGGAAAAGACCGGCAATACCGTGAGAACAGGATGTTAAGACAGGCTTTGACTCATCACCAGGAAGAGTGCATTTCCATGCAGTTGGCTGTGCGCATGGCTTTGATCGCTGAGGAGGTCTTCGGTCATTTGAATGAACCTGATCTGATGGTTACAGTACAGGGTTCGCCTTGTCTGGCAGATGCCATTCAGGGACTGAGTAACGCCCGTCTGGCGAATCCACCCCGCTTTAAATTTGTACCCCACACTTTACAGCAAACTATTTGGCAGTCAGATAAGGGTACACTGACCCTGACCTGGCAGGGAAATCCGGATGTAATGGATGCTGAGGATGAAGAGCTGCTTATTATCGATTTTGGCAAATGAGCAATGGCTTCATTGGGGAAAGGCAGCGGCAATATTTAAAAATGAGGTGTAACCGATGATATCCAAAGAAATGATTGAACGCATCAATGAACTGGCACGCAAGAAAAAAAGCCAGGGACTGACGGCGGAAGAACTGAAGGAACAGCAGAAATTGTACAAGATTTATCTGGCTTCCGTAAAAGAGCAGACTGCTGCTCAGCTTAAGGCTTCCGGCATCCACAAAAAAGGCGAGCCCCATGTGTGCCATGATGGCTGTTGTGGAGAACACGGGCACCATCGCGGTCCGGGAACCAAACATATACATTAAAAAATCCCAGACCGTCAAAAAAATGCTGGCAGGGTGCCGACTTTATTTACACACTGAAGAAGCCTCCTTGCAAGGAGGCTTCCCATAATACATTTTGATTTGTGTATGTTATTTTACCAGTACCACATTGACGGCTTTTACCAGTGCTGTTACTTTATTTCCTACTTTAAATCCGGCATCAGCAAGTGAATCCAGAGTCATGACCGATGTTACCTCATGGTCACCGGCTTTTACGATTACTTCTGCCATTACCGTACCTTTTTTGATTTCGATGATTTCCCCGGCGAATTGGTTCCGTACTCCAGCTTTCATGATTTTGCCTCCTTTATGATTTGATACCAACACTCATTGATTTCAGTATAATCTATTATTACCTTAATCTGCATATTTAATATAACAATTTTTATAAACTATAAGATTATGCTATAGAACATTTATTAGTGAATAATTTTCCGGGTTGCATGTTTAGTAACGATTCATTCATGATAGCTTTGGCATATTTTTACGTAGAGTTTATTATTAAGATAAAGAGAGGATAAATGAATCAGATTAGAGGGAGGAGATCGTATTGAAACGTCTGCTTAAAGTACTGGCGGGTCTCTGGCAGCGGGTCCTCATAACCATAGCCCGCTTTCCGCTGACCATCGTCAGCCTGATTTGTGCGGTCAGTCTGATCTTTTATATGATTGCTCATGACCAGGCAGGACAAAGCCCGGATATGATGGTGGAGAAACTGGCATATACCTTTTTGCTGGGCGCGTTTATAGGGGTTACGGCCCAGTTTTTGTGTGAACGATTCCCGGCTGTTGACAAGCGGCGCCTGTTGGTTTATCTGGTTTCCCTTCTGCTTACCGGAGGGTATTTCCTCATCCTGTATCCGGCGGCCGGCATCAGTTTTGATGTAACAATCCGTACTTTTGTGGCGGTATTTGCCATGTTCTGCGCTTTTATCTGGCTGCCTTCCTGGCGGGAAAAATTTGATTTCAATATCTCCGCCCTGATCCACTTGAAAGCGGCCTTTGTAGCCGTGCTTTATTCCGCTGTCCTCAGCATGGGCTGTGCTGCCATTATTGCCGGCATCGACGTCCTGCTGTTTAATATCAATCAGGATGCCTATGGCTATGTGATGACACTTATCTGGGTCTTTTTTGCCCCGGTTTATTACCTGTCTCTTTTGCCTCGTTTTAATTCAGAAGCAGAATCCGACCGGGAAGAAACAATAGAAGCCAGTCTCTATCCCAAATTTCTTGAAGTGCTGGTATCCTATATTGCCGTCCCTCTGATTGCGGTCTATACTCTGGTTTTTGCCGCCTATTTCATCAAGATCCTGGTGACCTTAAACTGGCCATCCGGTCAACTGGGAGGCATGGTACTGGCCTATGCAGCAGCCGGACTTATCATCTATATCCTGGCCAGTCCCATTGAAAACCGCTTTACTGTTGTTTATCGCCGGTTCTTTCCCATCTTTCTTATCCCGATCGTAATCATGCAGCTGATTTCAGTGGGGATCCGCCTGAATGCTTATGGCATTACAGAATCCCGCTACTATGTGGCAGGCTTCGGGGTGTTTTCCATTGTCTGTGCAGTTCTGCTGATCACCAAGCCGGTTAAAAGAAACGGTATGATAGCTGTTTTGGCAGCAATACTGGCGATTATTTCAGTGATCCCGCCGGTGGATGCTTTTACAGTCTCCCGCAGCAGTCAGATCAGCCGGCTGGAAAACATGCTGACGGCAGAGGGGATGCTTACCGAGGGGAAAATCAAGGCCAACGCTGATGCGCCTGAAGAATTGAAGGTGGAAGTTACCAATATTCTGGAATATCTGAACAGCCGCGATTATATAAAATATGTGACCTGGCTGCCCCAGAATTTTAACCCCTATGAAAAAATGAAGAGTACTTTTGGCTTTGAGCCGACTTATCCCTGGGTCACTGGGGCGGAGAACCAGGATTACTTTTTCCTGAGCAGCGATATGCAAAAGCCATATATCATCAGCGGCTACGATATTGCCTATGACAGCTATTCTGACCGCTGGGCCGAGAACAAGACCGAACATGATTTCATCGTTGACGGGAAGCCCTATAAGCTTATTTTTGACCGTGTCTCCAGGATGGATCTGCAGATAAAGATCACAGACGCGGCGGGACAGGAATTAGTGGGTACCGGATTATATGAATTTGTCAAATCCCTTCCGCTTCATGCCAGCCCCGGCAAGCAAGGAAATATCGCGGTTGAGAAAATGAGCCTGGAGGCAGAAAACAACGGTTATAAACTGCGGGTCATGCTGCAGAATGTCAATGGATATTTAGGCAGCGGTCAGGAGCAGGGGATCGACTATGATTTCATTGTGATGTTCGGTGTCCCCGAATAGAAGCATCCGTAAACAAGAATATGTAAGAGAAAACAAGAGGCTGTCCCGCATTTATTTGGGAACAGCCTCTGGTTCATGATATATATGAAAGCCCGGGTGGCTTCTATTAAGGGTTTTTCTTTTTCAGACTATATTTGGTATGCAGCAGTTCATGGGCTCTGTGTCCCGGAGCTTCATGGAGAAAATCATCATAGAGAAGCTTGATCTCATGATTTTCATGGGATTTGCGCAGCTTTCGGCTTCGGTCTTCAGTATATATGTCATTCATACGCCGTGCCCGCTGTGTATTACTAAGGGTCAAAGGCTGACCGCCGCCGCCGATACAACCCCCCGGACAGGCCATGATTTCGATGAAATGATAAGGGGATGTCCCGGCCGCTGCTTGCTCCATCAGGACCCGGGCCTTGCTCAAAGTATGTGCGGCTGCCACCTTTACGATGGTACCATTCATATCCACTGTGGCCTCTTTGATCCCCTTCATGCCCCTGACCTCAACAAAGTCCAGTTTCTCAAGCGGTTTACCGGTCACCTTTTCGCAGACCGTCCGCAGGGCTGCTTCCATGACCCCGCCGCTGGCGCCAAACAATACCGCTGAGCCGGTATATTCACTCATCCAGGGATCGAATTCAGTTTCAGGCAGGTTAAGAGGGTTTATTCCAGCCATCTTCAGCAAGCGGACAATTTCATGGGTGGTGAGCACCATATCCACGTCAGCATACTGGCTGTCGATCATTTCCGGGCGGACTGCTTCATATTTTTTGGCTGTACAGGGCATGATGGAAACTGAAAATATTCTTTCCGGGTCAATCCCGGCTTTTTGCGCCCAGTAGGTTTTTACCAGGGCTCCAAACATTTGCTGCGGTGATTTACAGGTGGAAAGATGCTCCAGACTGCTGGGATAAAACACTTCGGCAAATCGCACCCAGGCCGGACAGCAGGATGTGAACATCGGCAGGGTGCCATGATGGTTGATTCTTTCCAGCAGTTCCTGCGCCTCTTCCATAATTGTCAGGTCGGCGGTGAAATTGGTATGCAGGATATGATCAAAACCCAGCATTTTAAGTGCACTGACCAATTGTCCCATCAGCAGCTGGTCACCGGCAGCGCCAAATGCTTCAGCAATTGCCAGCCGAACTGCCGGTGCGATCTGGGTTACCACTACTTTGTCCGGATCAGTGATAGCATCCAGCAGGTCATCGGTTTGTTCACGTACTGAGATGGCGCCCACCGGGCAGGCATGTATGCACTGGCCGCACATGACACAGGGGCTTTCGAAAAGATCCTGGCCGATGGAAGGAACCACCTGGGATTCAAAACCACGATGGGCCAGTCCCAGTGCACTTACGGTCTGGGTTTCGGTACAGCATTCGATGCAGCGCCCGCAAAGAATGCATTTGTTCGGGTCTCTCACAATGGAAGGACTGGAATGGTCCAGGGACAGCTCGGCGTTCTCCTGGGGAAAACGACTGAAACGCACATCGTATTCCGAAGATATTTGCTGCAGTTCACAACTGCCCCCGCGGGCACAATGCAGACAGTCCTGGGGATGATGAGCCAGTATAAGTTCCAGGATCATCCGGCGGGCTTCCAGCACCCGTGATGCAGTGGTATTGATGACCATACCCTCTGTTATTTTGGTGGCACAAGCCGGCATCAGGTTTTTTTGACCCTCCACTTCCACTACACAGATCCGGCAATTGGCTTTGACTTCCTGGTCAGGGTGGAAGCACAGAGTGGGGATCTTTATTCCAGCCGCTTCAGCAGCTTGTAATATAGAGGCACCTTCAGGCACGCCTATTTTAATGCCATTGATCATGACATTGGTTTCAGACATTTCTTTCACCTTCCTCTTTTTAGGCTAACCCCTGGAAATTGCGCCGAATTTGCATTTTACCATACAGGCCTGGCATTTGATGCAGACTGCGGGATCAATGACATGGGGCTTTTTCCGCTCTCCTTTGATGGCACCTGTGGGACAGACATCGACGCAGACCGTACAGCCTTTACATTTATCCGCATTGATGGTGATATCCAGCAGTTCGGTACAGACACCGGCATGACATTTCTTATCGTAAATATGGGCCTCGTATTCGGAACGAAAGTAGCGCAGGGTAGCCAGCACCGGATTGGGCGCGGATTGACCCAGGCCGCACAGGGAAGTGGTTTTGACCACCCGGCATAAACTTTCCAATGTATCCAGATCCTGTGGAGTTCCCTTGCCGTCGCAAATCTTTTCCAAAATCTGCAGCATACGCATGGTGCCTTCCCTGCAGGGGGCACATTTTCCGCAGGATTCCTCCTGGGTGAAATGCAGAAAGTATCTGGCTACATCCACCATGCAGGTGTCCTCATCCATAACCACCAATCCACCTGAGCCCATCATAGCCCCCAGCTGCAACAGGGAGTCATAATCCACTGGTGTATCGAGGAGGTTTTCCGGGATACAGCCGCCGGAGGGGCCGCCGATCTGCACCGCCTTATACTTTTTGTGATTCTGAATCCCACCGCCAATATCAAATACGATATCCCGCAGGGAAATGCCGATGGGGACTTCCGCAAGACCGGTGCGGTTGATCTTACCGGTCAGGGCGAATACTTTCGAGCCTTTGCTGTTTTCTGTTCCCATGGCAGCAAACTGATCCGCTCCCTGGCGGATGATACCCGGAACATTGGCGTAGGTTTCCACGTTGTTGATATTGGTGGGTTTGCCCCACAACCCTGATTGGGCCGGATACGGCGGCCTTACCCGGGGCATGCCGCGTTTGCCTTCAATGGAATGCATCAGGGCAGTTTCCTCCCCGCAGACAAAAGCGCCGGCACCGGCAGCGATCTGTACCCTGAAATTAAAGCCGCTGCCCAGGATGTTATCGCCCAGAATTCCCATGGATTCTGCATCGCGAATTGCTTTTTTCAGTCTATTTATCGCCAGCGGGTATTCAGCCCGCACATAAATATATCCTTCATCTGCTCCGATGGCATAACCACAGATGGCCATACCTTCCAATAATTCATGAGGATCACCCTCCAGTACGCTGCGGTCCATAAATGCGCCCGGGTCCCCTTCGTCCGCATTGCAGACAACATATTTTTTATTGCCGGGAGAGTGATAGGCGGCTTCCCATTTACGCCCGGTGGGGAAACCGCCGCCGCCCCGGCCTCTCAAACCGGATCTGCTGATTTCCTCGATCACTTGTATCGGCGACATAGCGGATAAAACTTTTTCCAAAGCCGCGTAACCGTCAAGGGCAATATAATGGACGATCTGCTCCGGATCAATGATCCCGCAGCGTCCCAGAATATTTTTAGTCTGCCTTTTATAAAAAGGAGTTTCATCCAGCCGGGTAATATTTGCTGCGGCTTCAAAGCTCCGGGGGTCCTGAGCCACAATGTACTCCGGAGAGGGTTTGCCTTCCGAAAGATGCAGTTTCAATATGTCAACAGCCGCTTCCGGCGTCAGATTACCATAAATAAAACGCGGTTCACCAGGCATATGAACTTCCATCAGCGGTTCCGCGTAACACATACCGATGCAGCCGGTGGACATCATTTCTACTTCCAGCCGATGGGTCTCAATGTAGCGGCTGACCTCATGCCAGATTTTGTCTCCGCCGGCAGCGATGCCGCAGGTACCCAATCCGATTACCACTCTGGTATGTTTTCGTGATTCCTCCAGGGCATCTTGAAATTGCTTTCGCATGTCGTTTAGGCTATGCATTTTTCTTTTCCATCCTTTTCCTGGTATTGCGCCAGTATTTCCGGAACATCATCAGGGCTGACCCTTCCGTAAGCCTCCTCATTGATCATTATCACCGGGGCCATGCCGCAGGCACCCAGGCAAGCTACAGGTTCCACGGTAAACAGCAGGTCCTCTGTCGTCATCATCCCGCCTGTTAACCCCAAGGTCTGAGTGATCGCATCCAAAATCTTACCACTGCCCTGCACATGGCAGGCAGTCCCGGTGCAGACCCGGATAATATTTTTACCGCGGGCCTGCAGATGGAACTGACCGTAAAAGGTGGCAACCCCAAATATTTCACTGGAAGGTACCTTCAGCGCAGCGGCAATGGCTTTGATCGCATCGTCAGGAAGATATCCGAATATCTCCTGGGTTTCCTGCAGAGCCGGTATGATTTTTCCGCTTTTTCCCAGGTATTTTTCCAGGGTTTTTTCCAATGCTGCATAGCGCAGATCAGGTATAGTTTCATTGCAATTACACATATTCTTGCTCCTTATTTCACAATCGAGTTTATAGCTGGCCCATAATCCTGATAGAATAAAGGTTATTGATAATAGTTACGGGTCTGGTTTAGGATCTTGACGGTATCATTTCAATCAGGTCAGCAAAGGCCATTTGAATTTCCTCATCCTGAAACATTTTTTTCATAGCCGCGAGGGATTCTGCCATCTGCTGATCAACTGCTGCCGTCATTTCCTGTCCGCTCATTCTTTTGGTCAGCACCTGGCCGGAAAGTTCGTCCAGGGTTTGGAGAAAACGGCTCATGTTCCTGCTGAAGAAGGGCTGGATCTGTGCCGCGGTTTCATTCGTAACCGGGTCTTCCATTATGGGTCCGCCTTCGGCATAGAATTTTCCCAGCTGTACGTTCAAATTGTAGGCGGCCAGCTTCTCAATCGTGAATTTGTTTTTCAGCTGCTGTGCAGCCTGGTCAGTCAAATAGGCTTTTTCATTCATCAGATCCGCGATTTCAATATACTTGGCTCTTACGCAGTAATGCAAACTTACGCCCAGATTATATACATCGCTGACAGACCGGGGACAGGGAAGGGAACTTGCTGCTTCATAGGCAGCCTTGGTATAGTAGTTGATTTTTATTGTTTGTGCAGTTTTCATTGGTCATCATCCTTTCATTTATATTGTGAAATATTTAACAATCTTATGCCATATATACACGCAATTTGCGTGCCAGATAAAAAAAGATCCCGAGAAAAAAACAGGAGGCTGACTATAAAAAGACCGATGATTGATGGTGATAACGGGATTTGGCCAGGGTCAGAAAAATTCCAAATAAAAATAAAGGCTTAAAAAAGGCAGGCCAGACGTTAACACTGAAGTGTAACTGATTTGTAACATTTATGTGCCAAAGGTGTGAGAAGGTTACATAAAGGTGACAAATAAAATTTTGCAGTCAGTGGCAGAAAAAAAGCTGTGCATCTCGAAGTATGCTTTCCACGGATATTTTTTTCGCTTCCGGGGCAGCCGCCATTTTACGCTTCATTGGTTATCGGACCGCGCTGCAGCAATTTTTTACGCCGGTAAATGACCGTCAGGATGATCGACCGCAGCAGCCAATCGGAAACGAATACCATCCAGGCAAACTGGATGGGCAGATGAAGGACGCGGATTACCAAATATAACATGGGAATCCGATATGCCCAGGTGAGTAATATTGTGATGAACATAGGTGTTCGTGTATCCCCGGTACCGCGCAATATTCCACCCAGGACAGCTGCGATGGCAATGGTCAGCTGTTCCAGTGAGGCGATACGCAGCAGCAGGCCGGCAATATTTATGATCTCCCGGTCATTGGTAAAAAGCGATGCCACCTGATAAGGAAACAGGGCGAATACCACACCGAAACAGCCCATGATCAGCAGGGCAAACTCCATGGTGCCCCGGGCCATACGTCTGGCTTCAGCTGTATTCCTGGCGCCGATGCTTCTTCCTACCAGCGCGGTAGCTGCAATAGCGATACCAATGCCGGGCATGAAGGATAAGGATTCGACAGTTACCCCTACCTGGTGGGCGGCAAAGGCCAGGGTGCCGGTGGATACGATCAAATATACCGATGTGATGGTACTGAAATTATTGAAGAATTGCTCGGCAAAGCTGGGAATGCCAAGAGAGAATATTTTCCTGATTACTGAAAGGCTCAATTTTTTCATCCATTGCCACTGCACTTTTAACTGGCCTTGACCGCGGCTGAGAAAGATGACCCCTATAACAAATCCACATACGTGAGCGATGGAAGTTGCCAGTGCCGCACCTGCCACTCCCATACGGGGAAAACCAAACTTTCCATATACAAGTATGTAAACCCCGGCAATGTTGATGATATTTACTGCCAATGCCATATACATTGGGATTTCCGTTCGGCCCCAACCCCGGTAAACGGTACAGATCATATAGAAAGTCAGCGCGATGGGAGTCACCCAGAAGGTGATGCGCAAATAGGCAACGGCTTGCGTAAATACTGCCGCTTCCACATTGAACAGGCGGATGATATCTTCAGTAAAAACCAGACCCAGGGCTCCGGCGATGATCCCGATCAGCAAACCCAGCATGACCGTTTGGCTGGCGATCCGGTTGGCGTCTTCAAAACGTCCGGCGCCTTTGGCCTGGGCAACCAGGACGGCTGAGCCGATTCCCAGGGCTTCCAGGATCAAAACTACCGCAAAAAATATTTCCGCACCCACGCCTACAGCTGCCAGGGGAGCCGCTCCTAAACGACCGACAATGGCCACATCCACGATACCGATCAGCATATAAAGGATCATCTCCATCATGGCTGGCAGTGCAGTACGCAGAATGGTGGTGCGAAGTTGTTTATCCTGCAGAATTAACATAAGAAGTTTTTCCTTTATCATGAAAATTAAAACACAGTTAGTATATCCTATTGGGTGCACGATAAAAAGGCCGGACGCTTTTTAACAAGCAGCCGGCCTGAAAAGTTGTGTTTCAATCAATTACGGATCAGTAAAACCGGACAATGGGCGTGGTGGCTTACCACATTGCTGACACTGCCCAGCAGGATCTCGCTGAGTCCGCTCAGACCCCGGCTGGCTATTACGATCGCATCATATCCCTGCTTGGACCGTTCAACGATCACGGAAGCAGGATTTCCCATGGTTACTTCACTGGTTATGGTAACATTGCCCTTCTCAGCCATATCCTTGAGACTGGCTTCCGTATGCTTAACAATTTCCCCGGCACTTTTTTGTACCAGGTCCAGAATATCAATTCCGGTAAAGGAATAATCAGAAGGACGGATAATATGCAGCAGGTGGATCTTCCCGCCATGCTCTGCAGCCAGTTCTACGGCAATTTCCGCGCTGTGAAGGGATTGGTCTGAGCCATCCACCGGAACCAAAATATTTTTAAACATAGTGTCCCTCCTTTATTTTGTGGCCAAATATTTAGCTGGCAAATGTGTTTTTGATAATAAAAAGCAACCTTCTTATTACATTATACTGGTAATCAATGATTTGTACCAGTTCTTGTGCTGTTGGACCGTGACTTTGTCACAATTGCGTAAATTATTTAAAAATTATTTCGTAAAAGTAATTTCTTTAAATTAATCTTCCGAGATAGTATGATTATGGTAATAAAAATTCCGTATCGTATGTATAAGGGGGTAATAGGATGGGGAGAGATTATTTACAGATGTACAAGGACCGGCTGTGTACGGCAGAGGAAGCCGCGCGTATCGTACAGCCGGGGGATTGGGTCGACTATGCCATGTTCAATGGCAAACCGGTTGCTTTTGACAAAGCTCTGGCGGCCCGCAAGGAGGAACTCAGCGACATTAAAGTAATGGTAGCGGTAACTGTTCCGCCGATCCCGGAAGTGGTCATGAAAGATCCTATGGGGGAAGTCTTTACCTATATGGATCTTCAGTTTAGCGCCGCATCCAGGATCATGCAGGAAAAGTGCGGCGGTGTATTCTATCATCCGGTCAACTTCGGTGAAGCAGAGGATTATTTTCGCTGGGTACGCACCGACTATGAAAAGCTGGGAACGGAGCCGCGCAAAGCCTTTTGCATCCGTGTCAGTCCTATGGACAAGCATGGTTTCTTCAACTTTGGCATTCATAATTCAGTCGCCTATGCACAAATCAAGAGCTCAGACAAAGTAATCGTGGAAGTCAATGAAAATATTCCGGTGGCATTGGGGGGCGCCCGGGAGCAGGTCCATGTTTCCGAAGTGGATTATATAATAGAGAGTGAAAACGAGCCTCTATTTGCCCTGCCGCAAATCGAACCTACAGAAATTGACCGCAAAATTGCCGAGCAAGTAATGTGTCATATCCATGACGGTGATTGTATCCAGTTAGGAATTGGTGCCATGCCCAATCTGGTAGGAAAAATGATCAATGAAACAGACCTGAAAGATCTGGGAGGCAATACCGAAATGCTGGTGGATGCTTACATGGATATGTGGGAATCCGGTAAGATGAATGGCCGGCGTAAAAATGTTGATGATGGCAAGATCGTTTATACCTTTACCCTGGGCAGCCAGGAGTTGTATGACTGGATCGATCACAACCCGGCCCTCGCTTCTTACAATGTCGGCTATGTTAACCATCCTGCCCGGGTAGCTCAAATCAATAATCTGATCTCCATCAACCAGGGGTTGGAGGTGGATTTGTACTCCCAGGTCAATGCAGAGAGCTCAGGGTTCAGACAGATATCCGGCAATGGCGGGATGTCAGACTTTACCCTGGGGGCTTACTGGTCCGAAGGCGGGCGCAGTCTGATCTGCCTGCCGTCAACTTATAAGGATAAGGAAGGCAATGTTCGCTCCCGGATCGTACCGACACTGACACCGGGATCAGTTACAACAGTTCCCCGCCAGATGGTACATATCATTGTTACCGAATACGGCTGGGAATCTTTTAAAGCTGTTTCCACCTGGGCCCGTACCGAAAAGCTGATCAGACTGGCACACCCGGACTTCCGTGACGACCTGATAAAAGAAGCCGAGAAAATGAAGATCTGGCGCAGGACCAACAAAATCGTTTAGACCTTGTTTTAATCGTTCGTCCATGCTCCCGCTGACTGATTAAAAGTCGGCGGGAGTATTTTTCTCGCAGGGAACTTTTCCGCCGGGTCCGGTGAGATCGGCCGGAAGCGGCGGCTTATTAGACAGGAACGGGAGGAAATATTAAAATTGAAAAAAAGTTCTACTTTGCATACCACAGAATAAAGTAATGGCAAAGGAAGTGCATCCGGTTATGCCGCAAGAAATAGCAGCGAATATCTATCTGATCTCCGTACCTTTACCCAGAAACCCTCTGCGGGTATTGAATTCCTATCTGATCAGGGGAGAAAAACGTCACCTCATGATTGATACCGGTTTTAACTGGCCGGAATGTAAAGCGGTGCAGTTCGAGGCCCTGGCCAGGCTGGGGATCGATCGCGGAGATCTGGATTTCTTTATCACTCATGCCCATGGTGATCATGTGGGGTTATTGGGGGAACTTGCTGCAGAAGGATCTGTCGTGTATTACAGCCGGACGGATGCACATATCGTCAAACGGTTTATGCAGCCGGATTACTGGAAAGCCAGTGATCAATTTTACCGGATGCATGGCTTCCCGGTAATTAGAATCAATCGAAATACCGATGATATAGACGATTATATCGCCAGGGCCGCAAAGATAACACCGGTTTTTGTTGAAGATGGCGACCGGCTTGAAGCTGGACCCTATCAGTTTACCTGTGTCAGCACTCCGGGCCATTCTCCCGGACACATGTGCCTGTATGAACCGGAGCAGCAGCTCTTTTTCTCTGGTGACCATATTTTGGACGGGATCACTTCCAATATCACACCCTGGGGAGGAGAACTCGATTGTCTGGGACTGTATCTGGAAAGTCTGAAGAAAGTGGAGTCCATGGAAATCAAAGTGGTTTTGCCGGGGCATCGCAGTTTGATCTACGATCATCGCCGGCGGATCAGTGAGTTGATGGAGCACCACCGGAGAAGGCTGGCTGAATTGCTGGAGATCCTCCGGGCAGGAGAGATGACAGCCTATCAGGCAGCCAGCCGCATGCACTGGGATTTAAAATATGATTCCTGGGAGGACTTTCCCGATTTCCAGAAGTGGTTTGCCACCGGGGAAGCTGTGGCCCATCTGGAACATCTGGCGGTATTGGGGCAGGTGCAGCGGGTGCATAGCAATGACGGGGAGTTAATGAAATATAAGATTAAATAAATTAAAAAATCCTGCTCAGGCAGGATATTTTTATTTTAATGCGAAATTTATAGTAAACAATAATTTACGTTGTTGAAAAAACTAAGGCTGAATATTATATGGAAGAATAATATGAGCCAAATTAGTTTTTTTGCCGGAACAATACATGTCAGAATCACGCGCATTATAAGGGGGTGAAATGGAGTAATGCGCTTCTTGCCCTTAGGATAACCGTTCAAAAAGAAAAAAATTACACAGAATTGAGGGGGACTCAGTTCTTGAATTGGGGGAAAAAATAATGGCTGCTAATTTTGCTTATTTGAACACTCGTGATTTTGAATTTATAGCCCAGGAGTGGCTGCCTACCGATCAGGTATTTGCGTATAAGGAATTTGCTGATTACTATTCCAAAGATGATGTGAAATCCATTCTGGAACCTTTCCGCAAGATGGCTAAAGAAATTATCGAACCCACCAATGAAGATGGGAATTCAAATCCATGCGTCTTTGCCAATGGTAAAGTAAAGACGCCGCCTTCCTTTGGTCCTTTGTTCCATAAAATGCAGCAGGATGGCTGGGGAACCGCCAACATCGGTTATGGTGAAGATGCCATGACCATGCCTAATTTTTTGTTCGCGATGACTCAGGAAATGACAGCAGCTGCCAACCCGGCATTCATGCCTTACATAGGTTTGACGACCGGCTCCGCAGAATTGATCGAAGCATTTGCTTCAGAAGAACTGAAGGAAAAATTCCTGCCCAAGATGATGGACGGGACATGGGCCGGAACCATGTGCCTGACAGAAGCTACAGCAGGATCTGACGTTGGGGATATTCTTTCCAAGGCCTATCCCACTGATGTACCTGGAATTTATAAAATCAAAGGGAATAAAATATTTATCACCGGCGGTGACAATGACTTTACCGAAAACATCATCCATCTGTATCTGGCCAGAATTGAAGGTGCCAGGGAAGGCACCAGCGGAATATCACTTTTCATCGTTCCGAAATATTGGGTGGAAGATGACGGAACTTTGACGGATAATGACGTTCAGTGCACCGGTATCGAACATAAAATGGGACAGTTCGGTTCTATAACGGCTTCTCTGGCCATGGGCGAAAACAATAACTGCCGTGCCTATCTGATCGGCGATCCTCCGGGAGAAGACGGCAAAGGTCAGGGCATGGCTCAGATGTTCCAATGCATGAACTTTGCCCGCCTGGGAACCGGTCTGCTGGGTCTGGCCTGTTCCGCCAATGCGGTTTACAATGCTCGTGAATATACCAAAGAACGTATCCAGGGACGTCCTTTGACCGATATGAAGGGCCCCCGCGTTCCTATTATTCAGCATCCGGATATCCGCCGTACCCTGATGAACGGCAAGGCTCTGGTGGAGGTAATGCGGGCCATGATCATGAAGACCTTCTTCATGTTCGATATTCGCGCCAAAGATCCCGATCCGGAAAAGAGACAGGCTGCCAATGATTTCATCGAAATCGTAACCCCGATGACCAAAGCTTATCCTACCGATGAAGTATGGAATCTGTGCTGTGAAGCCATTCAGGCTTATGGCGGATACGGCTATTGCGAAGAGTATCCGGTTTCACAGATCGCCCGTGACTGCAAAATTTACTCCATCTGGGAAGGAACCAACTACATTCAGTCCCTGGACTTTATTGGCCGTAAATGGACCATGAAGAAAGGTTCCGTATATGCGAAATGGTATGCAGAAGTTAAAGCCTTCGCTGATGCCAACAAAAACACCCCGGGACTTGAAAAAGAATTCGAGAAATTCTGCAAGGCCGTTGATTGTCTGGCAGAACTGCAGGGAGCGGTTATCGGATTCATGGGTGCAGGTAAAATCGATATGATGCCTCTGTATGCCCGCCGCATTCTTACTGCCAGTTCCATCGTTTATGGCGCATGGTGTATCCTGGAACAAGCTATGATCGCTATAAAACGTGCGGAAGAAGTTGGCCCCGAACATTACGATTATGACTTCTATACCGGAAAAGTCTACTCGGCAAGATACTATTTATATAATGTGGTTCCTCAGGTATGGACCATCACTGATATCGTAAAAGAAGGCGATGATTCCGCACTGCAGATTCCTCAGGGAGCATTTGATTACTAGAATTCATAAAACTATAAGAAATTGCCGGTCTGATCAGGCCGGCAATTTTTTTGCAATCCACAACATGTATACCTGCTGCAAGTGGTTTTCGGCAAATATAATATGTTACTATTTAGAATATGGGCCTGGTTGTGAGTGCTTGAAGCATTTACAGCAGCGCATGGGGAGGAACAGGCTGAAAAATAATTGTGGTTTATGATGGGGGTGGAAAAATGGCAATGAGATTTTTCAGCAGAAGGAATGTAGATTTTTTACTCAATGAGGTTTTTGAGACCCGGACATTAAACCGATTCCCTTATTTTGCCGACCACGATGCCGGGACTTTTAAAATGATCATTGACACAGCCGCAAAAATCAGTGAGGAAATGATGTTTCCTTACTTTAAACCGATGGACACCGAACCGCCCCGTTGGGAAAACGGGCAGGTATATGTCAATAAAGCTATCTTGCCGTTTATGGAGGAGATGGGCCAGGGCGGATGGATCCAGGCGGAAAAACCTTATGATGTAGGTGGACAGCAATTGCCCCTTGCCGTAAAAGTTCTTGCCAATTATGTGTTTGGCGCGGCCAACTATTCCATGTACGTGTATCCCATGCTGACAGCGGGTGCCGCCAATCTCATTTATCACTTCGGTACCCGGGAAATGAAAGACACCTATCTGGAAAAAATGTATTCCGGCAAATGGCAGGGGACCATGGCTTTGACAGAACCGGACGCCGGCAGTTCCCTGGGAGATCTGACTACCACTGCTGAGCCCACAGATCAGGGTTATTATATGATCAAAGGAAAAAAGATTTTTATTTCTGCAGCCAAGAGCGATGTGGTGGACAATGTGGTACATTTGATGCTTGCCAGACTTAAGGATGGGCCAGCAGGCGTGGCCGGGATCTCACTTTTTATCGTTCCTGAATACCGTGTTAATGAGGCGGGTGAACTGGAATTTAATGACGTTGTCTGCAGCGGTATTGAACATAAGCTGGGTTATCGTGGTTCTCCCATCTGCCAGCTTTCCATGGGGGATGAAAAAAATTGCTGCGGCTGGCTGGTTGGACAGGAAGGCCAGGGGCTGGCCCAGATGTTTATGATGATGAATGAAGAACGGATCAACGTTGGGGTAGGTGCCATCAGCAAAATTTCCGGCGCTTATTATGCAGCCCTTGAATATGCCCAGCAGAGAAAACAAGGCAGAAGACCTGATCAAAAGGATCCTGCCGCCCCTATGGTGGAGTTGATCGAACATGCTGATATCAAAAGGATGCTGCTTTTCCAGAAGGCGGTGCTGGAAGGTTCTCTGGCGCTGGCTGTCCAGACAGCGTTATATCAGGACTTGATGAACGTGGGAGAAAATGCGGAAGAGAATGGGTTGCTGGTGGATCTGTTGATCCCTATTCTTAAAACCTATCCCTCAGAAGCTGGTATTTTAGCCACCAGTGCAGCCATTCAGGTCCACGGTGGCTACGGCTACTGCGGCGATTTTCCTGTGGAACAGTACTATCGGGATATCCGCATTGATCCCATCCATGAAGGCACCACCGGAATACAGGGGCAGGATCTTCTCGGGCGCAAAGTTAGTATGAACCAGGGACGGGCTTTCCAGTTATATATCAGCGAAGTAGAAAAAACCATCGTGGAATCAGAAGGCTATCCGGAATTGGCGAAACAGACCCAGAGCTTGAAGGAAGCTGTGGTGTTAATGAAGGAGCTGACCGCCGAGCTGCTGGATAAAAAGGCCTGGATCACCAGAGAAGCATTTTTAGCCGACAGCGTTTTGTTCCTGGACTTCATGAGCCAGATCGCTATTGCCTGGCAGTGGCTAAAACTGATGAGTGTGGCAGTCAAAATGCTGCGCACCCAGGTATCCGGCCCGGATCATTCCTTTTACCAGGGAAAGATCTATGCAGGGCGCTATTTCTTTGATTATGAGCTTATTAAGATTTACAGCCTGGCGGTCAGGCTCCGGTCTGACGATAAAGTAACGGTGGAAGTTACCAAAACCTATTTTGAAGATTGATTGACTGGGGGAGCGATGAGATGTATGAAATAATACGCAAGGAGATCCTGGCACAGGGGATCAAGCTGTTTGAAACAGCAGCTCCGGAAATTGCTGCCAAAGCAAAGCCCGGCCAGTTTATTATCCTGCGCCAGGATGAAAAGAGCGAAAGGATCCCGTTGACCATGGCTGATTTTGACCGGGAGAAGGGGACCATCACGCTGATATTCCAGGAAGTGGGCAGAAGTACTGCTGATTTGGGCAGGCTGGAACCGGGGGATAATATTCTTGATCTGGTTGGACCTTTGGGTCGGGCTTCAGAAATAGAAAAGTTCGGCCGGGTGGTATGTATTGGCGGGGGAGTCGGGATCGCTCCTATATATCCTATTACCAGAGCTTTCAAAGCGGCGGGCAATGAAGTGATATCCATAATCGGTGCCCGTACAGCCGAACAGCTGATCCTGCAGGGCGAAATGAAAGCGGTAAGTGACCATATCCATATCACCAGTGACGACGGCAGTATCGGGAAGAAAGGCTTCGTAACCGATGTGCTTTCCAAACTGCTGGCCGATGAAGTGCATATAGACCTGATCACAGCTATAGGGCCGCTGCCGATGATGCAGGCGGTGTCTGAGGCAAGCCGTTCTTACGGCGTGAAAACCATAGTCAGCATGAACCCCATTATGGTAGATGGCACCGGGATGTGCGGAGCCTGCCGGGTAGCAGTCGGCGGCGAGACTAAATTTGCCTGCGTGGACGGACCTGAATTCGACGGGCATCTGGTGGACTGGCAATTAGCCCGGAACCGCAGCCGGATGTTCCTAGCTGAAGAGAAAATAGCGCAAGAGCATAGTTGTTCAGGAGGTGAATGCCAGTGCCAAAAGAAAAAGCCAGAGTAGAAAGACAGGCCATGCCCCATCAGGATGCAGCAGCAAGGGTGACCAATTTCAGCGAAGTTGCTTTAGGGTTCAGCGAGGAACTGGCTCTGCTGGAAGCCTCCCGCTGCCTGGATTGCAAGAAACCCACCTGTATGGACGGGTGCCCGGTGGAAATAGAGATCCCGGAATTTATCAAACATATCAAAGCCCATGATTATCAGATGGCTATCGATACCATCAAGCGGAAAAACAATCTGCCCGCCATATGCGGCCGGGTGTGTCCCCAGGAAAACCAATGTGAGAAATATTGCGTTCTGGGTAAAAAATTTGAACCGGTAGCCATCGGCCGTTTGGAAAGATTTGCTGCTGACTGGGAGATGAACCAGCCCGAAAAAGTCCAAAAAGACCTGCCGGGTAAAAGCGGGAAAAAAGTTGCCGTGGTCGGCGCCGGACCCGCTGGACTTACTGCCGCCGCAGACCTGGCAATTTTAGGTCATGAGGTGGTGGTTTTTGAAGCCCTGCACACCCCAGGCGGAGTACTGGTTTACGGCATACCGGAATTCCGGCTGCCAAAAGCCATCGTCGAAAGAGAAATCAAAGGCATCAAGCAATTAGGCGTTGAAATAAAAACCAATATGGTGGTAGGTGCTATCAACACCATTGACGAACTGCTGGCAAGTGGTTTTGATGCAGTATTCATCGGCACCGGAGCCGGACTGCCCTATTTTATGGAGATCCCCGGGGAAAATTTGAATGGAGTATATTCTGCCAATGAATTTCTGACCCGCACCAATTTGATGAAAGGCTATCTGTTTCCTGAATATCTGACACCGATACGCATTGGCAAAAGAGTGGCAGTAATCGGAGCAGGAAACGTGGCAATGGACAGCGCTCGAACCGCACTGAGGCTGGGGGCAGAGGAATCATATATCGTATATCGCCGGTCAGAAAAAGAGATGCCGGCCCGTCAGGAAGAAATTGAACATGCCCGGGAGGAAGGGGTGCAATTTCGGCTGCTTACCAGTCCGGTAGAGATCATCGGAGATGAAAACGGCTGGGTAAAAAGCCTCATCTGCCAGAAGTTTGAACTGGGCGAACCGGATGCATCTGGCCGCCGCCGCCCGGTAGTCATACCCGGCTCAGAATATGAAATGGGAATGGACACTGTAGTCATGGCCATCGGACAGGGGCCTAACCCTCTGGTGCCCCGGACCACCCCTGACTTGGAGCTGAACCGAAACGGCAACATCATCGCTGATGAATCAAACGCCCAGACCAGCAAAAAAGCAGTATTTGCCGGAGGAGATATCGTGACCGGGGCTGCCACTGTCATCCAGGCCATGGGAGCCGGGAAGAAGGCGGCGAAAGCGATCCATGAATACTTAAAGGGGCTATGATATATCAGCCCCTTGACCAGGGCAAAGGTTAACCGTTTTACTCGTGGCCGGCAGCATCCAGTTCAAACCAGAAGGATACTCCGCCCTCCCGGTTTTTCACCCCGTACCGGTTATGATCCTTTTCCTGGATGGCTTTAACCACTGCCAGGCCGATGCCGCTGCCCCCGTCGCTCCTGGTACGGGCCTGATCCACTTTATAGAAGCTGGTGAATAATTTATCCAGCGATTCTTCCGGGATGGGCTCACCGGAATTAAACAGGGAAATATGGATTTTATCGCCCTGTTGCGTGATCATCAGCTTTAACTGCTTCCTGTCATCCACGTGTGCCAGAGCATTATTGATATAGTTGATGAGGATCTGCTCGGTACGGACCATGTCCGCATTGACCATGATTTCTTCAGGCTTGATGATCTCAGGCTTAACTTGCTTTTCCTCAAAAATCGGCCGGTACTTGGCAGTTATTTTATCAACCAGCACCGCCAGATCGAAAGGACTTTTCACCAGCTTAAAGTTTCCGGTTTCCACTTGCGAAAGGTCCAGCAATTCCCTGACCAGTTTATTCATTTTATCGGCTTCATCAATGATCACACTGCAATAATAATCTTTTTCACTTTCCTCCTGGACCACATTTACCTTCAATCCTTCGGCATAACCCTGAATCAGGGAGATAGGTGTCTTTAACTCATGGGAGACATTGGAGATGAATTGTCTGCGCATCTCATCAATCTGTCTTTCTTTCTCGATATCCTTCTGCAGCCGGGCATTGGCTTCCTGCAATTCCTGAATGGTCTGGCTAAGCTGCGCCGACATGGAGTTGATACTTTGTCCCAGATCTCCCAGCTCATCTTTGGAAGTGACTTGATAGTTCTGGGAAAAATCCAGGTGTGCCATATGCTGGGCGATATTCTGCAGTTCCAGGATGGGGCGGGTGAAACGTCGGCTGAATGCAAAAATGAAAAGCAGTGCCAGCAGCAGGGTAGCGATACCGGTGTAAAGGAAAAAAGCATTGGCGATGGAAGCACTCTCCTGGATAGGAGCCAGCGGAGTACTCAGCAGCAGGTAATCACCGCTTTTCATCAGCATGGCCAGATTCAGTGAGCGGTTCTCACTGAAAGGGTCAAGTGCGATTTCTTCAATGTAATCAGAACCTTTCAGCTGCTGTATCCGGCCCAGAACCATTTCTATGCGCAGGCCGGGACCTCTGCGGCTGAAGGTGGCGTATTTCAATTCCAGGGAATTGTTTAAAACCAGGATGTTGAGATTGTCATAACGCTCCATCAATTCAAGCTGCAGAAACAAATCCTCCGGCTGCTGATTAATAAGTGTCTCGATTTCCCTGGCATAATCATGGAGTTGGGCACTCTTTTGTGACACATAATAGCGTTCCAGGTAATGGGTGTTTAAAACCCACGAAAATACCACGAAGAAAATGATCAGCAAGCTGATACTTAAAAACAATTTTTGCCGGATGGAATGAATCATGACCCAACCTCGAACCGGTAGCCGATACCGCGTACCGTTTGTATATACTCTCCCCGCCGGCCCATTTTAAGCCGCAGTTTTTTAACATGGGTGTCAACGGTGCGGGGATCACCATAAAAATTGTAATCCCATACGGCATTTAAAATCTGGTCTCTGCTTAAAGCCCTTCCGTTGTTTTCCGCCATGTAAACCAGCAGTTCAAATTCTTTGGGACTCAAGGGAATCAGCTCTCCGTCTACCCATACATGGCGGGCGTCGGTGTCAATTTCCAGCCCGGGCCAGGACTGTAGTATGTGCCCTCCTGCATTGACCCGGCGTAACAGAGCATTTACCCGCGCCACTAAAATTTGTGGACTGAAGGGTTTGCTGATATATTCATCCGCTCCCAGCTCAAAGCCGAATAGTTCGTCAGTTTCTTCGCCCCGGGCAGTAAGCATGATTACAGGCAGGGCAGAGTTTTTACGGATCTCCCGGCATACCGCCCAGCCGTCATATTCGGGCATCATTACATCCAGGATTACCAGGCAGATGGCAGGGTCAGCTTCGATGGCTGCCAGTGCTTCCCGGCCATTGGAAGCTTCCGTTGTCTGATAGCCTTCTCTTTTAAGGAAGTCACAGACCAGTCTGCGCATACGCTCTTCATCATCCGCCACCAGTATCTTCTTCATTCCCGGTTACTCCTTTGCAGTTTCTACCATTATTATAAGCATAACAGAGAATAAAACCATTTTTTGTTCACGCCGTTGTCTTTTGATTCTCCCCGCATCAAGGAATTTACCAGGGAAGGCCTTGTGTAATCGCAAGGCCTTCGCAGTGTAAAAGAGGAGCTGTACAAAAAGAAGAGGAGTTTACTAAGTTTTACAAGGCCAGTTTAAATAAGTTTTGTGTCTTTTTCGTGTATAAAAAGTGAAACTTATATGGAGAAGGGGAATGCCCCACAGGGTTTTCAAAAAGTAAAAATATTTCAAAAATATAAACTTCTATTGCGTAATATTAATTTTGGTAATATCATGATATGATAAAATCAACACAATAAATTTACGAAAGGCGGGGGACAATGGGATTTCAGAAGGAATATCAGGAGAAATTGACAACAGCAGAAGCCATAGCCGCACAGGTTAAGTCAGGGGAATCAATCAAGCTGGGCTATTTCACTGCAAAACCTGTGGTATTAATTCAAGAAGTGGCCAAAAGGCACGAAGAGTTGAAGGACATACTATTCGTAGCCTGTAGCACGGCTCCTCCCATTCCAGAAGTAATCCAGTTCGGCGACAGTTTTGCCTGGCAGGATTGGCACTGGAGTGCGCTGACCAGGATTCTTGCTAATTATTACAACAACATTGTTTATGCTCCGATTGTCTATCATATGTGCTGTGAATTTGTCCGCAATCAGACGGTCAACCTGGGCAAACAGACCGATTGGGTCTGGCAGCAGGTAGGGCCTATGGATAAAAACGGATATTTTAATTTTGGGCCCATCAATTCCGAGTCCATTACCAGCTTTGAAGTGGCGAAACGTAAAGTGGTAGAAGTCAACAAGAATATGCCCAGGTGTCTGGGTGGTTACCAGGAAGGTGTTCATATTTCGCAGGTCGATTTTATCGTAGAAGCACCGGACGACCAGATGCTATTTGCTGCCCCTGAGATTCCGGAACCTACCGAAGTTGAGACTCAGATCGCCAATCACCTGGTGGAATATATCCATGATGGCAGCTGCCTGCAGTTGGGCATCGGCGGATTACCCAATGCTTTGGGACATGTGATCAAGAAAACGGATCTTAAAGATTTGGGGATCCATTCCGAGATGTTCGTCGACGCCTATATCGATATGATCGATTCCGGGCAGGCAAACGGCTGCAAAAAAAATATCGACAGATATAAAGCTGCCTACACATTTGCTGTAGGAACCCAGAGACTTTACGACTGGATGAATGAGAATACAGGTATAGCAAGCTATCCGGTGGATTATGTCAATGATCCCCGGATCATATCCAAACTGGATAACATGGTTTCCATCAATCAATGCATGCAGGTGGACTTATATACCCAGATCAGCGCTGAAACCAATGGGACCAGGCAGATCACCGGACATGGAGGCATGACCGATTTTATCCTGGGCGCTCAGTGGTCCAATGGCGGCAAGAGTTTTATTTGTCTGCCTTCAACTCATAAGACGAAAGAAGGACAATTGGTTTCCAGAATTGTTCCTACTTTTGATCCGGGCACCTGTGTTTCTGTTTCCCGCCACCTGGTGGATTATATCGTAACTGAATACGGGGTCAGAAAAATGAAAGCCCAGAATCAATGGGTACGTACGGAAAGGATCATTGAAATTGCTCATCCGGATTTCCGCGATGAATTAGTGCAGAAGGCTAATGAACTGAAGATTTGGACCAGAACCAATAAGATTGACGCCTAAAAAAAGGCAGCATAGTTAAGTATTTAATAAGCTGGCATCAGGAAAATCTGGTGCCAGCTTTTGCGTGGGTTGTATTTTGCCACTCGCTTCAAAGCATTTATCTTTTTATTGAGGCGATATCCTCGTAAAGTTCTATGATGGGTTCAGCGTCTAACAAAGCGGCAATTCTGCTGAAAAATTCCTGGAAATAAGGGGTGGAACTATGGTGCTGGAAAGCTTCTTTATCTTTATAAGCTTCATAGAACATGAACATGCCTTGTTTGTCCCTGCCTTTAGCCCGATGCACAGTATACATCAGGGTATCTGTTTCATCCTGCACTTTCGGCACAAAAGCGGCCAGCATATCTTCCAACTCCTGTTCCATCCCGGATCTAGCTTTAAACTTAGCTATGCAAATCAACATAAAAGCACCTCCTAATTATATGTCCTGTATCGATTGTAGAGGAAAAATTTTCTAAATGTCAATAAGAATCACCTCCAACAAAATGTAGAGGAATGTATCACGGTAATGTTATAGGGCCGTCAGGACACAAAATGTGCGGGAACGTATCATGTTCCCGCGGCATACCAGAAATTAATTGCTTCATAGCCGGCAGGATGCTATCCTCCTCTACAATTAACAATTGCGCCCAGAATCGCAAAACATAAAAAAGACAGATTTCTCTGCCTTTTTTATGTTTGTGATTCTGTTAAACAGTTTTTCTTCTAATTGCTATGCCCAGAATCAGCAAGCCTAAGCTCGCCAGATATAAGGGGATGCTGTTTCCACCCGTACGGGGGAGCGGTTTACCAGTACCATCATCACCGAAACCGATTGGTTCTTCTCCAGGCTGTCCCGCAGATGGGTCTTCACCATCAAAAGGAACTCCCGGTGAAGGTTCTTCCGGGCCTATCCGCTGTTTCGGTTCTCCCGGCTCTTCTGGAACCTCAGGATTTACTGGAACTTCCGGCTGGTCTGGCTTACTATTTTTAAATTCATAGGTTATATCCCTTTGATTGGAGCTACTAGGTACGGTGAATTCATACAGTTCAGTACTGAGCTGATAGCCTGCCGGTGCAATTTTTTCCCGGACAAAATAAGTGGTATTAAGCTTCAGCTGGTTAAAAACAACAATTCCATTATATATAGTGGGTGAAGATTCTTTAATTACATTTTTGTTGGCGTCCAGTAATTCAAAAACTGCTCCGGAGAGCTTCAGGTCGGAGTCTTCCGCATCTACTTTTACAACTTGGATGCTTCCGGTTTTCTTACTACTGCTGGGAATTTTAATATTCTCAAACGTATATTCAATGTCCAGCTCCCCTTCACTGTTTTTCACCTGAAACTCATATATTTCATCACTTAGCCTATAGCCGGAAGGTGGAGTTTTTTCCTTTATGAAGTAGGTGGTATTGATTTTCAGCTCGTCAAACACAGCTACTCCATTTGTGTCGGCAGTAATGGTTTTAATAAATTCCTGGTCAGCGTCCAGCAATTCGAATACGGCCCCGGGAAGTTGCCGATCAGTGTTGACAGAATCTACTTTAATTATGGTTATGCTGCCAGTCACTTCCTGGTTTTTAAATTCATAGGTTATATTTTTCCCATCGCTGCTATTGGCTAGTTGGAACTCGTATAGTTCATCACTTGGCACATAATCCTTGGGAGCGGTGATTTCCTGAATATAATAAGTAACGCCGAATTTCAGTTTGTCAAACACAGCTTTTCCATCTTCGACGGTCGGAAGAGATTCCTTAAGCTTGTTTTTGTACTGGTCGAGTAAAGCGAAAATCGCTCCGGAAAGGGTTTTAGTATCATCTTTATCATCTACTTTGATTACGGTAATGCTGCCGGTTTCTCCAATTGCCCAACCACCGCCGCTCTGAGTTCTGATGGTGACTTTTTCATCATTTGAGCTTTCTTCGGTTTCACTGCCGCTGAAAGAAATGGTATTGGTAAAAGGAGACTTACTCTCATCTACCACATCGGTACGGAATTTCAGCAGATAAGCACCTAGATATTCTCCTTCAGCGGGAGCAGGCATGGTGAAGATGAATTCTCCGGTAGCGCCGTTATAGGAGATATTGTCAGCGTTCAGTGCGACTTCACTGCCTTGAGTCAGAGAGCCGTCTGAATTTAAGGTAAGTTTATAAAGCTTCACTGAGGAAGTATCCAGGGCTAATCCTTCCTGTAGCTCATCGACTAACTCGGCTTCGGTCAGGGGCAGCAGGTTCTGATTGATGGTAACTAGCCAGTCGATATACAGATTGCCACGCTCATAGTCACCCACTTTGCCTACTAAAGTGTTTTTCACCGTAATCGACCCGGTGCTGGAAACAACAGGGCCAAAGTTATTGGTCAATTTAGCCGTATTCTGCAGTTGCTTGTCACCGTTAGTCTCAAAAATGGAGAGGTCGGTGATTTTAGTTTTAAAGGTAATGGTTTGTTCGGCATTAATATCCCCCAGATTGAAGGTTAAAGTTTCTTTATTGCTGTCATCTGTGTGATAACTAAAAATGCCTGCTGCTGGCTCAGCGCCGTTTAATTGGAACGAATCTACCACATATTCCTGACCTGCCTCAATAATATCAGTCACTACTGCATTAGGCAGAGGCATTTTATTCTGGTTGACCACGATCTTCCAGGAAAGTTCCCGGCTGGTATAGTCATAAATCCCCCCGGTTTTTTTGATTACTTCACTGGTGACTTTTTGGGTCCCCTGAGAAGTAGAAGCGGTTATATTTTCACCGATTAATTTGGCAGTATTTTTATAATCTTTGCTGCCATTGGCGGCAGTAACCGTTGGGTCAGGTACTTTGGTTTTAAAGGTAATTGTCTGTTCTGAATTAATATCCCCCAGATTAAAGGTTAAGGTTTCTTTATTGCTGTCATTCTTGCTGTAACTAAAGCTGCCGACTGATTGAGTAACCGAATTTGCTACAAACACCTGTCCATCTGGGATAGTATCAGTTACCACAGCATTTGTGATCGTAATCTTATTGGAGTTCACGGTGATTCTCCAGGTAATTTCCTGAGTTGTGCGTTATATCCGGCGCCTGCTTTAGTGATAACACTATTGCCTACTCCTATGCCTTTTCCAGCTTCAAAATCAACGCCGGGAATGTTATCGGTAGTTAACACCACCTTATTGGTAAAGGTCTTGCTGGCGTCATTATATTGATAATAATACCCATCCGGCACGGAGGTGGAGTAAGTTATTTGATAAGTATCGCTGATGGTATCAGGGAAATTGTATTCAAATACATTGGTCTCAGTATTATAGGTGTAATCAGAAGCCGTAAGTTGAGTTTTAACTTTAGGAGAAGTCTGATTCTCCAAATATACCGTGTCAGTCATAAGGGCAAGTTTGGCTGGTTCAGTAGGTATAATATCGCTTACTGTGACATTTTCCAGATTCGGCAGTTTATCAGGATTGACGGTGATGATCCAGTCAATCTTTTTATCAGTTTGCTTGTAGCTGCCATTTTTGCTGATTAAATCTACCGATACGACAACCTTAGCGTTATTGGAATAAGTTGGCCCATTATCATGGGTCAACCAGGCTTGATTATACTGGTCTAGATCCGCTCCCTTAAAAGCAGTGACTTTCGTTTCAAAGGAAATGATATATCTATCCTTGATTAAAGTGGGGAAGGTATAGGTTAAAGTGCCGGATTTCTCTTCGTTGCTGGCGGCGGTATAGTCAAAGGTGCCTGCCGGATCAGGGGTAGGAGTAATACTAAATGAATTATTCACATATTCCTGCCCGGTATTGATGACATCTTTAAATATGGCATTTTCAATCGTGACTTCTTCGGGATTTATTTCTGCCGTCCAGGTGATGGTATTGGTTGCCGGGTCATAAGTACCTTTTTTGCTGATTGTGGGGTCAGGCTGCTCGAAGTTTATTTTTACTGTAAACGGCTCGGATTCACCTTCCACCTCAAATTTTATTTCTACCGGATTGGCATTGCCGATTTCATCTTCATCGAATTGGGTTTGAATGTAGAAAGAACCGGTTACATTGGAATGTTGTGAAGCATATTCAGTAAAGGTGATAATTACCTCCCCGTTGGTCTTAATAGCCACATCAGCGACGGTTACGTCACCATTATTTAGAGGGATATTCATTTCACCTATTATTTCTATTTCGGCTGGCAGTGTCATACCATAGGTAGCACCATCAGGTACAGTTGTCTCATCATTATCAGGAATTTTCCAGTCGAAGTGAATACGAACAGTAGCGCTTTTATCCACTTCATTCCCTAATTCTAAATCAATATCATTCTCGTCTGTAATTCTAACACCGGTAATAAAGGGAAAAGGTTCTGGCTCGCCCAGCAGTTCCATCAGCATGCCCATAATATTCAGTGGGGCAATTACCGAGCTGTCTTTGGTATCTCCTGCCGGTATTTCACTATCATCTGTTGCTTGTTCATCGTTTTTCGGATTGGCTCCCGGTTTGCCATCCTGATCATTTCCTGGTAAACCTTCCGGTGGAGTTAAGTCTCCAGTATCCGGCTGTTTTTCTTCCGGGTCGGTTACCTTCCCAGCATCTTGCTGATCTGCCGGCATAATTATGTTTTCAACCGGATTATCTACTAAATCAGTATCAGCATTGGCTGAAAATCCAGCTAAAGGTATTTGCAGCAGGAAAGCCAACAGCATAATCAGCCCTATCCGATATTTGCTTTTACCATAAAAAAGTCTCATAAAAAAACTCCTTCACTTAAAATGGTTTTTACTATAACCCGAATTACTCTTTTCCTGATGATTGCAGGTCAAAAGTCGCATCTTTTAGTATAGTAATTTTCCATTTAATTTACAGTAAAGTATTTGCTGAAATGCTTTGCTTATTTTGCTGTATTGCTTAAAAACCATGTGGCAGAAGTTTGACCGGAAAAAGTAGAAAGGTTTATTTGGAAGCTGTATCTTCCTCCGTGAGATAGCTGAAAAGATATCTTAAAGCAGTTTGCTGGTTCACATCCTGATAGGTTCGGCTTAAGGCAGCAGCAGAAGCAGCGGAAGGAAAAACATTATTATCGACGCGAGTATTGCTATTATTAGTCAATTCCAATTTATCAGGCTTGTATTTCATGTAACGTTTAAAAAATAAAGTCCGGTATTCGTTAGGTGATATTCCCAATTCTTTTTTGAAGTTTTTGTTAAAGGCTGTTGCACTGGCAAAACCGACTTCCTCTGCGATAACACTCATACTTTTATCGCTAAAGAGCATCAGTTCAATGGCTTTATCCAATCTGACCTGGGTTAAGTATTTCTGGAAGGAAATACCTAGTTTATCCTGAATGAAATGCGACAGGTAGTAATAGCTCAGATGCTCTGACTGGGCTATTTCCTTGAGGGTCAGCCTTTGCTGCAAGTTTTGGCTGATATATTCAATAATTCTCTGTAGTCTAGCCAGATCTGCATCAGAGTTTTTGTCTTTTATATCTGCCATTTTATAAAAAGGGAAGTAAAGAATTTCGCCCATCAATAAAAATAAACAACTGCCAAGGCGGGAGCGATAACCTAATCCTTGCCGATTCAGTTCCCGGATTAATCGGGCTAAAAGTTTTCTGATCGTATTACAATTTTCTGCCAGTTCTTCACCATGAGCATAAGAATTACAGTCGAAATATACGTTGGTGATGCCAAAATGTATACTGGTGTAAAAATCCAGATTTATATGCACTGCCAGCAATAAATTATGCTCATCAGTTTTGGTTGTCTTATGGATTTCATTGCTGTTGATTAAAATAAAATCGCCTTGCTTTAAAGTAGTTGAAGAACTGCTGTTGCTGATAGATATTGAGCCTTCCAGCACCATTATTAGTTCAATAAACTTATGCCAATGCAGCTCAATTTCATTAACACTATATATGCGCACATTTACCGGTAATGCATCACTCGACCTGACAATCTCGTAATTATAATCTATGTTATTTCCCCTCCGTTTTTCTGTTCTCCGTTCAGCAAGCCATTTTCTGCCGTTGTAAGAACAGGTTAAAATCCTTGTCACTGATGCTGCTTTAATGCGATTGTTCTACTATCATAGACAATTGTCCTGCAATCTATAGGATTATTATCTTATTTTGCTGTTTTATTTGCCTGACGAGAGCTAAAAGCCCCGATGAAAATTACCACCGGGGCCAACAAGTTTTCATTCGATTAAATTTTAAAATAGCTGCTATTTCATCAATTCACAAATATGATTGCTGAATTCCACCGGATCTTCCAATGGCAGCCCTTCGATCAGCAAGGCCTGATTATAAAGCAGACTGGTGTACAGATCCAGTTTTTCCTTGTTATTTTCCAGTGCTTCTATTAAAGCATTGAATACTTCATGCCTGGTATTGATCTCCAGTACTTTATCGGCTTTGATGGTCTGGTCAGTAGGCATGGCATTGAGCACCTTCTCCATCTCGATGGAAATGGCGCCCTCATTGGACAAACAGACCGGGTGGGTTTTCAGTCTTTTGGAAGCCCGCACATCCTTTACCTTGTCCGCCAGTTTCTCTTTCATGTAGGTGAACAGTTCCTCTTCTTTCTTTTCTTTGGCCGGCTCGGTTTCTTCGGTATCGATTCCCAGATCACCGCTGGACACGGATTTAAATTCCTTGTCTTTATAATTCATAAGGATGTTGAGGGCAAATTCATCAACATCGTCGGTCAGGTACAAAATTTCGTAACCTTTTTCAGCCACCAGCTCAGTCTGCGGCATTTTGGCTATACGCTCATTGCTTTCACCGCTGGCATAGTAAATGAATTTCTGCTCTTCGGGCATGCGGGCGATATACTCGTCCAGTGTCACCAGCTTTTTCTCGGTAGATGAATAAAACATCAGCAGGTCTTGCAAGATTCCCTTATCCACGCCGAAATTATCATAGACGCCGAATTTCAACTGGCGGCCAAAAGACTGGTAGAATTTCTCATATTTTTCCCGTTCGTTATTGAGCATGGCCAGCAATTCGCTTTTGATCTTGTTTTTGATATTTTTGGCGATGATCTTGAGCTGCCGGTCATGCTGCAGCATTTCACGGGAAATGTTCAAGGACAGGTCTTCCGAGTCCACCGTGCCTTTGACAAAACCGAAATAATCCGGCAGCAGATCAGCACATTTATTCATGATCAGGACACCGTTGGAATAAAGCTCCAGGCCCTTCTCATATTCGCGGGTATAATAGTTATAAGGGATTTTTTCAGGGATAAACAGGATAGCATTATAGCTCACTGCTCCGGCCACGCTGACATGAACATATTTTAAAGGCTTGTCAAACCCGAAACGTTTTTCCATATAAAAATTTTCGTAGTCTTCAGGGCTTAATTCGTTTTTGTTCTTACGCCAGATGGGTACCATGCTGTTAATGGTCTTTTCTTCAGTATAATGCTCATACTCATCTTCACTGCCTTCTTTCAGCCGGGAAACGGTGGTATCCATTTTGATCGGATAACGGATAAAATCGGAATACTTTTTAATCAGGAAGCGCAGGCGGTATTCGTCCAGGTACTGGTCGAAGTTTTCCTCCTCCCCGGATGCCTTGATCTTGATGATGATATCGGTGCCGGTGTTGTCCTTTTCCGCGGCCTCGATGATATAACCGTCCGGACCTTTGGACTCCCACTTGTATGCCTGATCGCTGCCCAGGGCTTTGCTGATAACCGTTACCTGATCAGCCACCATAAAAGCAGAATAAAAGCCAACGCCAAACTGACCGATTATATCATAGTCTTCTGCCATTTCATTTTCCTTTTTAAAGGAAAGGGATCCGCTGCGGGCGATGACTCCCAGGTTATCTTCCAGTTCTTCTTTGGTCATGCCTATACCGGTATCGGAAATGGTCAATGTGCGGTTCGCTTTATCAGGCTTTATTTTTATATAGTAGCTTTCCTTGTTGAAGCTGATGTTCTCATCAGTCAAGGCGCGATAATAGACTTTGTCGATGGCATCGCTGGCATTGGAAATCAGCTCCCTTAAGAAAATTTCCTTGTTGGTGTAAATGGAATTGATCATCAGATCTAATAGTCTTTTGGACTCAGCTTTAAATTGTTTTTTTGCCATTTATCTGTACCTCCGCAATATTACTGTAATGATTTGTTCTGGTATTACTTTAGCACTCTTACCCTGCGAGTGCTAATTTATTATCTATATATAACAATTCTTTTTTAGTGTCAACCCCCTGTAAATACACCTATTAAAGAAAAGAAACCTTTGCAGTGTTTTCTCAAAACTGATCTGCCGGGTAACCTTTCAGAAATATATACCATATGATGTACTATCTGTTATGGAAGGAGGTTAATGGTATGAAATGCAAAAATCCCAGATGTAAAACTTGTTACCCGGATTATGAGCCGGAAAGACCGGAGAGAGATTACTATGACTGCTATCCTCCCGACGAAAAATTACCGCCGGAAATGGAAACCATCCAGACGCATAATCACGAATTTGCCGGCAGCGTTATGATCGCCGGCAGCATACCCCATAACCATCGTTTTGCTGGCGTCACCAGTCAGGAAATACCGGAAGGGGACAGCCATGTTCATGCGATCCTGGTCAGCACCGATTTCTTTTTTAATCATTATCATGAACTGGGTGTAACCACTGGCCCGGCTATTCCGGTACCGGGAGGCAAGCACATTCATTTTGCCAAAGGGGAAACAACCGAAAACTTCGACCATTATCATGACTTTATTTTTACCACTTTTATAGAAAACCCGCTGCGTAAGTAATTTGTTGTAATGGTATAAAAAATATACGCCCTTTGCTGAATTTTAGTAAGGGGCGTATTGCATAATGGCGTATTGCATAAGATTAATGTGATGCGGAAGTTTAAATTCTCAAATTTATTGCCACAGTTCCCTGCGGGGTACAGGACTTTCATACAGACACAATCACTGACTTGCGTGGACAGGATAATATCAGTTAATATGCTTGCAATGTAATATAAAAATACAGCTTATTTGGAGGTATGAACATGGCAGGAAATGTAAAAGTATTAATTTCTCCAAGCCGTTATGTACAGGGAGAAGGGGCGATTTTTGAAATTGGGCGGCATTTAAGAAAATTGGGCAAAAAAGCGCTGGTAATCGGCGGGACAAGAGGATTGGCTGTGACCCGGGAAGGGAGGGAAAAAAGCTTCGGAGAAAATGGTTTAAGCCAGATTGAAGAAATCTTCAACGGAGAGTGCAGCACAGCTGAAATTGATCGACTCACTGCCATTGCCGTACAAAATGATTGTGACATCATTATTGGAAGCGGCGGCGGGAAAGTGATCGATACCGCCAAGGCAGTGGCGGTATATGCCAAAGCGGTTACCGTTATAATCCCAACCATTGCTTCCAGTGATGCGCCCTGCAGTGCCATGTCTGTCATTTACAAAGATGATGGGACGATTGAGCGCTTCCTTGTTACCCCCAGGAACCCGGATGTGGTGCTGGTAGATACCGGAATTATAGCAAAATCTCCTGCAAGAATGCTGGTGGCTGGGATGGGAGATGCTCTGGCAACATTCTTTGAGGCGGATGCATGTGCAGGTTCGGGATCTCCTAATGTAGCCAGGGGACAGGCTACTGTTGCTGCTATGACCTGTGCCCGTCTTTGTTTTGATATTCTGATGGAATACGGTTTACAGGCCAAAATTGCTAATGAAGCACAGGTGGTCACTCCCGCCCTGGAAAAGGTTATTGAGGCCAATACCCTTTTAAGCGGAATAGGCTTTGAAAGCGGAGGAGTTGCTGCTGCACATTCCCTGCAGGATGGACTAAATATACTGAAGGAATGTCATGGTTTCTATCATGGCGAGAAGATAGGGTTCCTCACTCTGGTTCAGTTGATTCTGGAGGGCCGGCCCCGCGAAACATTGCATCAGGTCTTTACGTTCAATCATCAGGTTGGACTTCCCATCACCCTGGCAGATTTAAAAATAGACGGCATTGGCGAGCAGCGCCTTAGGGAAGCAGTTGCAGTTTCATGCAAGCCAAAGGCAAGTGTGCATAACCATGCATTCCCCATTACTGAAGAGTTGGTATATAATGCTATGATAACAGCTGATGCGATGGGACGCAGGATAAAATCCGGATTGCCGATTGTGTAAATAATATAATTAATGTAATAATTGCCGGGGATTCTTTCTAGCATCCCCGGCAATTTTTGTTATATACGGCCTTTCAAATCGTTGATGAACTGGCGGGCGCTGCGGCCTGAACGTCCATGATAGCTTAATTCCCATTGCAAGGCCAGACGGTCCAGCAGCTCCGGATCGATTTCAAGTCCTTCGTTTTGAGCCATAACACGGACCATTTGCAGATACTCATCCTGCAAGGGCGAGGTGTAGGTCAAGGTGAGACCGAAACGATCAGCAAAGGACAGTTTCTCCTGCTGGGCCTCCCTGGCGTGTACTTCTCCGGCCTGGCGCTCACTCCAGTTTTCGCGGATCAAATGGCGCCGGTTGGAAGTAACATAAAAGCGGATGTTTTCGGCCGGTGCCTGCAGGCTTCCCTCAATGTGGCTCTTTAAATACTTGTATTCCACTTCGAAATCTTCAAAGGAAAGATCATCAATAAAGATAATATAAAAACCGCTGCGTTGCCGCAGCAAATCAATGATCGTATTTATTTCCGCCAGCTGCTGGCGCTGCAGCTCGATCATATGCAAGGATTTATCAGTATATTCATTCAATAATGCTTTCACTGAAGAAGATTTGCCGGTGCCCTTGTCACCGAACAGCAGCACATGATTACCGCCCCGCCCTGCCAAAAAGGCTTCCGTATTCTCACGCAGTGCTTGCTTCTGGCTTTCGTATCCGATCAAATCACTCAAATGCACCGGGTCAGGATAGGCAATCCCCTTCAGTTTGCCATCCCAGCTGAAAGCCCGGTAGACGGCAATATCACCGCAGGCATTATGATGATAAAAAGAGTAAAACAAACCCAAAAGGTCATCTGTTTCAGACAATTTTATGGCCAGATGTTTCAAGGCGGATGCATAGCCTTGATTGGCATCCTTGCCGGCATTATCATCTTGTTGGGAATGAAACCAACTTTCAGCAGCCAACTGCTGAGATTGTCCCAAAGCGATCCAATCAAAATGGTAAAGCTGAGTCAGCAGATCAAGATCATGCCTGGCGGCATCCAGAAGAGCAGGACTGATGCTGCCTGGTTCCATCCGTTCACAGGCCAGGGAAAAAGGGTTCTCATCGGCTATGATTCGTCCCAGAATATAATTTTGCCAGAGGTTTTTAAGTACCGGAATCCGGTCAAAATAATCAAAAAGATGATAAGATGCTTCGCAGTATAAAGCGGATTTTTCAGCAAGGGGCAGCTCATCTTCAGTCATCTCCCGGCAGAGGTTGATCACCGGATCCGTTAAAAGTTTGCGGTACAGAATCAGCTGGTCTAATGCTTTAAAAACAGTAAGCAAGCAAGTCACTCCTTATTCATACACTAAAAATACTTTACACCAGTTTTCTGCCCCTGAAAAGTCACGCAGATTTATATATTTGGTGAATAGCACCAAAAACAATGCAGTTGCAAAAGCACTGATGCAAGCAGGCTTTCAACGCGGCTGCCGAACCTTTCTCCTGACAATGATCTTTGCTTCTTTTGTTCGGCCTGTCAAAATTCTATAAAAGACACGCAGTGTTTATTTGTAATTACGTGGCAGGGAATTATATCCAGATAGTCGAAATATAGCTGAAAGCATTATGAGGTGATGTGAGTATGTTAACCTATTTTTATAACATGGCAAAGAGAATGGAAAAACTTCTTGCAGCAGTGATAGAAATGAATAGAAAGTATGATTTGATGCTGGAGAAGATGGATCGAATAGAAACGTTGCTGCGGGAAAAGGATTGATCAAACCTATGGTATGGAAGGAAGGTTACGATGGCGGACATTAAATTTGACATCAAAGAGGAATTCGGGATTTTATCGGAAGGTTCCAGGGGGTGGAAAAAAGAAATCAATTTGGTCAGCTGGAATGACCGTAAACCGAAAATGGATATCCGTGATTGGGATGAGAATCGAGGCAAGATGGGAAAGGGGATCACCTTGAACAAGGCGGAACTGCTGAAATTAAAAGAGATTTTAAACAGCATGGATCTGGAGGCAATGGAAATCGAGTAGTATTGGCAATCTAATTGCCGTTACACAAGGAAAAGGAGTAGATCCAGAATGATCAGCAAAGAAATGCTGGAATTACTTTTCCGCCCGGCCAGTATCCAGCGCTGGAACGATCATATCAGACCCCATACCGGTTTCAGTGAACTGGACAAGCAAGCGCACAAGATGGTGTTCGCTTATATCCTGGCCCGTACGGAAGAGCATCAGGAGAGCACGACCGTTGATTGGCAGCAGCTGATTGAAGGGGGTTTGTTTGAGTTCCTGCAGCGCAGTATCCTCACTGATTTAAAACCCGACATCTTCCATCAATTGATGGAACATAAAAGCCGGGAACTCAATGCCTGGGTGACAGAACAGCTTAAACCCAGTGTGGAAGGGATCCGAGGCGGCTTCTGGCAGAAACTGAATGACTATTTGAATGATCCCGCGTACTCTGCCCGGGAGAAGCGGATTTTAAGGGCGGCTCATTATCTGGCTACCAGTTGGGAATTTAGTATCATCGAGCATATGAACCAGGGGATCTATGGACTGGAGGAGACCCGCGGCAATATAACCAGTGAAGTAGAAGAATTCTATGATTTATCCGGAGTGCAAAAGTATGTGCTGGGGCAGAAAAACCGGAATTTCATGGATCTGGTGGGGCAGCTCCGTTTCCAGCAAAGATGGGCACAATCCCCCCGGGTTCCTCAAACTTCTGTATTAGGACACATGCTGATCGTGGCAGTGTTGGCTTACTTGTTTTCTGTGGAAACCGGGGCCTGCGGAAAACGCATTTATAATAATTATTTTGCCGGCCTGTTTCATGACCTGCCGGAAGTGCTGACCCGGGATATCGTTTCCCCGGTAAAACGTTCGGTTCAGGGACTGGATGCCATCATCAAAGAAATTGAAAAAAAGCAGTTCGATGAAAAGATCCTGCCCCTTTTGCCACAGGAATGGCATGAAGAGATGCTGTATTTTCTGGAGGATGAATTTAAAAACAAAGTGACTGTGGATGCCAAAGTGCTACTTTGCCCGCCGGAGGGAATCAATCCGCACTATAACCAGGATCAGTTTTCTCCCCTTGATGGGGAACTGGTCAGGGCCTGCGACCAGTTGGCTGCCTATATTGAAGCCGCGCTGTCCATCGAGTATGGCATTAAAGCTCCGGATCTATTGCGGGGCAAAGAAAAGATCTATGCCGGATACGCCCATCAGAAGCATGCTGGCCTGGACTTTAAGGTATATTTTGATTACTTCTGTTGACAGATGATTCTATCAAAAAAAGAATAATATTGGATATAATGAAAGCAGGAGGTGTAGATAATGGCAGATACATTCAAAATAGTTGCTTTTACCGGCAGTTTACGCCGCGGTTCCTATAACAAGGCTGCACTGCGGGCTGCGCAAAAATTGGCGCCGGAAGGTGTAAGTATCGAGATCGTTGATTTAGCCCCGCTGCCTTTTTTCAATGAAGATGTGGAAGCAGAAGGTGTACCAGCGGTGGTGGAAGAATTCAAGGCCAAAATCGTTGCCGCCGATGCGCTGTTGATCAGTACTCCTGAATATAATTTTTCCATTCCGCCGGTTCTGAAAAACGCACTGGATTGGGCTTCCCGCGGGGATGTAACGCCGGTGAACGGCAAACCACTGGCAATCATGAGTGCATCACCGGGCATGCTGGGAGGGGCCAGAGTGCAATACCATCTGCGTCAGGTCTGTACTTCCCTCAATCTGCTGGTTATAAACCGGCCGGAGGTGTTCATTGCCCAGGCCCACACCAAATTCGATGAAGAGGGAAATCTTACCGATGAAAGAACAGCCCAGTCCATTACCCGGCTATTAAAAGCATTGGTGGAATGGACCAATAAGCTTAAAGCATAAAAAGCTGCAGGAAATTTTATCAGCACGTAAAAGGGGGCTTCCTTTGAGGAAGCCCCGTTCGCATTCTTTTCAGGTGAAAAAGATCAGGCAAATGCTGCCTTTAAGACTGCCCGGATCACATCATCGGGCAAGGGATAAAACAATCCGGCAGGATCGAATTTTATTGCCCAATACATTAATTCGGTGGTACCTTCATCCATGGACTGGGTGAAATTCTGGCCTATGCCGCATTTCTTCTGCAGATCCCGCACCCGCTCCGCAGCCTGGGCGATGATTTCTTCCGCGGTTTTGTCATGGCTGTGGAAACCAAAAGCATCGGCCAGGACTTCCACACAGTTCAGATAATGTTTGGGATATTGATCCATCAGGATCGGGATCAAAACGGCATTGGCTTCTCCATGGGCAATTCGCAGCTGTCCGCCTACTGCGTGGGCTACGTTATGGATGGGATAAAAGAGGCCTGACATGGAAAAAGCCATAATAGCCATATTGCTGGCTACCAGCATCTTGGTCCGGGCTTCCAGGTTTTTGCCGTCAGCTACTGCGATAGGCAGGTATTTTAAAATGAGTTTTACGGATTGGACAGCAATAGCGTCAATCATGCAGTTGGCGCCAGGGGAACTGATGGCCTCAACCGCATGGGACAAGGCGTCAAATCCGGTAAATGCGGTCATTTTAGGCGGCAGTCCCACGGTATAATCCGGATCCAAAAAGGCATAATCTGCCGGCAGGTAAGGATGCAGCAGATCACCTTTTATTTTCGCTTCGGCATTATAAATAACCGCGATGGGGGAAGACTCTGAACCGGTCCCGGCAGTGGTGGGGACAGCAATGTGAGGTATGTTCAGCGGTTTTCCCATGGGGCGCATATAAGGCCCGATATTGCCGGGCATGATCTCGGTGATATCAGTGATCCCCATACCCAGCATGGCTTTTACGCCTTTTACCGAATCCAGAACGCTGCCGCCGCCTACTGCCAGCAGTCCGTCCACGGCCAGTTCCCTGCACCAGCGGGCACAATCATTGATCCTGGTATTGACTGCATCAGGTTCGATCTCATCGTATACCCCTACAATTTTAGGATGAGCCTGCAGCTCAAAGATGGTTTTCATATCATCGATCAGACCGGCAGCCACTATCCCCTTATCAGTAATGAGGCCGATCCGTTTACATCCCATATCTACAAACCTTTGGGGGATAAAGGTGCGGCACCCTGCCCCTGCTTCTACAATGCTCCTGTAATCCCACAGGAAATATTTCGGTGTAGTCATAGTATAGCCTCCTTTCTCTCCCTCTATTTATTGGAACCGATCAGCACGTTCATCAGTTTGTCATTGCCGTCCGGGGTCAGGTCCTGACAAATGTGTTTGACTTCACTATAGGCCAGCAGGGAATGATAGCAGCATTCCCGTCCGTAACCGCTTTGCTTGTAGCCGCCAAAAGGAGCATCAGGACGCAGTACATGCCAGGTATTGATCCACACGGTGCCGGTACGCAGACGTCCGGCGATTCGCTGTGCCCGGGCAACATTTTTGCTGCAGATCCCGCCGCCCAGGCCGTAAAGACTGTCATTGGCAATGGCGATGGCTTCTTCTTCGTCATCATAAGGGATCACACATTGTACCGGACCGAAGATTTCTTCCCGTGCATGGGTCATCCGGTTATTGCAGTTGATGAAAATGGTAGGTTCGAAGAAAAAGCCTTTTTCATAGATGCCCTGGGTCAGGCGGCTGCCGCCGTAAGCCAGCTGGGCTCCTTCCTCTTTGCCTATCCTGACGTAATCCATAATGGTGTTTAACTGTTCGTTACTGGCAATGGGGCCTAAATCGGTAGCGATATCCATTTGGTCACCAATGATCATTTTCTTGATTTTTTCGATCATGCGCTCCACCAGTTCATCCTGCAGATGACGGGGAACCAGTAAACGGGTGCCGGATTCGCATACCTGGCCTGAATGGAATAAAAAGGCCAGCAGACACATGTTAGTGGCTACTTCCATATCGGCGTCATCCAGGACCAGTATGGGAGACTTGCCCCCCAGTTCCAGGGTGGTCCGCTTGATGGAGTCGGCAGCCAGGTGAGCGATGGATTTGCCAACGGCGGTTGAACCGGTAAAGGCAATCTTATCGACCTCCGGATGCCCGGCCATATAATTGCCCACCGCCGAACCGGGGCCGGTGATGACATTGAAAACACCAGCAGGAACGCCGGCATCATAAAGCAGTTTGCCCAGTTCCAGTGTAGTCACCGGGGTTATACTGGCAGGTTTCATTACCAGGCTGTTGCCCATTACCAGGGCTGGGGCGATTTTAAATATGGCTAAGATCAAAGGAAAGTTCCAGGGAGTAATACCGGCGCACACACCTATGGGTTCACGCCGCCAGAAAGTATGCATCGGGGCGACCCAGGGAGGAGAGAAGAAGGAATGTTCCACCAAAGGCAGTTCCTTGGCGATCATGGCACTCAGCAACAGGGTTGCTCCTACTTCTGCAGCATCGACTGTAGAAGTTCGGCGGATGGTGGCCCCTGAGGTGATCGACTCCAGGTAAGCCAGCTTATCTTTGTTGGCTACAGCCAACATGGCAGCATTCATCAGTACCGCTGACCGTTCTTCAATAGGCTTGTTCGACCATACCCCGGATTCAAAGGTTTCCCTGGCATACCCCAAAGCATCGTCCACGTCTTGCTTGGTAGCCCGGGGAACGGTAGCTACGACTTCCTGGGTACAGGGGTTGATTACTTCCATCTTTTCCCCTGCATGCCCGGATGTCCACTGACCATTGATAAACATCTGGTATTCCATGACCTGACTCATCGATGATACCTCCTTATTATATAATTTTGGACATTAGGGGATGTCGATTATTTTAACATCCCCTTACAACAACAAGCTGTAATGGTTGGCAAAAATATATCGTCCTCTTACCAATATTCGGATTAAAATATTTTATTCCTTGTTTTTAAATAAAGGATATTTTAATGAAATGATAAACTGACTAAGCCTTGTGGAAGGGATAAAAAATCAGTCCCGGGAAGGTTTTTTATTACTCCGGCTGGCTTTCCAGGCAGCAAATATGGCCGGCAGCATACTGGCAAAAAGAATGCCGAAAATACATAAGGTAAAGTTTTTTTCCACCTGGGGGATATTACCGAAAGTATAACCCCCCAGCAGGAATACCAGGACCCAGCATATACTGCCTGCGCCATTAAAGATGGAGAAGGTGCGTTTGTCCATCTCTCCGACCCCGGCTACAAAAGGGGCAAAGGTTCGGATGATGGGAAAAAAACGGGCGATAAAAATGGTTTTATTACCGTGACGAGAGAAAAAATCCCGCGTACGGTACAGATATTCTTTTTTCAGGAAACGGATATCCTTCTCAAACACAATGGGGCCGATATATCTGCCGATACGGAAATTGATTTCATTGCCTAATACAGCAGCAACCATCATCAGGGCTGCGATCGCTAAAAGATTGATTTCGCCGTTGGCACCTAATGCACCGATGATAAAGATCATGGAATCACCAGGGAGAAACGGGAACACCACCAGGCCTGTCTCGCAAAAAATGATCAGAAAGATGATCAGATAAGCGATATTCCCATAATTCTGGATCAATAAAATCAGGTAGTCATTTAAATGCAATATGATATCCCAAATCAAGGGCCAGGTTATTTCCACTAATAATTCCTCGCAAAAAAATTCTTCATAACAGTATACAACAAACTTTGAGTTCAGTCGAATAAAGCAGTTATATGTTGCAGGGTCAAATTTGCTTCAGTTACGTATGTTTGCAGTTGGAAAGTCAAATAATAAAGGCATGGCATGGCCTTTGACCAGCCAACAGCAAGTAAAAGAAGGAGGATTCATTATGGCCTTGCTTGGAAACCCGTTTATCGCCAATGTACCAAAACAGATGAATACCAGTGAATTGATCCAGGCGCTCAGGGTAGATATCGTCGGAGAAGTAGAAGCCATTATAGGCTACGAAGCTCATGCCCAGGCTGCCCAGGATGAAAGAGTAAAGAAGATCCTTTACCATATTGCTGATGAAGAAAGGCGTCATGTGGGGGAACTGCAGCAACTGCTGTTTATGCTAAATCCCACTGATCAGCAGTTCTTTGATCAGGGGATGCAGAAGATCCAGCAGCAGATTAATATGAACTTCCAGCAGCCCCTGCAATAATCTTAAGCGATAAAAACGGCCAATCATTGCGTTAACACGCAAGTACCGCTCAATCGACGTACCTTATGTACGCCTTAGTCGCGGTTCTTCCGTGTTGCCTTATGCTTGACCGTTTTTATTCGCTCTGAAAGTTGGAATGGAAAGCGGCCAATCATAGTTTTCCAGCCACGCAGGGGTTGATCTTACTCGGTATCCTTATCGGGCAGCAAGTTGGCCCGGCTAATGGCGTTGGCTCCAAAGCGGTTCCTTATTTCATCCATGAGCAGGTCAATTTCTTTATGATCAGCGTTAGACTGAGGTTCGAAAAGATTTCCCTGCTCCAGGTCAGCAGCCGGTGACAAATGCCCCAGCGATAAGCCGAAAAGGCGCAGGGGGCGTTTGCCATTATAGGCATGATGCAATAATTCGCCGGCTACCTGGGTTACGATCATATCGGAATTGCAGGGATATATAGTTTTACTGCGGGTGATGGTTTTAAAATCACTATAGCGCAGCTTAATGGTGACGCTGGCAGTCTGGAGCCCGGCCTGGCGTAATTTCCTGCACAACTCAGCAGCAAATTGGGCGATGAGTTTTTCCAGATAAGCAGTATCATTGATATCCTCGGGGAAGGTTTCTTCCCGTCCCAGAGACTTTCGTTCCTGTTCCGGCTCCAAAGCCCTTTGATCGATTCCATGGGCCAGTTCCCAGAACAAGCGACCCGCTGAACCGATTCTGGCTTCCAGCCATCCGGCTGGCAAGGCTTGAATATCGCCGATGGTTTTTATCCCCAGTTTGTTCAAGCTCTCTTCAGTCTTCTGTCCTACTCCCCAGATCCGCGATACCGGCAATGGTTTTAATACTTCCATTGCCTGACTTTCAGTAATAATACGCAAGCTATCCGGTTTATCCATATCGGAAGCCAATTTGGCCAGGAATTTGTTATAGGAAATACCAATTGAAATAACGAGCCCCAGTTCGGAATAAACCTGCTCCTTGATCAGACGGCCGATTTCTTCCGCACTGCCGTATAGACGGGAACAGCCGCTGATGTCCAGAAAAGCTTCATCAATAGAAAGAACCTCCATGATAGGAGAAAACCGGCTGAGAATGGCAAAGACCTGTCTCGACATTTCCTGATAGCGGGGCATATTGACCGGGAGGAACACGGCCTGAGGGCAAAGCCGGTATGCTTGAGCAGCAGGCATAGCCGATCTTATGCCAAACTTTCTGGCTTCGTAGGAGCAAGTGGATACTACGCCGCGGGAATGCCGGCTTCCACCTACTACAACGGGTTTACCCCGCAGGGAGGGGTTATCCAATTGTTCAACTGAAGCAAAAAAGGCATCCAGATCAGCGTGCAGGATATTCGTAAGTTCTGCCATTGATCGCCCTCCGGAAAAGCAAATATATATTAATTATAGCAGAAGCCAACTGTCCCCTAACCAACTAACCAACTAACCAACCAACTACTAATTCCGCATTTGCCAGGCGACCTTTTGCTTCCCATTGACTTAAATTGCAAAAGCCATTATTATAATAGAACAAATGTTCGTCAAAGAGGAGCCCTTAAACCATGGAGCGGGTTATTTTGCACGCAGATCTCAATAACTTCTATGCTTCAGTAGAGTGCCTGTATAATCCGGAGATACGCAATAAACCGGTGGCGGTATGCGGTGACCCGGAGGCGCGTCACGGGATCGTGTTGGCCAAAAATTATCCGGCCAAAGCCACCGGCATCAAGACCGGGGAAGCCATCTGGCAGGCACGGCAAAAATGCCCCGGGCTAATTGTGATCACGCCTAATTTTCCGCTGTATTTGCGTTTTTCCCGCCTGGCCCGGGGGATCTATGCGGATTATACCGATCAGATCGAACCTTTTGGCCTGGATGAAGCCTGGCTGGATGTGGCCCACAGTGGTATATGCGGAAACGGTATTCAAATCGCCGATGAAATCAGGGAGAGGATTAAGACGGAAATGGGCGTTACTGCATCGGTGGGGGTCAGTTATAATAAAATATTTGCCAAACTGGGCAGTGATATGAAAAAGCCCGATGCTACCACGGTCATTACCAGGGATAATTATAAAGATACTGTCTGGCCCCTGCCGGCTGAGGATCTGCTCTATGTGGGCCGGGCTACCCAGCGCAAGCTTTTCCGCTATGGGATCAAAACTATTGGCGACATTGCCAATGCCAGCCCCCGGTTGCTGCGCTCCATGCTGGGCAAGTGGGGAGAAGTTCTGTGGTCCTTTGCCAATGGGCAGGACGCTTCGCCGGTGACCCGCCTGGGGGAGGAAGGGGTGATCAAAAGCGTGGGCAACAGCATTACCACTCCCCGGGATTTAAGAAATAATAACGATGTGCAGATGATCTTTTATGTTTTAAGTGAAAGCGTGGCAGCACGTATGCGGGAACACGGATTCAAGTGCCGCACGGTCCAGATCCATATCCGGGACAATACCTTGTTCAGCTTTGAAGCCCAGGGGAAGCTTTCTCAGCCCACCAATGTTTCTTCAGCGCTGGCGGAAAAGGCCATGCAGATTTTCTCCGCCAAATATGACTGGGAAAGACCAATCCGCAGTGCGGGGGTACGCGGGTGCGACTTGATACCCGCCCACGGGGAAGAGCAGCTTTCACTGTTCGAAGATGAAGAAAGACGGATGAAACAAGAAAAATTGGAAGAAACGGTGGACGTATTGCGCCGCCGTTTCGGCCATTTTTCCGTGCAGCGGGCGGTGCTGTTAAGGGATGTTGATTTAGGCCTCATCAATCCCAAGGAAGATCATGTGATCCATCCGGTAGCATTTTTTAAGGGAGGGAAATTATCCTGATGAAAGAAAAAAGCTATAATAATCCTAATAAAATATATGTCAGCGTCAAGGCTGTTTTTTATCCCGACGGCGGGTTTAAGCCCATCTCGTTGGTATGGGAAGACGGGCGGGAGTATGAAATAGACCGGGTCACGGATATCCGCCGGGCTGCCAGCCTCAAGGCAGGGGGCACAGGGATCCGCTATACCTGTAAAGTAGCAGGCAAAGAGGTGTATCTTTTCCTGGAAGAAGACCGCTGGTTTATGGAAAGGAAGGGTGGTTAACATGTGCGGCCGTTATTTGATTTCCATGGAAGAAGAAATCATTGAGATGCGGGAAATCATCCGCGAGATCAATCGCCGATATGCCGGCAGACCTGAACTGAGCCAAATGAAAACCGGTGAAATTTTCCCCACCGATATGGTGCCGGTGATTGCCCTGGAAGCAGAAGCGCCCCGGCCCTATATATTTACCTGGGGTTTCCCCCGCTGGCAGGGAAGCGGAGTCATAATCAATGCCCGCCGTGAAACAGCGGCAGAAAAGGGGATGTTCCGCCAGGCTTTGCAGGAGCGGCGCTGTATCATACCGGCCAGTGGTTTTTATGAATGGCGCCATGAGGGAAACAAGAAGTACAAAGACAAATATATCTTCCGCCGGGCTGAAAGCCCCATGCTCTATATGGCCGGGTTATATTCGGTGTATAAAAAGGAAGGTGTCACTATACCGGCCTTTGTGATCCTGACTACTGATGCCAACCGGTGGGTGCAGCCGGTTCATGACCGGATGCCGGTGATCCTGGACGGGGATGAGCAGGAAATGTGGCTTAAGGACGAAATCTTTGCCCGCCATGTCCTGGAGCGGGAAGGCCCTCCGCTGGAAATGATCCGGCAATAAAGCATTTTCTCCCATAAAATAGTAAAGGGCCAACAACTATATAAATAGGTTGGCCCTTCACTCAGGTGTGGTACTGATCACTAAGCAGTACCTCCTTTTTTTATTACCCCGTGTCCTGATTCGATTTGCCGCAAACTCTAGCGTCAGCTTTTGGCCTGCCTGGCAGTTAACCGTAAGGGTGGGGTAACCAGTGGAACAGCTTTGCTATTTCCTGGTAACATCATTATATGTTGACATGCTATGAAAAGCAATCATAGTGATCGTTTTCTTTTTCTTAATCACAGTAGCTGCTACCGCCAGGTTGTGGAAGAATGCTGGAGAAAAACCCGCCGGAGCAAAAACGCACCCGGCGCAATCATAACCGAAAGCCTGGATGGCCCTATCCTTTCGCGACTGCGGCAAAATTTTGACTGAATACTTATCAAACATTGGTGCAAGCTATGGATATAAATTTGCTGCGCAAGGAGGAAAAGCATGCATTCAAATCATAATGAGTTTAAGGGCCATACCAGCTCATACTGGCTGGATTCAGTCAAAGAAACGGAATATCCGAGTCTTCAGGAAGATATCAAGACTGACGTAGTAATAGTGGGCGGCGGTATGGCAGGGATTACCACCGCTTTTCTTTTAAAAGAAAAGGGTTTAAAGGCAGCGGTGTTGGAAGCAGATCGCATTCTGTACGGAACCACCGGGCATACTACTGCAAAAGTAACTTCTCAGCATTCTCTGATCTATGCCCGAATCAAAAATCAAATGGGGGAGGAACTGACCCATCAGTATGCTGATGCCAATGAAAGTGCCATTGATTTGGTTGCCAGCCTGGTCCAGGAACACAAAATTGACTGCGATTTTTCCTGGCAGCCTGCTTATATGTACACCAATGATCCCAAATACATCAAGGATCTGGAAGATGAATATCAGGCGGCATCGGGATTTGGTATCAAAGCTTCCCTGAATGATAGAATTGATACGCCTTTCACCATAAAACGGGCTTTAAAATTTGACCGCCAGGCCCAGTTCCACCCGGTTAAATATCTGCAGGTGCTGGCGGAAAAAATATCGGGTGACGGCAGCGCTATTTATGAAAACACACCGGCAGTAAATATTGATAAAGAAAAGGGACAGGTGATCACCCGCCATGGTCATACCGTTACCGCCGATAAGATTGTGATCGCCAGCCACTACCCTTTCTTTGACGGAGGGGGGCTGTATTTTTCCCGTGTCTATGCTGATAAATCCTATATCATAGGAATTAAAGCGGAAGAAAAATTCCCGGAAGGAATGTATATAAACGCTGAAACTCCTACCCGGTCACTGCGATCCCAAAGATATAAAGACGGGGAAATGATACTGATCGGCGGAGAACACCACAAAACCGGCGACGGAACCAATCTGAACCAGCATTATCAAAATCTGATCGATTTTGCCCATCAGAATTACGAGGTACAGGAAGTGCTGTACCGGTGGTCCACCCAGGATTGCATGACTGCAGACGGATTGCCGTACACCGGGGTCCTGACAGGGAACTGCCCGAATATCTATGTTGCTACCGGATTTGGTAAATGGGGCATGACCAACTCGACAGCTTCTGCGATGATCATCAGCGATTTGATCACTACCGGAGACAGCCCCTGGGCGCCGGTCTATAATCCTTCCCGGTTCAATTTGTCCGCGTTCAAAAAAGTTTTCATTGAAGGCGTGGATTTTACCAAAGAATATATAAGCGGAAAATTCACTAAAGATCCGGAAGATATTGAGCTTGCCAAAGGAGAAGCCAAAGAAGTTTTGATTGACGGTCAACGGGTCGGAGCTTACCGGGATGACCAGGGGGAACTGCATATGGTAGATATAACCTGTACTCACCTGGGCTGTGAACTGAAGTGGAATGATGCGGAAATAAGCTGGGATTGCCCCTGCCACGGGTCCCGGTTCAGTCCGGATGGAGATATCATCGAAGGGCCGGCATTTAATCATTTGCAGGAACCTGGTGCGGGAGAAAATCATGTAGAACTCCGCATTTTTAAATAGAAGAGCGATTAAAAAAGGATAATTGCTTCTGAACCTCAAAAACCAAGCGGCAGTTTAGGCTGCCGCTGGCATATTTTTTCCTGTGTAATACCCGGGTGGTTATTTAGGTACGTAATAACACCGTTTAGGGGAGTCCAGTTTCTCTTCCTTTTTCAGTTTCTTTATGATTTTGTCCACTTCTTTTTTATCCAGGCCTGAAATTTCTGCAACATCCCCGGCGCTTAAAGCGATTCCAGCTTCTTTAAAAGTTTTCATTACAATTTCTTCATTGCTCATGGTCATACTCCTTTCTGCCTGTTTTGATTAAGTTTTCCCTAATATATGCAATCAATGCAGCCCTGTCAAGGATATCGGTATTGCAGCAACAGGATTTATGCTTTGGGTACAGGCAGCAGGTGAAATAAAGGATTTGGCTTATTGGTGAGCGAATATTTTTGGCAAACCGGAACGACAGGAAACGGGGGATCATTATGAATTATTGGTGGCAGTTGAAATATATCCGCCGGCGTCGTGAGATCGTGGGAACCTTTGCCCGTCACGGGCTGGGCTATTTTCTGCAGCGAGCGGGATTGGGTGATCCGGCTATTACTGCCCTGGGCAGCACCCTGCGGCGGGATAATAAAACCGACAGCTATCTTTTAGCGGTAAACCTGCGGGAAGCGCTCATGGAACTGGGGCCGACTTTTGTCAAACTGGGCCAGCTTTTAAGCACCCGTTCTGATATTTTGCCGCCCATCTTCCTTGAAGAACTGGAGAAACTCCAGGACAAAGTGACTCCTATCAGTTATGAAGATATCAAACAAGTTGTAACCGATGAATTAGGCCCCCTGGAAGATACCTTTGCTTTTTTTGACCCTGAACCCCTGGCGGCAGCTTCTATCGGACAGGTCCATCGCGCCACACTTAAAAGCGGCGAAGATGTGATCGTCAAGATCCAGCGCCCGGCCATTGAGGAGATTGTCAGAAATGATCTGGAGATCATCAAAGGCCTGGCGCGGATTTCTGAACGCCGTTCAGCCGAAGCGGCACAAATCGGCGTGAATGACATAGTCGAAGATTTTGCCAAAACGCTGCTGCGGGAACTGGACTATGAGCGGGAAGCCCGTAATACGGAGAAGGTCTTCAATAATTTTGCCGGAGACAAGCGGGTAATCATCCCCCATGTCTACAGGCAATACAGCACCCCGCGGGTTCTCGTCGAAGATTATATCAAAGGATACAAATTAAGTGACATTGAAAATATAGACCGGCAGGGCTGGAGCCGGCGTAAACTCTCGCAGCTTGGGACAGAAGCTTTTCTTTCTCAGATTTTGCTGCATGGCTTTTTCCAGGCTGACCCTCACCCGGGCAATATTCTGGCGGTCAATGAAGATACCATCGCTTTTTTGGATTTCGGCGAAATAGGATATCTGGGGGAAAGACGGCTGATGTTTATCGGTGAACTGCTGATGGCTATCAGTAAAAAGGACCCTTACCGCGCAACATCGGTTTTAAGAGATATGGGCGTTCTGGAGAGAATCGAGAACATCGAAGCCTTTTCAGAGGATCTGGGTGAATTATTGGATGGCTTAATGACAGGTACGATTGGAGATATAGACATAAAAACACTGCGCACCGATGTCATGACTTTGGCCTACAAATACCATCTCAAGATGCCCTCTTATCTTACTTCTTTAATGAAGGCTCTGATCACGGTGGAAGGACTGGGAAAAAAGCTGGATCCTGATTTTAATTTCAGCGAAGTAGCCGGGCCGCTGGCCAAGAAAGTATATGTTGAACGCATGAAGCCTCAGAGCATCGTCCGCTATATCCAGAACCATTATTACCAGGATATCAAGCCCTTGAAAGAACTGCCCATGAATTTCAACCAACTGCTGAAAAAGACTGGTGATGGCCGGCTGACAGTAAAACTGGAAATGGAGCTGACCCCCAGGGCTAATCGCAAGATCACGCAGCTGGTGAGCCGCCTGGGTTTTGCGGTAATTACCACCGGTGCGTTGATCGGTTCTGCTCTGGTATTACAGACCAACCATTCCCAAAGGGTTGAAGAATTCGCTTTTCTTGGCATCATCGGATTTTCAGCGGGAATTATCGGATTGATTGTGTTTTTGATCAGTTCACTGAGAAATTAGCAGTGATTACCTGCCGGTGATTTTAAGCAGCGCCCTTATTTTACCCAGGATCCCTTTGCCTACCATCTGTGGGGCAGCCCTGAGGATGCGCTGCACTAACAGCAAAATATCCTCTTCCCCTGCCCAGTGCCGCCTGATCAAGTCCGGATCCGTTTTGTTGAACAGGATGTCAATGACCAGTGCGGTTATCACGATATCATCTGTAAAGCCCAGCGGGCCAAGGAACATTTCCGGGATCAGATCTACCGGGCTTATGAAATATGCCAGGGCTACTCCTAATTTCGCCTTGTTTTTCAGTGGCATTTCCGGATCCCGAATCAGCTTATACAAAAGGTAAAAAAGATCCGGAACGATTAAAATATACTCTGCCCATTTGTTCTTCTGCCCTTCAGGTGACCCTGCCCACTGCACGATTTTCTCACGCAGCTTATAGTAAAAACTTAATTGCTCATCATCCATAGCCATACTCCTCTGCTTGTATTGCCATCAATTTTATCATACCGGTTTTCCTGACTTTTGGCTATTTTATGCAGCAAAGTCAAGCTTTAAACCTGGTTCACCAATGATGTAAGGATACTGGCTTCCTCCACATCACATGCGCGACCGGTCCTCTGCTGATGCACACGGGCAGACAGGGTCGTCTGCCCCTACCCTGCATGAGCTTGATGCATCGCTAACCAGCCTGGGCTACAGAGTCGCCGCCCCCTACCATCGCTTGACAATTGTTCAACCATTGCTTAACTATCGTTTAACGATCGCCTGCTTCCAACTTTCCACTAACCAACTAACCAACTAGCCAACTGATAATAGTTATGGTTTGAAGATAAAATATATGGTTAAATGATGGAAAGCAGACTGCACCTTTAGAAAGAGGGAATAACATGGACATCACCAAAGAAAAGGAATTAAGAGTTTTTGAACAGGGTAAATGGTCGATTCGCAAAGATCAGCTGGTGATAGAAGCCACCCTTAAGATTATCTTAAACGGGATCGAACTGGTAAATATAGCTTGTTCCCCGAAAGATACCATCCAACTGGCGATAGGTTATCTGCTCAGTGAAGGGTACCTGGAATCACCCGCAGATATAAGGTCCATCAATAATGACGATCCTTGCTGCATACAGGTTGAAACCGGATCAGAAATTGATCTATCCGGCGATTCCATCAGAATCAATACCTGCCTGGGGAGGGGGCGGACCAATGCCTCTTTGCAGCCTTTGCCGGCGGAGGCCGAACCGGTTTGTTATTCTCCGGCCCATTTACTTAAGGTCATCAATGAACTTGATGCGACTTCCTATACTTTTCAGCAGACTGGAGGAGTTCATAGTGCGGGGCTGGCAGACAACCGGCAGCTGCTCTTTCGTTATGAAGACATCGGCCGTCATAATGCGGTTGACAAAGTGATCGGTCAGGCTTTTTTGCAGCAGATCGACCTCAGTGATAAATGCCTGCTCTTAAGCGGGCGGATCGCAGCAGAGATTTTGATGAAAACTGCCCGCAACGGAATACCGCTCATTTTGTCCCGCTCGGCACCTACCATGATGGCGGTGGAAACAGCTGAAAAATTGGGATTGACCGTGGTCGGATTTGCCCGCGGGCAGCGGTTTAATCTTTATTGCCAGAGTGAACGGATCAGGTTTGACTGATCACATGGGAGATGGGACAAATAAGGAAATAAGGTGAAGATGATGAAAGCATTGGTTTTAGCCGAAAAACCCAGCGTAGGCCGTGAAATTGCACGGGTACTGAAATGCCAGTCAAAAGGTCAGGGTTATATTGAAGGTCCTGACTATATCGTTACCTGGGCATTGGGCCATTTAGTTACGTTATGCGAACCCCATGAATATGATGAGAAGTACAAACAGTGGCGCCTGGAAGATTTGCCGATGCTGCCTGAGAAGATGAAACTAAAGACCATTAAGCAAACCAGCCATCAATATCGGATCGTCAAAGGCCTGATGGGCCGCAAAGATGTAAGTGAACTCATCATTGCCACTGATGCAGGCCGGGAAGGGGAACTGGTGGCACGCTGGATTATTGAAAAAGCCAACTTCCGCAAACCATTAAAACGTCTGTGGATTTCCTCTCAGACCGACGGTGCCATCAGGGAAGGGTTCGCCAGGCTTAAACCGGGTGCGGAGTATAACAATTTGTATGCGGCAGCTGTTTGCCGGGCGGAAGCGGATTGGCTGATCGGCTTGAATGTGACCCGGGCCCTGGCGTGCAAATATAATGCTCAGTTGACTGCCGGTCGGGTGCAGACACCTACCCTGGCTTTGATTGTTAATCGGGAAAAAGAGATACAGTCCTTTAAGCCCGTTGACTACTGGACACTGCGAGCCGATTTTGGCGATTATTTCGGCGACTGGAGGGATAAAAAAGGGCAAGGCCGCATTTTTAATGAGACCCAGGCCAGGGATATAGCCGCCCGTTTACAGGGAAAGAGCGGAATCATCACCGTGATGAACATCAGCAGTAAAAGCGAAGCGCCGCCTTTGGCTTATGATTTGACCGAACTGCAGAGGGATGCGAACCGGAGCCTGAATTTTTCAGCACAAATGACCTTGTCTGTCCTGCAGGATCTCTATGAAAAACATAAAATCGTCAGCTATCCCCGAACGGATTCAAGATATATCAGTACTGACATCGTTCCCACTTTGCCGGCTCGTTTAAAAGCGATGGGAGTCGGACCTTATGCGGAATTTGCCAGAGTGCTGCTGCAGAAACCATTAAATCCCGGCAAACGCCTGGTGGATAACAGCAAAGTGACTGATCATCATGCGATTATTCCTACCGAACAACCTTTAAACCTGGCCGCATTATCAGTGGAAGAGAAAAAACTTTATGATTTGATCGCCAGGCGGTTTCTGGCGGTTTTATATCCGCCTCATCTTTATGAACAGGTGACTCTGGTTACTGTAGTGGATCAGGAAGAATTCCATTCCCGGGGCAGGCGCACCAAAGATCCGGGCTGGAAAGCGGTTGCCAGGGTGATGGCTGAAAAAACTGATAAAGAAGAGGAAGAAATCCCTGAACAAAACTTGACCGATCAAAAGAAAGGCGACCATAAGGAACTGAAATCAGTCAGAGTCAATAAAGCGAAAACCAATCCGCCGCCTCGATATACTGAGGCTAGTTTGCTGACTGCCATGGAATCCCCGGGGAAATATATCGAGGATGAAGAATTGCGCGAGTCCATCAAGGGGAGGGGCTTGGGGACGCCCGCTACCCGGGCGGAAATCATCGAGAAACTGATCAATTCCTTTTATATCGAACGCCAGGGAAAATCCCTGGTGCCCACTGACAAGGGCATTCAATTGATCACGCTGGCACCGGATTCCCTACGGTCACCGGAAATGACTGCTGATTGGGAACAGCGTTTAAACCATATCGCCAGCGGCAAAGGCAGCCGCAGGGAATTCATTGCCGATATCCGCAGCAGTGCTCTGGAAATGGTGCAAAAGGTGATTGCTGATGAAGCCAGCTATAAGGCGACCAATGTCAGCCGCAGCAAATGTCCCTCCTGCGGGAAAAATATGCTGCTGGTCAATGGAAAAAAAGGGAAAATGCTGGTTTGTCCGGATCGAAGCTGCGGGCACCGCCAACCGGAAAAGGCCAAAGATACAGATCTGTTTAGCAAGGGGCGTGGCAGCAACCGTTATGATCAGCAATTGATCGCCAGATATAGTGATAAGGAAGAGATCGGAACCAATCTGGGCGATGTCTTTAAAGCCGCAATGGCTAAAAAAGAACAACAATCCCCGGATAAAAAATAGCTGTATGTATAATGACCGGCAGCCCAGGCTGCCGGTCATTTGGTTTTGATTCCGCTTAATGCAGGCTGTTTTTTAACGGCCTGCTGTGGTTTTATTTATTTTTAATGCTTTTTCGCACAGAGTATTTGCTGATGCAGATGGCGTCTTCATCCAAATAGGCTATTTCCGGAACGGGATTTTTCACATTATCACCGGAGGAGCGGGATATTTTATCGGCTATGCGGATCTGACTGGGAGCCAGATTCAGTGCAAATACCACACTGTCCTTCCGGCCAAAGCACCCGGCATGAGCGATCCCTGCCAGTTTACCCAATACGATTATGTCACCCCCGGCAGTTATTTCAGCGCTTTCATTCACATCTCCCCAGACCACCAGACAACCGTCAGCGTGTACTTTTTGTCCGCTGCGGATATGACGATGAATAAAAACATCCTGTCCGGCCGACGGTTCAGGAAGGTGCCTGCTCTTGGCGGTTTCGGTTTTGGAGACAGTCTTTTCCGGTTCGTTATTATTTAAAATCAGGCCGTTTTCCAGACATAATTTTTGCAGAGCAGCGATTTCCTGATGGGAAAGATCCTTTAAACCTTCTCCTCTGAAGTAAACGGTAGAGCCGGCAAAAAGAGCATTGTTCTGCGCTAAATGGCTGGAAAGATAAGTCAGGTATTCGGTGCAGGTTCCCGGTCCGAAAACGAAAACCAGGTTGCCGTTGATTCCTTTAATTTTAATCATGCAGCAAATTACCTTCCTTTGATCGGTATATTTATGTCAAGGGCAGCATTGCGCCCTTCACTGACCACATTCACTTCAGGAGTGCCATCGATATCGAAATGGCGGGCAATGACCTGGATGATTTCTGTTTTCAGTTGATTGATGACCTCGGAGGAAACATTCATCCGGTCATGGGTTAAAACCACGCGCAAACGTTCATTGGCCTGATTACGGCTGGTAGGTTCGGATTGAAAGAGTCTTTTAATTAATTCAAACATTTTACTGCCTCCTCCTTACATCGTGGAAAAAAATTTGCGTCCAAACGTTTTCAGCTTCTGCAACACAGATTCTTCCTGAAAGGTAGGTATTTCAACTTCTTTGCCGCTTATGCGCATGGCGATATTATTCAAGGCGGCGGCTGCCGCAGATTTCTCGTTTAATATGATGGGTTCCCCTTTGTTAGTGGATATCACCACGTTTTTATCCTCGGGGATCACTCCTAAGAGGTCGATGGATAAGTGCTCAACCAGGTCATCGATGGAGAGCATGTTGCCGTCTTTTACCATTTCCGGCCGCAGACGATTTACCACCAGGCCGATATCATCATCATCAAACTGGGCAGAAAGCAGCATGCCGATAATACGGTCAGCATCCCTCACGGCTGAAATTTCAGGATTGGTGACCACAATTGCCTGATCAGCAGCGGCAATGGCGTTTTGAAAGCCTTGTTCAATGCCGGCAGGACAGTCAATAAATATAAAATCATAATCAGGTCTAAGCTGCTCACACACATCTTTTACCTGTTCCGGGGTAATGTCAGCTTTGTTTCTGGTCTGGGCGGCAGGCAGCATATGTAAACAGGGAAATCGTTTGTCTTTGACCATCGCTTTTTTTAGTTCGATTTCTCCTTCAATCACCTGGACAATATCATAGATAACCCGGTTTTCCAGGCCCAGCAGGAGATCCAGTTTTTTCAGTCCGATATCCAGATCCAGTACCGCTACTTTATAACCAACCCTGGCTAAAGCAGAACTGACATTGGCGACAGTAGTGGTTTTGCCCACTCCGCCTTTACCAGACGTTACCACGATTACCTTGCTTTCCGGCAGCTTTTTATCCATTTTTCACGATCCTCCCCAATTTAGACATAATTACAGGACATAATTAGACATCTATTTTTATATTGTAAAGCAAATAATAATGTTTATAAACTCCTAATTAAGGTAAAAAAAGAATTGACAAAGAAAAAATCCCAGAAACTGTACATGAGCCCGGGGCGGGCTCATGTGGAGAGGGAATGTGATGGAATATTAACTATATGTTTGGGGGTGAAGGTTAATATTATTATGCCATGGAAAATACGTTTTGACAATAGTCTGAATATTAAAAATATTAATTTTTATAAAAAATATTTTTACATACTTCGACACAGAATATTTGATTTCATCATTTGAGCGACGCCTTTATAGAAATACATCAATATTTTGGCAGTAACCGTGGTCTATAAAGGCAATTTCCCCGAACGGATACTTGTAAAATAAAGTGAAAGAGTAATACTCTTTATAATGTATAAAAAGAAAAATCAATAAGAGGGCATGATTATGAAGGGGTTATTCAATACAATCGGATTGGTTATCGGCGGCATAATTTTGTTTTTCGTTTTTTTTGCCGTTGGAGCAACCATTACTAATGTCACACCGAAAATCCTTCTTTATGCAACCGGTATCAATGATTGGGAATACCAGCCACGCGGGCAGACAGTAGTATATTACAGCGATGGGCAGGAGATGACCCGGCTTGGTTATCAGCGTATTTACAGCGAAGATTTCCCGCAATTTATAAAAGAAGCTGTAGTTGCCGTTGAAGACCGGCGTTTCTACCAACATGCCGGTTTTGATGCGAAAGGGATCGGCCGCGCTATATGGGTCAATCTCAAAGCTGGATCCAAAGCGGAAGGCGGCAGTACGATAACCCAGCAGCTGGCCAGAACACTGTTTCTAGGCAATGAGAAAACCTATACCCGCAAGATCAAAGAGGTGCTGGTGGCCACAGCCATAGAAGAAAAATATAGTAAAGACGCAATTTTAAATATGTATCTGAATGAAGTGTTTATGGGACGAGGTTCATCAGGGATCGCCACGGCAGCGCGGCTCTATTTCAATAAGAATGTAATGGAGCTCAATGAGGCTGAAATGTCTTTATTGGCAGGGATGATCCAGTCGCCGGAGTTTTACTCACCGGATACCAATTATACCGGCCTGAAACAGAGACAGGAGACAGTTCTTGATTCCCTGGTGGAACAAGGTATCATTGATCAGGCCCGGGCAGAAGAGATCCAAAACCGGACGGTTTATTTCCGCCCTTATAAACCGGAGTACGGAAAACACCCCTATTTGATCACCTATTTAACCTATCTGCTGGAGAAACAATTGGGAGCAAAATACCTCTATATGGGGGGACTAAGTATTCATACCACTGTTGACCGTCATATGCAGAATGCAGCTGAAAATACGGTGGCATCCCATGTAAAATCTCTGGGTTACCGTGGCATTGCCGCCAGAGATGCCGCGCTGGTCTCAGTTGAGCCTGCCACAGGTGCCATCAGAGCCTATGTGGGCGGCGTCGATTTTGAACGGAATCAGATCAATATGGCCAATCAGCCGCGCCAGCCGGGATCTGCCATTAAACCATTATATTATGCAGGAGCTTTAAATGAAGGCATCATTTATCCTGATACCAAAATAAATAATAAACCCCGCCGGTTTGGTGATTACCAGCCGGAGAACGATTCTGCTTCGTCGCCGGCAGCAACCGACATGCGTTCTGCCTTGATCAATTCTTACAATGTGGCATCGGTGGAAATTCTAAACCTGCTGGGGGTGGATGAAGGGGTTGATTATATTGAAAATTTTGGTGTGACCACCATTACGGATGCAGATAAAAACCTGACACTTGCTCTGGGAGGAATGAGCAAGGGCATATCACCACTGCAAATGGCGGCGGCCTTTGCGGTGTTTCCCAACCAGGGGGTATATCAGGAACCTTATCTGGTCCAGACCATAACGGATGTCAATGACCGAATAATCTATAAGTCTGAGCAGGAAAACCATCGCGTCATTACCAGAACAGTAGCCGGACTTATGACTGATATTTTGCAGCAGGCAGTACGTTACGGCACCGGTACCAGTGCTGCCATAGCCATCACCAGTGCCGGTAAGACAGGTACAACCACTGACAGCCGGGATTTGTGGTATGTTGGTTATATAGATGAACTGGCCACGGCTGTTTGGGTAGGCAACAGTGATAATACACCGGTTACGGGTTACCGCAGCTATGGAGGCGCAGTTGCCGCACCGATCTGGCGTGATTATATGAATAAACTTTTTTACAACAACCGGCTGCAACAAAAACCAGTGCCGCAGGAAGTGGCAGAACCGGAGGTTGAAGAAGAGGAAGCGACAGAAGAGATCCCGGAAGAAAATCAGGAGACGCCAGAGGAAACCGAAGAAAACCCGGCACAGCCACCCGGCAGCACTGAACCTGGAATTCCGGGTGAGTCTGACCAGGCGGAAGAAGAACCGCCTGCGGAGGAAACAGAGTCCAATACTGATCAATTTGCAGAAGGACTGTTCACACCGGAAGCAGTTGGCTTCTAAAGCATATTTTTATCATCGGCATTTGGTATAATAAATGGAAGTTTAAAAAAGTGAGGAAATATCTAATGCGCTATGAAGGCAATATATTCAGGCCATTCAGTGAAGCCAACAGTTATCTGCTGCAATGCACCATTGGCTGTTCCCATAATAAATGTACTTTTTGCGGTATGTATAAGGACAAAAAATATCGTTTACGCAGTCTGGCTGAAATCAAAGAAGATATCAAAATGGCCGGGGATTACTATCATGACGTGGAAAAAGTGTTCCTGTGCGATGGAGATGCCATCGCTATCGAAACAGAAATACTGCTGGAGATCCTGGATGAGTTATTCCGCACTTTCCCTTCATTAAGGCATGTCGGTACCTATGCCGGACCGATCAGTACCCTGAATAAAAGTATTTCAGAACTGACTGCGCTTAGAGCGGCAGGACTCACCAAAGCTTATCTGGGAGTAGAAACCGGAGATGAACAGTTGCTGCAGGATATCAAAAAAGGGGTCAGTTACAGCCAAATGTTGGAGGCCGGGCAAAATCTGATCATGGCCGGAATGAATTTATCTGCTATGGTTTTACTGGGATTGGCAGGACCGGGACCCAGATCAACAGAACATGCACTGGCTACGGCTAAATTGTGCAGTGAGATGAGACCGCAATATCTGGCAGCCCTCACTGTAACACCAGTGCCGGGAACCAAACTGTACCAGCAGGTGCAAAACGGCGTTTTTAAATTACTTACTCCCATGGAAACATTAATGGAGATGAAGGTATTAATTGAGAACATAAAAGTAGACAAACTGAAATTCGTTGGTACTCATGCCTCCAACTACTTGCCGGTGACCGGTGAAATACCAAAAGATCAACAGAAAATGCTGGATTTGATCGATTATGCTTTGAGAACACAAGATCCGCGCGTCTTAAGAAATGAGAAAATGCGAGGACTATAAACCGATAGAAGTCATGATCACATCTTGTCCCACCAGTTGTTGCTATTAAATAAAAATACACCAATAACAGCAGCTATTAAACCTACCCCAAGACATATTAACAAAACTAATGCCAGAACATCACTTTCCTGCATAAACCATTCACCTCATTATCCCCCTATACTAATAATAGCTAAATCCAGTCAATTGGTCAATTTTTTTAGCGTCTCTCAGGTTGCCGGCAGCAGTTATTTTCTCAGATTGTCAACAAATCACTTCTGCCTGCTTAATATAGAGCAGGGAGAGGTGATATTATGAGACGATTTGGTCATGGTACTGGTGCAGTTTATAATCAAACCCTGTCGGAAAAACCATGGGCACCGCCAGGTGTGTCACTGATCGCTGCACGCAAAATGTGGCCTGTTACAAAGGGAGAACAGGTGGTTGTGGCAGTGTTGGATACCGGTATCGATTATACCCATCCGGATTTGGCCGGGAATGTAATTGATGGTAAAAGCATGATTGCGGGAGAAAAAGATTATCTTGATGAAAATGGGCATGGCACTCATGTGGCAGGGACGATCGCTGCCAATGGAAAATTGCTGGGTGTCGCTCCCCATGCCAAATTGCTGGCAGTCAAAGTGCTGGATAAAGACGGCGCCGGCAGTTATGCCAGCATCAGCCAGGGCATAGCCTGGGCTCGCAAATGGCAGGGCCCAAAAGGGGAAAAGGTAAATGTGATCAATATGAGTTTGGGGGGGCCGGTACCGGATAACAGTATGCATAAAGAAATTGTGCAGGCGGTTCAGGATGGCATATCGGTAGTATGTGCTGCAGGCAATTCGGGTGACGGTGATCCGAATACGCCGGAGTTGTCCTTCCCGGCTTATTATGAGGAAAGCCTTGCCGTGGGAGCGGTTGATCTGCAGATGGGGCTTGCCAACTTCAGCAACTCCAACGAGCATATCGATATTGTAGCTCCGGGAGTAGCCACTTACTCCACTTATCCTGATAACAGGTATGTGGAACTGTCCGGCACATCCATGGCAGCCCCCCACATAAGCGGTGCTCTGGCCCTGATTTATTCGCGGTTTTTCAAAAGATTTGGTATGTATCCGACACCGGAACAAATCAAAAACCTTTTGCATTACCAGGCGATCGATCTGGAAATAGAAGGCTTCGACAATTTATCAGGCTATGGTTTATTCAGTTTCAACATCGATGGCGGCAAATCGATACAGCTTTTCTTAAATCAGAAGACATATCAGGTCAATACCCAGGAGAAAATTTTGACCAGCGCCCCATTTGTTAATAATGACATCCCTTGTGGTTCAGTCTGCGAGATAAGCGAGATATTGGCAACAGATGCTTTGTATGTCCCAGCCGGCCAGCATCAGCAGGGAAAAATTCTGATCTGGAGTTAATCATTTCCTTAGCCTCTCTGCGAAAAAAAAAGGAAATGTATTTGGATTTGTAGAATAATAGTTATAGATACGTTGGATGTATAATAGTTTCAGTAGAGGGGATGGTTTTAGATGGCGGATAAATTGCATATATTTGCTGTATCAGATTCAGTTGGGGAAACTGCTGAAAAAATAGCAGTTGCATCTGTACTGCAATTTCCCATAGAAAGAAGTATTACTCGTTTTTCGAGGGTGACGAAAGAAGAGCAAATCGTTAGAATTGTTGAACAAGCGGTTAAGGAAAATGCAATCATAATATATACCATAGTAAAACCTGAATTAAGCAGGTTTCTGGACGAAAAAGCCGGCGATAATGGAATTGTTGCAGTAAATGTTCTGGCTCCTTTGTTCAATGCGATCCAGAAAAAAACCGGATTAAATCCCCAGGGGATAACCGGTCTCACACACAAAATGGATGAACAGTATTTTAACCGGATGACAGCAATCGAATTCACCCTGGATCATGATAATGGACAGAACCTGGATACCATACATGAAGCGGATCTGATCATATTCGGACTGCCCCGGACTTCCAAGACGCCATTATCAATGCATCTGGCCAACCTTGGGATCAAAGTGGCCAATTATCCGATTATGCTGAATACTGAAATTCCGGAAGAGATCATGGCGCTGCAAGGGAAAGTCCCTATGGTAGGTCTGACCATTGATATGGAGACCTTGCTCAATCTGAGGCGGGAAAGAATGCGCAGCTTCGATCTGCCGGAAGATTTTGAAACCATCGATGATCTGGTGGCGGAAGAAATTGATAACGCTTACCGGATTTTTGCCCGGCTGAAATGCCTGGTCATCGATGTTACCGTGGAAAATATTGAAGAAGTCGGCAACACCATAACCCATAAGTTTAATCTGCCGCTGCGGGTGACCCATCACAGATTTTAATGTGCTTGAAATAAGCTTTCAAGAAACCTATAACCATATAAAACGGGGCATGTCCCCGTTTTTTATTGGAAGGAGAAGCGCTATGCCTTTTGTTTATATTTTAGAATGCAGTGACAAAACTTTATATACCGGTTATGCATTGGATATAGAAAAGAGGCTTAAGCAGCATAATCAGGGGCTGGCCAGCAAATATACCCGGGCCAGGCTGCCGGTCAAATGTGTTTACCAGGAAGAAAAAGAAAGCGTCAGTGCAGCTTTGAAAAGAGAAATGGAAATTAAAAAAATGACCAGAGAACAAAAACTCGATCTGATTAAAAGTTGCGATTAAACTTTTACATAAACCGACTATATGCAGGAGACAATAAATTAAGCGGTATATAGGAGGTGGTTTAATTGCAGGTAAAAAAAGGACAGATCGTCGATAAAGGAGCCATCATCAAACAAGGTGAATTCAGCAGGGAAGAATATGAAGGGTTGATAGCGGCATCGGATACGGAAAATGGAATCTATAATATCGCCTTACAACTAAGTGAAAATACAGTATTGATTGTTGACCAGGTCAAAGACAGCCAGGTGCATGACCGTTATCACCAGTTAACTTCCCAGATCCAGGATATGCAAAAGCAGCACCAGAATGATGGAAAAAGTTTTATGTGATTGATAGGAGGAAACAAAACATGGGCGATAGAGTCAGCTACGAAACTCCTATCATGAGTATGGATGAATTCAATATCGGACTGCTGGAAAAAGACCAGATCCATGGGTTGATGATCCGCTCCGATGAAAATGGTTACTATACCATTGGTATTCAAATCAATGACACCGAAGTGCTAAAAGTTGATTCAGCTGCGGAAGATGATGCAGTGAAAAAAATGCAATACTGGGCTGAAAGAGTTTCCTCTATCCAGGAAATGTATAAAGAACGCCAACCACATCTGGATAAATTCGGGGGAGAATGATCTCCCCCAGTATTTAAAAACCAAAATCATTGTTATACTACCAGCCCCGCCAGGTCATTGAGTACGGTGAATGGCGGGACTTTCTAATCTCCAATTTTTATCCGGCTGCAAATCGGCATTGTACGAATGCGGACAATATCCTGTCTTATCTTTTTCGAAAGACATAACTCACTTTCTTCCGTATATAATTGTTTTGAGGAGGGATTTAAGTTATGGATTTGGCTGATTTTATAAAATTTCCCCTGTCAGACAAGGATTGGGTTAAGAAAATAATCATTGGCTGTGTGGTATCACTGGTGCCGGTATTGAATCTGCTTACTCTAGGGTATTTTTTAAATTGTCTGCAACTGGGGATGCAGGGCCGGACCCAATTACCGGAATGGGAGGACTGGGGAGAACTCTTTAAGGATGGTTTTTTTGCCCTGCTGATCATTGTTTTTTATCTGGCCGTTCCTATCATCCTTTTTCCCGTATTAAGCTTTATACCTATCATTGGAACCATTATTGCCTCGATACTATTGTTGCTGGCCGGATTAATGCTGCCTGCCGCATTGGCAAGCTACAGTTTCAGACGCAATTTCGAAGATGTTTTAAAGATCAAACTTATATTTGAACAGACCATGGCAGTGATGCAGTATTATTTGCCTGCCTATGTGACCATGGTAGTAGTTGGTTCATTCAGTATTCTGATCATGTCCTTTCTGCCGGTGGTATCATTTATCGGAGTTTTGCTGCTGTTTTATGCATCTGTGGTTTTTTTCAATCTGGTGGGACAATTGTTCCATCGGTATAACTAAAATTTTCTTTATTGATTCTCAGTTGATTTTTTGCTATTATATTACATGCGCGTCGGGATGTGGCTCAGCTTGGTAGAGCGCCTGGTTCGGGACCAGGAGGCCGCAGGTTCAAATCCTGTCATCCCGACCATTTCGAATAAAAAAAGCCCAATTCGGGCTTTTCTTTTTTTAATGAGCTGATTTTGAAGTAAAAAACCATTGATAGTATCAACAACTTATTTGGGTCGAAAGTACCTATAGAGACCCGGCATAATTGATTTGAGAGCTTTTATGCAGAACTGCAAATCGGTATGCTGATGATGGAGTGGTTTTAATCATGCCGCCCGGAGAAAAAAAGGGAATTGGTCAATCTTAGAAATGGAAATTCATTCGCAGAGATGAAAATTATTTTTACTGATAATAGGTAAGATCTATATGAAATGGGATATGCTATACTTTATATGTAGATGGTGTAATGAACATAATAGAAAGGATGATTTCTATGCAACTTAGTGCCCGCAACGCTTTAAAAGGGAAAGTCGTAAAAGTAGTACAAGGAGCAGTGAATTGCGAAATTCATATCGAACTGGCCGGAGGAGAGACGATCGTATCCGTTATTACCAAGGAATCTGCTGAAAAGATGGGCCTTGCATCCGGCAAGGAGGCCTATGCCGTAATAAAAGCTTCCAATGTTATGGTAGCCGTTGATTAAATCCGATATTATAAGCGGGATCATTGATGAACTGGTTTTTGGTTCACCAATATCCCGCTTTTTTTATGCTCGGGTATTATTGAGGATCAATTTTGCTTTTACGTCTATTTCTTATTGCGCGGACGATAAAATATATAACTGCCAGTACCGCCAGCCAGGGCAGGAGGGTAACCAGAAAGACGATCAGGTTACTGCCAAAATCGATCAGGCTGTTAATACTGTTGATCAGTCCTTGCCAGGCTTTGCCGGTGGTGCCTTGAGGGGCTTTGATCTGGCCGGGGACCGCTTGTGTCAGGTTTATATTAATGGTGCTGAATGAGGTAGCATTGGTCAAGTATTGCAGCCGCCCTTTGAGAACTTCAATATCGCTGCGTACTTTGGCCAGTTCATTTTCGATGGCTACGATATCTGTGATACTGGCAGCTTTATCCAGCAAAGCGATGAGCCGGGTTTCTTTTGCTTCCAGTACTGTAAGTCTTGCCTGGGAATCATAGTACTCTTCCGTCACATCTTCGGTATAGGTATCATGGTTGACCACTTCACCGAGTTCATTAATGGAGTGGACCGCTTCATTTAATTTTTCCCGGGGTATTTTGACCGTCAGTGATGCCCGGAAATGGTTTTCTTCTTCCTTGTAAATGCTGCTGTTCACTATGTAGCCGCCTTTTTGGCCGGTCAGTGCAATAATTTTATCCATCACCGACTGTACATCATCGACCTGCATTCTAAGATCGACATTCTGGATGATTTTCCTTTCCACATCATTGGGGATGGCTGGAGTAGTTCCCATCCCACCGTCCTGGTCCCGGGCCACTTCTGACTGACTGGTGCTCTTCTGACTTACATAATCCGCAGTGCTCTTGTTGCTGCTGCCGCAGCCTGTCGCGATCTGCAACGCCAGAATCAGAAGCAATACCGCAGTAATTAAGGATACTTTCCTGCTGCGGGTAAACATGCTTTTAAACATTATGACATCATCCCCCTTGTCAATGATTTATCAATTATTACATAGAATCTTTGCTGATTTTGCTTGTTAACCAATTATACAATAATTCAATATTTTTCTTGCAAATTGACTGGAGTTTTCCATTGGCTCATCACACAGATGTTTTATTGAGGATTTGTCAACATATAAATTAATACCGGGAAGGTATATAATCAAATCAAGAAAGTTCTGAATACTCTCAAAGGTGTTGTTTTTGAAAGCATGAATAATGGGAGGAGAGCAATGGAAATAAAGTGGTATGGAACTGCTGCTGTTTCTATGACTTCTGCGGATGAAAGGATTCTCTTTGACCCGTTTTTTTCACTCAACAACCCGGAAAAATACATCTCAATGCAGGAAATTTTAGATACCAGGCATATTTTTATCACCCACGGCCATTTTGATCATACCTTGCATGTTCCGGAACTGCTGAAAGCAGGTCAGGCAAAAGTTTACTGTCATGAGATCGTGGCTGCAAAATTAAAAAAGCAGAACGTGGCTGCTGAGCGCATCGTCTGTATAAAGCCCGGAGATATCATTGAACTGGAGAATTTCGAGATCATGGTTTTTCCCGGCGAACATATTTCTTTTGACCGGCGACTGATCATACAGACCTTGTTTAACCGGCGTGTTTTTAAGTGGATGAAAAACCTGGGGAAGATCATCAACGGATTCTTGCATTATCCCAAAGGACAGGTACTCATCTACAATATCAAAGCTGAAGGAAAGCAAATCCTTCATTTGGGTAGTTTGGGAATGTGTTTTACTGAAATGTATCCGGAAGCGGTGGACCTGATGACGCTGCCTTTTCAGGGCCGGTCGGATATGGAAGAGTATGCCCTTCATTTTATCAGGCGTATTAAACCGCACGCCGTTTTTCTTCAGCATTTCGATGATTCATTTCCGCCGGTTTCAAGCGAGGTGGATACCACCCGGTTCCAGCGCATTATGGCTGATTTGTTTCCTGATATAAAAATAATCAAGCCGGATCCTATGAAAAGTTTGCAGTTAAATCCAAAGTAAACAAGGAAAAAGATCATAAATGAGTCGACCAGATTGCGGGTTTCAAGAAGGAGGAGGGGAAGTTAAAAGCAGATGCCAGGTTTGCGTATGCTGCCGGAGGTATTATACAATATCAACCAAGGGGACTAGCATTAGCCAAATATATTTTGTATAATACCCGTACAGGGTATAAAAAGGAATAAAGGAGGGAAATCATGCCGGCATTGAAAATCAAAGAGGATATTTTTTTCGTGGGAGTTCAAAACCCGGATCTGAGAATATTTGATATTGTTATGGTCACCGAATATGGAACCAGTTATAACGCTTATCTGGTCAAAGGGCAGGACAAGACTGTATTGATTGAAACAGTCAAGGAGAAATTCTTCGACGAATACCTGCAGAAGATCCAGGAAGTGGTTAAATTAAGTGAGATCGACTATTTGATTATGAATCATACCGAACCTGACCATGCAGGTTCCGTTGAAATGCTGCTGGACAAGATCCCGGGACTGACGGTGCTGGGCAGCGCAACTGCTTTGGACTTTCTTAAGGAAATCGCCAACCGTACATTTAAATCCCGGGCGGTGGAACATGGTGAAGAACTGGATCTGGGCGGCAGGACACTGCGTTTTATCAGTGCCCCATTCCTGCATTGGCCGGATTCCATGTATACTTATGCAGTAGAAGACAAGGTTTTATTTACCTGTGATTCTTTTGGCAGCCATTATGCTGATGAAAGGGTTTTCAATGATATCATCGGCGGGGATTTTTATGATTCCTACAAGTATTACTTTGACATGATCATAGGCCCGTTCAAGCCATATGTGCAGGAAGCTCTTGAAAAAATCAAAGATCTGCCGATTGAAATTATCTGTCCCGGTCATGGTCCGGTTTTGCGTGAAAAGCTGGATTATTACATGAACCTGTATAAGGAATGGTCTGCACCCCCGGTAAAGCAGCACGATAAACCCGTAATCATCATGGCTTACGTGAGTGCCTATGGATATACCGCCACTTTGGCCGATGCCATTGCAGAAGGGATCACTGCGATGGGGGATTTCGAGCTGAAACAGTATGACCTGGTTTATACACCGGTTGAAGAAGTACTGCCGGAAATATTATATGCAGACGGGTTATTGGTCGGGTCACCGACTCTTAATGGTGATGCCCTGCCGCCTATATGGCAGTTGATCACTTCTCTGTCACCTATCATTCATGCCGGTAAAACCGCCATGGCTTTTGGCGCTTATGGCTGGAGCGGGGAAGCAGTGCCGGCGATCGAAAACCGTCTGCGTTCTTTGCGTATGCAGGTTTTGCCTGGTTTGAAAGTGAGATTCAAACCTTCCCAGCGCAGTCTGGACGATGCATTTACTGCCGGCAACGATTTTGCCCGGGCTATACTGGATAAGAGGCAGGATAAAGCCAAAAAGAAATGGAAATGCTTGATTTGCGGCTATGAACATACCGGGGAAGAAGCTCCGGATATCTGTCCGGCCTGCGGAGTGGGCAAGGAAAATTTCGTACCAGTCATAGCGGAAGACGAATTTATCAATGATACCAATGAGAAGTTCATCATCATTGGCAGCGGGATCGCAGCCCTTTCAGCAGCAGAAGCGATCCGCAAACGGAATCGCAGCGGTGAGATCGTGATGCTGACTGAAGAAGAGTATCTGCCCTACTTCCGTCCGGCCTTGTCCGATTTCCTGGGTGAGGATCTAAGCGATGACCGTCTTTATGTCCACCCGGCTCCGTGGTATGAGGAACAAAAGATCACAATCAGGACCGGATGCAAAGTAACGGCAATAGTCCCCGGGGAAAAACTGGTCAAAGCCGGTGATGAAGCATATAAATATGATAAGCTGATCATTGCCAATGGTGCGCGCAGCAATATTCCCCCCATTCCGGGAGCCGATAAAGCAGGTGTTTATGCGCTGAGAAATTTAAAGGATGCAATTACCCTTAAAGCAGCCATGAAAAATGCTAAGAAAGCAATTGTAATAGGCGGCGGAGTGTTGGGCCTGGAGGCGGTTTGGGAAATGGTCTGCTCCGGTTTACAGGTCACAGTGGTAGAGTTCAGCGACCGTCTCATGCCCAGGCAGCTTGATGCTTCCTCATCACAGCGCCTGCAGGAAATCATCCGTTCTAAAGGAGTGGAACTGCTGTTAGGCGAAGCAACGGAAGAAATCATGGGCGCCGAACAGGCAAATGCTGTGAAACTAAAAAGCGGCAAAATTGTTGAAGGCGATTTGATCCTGCTCTCTACAGGAGTAAAGCCAAATGTTGAATTGGCTGCGGAAGCCGGACTGGAAATCAAACAAGGCATTGCCGTCGATAGTCAGATGCGGACCAGCATTTCAAACATTTATGCAGCCGGTGATAGTGCACAATTCGGAGAAAGGATGATAGGATTGTGGCCGGTATCCACCGAAATGGGAAGGATCGCCGGAGCTGCTGCTGCCGGTGACTGGATCGAGTATTCTCCTCCGGCCATTACCACGATGCTGGCAGCCTTTGATCAGGAGATTTTCTCCATGGGTGATGTTAATGTAAATCCTGATGAATGCCGGGTCACAGAAATTAACGATCCGGGCGAGGGTTATTTTAAGAAGAGCTTCCATAAGAATGGTGTTCTGGTCGGAGAAGTGATCATCGCCAAAAAGGCTGATGCGGGCAATACTATGGGACAAATGGGACGTGACCAGTCGGGTAATAAGCAGTATAGTAAGTGGGAGTGCCGGGTTTGCGGCTATGTTCATGAAGGGCCGGAGCCGCCGGATGAATGTCCGGTATGCGGAGCCGCCAAAGATATGTTTGACCCTGTCGAATAGATAATTTATTAACTTCCGGCAGCAGTTAAACTGCCGGAAGTTCATTTTATTAAGGAATAAGTATGATAGATTTATTGAGTGTATTGATTGGAATATTGGCAGGTATTTTAGGTGCTGTTTTAGGAATTGGCGGCGGGGTGATCATGTTGCCCCTGTCTGGTTTACTGCTGGGTTTTGACGCGGCCACCGCAGTGTCAACTACTCTTTTTGCCGTATTTTTTACTGCAGTCTCCGGTGCATATGGCCATTTCAAAAGCGGTCATGTAAAAATCAAAGAAGGTTTATTGGTAGGTGCAGGCGGTATTATTGGAATGGTGCCTGCTTCCTGGTTATTTAAACAGTATCTCAGCACCAATATTGAACTGCTGGAAAGTTTACTGGGTTTTTTATTTTTGTTCTTTGCCCTGCGTATGACGGTAAACCTTATTAAGGAATGGCAGGGAAAAGCCAACCAGCATGAGAAAGTCGCCGCGCAGCGGTATAGTTATGTCAAACCCATTTTTTTAGGGACCATCACCGGTATGTTTTCTGGTATTTTGGGCATTGGCGGAGGCTTTATCATGGTGCCCGGTTTAATGCTGTTCTTTGGTATCACACCCATACAGGCAGTGGGTACTTCATTATTTGCCATGATAGCTATCAGCGGCGTAGGCGGGTTGATCAAATTAAGCCAGGGATTTGTGGTGCTGCGAGCGGGAATACTTTTAGGAGTGGGAACGATTATGGGAGCCCAGCTGGGAGTAATGATTTCCAACCGGATCAAACCGTTGGTCTTTAAGGCTTTATTTACCCTGCTGTTTTTCTACCTGGCTGTAACGTACCTTGTTTAGACTGAACTTCGTTGGTTTATTATTCCATCAAAGGAGAGCAAAGCTATGATTCCACTGCGGGACAGCACCCCGGGAGAGTCTTTTCCCATCGTGACCGTAACCATAATTCTGATCAATCTGTTGATATTCTACTATACTTCACAGCTTAATGAACAAGGAATGCAGCATCTGTTTTATCTGTTCGGTCTGGTTCCCGGATATTATCTGGAATATGACCCCCTTCCTCTGGATTACCTGCCCTTTCTTTCTTCTATGTTTTTACATGGGAGCTGGATACATGTCATCAGCAATATGTGGATTTTATGGCTTTTTGGGGATAATGTTGAAGATAGAATGGGCAAAGTGAAGTTTCTGCTGTTTTACCTTCTCTGTGGCATTATTGCTGCCATGGTGCATTTTTTCATTTATCCTTATTCCAACGTGCCGGTAGTAGGGGCTTCAGGTGCAGTGGCCGGGATCATGGGAGCGTACTTCATCATGTTTCGAAATGCCCAGGTGCTGACATTCATTCCACCTTTTTTCCTGTTGAATCTTTCTGCCTGGATCTATCTGGGCTTCTGGGTCATCACCCAGTTTTGGGGCGGGGCAGTAGATCTGTTTATCTCCGATTCTTCAGAACAGATCGCTTTTTGGGCTCATGTGGGAGGGTTTGCTGCCGGTGCCTTGCTGTATCGATTTTTTCTGCAGCCCCGGCAGGCAAACTCACAGTATACTGATTAACTTTTTACAGCTTTACGCTTACGAAAATCAGTTTTAAGGAAGGTATTTACCTCTTCACTTAACGTATCCGTATCCACTCCATCTTTTCGCAATAAATGGATGGTATTTTCGATCCTTGCCTGGCTTTCTTTTATTTCTGCCCAATGACGTTCTTCTTCGTAAAGATTCATACATTCCTGAATTTCAGAGGCACGTCCGGTTTCCAGGTAATATTTAAACAGCACCAATGACTCGTGTTTTTGATAATCAGCGTGAACGCAAGACTTGTTTAATATATTTTTATAAATCACTAAACCTGCCTTGGCTGTTTTGAGCTTGGATTCCAGTACTGCTATATCCTCGAAACACTTGTCGGTTAAGTTCCATTTATGATTGTTCCATTCCGCCAGCACTTTTTTGAAACGTTCCAGGGATTTTTCAAATTCCCGGTAACGGATCAAATAAACTTTTGTGTCATGGCTGAAGTGGCCAAAAGCGTCATCGTATTTTTTTCTCCAGGCATTGGGTAGTATGAAGCTGACTAAATTATTATTTTCATGAGAGGAGAGATTCATTTTTTCCGGTTTCTCTGGCTGATTATCCGGTTCCTGGGGATAAAAATCTTCCTGCTCCACGATTTGATAACGCTGCGCCAGACATTTTCCCAGGTAATCGATATGCTTTTCCAGTTTGTCAATTTCGGTTAAAGCAGCAAGGCTCATGGAGATATCTTTGACCAGTTCTTCTATGTTTTTGGGCTTTTTATTATCTTTCCGGCTTTTCGAGTAACTCAAAATTTCCCGGCTGATAGGCAGGGAAGTATCCAATTCGAGCAGCCTGTTCATATCAGCCGCGGTGATCACTTCGGATGGTGATGGGGCTTTGGTGAAATAGAATCGGCTGTTTGTACAGGGGTAGTAATAAGGGCCGATGGTATGTAAAAACTTTGATTCTGATAAACCAAGAATATCCGCAGTCACCTGCAGGTGATCCTCAAAAAGCTCCAACCAGGAAAAAAGAGGTGCTTGCAGATCCCTCTCTTTTTTAGCCAGCTGGGTCAATTCAACGTATACGGTGAGAGGTATTTTAAGATAGGAATTATAATAATAGAATAGAATTTGCTCCGGATTAAAGGATAATAATGCACTCAAATCGAGAAAGTGCCACTCTGTTTTATTCAAAAAAGTATTAAACATGTGAATAATCATCCTCCCTAAAAAATATTGTCAGTATAATTTCTATATATTTCCAAATAATCCTGCTTTTATAACGCCGAATTAAATTTACTTTCTTTTCTAGGTAAAGCGGGTTAAAATTTTATTTAATGTTCTCACCAAATAATTGGACAAAGGACAAGGAGAAAGAATGTTTAAGGCAGTATTATTTGATCTGGACGGGACTTTGCTCGACATTGACATGCAGCAGTTTCTGCCCCATTATTTTCGCCAAATGGTGCTTATGGCAAACAGTGAAGGAGTTGCTGACGGTCACCGGTTAGTGGAACAGGTATATAAATCTACCGAGATAATGATTGCTGATAAAGACCCGGAAACAACCAATGAGCAAGCTTTTATGAGAGATTTTTTTGCTGCAACCGGTTGGGAAGAGGATCCCATCAAGGAATTCTTCAACAAGTTTTATGCGGAAGGTTTTCCAGTCCTGCAAAAGTATAGCAAGCCCTTTGCGGGGATCCCTCAAATGATGGAAAGACTGCAAGCCCGGGATATCAGAGTGGTGATTGCCACCAATGCTGTATTCCCATTGACAGCATTGAAACAACGATTGGCCTGGGCTGGGTTGGAGCATTTTGAATTTGAATTGATAACTTCTTATGAGATCATGCATTTTTGCAAACCTCACCCTGAATATTATGAGGAAATCCTGGATTATCTCAATGTGAAAGCTGAGGAATGTCTGATGGTGGGGAATGATATCGGAGAAGATTTGCCAGCCGGAACCATCGGGATGAAGACGTTTTTAGTGGAAAATTTGCTGATCGATAACGGGGCAGATTATACACCTGATTGGCGTGGAGATCTAAATGCGTTCTACAGCTTTATTGAAAGTTTTAAATAATAGTATGACGCTTCTGCGGGCATAGTAAGGTAAATAATGAGGAGGTATCTTACTATGACGCCTGTGAAAAGGAAACAGCGGAAACCCCCCAAGTTGCTTTCGGAGAAGGATCTGCTGAAAATTGAAATTGCCAAAGAACTGGGTATATGGGAACAGGTACAAGCGGAAGGATGGGGAGCTTTGACCAATGAAGTCTGCGGCCGGATCGGCGGATTAGTGCATAAAAGGCTGAAAGAACAACGAAAAACATTGAGCCCGTAAATAATTTTCTCAAATCGGTCTTTTTTTAGGACCGATTTTATTTATTCAACAGATAAAACAACAGAAGAAAGTTATAATGGAAGAGATAATTTATGAGCAAAATGAGGTGGGTTTAGGTGGACAAGATCGAAAAAGTGAGAACATTTTTAAATAGCCGCAATCCGGAACTAAAAATCATCGTTCTGGAGGAAGATACCAGCACTTCATATCTGGCTGCCCAGGCATTGGGAACCGAAGTGGGGCAAATCGCCAAATCGATTTTATTTAAAACTAAAAATGACGATTATTTACTGATCGTTTCCGCCGGCGACGTCAAAATTGACAACAAGGCGGTGAAGGAGTTGGTTGGCTCGCGGGTACGAATGGCGAATGCTGAAGAGGTGGAGCAGGTCACCGGTTTTTCAATCGGCGGGGTCTGTCCCTTTGCCTTGAAGCAGGAAGTGCCGGTGTTTTTAGATGAAAGCCTGAGACGCTATGATGTGGTCTATGCAGCTGCCGGCACCAGTAATACGGCGCTGCCCATAAGTTTTGAGGAACTTTGCCGGATAACAGGAGGACAGCCTTGTCAGGTATCACTCATTGCTTAAGTCTGGTAGAATTTTATTGCAGGGGAGAGAAATATGGGGCAGGGATTTGTACATTTACATAACCACTCGGAATACAGCTTGTTAGACGGTGCCTGCCGGGTCGATGAAATGATTGCTCATTGTGCTGATCAGGGGATGCCGGCAGTGGCAATTACTGATCATGGGGTTTTATATGGGGTCATAGATTTTTATCGCTCGGCTAAAAAAAGAGGGATTAAGCCTGTCATAGGCTGTGAAATATATATAGCACCCCGCAGCCGCTTTGATAAACAACCTAAAATTGATGACAATCTGGCCCATTTTATATTACTGGCTAAAGATGAGCAAGGGTATCAGAATCTGGTTAAGATCGTGAGTCTTGCTTTTATCGATGGATTCTATTATAAACCCCGGGTGGACAAGGAATTGCTGGAAAAATACCATCAAGGCCTGATCGCAATGTCCAGCTGCCTGGCAGGAGAAATACCCCAATTGCTCCTGGCGGGAAATTATTCAGCAGCAGTAGAAATGGCCCGCTATTATGATGAATTGTTTGGACGGGGCAATTTTTATTTGGAATTGCAGGATCACGGAATCCCTGAAGAAAAAACGGTGTGTAAGCTCTTAAGTAAAATCAGCGATGAAACAGGGATACCGGTGGTGGCAGCCAATGATGCGCATTATATCAATCAAAGCGACGCGGCGGTCCATGACGTCTTGTTGTGTATTCAGACTGGAACAGTAGTTTCCGATGAGCAGAGAATGCGGTTTCCGGGTAATGAGTTTTATCTGAAAAGCACCGAGGAAATGTCGCAGCTCTTTGCCTGGCGCCCTGATGCGATAACCAACAGCCTGCGCATTGCTGAACAATGTAATGTTGAGTTTGACTTTAGTAAATTCTACCTGCCTTATTTTAATCTGCCGCCCGGGGATACGGAGGAAATTTACCTGCGCCGGCTTGTAGAGGATAAATTTGCAGAAAAATATCCCGATCCGGCACCCGAAGTTAAAGTTCGAGTCGAGTATGAATTGCAGACTATCATTGATATGGGCTTTGCTGCCTATTTTTTAATTGTATGGGATCTGGTCCGCTGGGCTAAGGAGAATAAAGTTCCGGTAGGTCCGGGCCGGGGTTCGGCAGCCGGCAGTTTGGTTTCGTATTTGCTGGGGATCACCACCATTGATCCTTTGCGCTATAATTTGCTGTTTGAACGTTTTTTAAATCCGGAAAGAGTAAGCATGCCCGATATAGATATAGATTTTTGTTTCGAAAAAAGAGATCGGGTGATCGAATATATTATTGAAACATACGGCAATGACAAAGTGGCACAGATCATTACTTTCGGGACTTTAGCAGCCCGGGCTGCCATTCGCGATGTGGGCCGGGCACTGGATATTCCTTACGGAGAAGTGGACAAGATCGCCAAGATGATCCCTGAACAAATCGGGGTCACCATCGATAACTCCCTGAAGATATCTGCAGAGCTCAGTGAATTTTACCGCAGCGATTATAATGCCCGCAAAATAATCGATATAGCCAGGGCTATCGAAGGTATGCCCCGTCATTCATCCATTCATGCCGCCGGCGTAGTGATAGGGCAGGAAACACTGACCAACCTGCTTCCATTGGCCAAGACCGTTGACGGGCATGTGATCACCCAGTTTACGAAAGAAACTGTGGAAGATATCGGACTCTTAAAAATGGATATATTAGGTCTGCGTACATTGACCGTCATCGACCGTGCCGTTGAAATTATTGCCAAAAGCCGCGGAATAACTGTGGATATCGATAACCTGTCCCTGGATGACAAAGCGGTATATGATCTCCTGTCAGCAGGAGAGACCATCGGTGTCTTCCAGCTGGAAAGTGACGGGCTGCGCCGCATCCTAAGTGAAATGAAACCAAACTGTTTTGAAGATATTATTGCGGTTATTGCTTTATATCGGCCCGGACCACTAGGCAGCGGTATGGTGGAGGATTTTATCAGCCGCAAACATAATAAACAGAAAATAGAATATATGCATTCTTCTTTGGAACCGATCCTGAAAGAAACTTACGGGGTTATCCTATATCAGGAACAGGTCATGAGCATTGCCAGTGTGATCGCATCTTTTACCATGGGAGAAGCAGATGTCCTGCGCCGGGCGATGGGCAAGAAAAAGCTGCAGGAATTGATAGCTCAGCGGGAAAAATTTATCAGCGGAGCGGAAAAAAATCAGGTGGATGCCAATATCAGTGCCAGGTTATTCGATTTAATGGAAAGCTTTGCCGGATACGGATTCAATAAGAGCCATTCAGCAGCTTATGCAATGATATCTTATCAGACCGCCTGGCTGAAGGCTCATTATCCGGCGGAATTTATGTGTGCCTTTTTGACCAGTGTGATCGATAATCAGGATAAGGTTGTTTTTTACCTGCGGGAATGTCTGCGCCTGGGGATCGAATTCCTTCCTCCTGATATCAATGAAAGCTATGAAAACTTTACGGTTGCCAGTCAAGGCATCCGTTTCGGCCTGGGAGCAATAAAAAATGTGGGTCTGGCTGCAGTCAAAACCATCGTTCAGGAGAGAAAATCAGCCCCGTTTACGTCACTGTTTGATTTTTGCTGCCGGGTCGATCTGACGCAGATCAATAAACGGGTGGTGGAGAATCTGATCCTTGCCGGGTGTTTTGATTCGCTTGATATGACCCGCAAAGAATGTCTGTCAGTTATGGATGAATGTATAAACCTGGCGGCACAGATAAAAATAAATGCCAACAGTAATCAATTATCCTTGTTTGGTGATGATGAAATCAGGATCGAAGAGCCGGTTCCCGGCGTTCAAGGCGAAATGGATATTGCTGATTTATTGCGGCTGGAAAAAGAAGTCCTGGGATTTTACGTTTCAGCCAACCCCCTGGATGAGTTCGAGAAAGTGCTGCCCCTGGTCACCACCTGGAATTTATGCGATCTTACACCGGCAGCCGATGAAGAATACGTAAGGGTAGCAGGAACCGTGATCAATCTGGAAAAGAAACGCAGCCGTAAAGGAGAGCTTTATGCCCGCTTTTCCCTGGAGGATCATGGAGGCAGAATGGAAATGATGCTGTTTCCCTCTGCCTTCAACAGCAATATTGATACGCTGCAAGCTCAAAGAGCGGTGATCGTGGAAGGGTATTTTGACAACCGGGAGGATCAGCCGAAAATCATCGTACGCAAGGTATTCCCCCTAAATAAAAATATTGAAGAGCTGCATATCCGTCTGACCGGTCAAAAGAGCGATCCGGAACGGGCAAAATTACTGCAAGTATTAAAGAAGTATCCGGGAGAGGTGGACGTGGTTTTACATTTACCGGACAGAAGGACCATTGTTTTAAATGATGAATATAAAGTGGAAGCAGGAACTGCTATAAAAAAGGAGCTGTCGGCCATACTGCACAAACACAATATATGGTTCCATTAAATTAATAAGGCTTATAACTGCATGATTGCAAGTTGTTTGGGAGAAGACTATAAAATAAATGATCCCTTCGTGACAGGACATGTAATCAGCAGGAGGTAAAGGTGAAGAAAGTAGCAGTGTTGACCAGCGGCGGAGATGCGCCCGGCATGAATGCAGCCATCAGGGCGGTAGTCAGAACCGGCATTTACAGAGACATGCAGGTTTTTGGTGTAAGCCATGGATTTGAGGGGCTGATCGCCGGACAGCTGACCAAAATGTCGCTTGGTTCTGTAGCAGATATTATTCATCGTGGGGGAACTGTTTTAAAAACGTCACGCTCCCAGGCATTTATGACTGACGAGGGGCGCCGGGCTGCATTTGAGAATTTGCATAACAAAGGCATTGGAAATCTGGTAGTGATCGGCGGCAATGGCAGCATCAAGGGAGCCTATGAATTTTCCAAATTAGGAATCAATTCAATTGCTATTCCGGCTACCATCGATAATGATATTGTCTATACAAAATCCATTGGTTTTGATACGGCAGTAAACACTGCTCTGGAAGCAATCAATCGAATTCGTGATACAGCAACCAGTCACGGGCGTATTTTTATTATTGAAGTAATGGGAAGGGATTGCGGGGAAATAGCTCTGACAGCAGGTGTAGCCGGGGGGGCGGAATCCATTCTCATCCCTGAGATCGAGCCTGATTTGAAACAAGTGATAGAAAAAATTGAAATGGGAATTGATCGGGGCAAACTTCATAGTATTATTATTGTAGCAGAAGGAGTCTACCCGGTTATGGAACTAAAAGATTTTATCCAGAAGAATACCGGGCATGAAACCCGGGTCAGTATTCTGGGGCATATGCAAAGGGGTGGTATGCCTACGGCAGTTGACCGGATATTAGCCTCCTGCATGGGGAAAGCAGCCGTTGATTATATAGCCGAAGGCAGGAGTAATGCGATGATGGCAGGTTATGATATCAGGATACGACCGGTCCCGCTGCAGGAAATTATACGTGGCAGCAAGACTTTGGAACTGGATCTTTTCGAAATAGCCCGAATACTGGCAAGATAAGTAATCGAGGTGAATGGATTGAGAAAAACAAAAATCATTTGTACAATAGGCCCGGCCAGTGAGCAGCCGGAAGTTCTGGATAAAATGATTGAAGCCGGTATGAATGTAGCCCGGCTGAACTTTTCCCACGGCACGTATGAAGAACACCAGAGGCGGATTGATAATCTCCGCCAGGCTGCAGCAAGAAGCGGGCGCCCGCTGGCCATCATGCTGGATACAAAAGGGCCGGAAATCAGGACAGGCCTCCTAAAAGAAGGAAAAGTTCTGCTTAAGTCCGGGCAGCGTTTTGTGTTGACCATCCGGGAAGCTGCGGGGGATAACCGGGAAGTCTTCGTGAACTATCCCAATTTACCGCGGGAGGTAAAAAAAGGTACAACCATCTTGCTGGCAGACGGTTTAATCAGCTTAATGGTTGAAGAGACCACAGACACTGACATTATATGTACGGTAATAAATGGCGGTGAACTGGGGGAGAAAAAGGGGATCAATGTTCCGGGAGTCAGGATCAATATGCCATTCTTAAGCCAAAAGGATATAGATGATATTAATTTTGGGATTGACCATAAAGTTGATTTCATTGCGGCTTCTTTTACAACCAAAGCCGAGGATATTCTGGATATAAGGCGGCTGCTGGAAAAGCGCCAGGCTGATGTTGAAATAATTGCCAAGATCGAAAGCCAGTCAGGCGTTGATAACCTGGATGACATTATCCAGATCGCGGATGGGATAATGGTAGCCAGAGGCGATTTGGGAGTGGAAATTCCCGCTGAAGATGTGCCGCTGGTGCAGAAGACCATTATGGGAAAATGCCATCCGGTTGGTAAAATGGTGATCATAGCTACCCAGATGTTGGATTCCATGATCGTAAATCCCCGCCCAACCCGGGCAGAAGTTTCTGACGTGGCCAATGCTATTTTTGACGGGGCAGATGCGATCATGTTATCCGGTGAAACAGCTGCCGGGAAATATCCGGTAGAAGTTGTGCAGACTATGGCTCGTATAGCGAAACGGGCAGAAGAAGCGCTTCCTTATGAAGAGATTTTACGCAAGAAAAAAACCTGGGGTGACATATCGGTAACCGACGCCATCAGTTATGCTACCTGCGCTACCGCCATGAGCCTGGAAGCAGCAGCTATTATTTCAGCCACCCGTTCCGGATACACAGCCAAGATGGTGGCCAAATACCGGCCTTATTCTACTATCATTGCGGCTACTCCCGATCCCGGGATCTATAATAAACTGGCATTGGTCTGGGGGGTTTATCCCATACTGATTCCAGATACCTCGGGCACAGATGCGTTGTTCGACATATCGGTAAAAAACGCCGTTGAAGCGGGGTTTATTAAATACGGCGATCTGGTCGTACTTACCGCCGGGGTCCCCACAGGATTTTCCGGCGCCACCAATTTATTAAAAGTGCATGTGGTAGGGAAAATTTTGACCAGGGGAATGGGAATTGGCGTGGCGCCGGTTTCCGGAAGGGTCAAAGTCATAAAAACGGCTGATGACTTGCACAAGATCAAGCCCGCAGACATCATTGTTACCCATGGAGCTGACAGCAGTTTGGCGCCATATCTGCAGAACATTACAGCGATTATAGCTGAAGAAGGCGGTCTTACTTCTGATGCAGCCATTATGGGGTTAAATGCTAAAATTCCGGTTATCGTCGGGGCAAAAGAAGCGACCAGTCTGATGGTTGATGATATGGAGATCACCTTGGATGTACAGCGGGGGATCGTATATGAAGGGAAGGCTATGGTTCGCTGATCAGAGCGGCAAAAATGGCTAATAACTGCGTTAACCGGAAGTCCCATTCAATCGCCGTACCTTATGTACGCCTCAATCATGGAACTTCCGGTTGCCTTGTTCTTAGCCATTTTTGCTCGCTCTGAAAAGAACTGCGTTAACATTATGCGATATGTAACCGTATGTCAGGATTTTAACATGATAAGGGGGAGTTTTGACTCCCCCTTTTTTGTTAATCATTATTTTCTCAAGACTTAAAACATTTGGTATGAAATTGCTAAGTGTAGGATAAGTGAGTGGTTATCCCAAGCCATACTTATGTATTTAAGTCTGATCAAACGGTTTAATTAAAATTGGGTAAAGGTAGCTTTTCTCTTCTCAATAAAAGCATACATGCCTTCCTTCTGGTCAGTACCTGAGAACAGCATTGACCAGGATTTTTGCTCTGCCTGGCAGCCGGCTTTAATATCTACATTCATTGAATTATTGATGTTTTGTTTTGCAAAACGCATAGCTACTGGTGATTTGCGGGCTAATTTCTTAGCCATTTTGCGTGCCTGATCCATTACTTCCGCCGGAGGTACGATCATATTGATAAGGCCTATCTTTTCAGCAACGGCGGCCCCAAAGAATTCACCAGTGAAGATATGCAGTTTTGCCTGGCAAATGGAAGCATTGCGCGGGAACCTTTGGGTTCCGCCTGCACCTGGGAATATGCCGAGATTGATTTCCGGCATGCCGAAGGTTGCCGCTTCCCCAGCAATCCTGATATCGCAAGCCATAACCAGCTCCAGGCCGCCGCCCAGTGCCAGACCGTTTATAGCAGCAATGATTGGTTTGCTGTTGTCTTCCATCATGAATAAGACTTTATGAACTTTATCAATATATGCATGTGCCTGGAAAGCGTTAAAGTCTTTCACTGCCATGATGTCAGCACCGGCAGCAAAAGCATTTTCATTACCGGTAATAATGATAGCTCTGACTTCCGGGTCAAGATGCATGCCTTCAAGCACGCCATAAGTCTCATCCAAAAGTGTTTCATTGACCGCATTGAATGCTTTTGGACGGTTGATTTGGATGATACCAATGTTGGGTTCTTCAAAAGTAACAATAATGGTTTTGTACTCCTGGTCTCTATATGACATACCCGTTCTCCCCCTTATACACAATTATTTTTTGCTGTAATCATAAAATCCACGGCCGGTTTTTCTTCCCAGCCAGCCAGCACGATAGTATTGTTTCAGAATTCCAGCCGGACGATATTTGGGATCTCCAGTTTCTCTGAACAGAACGTTACAGACTTCCAGGCCGATATCAATACCTACCATGTCACACAGTGTGAAGGGACCCATCGGCCAGCCTGCACCCAGTTTCATCGCTTTGTCGATATCTTCCACTGTTGCCAGGCCTTCCATTAGTATGAAGGCTGCTTCATTCATGCCCGGGATCAGGATCCGGTTGACAACAAAGCCGGGACCTTCTTTTACTTTAATGGGTTTTTTGCCAAGCGCCTTGGAAAGTTCCATTACGGTTTCAACAGTTTCTTCTGAAGTTTGGATTGCCGGGATAACTTCAATCAATGCCATAACCATAGCCGGATTGAAGAAATGCATTCCCACAACCTTGGTCGGATCAGGGTAAACAGCAGCAATTTCAGTAACGGAAAGTGAAGAGGTGTTGGAAGCTACTATAACTTCAGGTTTTAATACCTTGGAGAGATTCGCATAGACTTGTTTTTTGATGTCCATATTTTCTACAACAGACTCAATTACAAAATCTACATCAGCCAGGTCTTCCATTTTTTCAGTTCCGGTTATTTTACCCAGGACGAAATCCTTTGCGCCGGCCGGGGCTTGCCCCTTTTCTTCGGCTTTGGCGAGCCCTTTGCCGATTCTGGCTATTGTTTTATCAACGATCTCTTGTTTGATATCATAAAGAACTACTTCTTTACCTGCTCCGGCTACTGCCCAGGCTATCCCCATGCCCATTGTGCCGGCTCCCAGAACTGCAATCTTATTGATCTCCATGTTTTATATACCTCCTGTCTTAGTTAAAATCTTATAAAATGCTGCGATTATGATATTGAATTGTTTCCGTATCACCTCCCGTAACTTTGCCTATGTGACCTTCACCGCTAACTTTAGATGACGTGAGTTTGATGTGTAGAATATCTTAGACTATTACCATACATTAGATATTTAACTTTTGATCACCAAAATCCTCTTTCTAAAAAAAATATCCTGTTCAATATTTTAAATTTAAAATATCAAACAGGATGAGAACTGCATAAATTTAATGTTTAGTGTCCTTAATGATGGTTACATCAGTGGATTTAAAAAGCGTAAAAACTTCATCCCCTTTATGCAGATCCAGAGCTTCGGCAGCTCCTGCAGTAATCGTAGCAGTAACCGGACGGTCACCAATATCGATAATTACTTCCGTTAGTTCTGAGCCGGTTTTGATTTCCATAACTTTTCCCACCAATTTATTGGGATCGCTAATTCTCATAGCTTGCCTCCTTTCATGATATAGGTTTTAACAAAATTGATTAAATTATTACGAAAAAACCTTCAGCAACCGCTGAAGGTTCATATAAAATCAATTAAAGAGGGGTTCAAGAAGCAGATGATTCATCCTTTTGGTGTTCTTCCAGCATTTCAATGAACTGCTCAAGTACAAAAGGATCAAATTGTATGCCAGAACAGCGTTTTAATTCGGCTATCGCTTCCTCCTTGGAAATCGCATGACGATAAGGGCGGTTGCTGGTCATGGCGTCATAAGCATCTGCCACTGATAATATACGGCATTCCAGCGGAATATCATATCGCACCAAACCCAAAGGATAACCGGAACCGTTCCACCACTCATGGTGCTTTAAGATCCAGTCAGCGATATGGACTAAATCAGGAGCGGATAAGGCGATCCTGTGACCAATTTCTGAATGGCGCTGCATTTCCTTGCGCTCCTCTTGCGTTAACGGTTTCGGTTTAAACAGGATTCTGTCGGGTAAACCTACTTTACCGATATCATGAAATTGAGCAAAAAGTCTCAGGTCTACTATATTCCTTTCGGTCAGTCCCAGTTTATTGCCTAAATCAGCGACCATGACCTGCAGCCTTTCCGCATGACCTTCGGTAATGAAATCCCGCGCCTCCAGAGCTTTCATCAAAGTCTGGACAATCGCGCTGCGGGCACTCTGACTGCGGTATAGCTTCTGGCGGTACATATTATTATCAGCTTCTTTATAGATTTCGGTCAACGGAACGGAAGGATCAGTCCGTAAAGCGGTACCGATTGATAAACTTAAGGGGAGTCCCTGCCAGGATAGCTCGGATTGATTGGCTGACTTCTGAAGGCGGTTATAAGCATTTTCCAAAATTTCCGCAGAACAATTCGGCAGAAGCACAGCGAATTCGTCTCCGCCTACTCGCGCTACAATATCAGAGGATCGGAAGCATTTCTTGATTAAATTGGCAGTAGCAACTAATAAAGAATCGCCATTATCATGTCCCATTGAATCATTAATGAGTTTTAAACCATCCACATCACACATGATCATTCCAACATTACCCCTACGGTCATCAGATAAACGGCGCATCTCTTGTTCGAAAAATGTACGATTATATAAACCGGTCAATGCGTCATGTAAACTGAAATATGCCATTTTTTCTTCGGCGGTTTTTCTTTCTATGACCTCAGCCTTTAATTCCTCGTTGGCCGCAGCAAGGGCAGCAGTTCTTTCAATTACTCTTCTTTCCATCTCAGCCTTTTGCTCTTCAACTGTTTTTCTTGATACGAAATCACGAACCCGCAAACGGTAAAAGACTACTGTAACAGCATAAGCCAGTAGAACTGAAATGGTGCCATTTATAAACTGGGATACCATTCTCTCAGAATCACTTTGGAAATAATTAATCCCTGTTAAAAAGACCACCAACGAAATAGTATATGCCACTAAATGTTGTACCGGAGAAAAACGAAATGAAGTTGCCACCGCAAAACAACCTATAATATAAACAATTATATCTCCATGTATTATTTGGTCTACTCCTGAAATAGCTGCTGACCAAGAGAGCAAAAAAACTAATTCACACATTAATACTGCTTTATGCGTAAAAGTAAACTTTTTCGCCATATTTTTTTTCTGCCAGCGGCAGTAAATTAAAAAGGTAAATTGTATCGGTAATAGAACGTAATATAAATAATTTCGATATAGATAACCGAGATGTAATTGCTCATTTGAAGAAGAAAAATTCCATAAAATGACAAGAATTAGACCAGCAGTGAATAAAAGACCGGCAAAGACCTGTAAAATTATTAAACTGGCGGCATACTGTTCCTGTTTAAAATCTTCCTTATTTATTTTATATAATTCGTTTTTTTCTGAAGCCCAAAAACTAAGTAGGTCCATTATTCATTTCTCCCGAATAAAAATAAAAATAAGTACAATTATTCTTTACTGCAATCTCGACTCTTTTCATTGTCGATAAAACCAACAAATTCCATATACTTTAATATTCTTACCAGATAAGGAATATCCTGCTTTGGCCATTTAAACCCCAATTTATGCAAATATTTTTGTGTTTTAGCTGAAGTTATTACAGGAAAGTCAGATATACCCATGGTTTTATTCATATTTACATCATTTATTATCCCAGTTAAAAAAGTCCTTTTTACAGGATCAAGAAAGAGTTTTTGCATATGCTCATCATATGAGTTGCCTTTTTTTACGTCTACCTGATATCCGCATATTGCGGCGGCTTTAATCAACTGCGGCAGTTGAAAAGTGTTGTGATTAAAAAGATGGAATATTTGCCCCTGCTCAAAGTTTGCACCCGATAACAGAACAATGGCTTTACTGCAATAGTCAATCGGGGTCAGTTCGATTTCCATGTCTATAAAATCATGTGGTATGATCCCGGTGAGAATTATCGATCTGATTCTATTATACATTGCATTATCCTTAATATTTATCTGAAAATGACCATCAGAATAACGGCCAGCCAATACGCCAAGCCTGTATATATTAACCCTTAATCCCAACTGCATAGCTTTCAGGATGAAGTTTTCCGCTTCAAACTTGCTGCGTACATATACGTTTTCATAATAATGCTGCCCAATATATAAGTCGTTTTCACTGAATTCAGCGTTTGGTCTGTCTTGTGTAACTAAATATTTACCGGAAATACTGGTTGAAGAAATATAATGCAGCATTTTATTATTATTCAGACAAAAATCCACTATGTTTTGTGTAGCCCAAACATTGACTTTTTCGAATTCGCTGTAACTACCATAATGTGATACTTTGGCCGCTGTATGAAAAACGCTGTCAATTATTTTTTGCAGATGATTATATTTTTTAACCGATAAACCCCACATTTCAAGAGTGATATCACCATTGACGATTTTTATACGTTTACCGATTTCATCAGCCATTTGGCCGGGAAAGTGAAAATCGAGAACCTTTTTCAGACGTGTTCTGGCCCTAGCTGCAGAACTGCCCCTGATGATGCAATAAATACTAGCATTCGTGCTTTGCAGTAATTCTTTCAATAAATGAGCACCAAGAAAACCTGTTGCACCGGTTAAAAGAATGTTCTGCATATTGACCGTTCCGGGATAATAATTATCAGGATTATTTGAGAGCTTTGGAACTGAAGCAATATCTTGAATAGGATTGACATCATCGTCTCCGTTAACGGACTCGCCAGTTATCTTTTCCGATAGTTTTCTGATTGTCTGGTATTTATAGAAATCACGGGCAGTCAAATTCCATTTATAGGGTAACATAGCCACCAGTATTTTTACTATTTTCAGAGAGTCCCCGCCCAAATCAAAAAAGTTATCATCTATGCCTATCATATCCCGGTTAAGGATTTTGCCCCATTCATCGGCCAGAATGGATTCTTTTTCATTGCGAGGCGCAACGTAGGTGGTTTTTGCTGCTATGATATTTTCCTGAAGTGTTGCCAAATGACGACGGTCAATTTTACCATTGAAATTAAGCGGCATCTCATCTAGAAAAACATAAGCAGTGGGAATCATGTAATCGGGCAGTACTTTACCGGCAAAAAAACGAATATCACTGATATCCAAATCGCCATTGATCTTAAGATAAGCGAACAGAGACTGGTCATGATTCTCATCTTCCTTAACGATTACTACCGCTTCTTCTATCTGGTTATGCTGCATAAGGACGCTTTCAATTTCTCCCAGTTCAATGCGATAACCGCGAATTTTTACCTGGTAATCAGCGCGCCCTATGAATTCGATTTCCCAACTGTTGTTTAATTTAGCCAGATCGCCAGTACGATATAGCCTCTGACCCGGATCAAAAGGAGAAGGGATAAACATTTCCCGGGTTAATTCTTCCT